>Ga0207416_1004578_pt1 | contig 11857 bp, 8 predicted proteins | sample PaiPotPPM11metaG_FD_184107 | JGI IMG/M metagenome (GOLD analysis project Ga0207416, IMG submission 184107) | Iron sulfur acid spring bacterial and archeal communities from Banff, Canada, to study Microbial Dark Matter (Phase II) - Paint Pots PPM... ...
GTTCGGGACGTCAGCGCTGGCAGGCACTTGCAGCCCGTCTACACCGACAATTGCGCCGGGATTCAGCAACCCTGCACCACCACCCAGTCCCGGGACGATCACCGGATCGGCGTTTAGTGACGGTGCGCTGCCGCTCGATGTGACGGAAGCGGGGGGAGCGGGCTTGAGCCCTATTATCGCCGTGCCGGATCCTGCCACTTCCGCTACGTCATGCAACGGCAGCTCGACAATGATGGCAACTCCGAGCCTGCCAGCCCTCTTCGACAATGCGGGCGCGACCAGCATTTCGTCGCCATACGGCTGCTGAACACGCTCCCCGACTAACACGGAACTTCTCGTCTTAGCGCGGAACTTCATTGTTCCTGATTGTCAATCGCGCCTTTGTTGCGGGTCAGTGTCAAGTTCTTTCGATGTCATCGCTGGGTCATGGTCATTTCCGAGGTCGTCGAACGCCTCATGATGGATATCCGGGCCGGACGCCTCATCGTGTCCGTCAGAGCGCGGATAAACCTCCGCCATCCGATTCACAGATGTCGTCGCAACCACTGTCCCAGCGGGACATCGACGGCGCGGCGGACCGAGCAAGCACTGACCACGTCGCGTGGGTCTACGACAGAGCGAAATTGATGATCCTCTGCCACTAGAGTGCAACAACCTTGCCGAAAACTTTAAGCGGAGAATTGAAGCGGCGGCCGTTGACGTCTCGTCGCAAGGCAACAATTGCGATTGTGACTGGCAGTGCGCATAAACCGGCCAAAGGACCGGGCGCTGCGGAGTTTGAACGGCAAGCGCTCACCCAATATAGCGCCAACTTTCAGACTTCAACTCGGCGTCGGGTTGATGAACAGCATGCTCGAAAGCGATTCGCCCCCTTGCTCACAGTGGCTGACGCGTTTCGAGTGCGGGACCAAAGTACCGTCGAATAAGTTGGGCTCACAAAATTCAAGCGTGGCGCGGGTGCGGGTACCCGAGTAAATTTGCTTGCCCGCTCAGATTCGCGGTCGGTCGCGACAGAAGCCACTCGAAGTAGCTCGTGGAATGAAGTTCCTGTTGGAGCCGTTTCGGCTTCTCGTCAACGAACTCGTCGCGGCATTTCTTTGAACAGAATCGCAGTTTGTCGAATGAGTGGCGTTGGTGACATACCAGACCAATGCCGCGATTGCAGTTAGGATTTGCGCACTTCATGACACCTGCCTCGCTCAACGTTCCATGAGCAGCGCCGACATTTTTTTGTGTCCGGCAATCTCACGCATCTAGATGCTCGAGCGGCGTCTATTAAGCCGGGAAAATCAAGACTGCGGTTGCTCCGTGGGGTCCAAAGCGCTGGTCGATCGCTCCGCCGAGGCTCTTGGCGAGCGACGCAATTATCTTCGTACCGTTTCCCGGGCGGGGCCTAGGCTTGCTTGTCCCGTTGTCGGTGACACGGCATTCGATGATGGAGGCCGACGGGAGAAGTTCCACGCGTATCACGCCTCCATTGTCACCAAAAGCGTGGCGTGCTGAATTTGTGATGAGCTCTGACATGATGAGTCCCAGCCGCCAGCACCGTTCGGAATCCATCTGGAATGTGCGCTCCACCAGCAATAGCTTGATGCCCTTCGCGTCGAGTTTTGCAGAGCATATTGCTCGGCAGAGCTGCCGAAAATAAGTCGCGGCGTCGATGCGGCTACTATGTTCCGGTATCTGCAGTGCGTGCTGCACGCGTGCGTAGTTATGGAGCTGATCCTGAACGGCGGCGAGCGTGGCCTTTGCCTCCCCATTGCCTAAATGCTCGGCAGCAAGGGAAATCATGCCGATGGCTGAGGCGAGCTCGTTGTTAATCCGGTGCGAGAACTCGCGGAGCAGCAGTCCGGTCGTCGAGGAGTATTGCTCGGCTGATGGGCTTCCGGTCACTTGTATCATGCTTCACCCATTGGCGATTGCTTGCAGTCGGTCGAGCTATTCGTGACCATCGCGTCCGATGGAAGGAATTGACCTGTCAATGACGATCACCGCTTTGACCGCCTGAAAGATCGTGGCGTCAACCCGAGAACCGTTCGGAAGCGGCGTGAAAAGTGGCTTTGGTCACTAAACCCGATCTTCAGCGCGATCTGGGCGAGAGGCAGATCGGTCTCAGCGAGAAGCTGTTGCGCTCGTTCCAGCCGCCGCTGTACCAAATAGAAATGCGGAGGCGTTCCTACCGATTCTTTGAACGCTCGAGCAAAATGCCACTTCGACAAGCCAGCGATGTCGGCAAGAGTTTCCAGTTCAATATTCTCACTCAAATGCTCCTCAACATATTCGCGCACGCGTTGCAAAGCTCGGGGTGCCAAGCCACCAACTGAGTAGTCCGGAGGTGCCGACGGGTGAACGCTCCCAATCGAATCAAGGCGAGGCCGAAAGTGTAAACTTGTATACTCCGGAACGTGTTGATGCAAAGCCCTGGATATTGGTGGTGTGACGATCGCAGTCCATATTTGCGCGCTCCCGACGGCCACAACTGTAGTGTGAATATCCCCGATATTCCTAGCTCGGAACAACGCAGCGTCCTTTTCAAATAATGCCCACAAGGTGGGGCCGCTTCCGAGATTGACGTTGCTTGCGGACAGCGTTGATCCGGCGTGCCGATCGGCGCCGACGATCCGCTGCTGCCCATCAACCGCCAGCAGCATGCCGTAGTCGGCGCCGTTGGGTGGAGCCAAAGCGATGACCCACTCCCGACGGTACCGTTTGCGGAACGATCGCTCTTCGATAGCGCGAGCAGTCGTCCGCATGACGGTACGGGCCAAAGTGGACGCTTCTCCGGTCAACTCCCCATGTGTGGGCAAAGCATCCAAGAAACCAAGCAATCCGCTTTCAGCATCAAAAATCGGCGCGGCCAGACCGCTCTTCACCCTTTTGGCAGAGCCGCGATTGTCGGTTCGTTCCGCGTAATCGGCCTGGTGATCGCCTTTTGTCGCGCTCCCGTACCGACCTGCCAACCTCTCCTTTTCATCAAAGAATAAGATGCGGAGTCCGATTTGACTCACAATGTTGTGAAGACGGTTTAGACTTTCCTCTTCGTCGACCAACACTCGCGAAAGCGATGCGCCCCGAAGTTCAAGGCCTCCTTCGGCGTACCCTAGGGGGGTCGTCCTTAAAGTGGAACGCCGTCGATCGGCGCGGTCGCGCCATTGTGTCAGTGTCGATGTGTGACCAAATCTGACCGCTAGGTCTGGCGTGCTTTCGAGGAGCATCGAGTTAGTCAACATGGCCTTCTGCCTCCGTGACGTTCGAATCGATAAGATCGCTTTCCCGGCCACTCCTAGTTCTAGTCACGAATGGCAGGATAGATTGACCAAGACGAACTGCTCTATCCTACGGAGGTTGATTTGAATGTCGGATTGGTTTGGGGACCCCCATACATTGGTTTTAGCGCGTGCCCCGATAGATTTACGCTATCCGCGGAAGCATGGTCGACTATGCGTAAAATCGGCAACCGCTTTCGCCGAGTGCGCTGCAGCGCACATGCTTTTGCGTAAAAACTGAGATTTCCTCGGGCTTTAGCCCGATAACGGGCCAAGTCGTTCAATAATTCGCGGCGTGCAAGATGCCGCGCAACCGAGTCCTCATTCGCCGGTTCCGCCGGCACGCCGCTGCAGGGCAGTGTCGAGGCATTTGATCAAAGATTGTCTGTCGAATGGTTTGGTCAGCAGACAAATCGCTCCAGATTTCTGCACTCGCGCACGGACGGACTCGTCGGGGAAAGCCGTAATGAAAATGAATGGCACGCGCTGCCCCCGGGCGAGCAGGAGGGTCTGCAGTTCGACACCGCTCATGGTCGGCATTTGAACGTCGGCAATCACGCACGATGTGTCGTTGAAGTGGGCCGACCGCAAGAATTCCTCGGCCGACGCAAATGTATAGACGATGTATCCAAGCGCGCTTAGCAGGTTGTCAGTAGCAACCCGAACGGATGCGTCATCGTCAACGACCGAAATCACCCGGTTCCTTGACACAATGGTCTTTCTTTCACGGCGCAACAGCCTTTCTGGCGTCACCCCCCAAGGCAGAATGCGCCGCGAAGCGGGGATCGGAAAATCATACATAGGTTTTACGCTCCTAGGCGCGACGGATGCCGAGCGTTTCGGTGATTCTCACCAAATCGGCCAACGATCTCGTCCCCATTTTTTTCATGACGTGGCCGCGGTGAATCTTTACGGTAATCTCAGCGATGCCAAGCTCCGCCGCTATCTGCTTGTTCATGAGTCCGGCGGCGACTAGAGCCAGGACGTCTCGTTCGCGAGGCGTCAGGGTCTCGACGCGTGCCTGCGCGTTCGAGATCATCTTATCATCTTCGCGCCTCTTCCGATCGCGTTCGATCGCCGTCGCCACGGCATCCAGCATTTCTTGGTGGCGAAATGGTTTGGTTAAGAAATCAATCGCCCCGGCCTTCATGGCCCTGACCGTCATCGGAATATCGCCATGACCGGTCATAAAAATGATCGGAATGTGAATGTTCACTTTGGCTAGCTCGGTCTGAAAGTCCAAGCCGCTCAATCCCGGCAATCTGATGTCGAGGACCAGGCAGCTCGCGACATCCGGAAGCGAGCTATGCAGTAATTCGAGGGCTGAGCCAAACACCTCGACCCGCAAGTTCACCGATTGGAAAAGGTTGGTAAGCGCCCTGAGCACTGATTCATCGTCGTCAATGACGTAGACGATCGGCTGCTCGCCGCTCGCGAGGGCGCGCGGGGGAGTTGGATGCCCCTTCACAACGTGTCCTCTTGATGCAAAGGCACCGTGAAGTGAAAGATTGCCCCGTGAGGCAAATTCGGCTCAGCCCACACCCGTCCGTCATGAGCTTCGATGATCGAACGGCAGATCGAGAGTCCCATGCCCATGCCGCTGGACTTAGTGGTGAAGAAGGCGCTAAATAGCCGATCTGCGTCCTCGGGGGAGATTCCGACACCGCAGTCCTTCACCGTCACCACAACCTGTCGTTCGTTCCGGTGCGTTCGGATTGCCAGTTCGCGCGGCCGTTTCGTCACCGCTTGCATCGCTTCGACGCCATTGATCACGAGATTGATGATCACCTGCTGCAGCTGGACCCGATCAGCAAGGACCACGAGTCCAACGGGCGCGAGCTCCATCCGCAGCGACACCTGGTGGCTGAGCAGTTCACGCTGCACCAAGGCAACGCCATCATTAACGACGTCATTGATGTCGAGCGGCGCCTTCTGAGCGTCGGACTTTTTCAGGAGCCCATGGACGCGCCGGATCACATCGCCTGCCCGATTGGCGTCCTGGATGATCCACTCCACGGAGCGGCGCGCCCCGTCCAGGTTGGGAGTTTCGCGGTCGAGCCAGAGCAGGCAGGCCTCGGCGTTGGCGAGGACGCCGGCCAGCGGCTGGTTCACTTCGTGCGCGATCGAAGCGGTCAGCTCTCCCAGCGTCGTCACGCGCGTGACGTGAGCGAGTTCCTCTTGCGCTTCGCGGTAACGCCGCTCGCTCTCTCCCAACTTCTTCTCCGCCTCCTTGCGCTCAGTCAAGTCGAGCACGAAGGCGACGCCCTGGTCTCGTTTTTCGTCGAACGCGGCCGAGCCGATGAGCACCGGCACACGACTACCGTCCTTGCGGAAGTACTCCTTCTCAAATGCTTGGTAGCTCCCACTCATCTTCATCTCTTCAATGGCCCTTGCGGTGTGGTCACGCCACTCCGGCGGCGTCAAGTCCGACCAGCGCACGCGACCGGAGACGAGATCCTCACGATCCCATCCCACGATGCGGAGAAACGTATCATTGGCCTCGATGATCCCACCTTCGAGGTGCCAAAATAGGACCCCAATGATATTGGATTCGACCAGGCGGCGGACCTTCGCCTCACGCTCTTGAAGATCGCTGTAGAGACGGGTGTTCTCCAGCGAGATCGCCGCTTGCGCCGCCAACAGTTCCAGGATCGCGATTCTATTCGGGGGGAAAGCGTGTGAGCTCAGCGTGTTTTCGAGGTAGAGCAGCGCCGTCAACCGCCCTTGTTTGATCAGCGGCAGGCAGAGGATCGACTTGGCTGGTCGGCCGCGCAGATAGTCGTCCTCGGAGAAGATGTTGGACTTGGAGGTATCATCGAGAATCACGCTTTCGCGCGCGCGGATGACATAGCGGACGATAGATTCGGGACAATTGACGCTGGTGATTAAGCTTTGGCACAGCACGACTTCAATCTGATCGCCGACGGCCTTTGCTTCGGCCTGAATCAAGTGGTCATCCTCTGCCGGCAGTATCAGAAGGCCGCGATCTGCGCCTGCATTCTCAAGCGCGATCGTCATCAGCCGCTCGATCATCTTGGGCAAGACGATCTCGCTGGACACCGCCTGAGAGGCTTTGACGACGCTCACCACATCGAGCTGCTGGACCGGCTCGCCAATGGTCGCCGTGAGAGGATGCCCTTCCGGAGCGGTCAACTGAGGATAAAGCCGGTCGAGCTGCCTCACTTTGCCGTCGGCGCCCCAGCGGAGATAACAGTACCTAGCGTTCCGGAGACAGGCGTTGGCAAATGTCTCGACACCGCGCGCGTTGTAGAACCGCGCGGCCACCTCATTGGCTAGGCCCTCGTTCTGCACGAAACCGTTCTCGCGAGCCGATCGAATAGCCTGCTCGTATAGACTCATTGCATCGGCGTCTCGCCCTTCCAGCCGAGCGATCTCGGCCGCCACCAATGCGTGTTTGTCGCCGAATGTCGGCGGGTAGTTGTCGGCCCACTCGCGCAGTCGTTGTTCGTGCGCCGTCAGGAGGTCGCGCCACCCGCTCCGCTCCTCGGCAGACCCGTTCTCATAGAGCACCGCCACCGTCAGCGCGGTGTAGTAAAAGTACTCAACCAAATGGATGTGTGCGGCTGCGATCCAAAGCAGCGCCTTCGCCTCGTTGGCTGCCGCGAGCGCTTCAACGTAGTCCCCTGACAGGAACCGCGCCTTCAGTTTGAGGATCCAGTACCAGCAGATCGTCAAGGCTGTGCGATCTGCGGTCAGTTGGGCCTCGAATGTCGCCTCGTCGAACTGCGAATCGCTGAAAGTGGAGAAGGTCGCAGTCCGGCCCTGCATCGTCGCGATGAAGCGTTGCTGGCATACTATGCTGTCCGCGATGCCGCCGTAGCCGGCCTTCCGGACGAAGTCCAGGCCCCTCTCCGATTCGCGCCACACCGCGTCGAGCGGATCGTTCCGCAGCAGAAGTATTAAGACGGCTCGGTCCACGCTGTAGCAGGCGTAGGTCAGATCCCCTGTTTCGCTTGCGGCGTGAAAGGCCAGCTGATTGAAATCGAGCGCGGTCGCGATCGGTTGTGTCCAAAGGGCAGCGATCCCCATCGAACGGTAGGCCTTCGCCCGGTAGGCGATGAAGCCATGTTTCTCGACAAGGTCACAGGCAAGCTTGGCGGAACGATACCCCTCCCGATACCGGTGGAACACCGGGCCGAGCACAATCCCCCAATGGCCGTAGGCATGCGCGGACGCCCCGCACATCCCGTGCTGCGCGCTGATGTTCACCATGCGGCATGCGAGCAGGCAAAATAAGTGAAAGTCGGTAAAGTAAACGTGGCCCAGCAGGGTCGAGAGCACCTGCATCGCGGCCTGCTGTTCCGGATCGGTCATCAGCGCCAGATCGATCAGGCTCTCGATCGGGCGACCATTGAGGTGCTGCCAGACCGCCTCGTATTCTGCCTGGACCTGTTCCCAGGTCGGATGTGCCGGGATGTCAATGCCGAACAGGCGCAGGCCCGTTAGCGCGCTGGCCACGGCTTGCGCGTTCTCCGACTTCACGGTGTGGAGCAGGATCTTCAGGTGGTAGACGGCGGCTTGGTCAACTTTCGATGTCCCACGCTGCAGCAACTCAACAATCAGTTGCTCAGCTGTGTCGAAGTTGCCGGCCAGAAACTCGCACTCCGCACGTTCGAGCCGCAAGCTGAACATTAATTCGTACTGGCTGCTCCAGTCTCTTTCCTCCAACAGCGCCATGCCCGACGCAAGATATACGCACGCCGACTCAAAGGCCGCAGACGCCTTGGCCTTTCGCCCGGCACGCAGGTCGATCGCCGCCACTTGCGGTTTCTCGTCCCGGTCGATCGGCCGTGCCGCGCCGCGATTGAATTGGTTCGCGACATCGAACAGATGCTCGGTGAGCTCGTCCGCCGTCATGCTCGCCAGCCGTGCACGGCCGATGCTCAGGTGGAGGTCGGCACGCTGCTCGTCGGGAATCTGTGAATAGGCCGCTTGCTGGATGCGGTCGTGCAGGAACCTGTAAGTGCGGTCCTCGCGAAAAACGAGGCCGGCGCGGACGGCTTCCTGGAGGGCCGAGTGCATCGCGTCTTCTGTTTTCCCATGAACCAGGGCCAGCGTGGCGATATCAGCAACGTTGCCTAGGCAGGCAAGTTTCTTCAGGGCATCCTGAGTCGTGGCCGAGAGCCGTTTCAGCTTCCGGGTCATGAGGTCAACCACGTTGTCGGTATATCTCCTGGCGCGGATGCGACCTACATCCCACTGCCACGCCTGCGCGACCGGGTCGAATGCGATTAGCCCCTCTTCGGCCAGCGCCGTGAGGAACTGGATCGCGAAGAACGGATTTCCGCCGGTCTTCTCCTCGACCAGTTGGGCTAAGGGTCGCGTACGCTCCGGCTCGCTATGGATGGCATCGGCGACGAGTTGGCCGATACCGTCGAGTCCGAGAGGCGCCAGCACTATCTCCTGGATCCGCCCGCCGGCTTTGCGGATCGTGCCTAGCGTCCGCAGAAGCGAGTGAGAGGGACTGACTTCGTTGTCCCGATAGGCGCCGACCAGCAGTAGGTGCCGCACTTCCGCGTGCGTGAGCAGATGCTCGATCAGGTCGAGCGTCGCGGCGTCCAGCCATTGCAAATCGTCGAGAAAGAGCGCCAGCGGATGTTCGGGCCTCGCGAAGACGCCGAGAAATCGCCGGAACACCAGCTGGAGACGGCCTTGTGCCTGCTGCGGCGAAAGCTCCTGGACCGGCGGCTGCTCTCCGATGAGGAGCTTCAATTCGGGGACAACGTCAATCATGAGCCGCCCGTTCGGGTCCAGGGCCCCGCGCAGCGCGTCGCGCCAGCCGGCCAGTTCGGCGTCGCTCTTGCCCAGTAGCGAGCGGATCAGGCTCTGAAAGGCTTGCGCCAGCGTGGCATAAGGGATGTCGCGCTTGTACTGATCGAACTTGCCGGAGGCGAAAAGGCCGCGCGGCACCAGCGCCTTGTGCAGCTCATTGACGACGGCGGACTAGCCGATGCCGGAATAGCCGAAGACCAGCACCAGCTCCGGTCGGCCGCTGGTGACGACGTGGTCGAAGGCGGCGAACAGGGTCTCGATCTCCCGCTCTCGCCCGTACAGTTTCTCAGGAATCAAAAGCCGGTCGGGCGTGTCATGCTCGCCGAGCGAAAACTCCTTGAGCCACATTGCTGGGGGCGTTTTAGCCCGCAGTAACGCACCACCCCGGCTTAACGGCCGCTTCCTCCCAATCCCGCCGGCACCCTGGGAAGTGGAATGGGCAAGACCCCGTTGCTCAAGGGGGCGCTCTAGTTCCCATTGAGCGAGACAGCGGCGAAGATCACTCTCAACGCCCGCGGCGGTCTGATAACGCTCCTCGGCAGTCTTGGCGAGCAGCTTCGACGCGATGGCAGAGACAACTATCGGCACTTCCTTCAACCGCTCTGCCGCCGGCACCGGCTGTTTCGCAATATGGCAGTAGACCCATTCCATCGGATCGGAGGCCATAAAGGGCAGGGCGCCGGTGAGCATTTCGTACAAGGTGACGCCGAGGGAATAGAGGTCGCTCCGGGAATCGACCGAACGATTCATTCGTCCGGTCTGTTCGGGCGCCATATAGGCGAGCGTGCCCGCGATCGACTCGGGCGGCGCGAGTGCCAGTCGTTCACGCGGCAGACGCGACGCGATACCAAAGCCTGTTAGCCAGACCTGGCCGGTCGCGGAGTCAACGAGCACATTGGTCGGCTTGATGTCCTTATGGATGAGGCCGCGTTCGTGTAACTGGCGAAGCGCGGTCGATAGGCCGGTTGCGCAGCGCAAGAACTGTCCCATCTCCATGGGTCGGCCAAGGAGCTGGTCGAGCGGCTCGCCCCCGGGGTCCTCAAGGAGCAGCATGGTCCGGCCGTGTTCGCGCACAAGCGCCAGCGGCCGCGCCGCCGAGCCACCGTCCAGTTCATCTTTCAGTGCGTATTCATGAGCTAGCCGATCAACGAAGCCTGGCGTGGGATATTCCGACGCGGAAACCACGGCCAGCACAGCGATTCGGGCGCCATCACCGTCATCGCGCCATCCTCGGCAGAGGATGCGCTCACCATCCTCACACAGCACACTGAGGTCACTAGCCCCGCCCGCTCCGAGTGATAAGTTCATTTTGCGGATCCCCGCGCTCACGCCACGGCAAAACCTCGGACTACAAGGATTAGCCGTTCCCCTCGCCTGCTTTGGAGGTCAGCTTCCGTCGTTGAGGTCGCTTCCACGCGCGCGTAGCCAGCGCGAAAATGCGCCGCGGCAGGGTCATGAAGAGCACGAGCGAAAGCGATTTGCAGCCTCATGCTCGCATCACCTCGAGGCGCTGACTATTTCCAGCGCGCGTTATCGAAAACTGTGTGAACTCCGACCGAGTTTGTAGCCGCCTCTCGGCGGGCGTAAATCTATGACGTTACTGACATAAAATCCAGCTGCTACGCATGCAAGATGCCGCGCGGAAATCAGAGTGAGAGGCGAGCGACAATCAGGATGAGAACGGCGGCGGCTTGTTTTCCCCGCAGCGATAGACACGCTCTGGCGGTCGGAGCGGTTGGTCGCAGCATCTGATGCTTCATAACTTGATCTTTCTATCCTAAACCTGTTGGCCGCGTTCTTCAAGTCCAAGAGCAAGCCGAGAATGCTGAGGTGCCTGCGCTACGGAGTATCGGCAAACAAGGCTGCAGAGGCGGCCGCGCAAATTTCGGCCGCCCTTCTCTTCTGCGCCTCCGTTCTTCGGGCGCCAAGTCAAAGCTGCAGCCCACGCTGCGTCCGTCTGGGACATGGGTAGATCGGTTCTCCGTTCACGAGGTCAGATGCCAGGCCCTCGCTATCCGCAGACCACCGTTTCCATCGGGCACCAGCTGCCCGACCGACACCAGCTCGCCAACCTGCTCGCCTGTGTCCGAATCGAGCTCGAACGCGCAGTCCAGCGTTTTCAGCTGCGCCGAAGGCTGAGCTGTGGTCATGCAAAGAATTGAATGAAGTCATCTAGCCCTTTGCTCTGGTACGATTGCGTTACGGCTCTATTGTTAGAGACCGCGTTGCTAGAGGCCGCACGCTAGATCGGAGTTAAGTCAAAATTAGGCAAGAACCAGATTAGTCGAGTCAGAAATGGCTGGTTATTTGAAGCCGCGCAAGCTCTCGAGCCGTTCCTCAACCCGCTCATGCGCTCACCCAGTCCAGAGGCGTGCGGAAAGCGATTGGAGCGCAGCAGCAAACGATTGCGTCAAGCCCAGGACAAAATCCCCGCGCCCGCTGACCCCTTTGTCGATGTGAGCGCCCGCCCGTTTCGATCTTTCACGATGTAGCACGCACCGTCGTCCTCATAGGTCCACGGCGACGGAAAGCGACGCTCAGTCATGGCGACCAGCTAGGCATAGAGGGGCGCGCTCGGCCGGTGCCCTGTACAACTTCCTGATTTTGCCGGTCCTTCCAGATCGGTGCAATCGTGAACCAATCCCAGCAATACGAGCACAGCGCTCGTACTGAGGCTGTCCATATCAAATGAAACATCAGGAGTTCGGAAAAATGCGTAAGCAGTTGATTGCAGCAGGTACGGCCATCGCGCTCGGCATAGCGACAACGATGATCGGCACAATCGCGTTCGCACGGGG
>Ga0207416_1004579_pt1 | contig 11857 bp, 10 predicted proteins | sample PaiPotPPM11metaG_FD_184107 | JGI IMG/M metagenome (GOLD analysis project Ga0207416, IMG submission 184107) | Iron sulfur acid spring bacterial and archeal communities from Banff, Canada, to study Microbial Dark Matter (Phase II) - Paint Pots PPM... ...
ACGCCTGGCTCTGAACCAGGAGACTCGAGGTTCGAGACCTTGCCCGGGAGCATCGGCCCCATCGTCTAGAGGCCTAGGACGCCGCCCTCTCAAGGCGGAGACAGGGATTCGAATTCCCTTGGGGCTACATCAATAAACACAAGCGAAAGAGCCGATTCTGCAACGAGTTTCGGCTCGTTGCATGTTTCGCATAACGTCGCACATTTTCGCATGCAGTCGCCCGCTTAAGGTGTCCTCAAGGTATCCTTGCGTTCGATTTGCGCGGAGGCGACGCCGTGGCGACAATCTTTCAGGACGTGACAAGGATGGACTAACTGGTTGAGGGCGAGGGAGTTCTAGAAGGATGCCGGACTGGGAGCCAAGGTTTCAGGCTTGGGGGGCACGTCAAGTCCTCGACTACTCGTGTTGATAATCTTCCTGTTCCTCGCGTCATGGGATCGAGGCTACCTTTCTCGTGTTGGAATCAATCAATGAGTCGGCGTAGCAGACGAAACAAAAGAGTGCCCAGAGCCATAGCAGCTCATACTATTACGAAGCGAGTGCAAAGAATGCACGATCTATACCGAGTATCTTAATTCAATCGGACCAGACTACCAGACGCTTGAAAAGGAACGACGCAAACAACTTGAGCGAATCGGGCAGTTACGTAAGCGCGCGATTCTCGCGATAGCTTCTGATCTGACCGGGCGCCAAAATAAGCAGAATGCGCCCATCGCAATTGACTATACTGACATTCTACCGATCTCTGATCACTCGGCGGTGCTCAGTGCTACGGTCGTGTTTGGTACCAAGAGCTGCAAAGGCCGAATTCACCGCGGACGTTAAGTAGACGGGATGGCGGACCGGGCACTTCCTGGGAGACTCGGTATCCGGGCCAGGCGCATCGAATGGTACTCCATCGCGATCACCGTAGCCGAGGCCGCGATAGCCATACCGCTTGCCCTCTCAAGTGGGTCAGTCGCGTTGCTCGGTTTTGGTCTTGACAGTCTCATCGAGGTTGGGTCCGCGGCGACATTGCTTTGGCTCCTGGCTGGAATTCACGATGCCCGGCACGAGGAGCGAGCTGACCGAGCTCTGCGCATTGTCGGCGCGTTGCTCGTTGCTCTGGCGCTCTATATTCTGGCCGACTCAGCGTGGACACTGATGCACCACGCGGTTCCGGCACGCACGATTCTGGGTGCCGCACTGCTGGCCGTGACTATCGTTGTCATGCTCATCATGACTCGCGCCAAACGCGGAATCGCGCGTGAGCTCGGCAGCGATGCCATGGAGGCTGATGCCAAGCAGAGCGAGTTCTGTGCGTACCTCTCGGTTATCGCGCTCGTCGGCCTCGGACTCAATCTCGCCCTCGGGTGGTGGTGGGCGGATCCGGCAGCAGCCCTTGTCATGGTGCCGCTGATTGTGAGGGAGGGCGTCGAAGCGCTGCGCGGCGAGGCCTGCAGCCACGTGTCAAAGTGAACTATGAGTGCGCCTGTTTGGGAGGTCAAGCTCTCACCGTGACGTCATCCATTGCATCGTTAGTTGGAGATATGTCTTGTAGAATGCCAACAGCCCGAGGCTGACCGCCAGTATGACGGCGCCGCTGACCCGCTCGACCAGACGAGACGTGGCGCCCGCGCGAAGGGCCTCAAGTGACGCGGCGGACAAACGATCTGCGGAATTCCGAATACGGGAATGCGGGTGATAGCGTTCAGCGGCCTAACATGAACAATGTTGATTTTTCCGAGATTTAGCAACCATGTGCCGGAGGCTATGTTGGCCGGCCCCCCTAAAGGGCGTCCATGATGCGTCGTGTTTCTTTCATCGCCTCGATCGTCGCTTTTCTCACCGGTTGCGCGAGGCGCCCCCGCTCCGAATCGATGTCGGGGACGATGCACGGGATGATGGGCGGTTCGAGCGGTGGCATGATGGGCGGCGGCATGATGAACGTGTCGCAGCACGACATGAGCATCTATATGGAAATGTTCGACCATCACACGGAGCTGCGTCGCAACGTCGAGCATCTAGCGAATGGCATCCGCACGACGACTGAATCGGACAACCTGCATATCGTGCAACTGTTGCACGAGCACGTGCCGAGCATGTACCAGCGCGTTAACGACGGACAAGAAGTGCGGTGCATGAGCGACAGTCTTCCCATCATGTTCCGCAACGCCTCGAAATACCAGCGGCATTTGGAACTGACACCGAAGGGCGTTTCCGTTACCGAAACGAGCAGCGACCCAGTCGTGCTTGCCGCCATTCGGCGCCATGCGGACGAGGTGAGCGGGTTCGTACGCGAAGGCATGTCCGCCATGATGCGCGGGATGATGCGCTAGCAGCGATCTCACACGGCTTAAGCCAGGCGCTAGTGGTCGAGCCGACCAGCAGCTGTCGTCGCGCTCGCATTGAACGCAGCCCGCACAAAAAACAGCCTTCCAGCGCTTCAGGCTCCGTCTAATGAGCCATTCTTGCGGGCAGTTGCGTCACTAGCTCCTCGAACACCGATTGCACGCCCTCGGCAAGCGTCGGATGGATGAAGAACGCGTCGAGCAAGAGTTTGGGCGAGCGGCTCTCGGTCGACATGGCGGCTGTGACGACGCACCCTAACTTATGGCGTACGACGATGGATTATTCTAGACGCGAGTCCATCGGATTATAGGACCCCAACTCTCAACAGTTGGCAACGTACTGGCGAACTCTGGCGCCGCATGAGGGCGACTGCCAGCGCAAGCCGCTTCCAGCTTATCACGACGATCTAGGCCCAAAAGTCGCAGACGACATCTGTGTCCGCCAGCCCGCACTTTGCGTAGATCGGCATCCCCTCGAAGAAGTTTGCAACTTCGACCATGCGCTCTCCACGCCGTTAGGGCCATCTCAACGCCGACATCGCGCGCGCGGGGCCGACGAGGCGATGAGGCCTCGCCGCCTACGGGACCGATCAGCTAACGTTCGGCCCTCGTTGGGCACGTGCCGCGGCGCTTACAGCTTGCGGCGGCGGCCCGCGCCGGCGTCGCGTAAGGCCTTGGTCACACCGGCGTCGCTGAGCGACAGCAACCGCACGAGTGCGACCTCCGCGAAGGCGCTCTCGGATACGCGGTTGGTGACTGCCTTGACCCGCATCCTTTGCCCAAGGGCCGCCGGCAGCCTGAACCCCGCGCCAGCCATCGGGGCGCACTTCCCGCACGGTCGCGTCCACCTTCAGAGCCAGCGCCTCGTCATGATCGAGGTTGATCGATCCAATGTCACCCTGCGTATGTGTATTAAGTCAAGCAAGCGTTCTTGACATCTTTACCTGTGGATGCTAAGATGGTTGGCACTATGTCGGCGCGAGTGTTTAGGCCGGGCCGCCGCGGCTCGGCGACGGTCTTTGGTCCGTTGGAAGCTTCTGTGATGGATGCTGTGTGGGCGGCTGGTGCTCCGGTTATGGTTAGCGACGTCATGAAAGCGCTGACGCGACGCAAGAAATCCCTAGCCTATTCAACAATCAAGACGATCCTCTGCAACCTTGCCGAAAAGGGTTATCTTGTCAAGCGGTCCGTGGGCCGAGCCAACGCATTCGCCACAACGCTAACCAAAGCCGATTTTGAACGAGAGATCGTCGGAGAAGTGGTTGGTAGTCTCCTGCGCGATTATCGTAGCCCCTTGCTCGTGCACCTTGCGGATGAACTAGCCGCAGATCCAGAATCTATCACTGCCTTGGAACACTTGTTGGCAGAGCGCGAGAAGAAAAAACCCCCGCATGCATGAAATCGCGAGCTTCTTTGCTCAATGCGCGCATTCGCGTGCGCTCATTACGTCACTCTGCGCGCTCATCGTAGTTCCTCCGGCAGCCGCGCTTGCGGGGCGACTGTTCGCACCCCACATACTCCGCATGACAGACGACCCGGCGTGGCAGGCGGCTTACGCCGCCGCTGCCGCGGCCCTGCCCGGGGCGGTATTTGTGGTCTTGGCGCTAGGTTCGCTCGCAAGCGCAAATGGTGCTTCGTGTTGGACGATGCCGGGAGGGCGTTTCGTCCTGGGCGCGATTGTCGGGTTGACAGTTGCGGCAATCATCCATGCATGCTGGAGATTCGTCGCGCGAGCGGCTGGCATTCAACGCCTTGCAAGCTCCTCCGGACCTGCAACGCCGCGCCTACGTGAATTAGCTACGGTATGCGGGGTTCGCGTGCTGGAAATCAATGATGCCGCGCCGGTATGCGCGCTGGCGGGCCTGATTTCGCCGACTGTGTTCGTCTCGACAGGCGCATTGCGTGCGCTCAATGACGAGGAATTGCGGGCTGCGTTGCTTCACGAGCGGGCTCATATTCGGCGCGGCGATCAGATCGTGGCGGCGTGCCTTTCGTTTTTTGCCGATTTGCTGCCGCTGCCGAGCACAGATTTGCTCGAAACGCACCGGTTTGCGCGCGAGCTAGTGGCTGATCGGGCCGCAGCCGAACTCACGGGGGCGAACACTCTAGCGCATGCGCTGATCGCTTTCGCCAAAAGTGGCAACGCCATTGCCGGCGCAGTTTCATTTGCGGAACCTCGTCCGCGGAACGTCGTCACGCGTATTTCGATGTTGCTTGCTGAACCGAGCCCGCGGCGAGCGGGGGCGTCCGCTCGCATGACCCGTCGCCTCGCTCTAGGATGCGCGCTCGCAGTCCTTGCAGTCATCAGTGTTTCGTTCCCGGTCTTGGCCGCGGCGCAGCCATCGCGGTGTGCGATTGAAGTGAGATCAGTCCAATGAAGAGACAGCGTTTTTTTATTTGCGCGTTAGTGCTAGGGGTGTTGGCGGTTATACCGCTCGGCGCGTCGGCGTCACCGATGATCGCACGCGTCGGTGCTGCACGCGTTACGCTAACCCTGTCGCCCGATCCGCCGCGGGCGGGCACCGAGAAACTCACGGTTGGTGCCGCAGGCGTCACGCCGGATATGCTTAGAGAAACCGGCGTCACATATTCGTCGTCAATGCCGGCCATGAATATGACGGGGAGTTCCGGTACAGCTACGGCAATTGCAGGCAAGCTCGGACACTGGACGTTTCAATTACCGATGGCAACGGCGGCGCAATGGGCCATCATGTTGCATTTTTCGCGAGGGCTAAGGGGCACAGCAAACTTCAAGTTCGACGTCATCGGAGAATCACCGGCGGGCGGTAGTCCTATGCCAGCCATGAACGGTGGCAATACGGCAGGCATGAGCGGTGGCAACATGCCGGGCATGGGCGGTGACAACGTAGGTGCTTGGCGCACCGCCGTGTTCGCACTCGCGATTCTGCTTGCGATCGGCGCGCTCGTCGTATGGCTTGTGGCCCGATCGCTCAGCCGGGCCGGACACATCCCCAGCTGGCTCAATCGCTCCACCGTGACTCTTGCGGTAGTAGCCATTGTCGTGGTGATCGGTGCTGCGGTCGCGCAGAGCCGCTTCGCTGCGCCGTCGATGGACATGTCCTCGATGTCAAACTTCCAGGGCTCCGCGCCGGTTCCGGTCACCCTTGCGCCCGTGCAAAGGTTGTCACCCGATCCAACGATCACCGCACCCGGTGTGATACAAGCGTTTCTGATGCAAGACGTCGCTGCTCGAGCTCCTGGCATTCTCCGCGACTTCACTGCGTATGAGGGCACGCGCGTTTTTGCCGGCCAAACGCTCGCATTTTTGGAAGAGCCGGAGCTCGGCGCGCAGGCAGCGGCGGCTTCAGCGAGCGCGCGTTCCGACGAGGCTGCCGCTGCAGCAGCCATGATCGAAGCGCATCACCATGCACCCAGCGAGCTTGCAATAGCTCAAGAGGATGCCGCAGCAAAAGCCGAGCGCGCTCGCTACTGGCAATCCGAGATGCAACGCGAAAAGCTCCTGCTCGACAATGGTGCAGTATCGCAACAAGAATACGACGATGAAAGAGCCCAGGCCGCCGCTGCGTATGCCGATGCTGAGTCGGCCATGCACGGTGTGCATGACGCGATGGCGAACGTCGAGATGACCCAGCAGCAAGCAATTTCCGCGCAGGAACGCGCGGCTTCGTCTCTTGCGAGCGCGGAGGCGGCCGGCGTCATGGCCGGTTACACGCGGGTCGTTGCGCCCAGCGATGGCGTCGTCGTCAAACGGCTTGTGGATCCAGGCTCGTACGTGCAGTCCGGCACCCCGGTGTTGCGGATTACCGTCATCGACAGAGCACGCATCCAAGCTAACGTCGCGCAAGAGGACCTGTCCGTCATTCGCTTAGGAGCTCCGCTGAGTGCGACGCTGCCGAGCGGCCGGGTCGTCCATGCGAAGGTTACGTCCGTGCAACCCGCCGCAGACCCAACGACGCACACCGCGCAAGTTGAGGCAATCGTTGACAATTCAGACGGCCGACTCGTGCCGGGTACCTATGTGCGCGTGGTTATTTCTGGCACGCCGATGCGCTCACGGTCCGGTGTGGACGTACCATCGGCCGCGATCGTCGGCGCAGGCCCCGACACCGTGGTGTGGACCGACGTCAACGGTACTGCACATCGTGTGCCGGTCGCTGTGCTCTCTGATGATGGAACGACGGCGCAAGTAGCTGGCGATCTCAAGTCTGGGGATCGGGTCGTCGTCCAGGGGGCGCAGGATCTTGAAGAAGGCACGCCTATCGCGGAGCAATCCTCGTGAACGATAACGTACAGGGCGGCGTACCCGGCTGGGCGTTACGCCATCCACACGTCGTCATTGTCATCTATTTGGCCCTCATCATAGCTGCCATCGGTGCGGCACTCTTTGTGCTTCCCACTCGGATGATGCCCTATGTCCAGAGCCCGCAAATCAGCGTGGTGACAATGGTGCCGGGCTACGCGCCCCAAGACGTAGAGACATATTTTACCAATCCGATCGAGCAGCGGATGACGGACCTGCGCGGCGTACGATTCATCCGGTCGGTGTCGCAGCCAGACCTATCCATCGTGACTCTGCAGTTTCCGTACGGCTACGACATGCAGCGCGCGTTGGTGGCCGTACAGCAAATCGTCCAGCAAGCTCAAGCTGACCTCCCCTACGACCGCGCAAACCTTAAGCCGTCGTGGGTCGTGCCCGTCGACCCGCTCAATACACCGGTATTGGTACTCGCGCTGTCCGGCGTGGGCTGGAATTCGGTCGACCTTCGGCAATTTGCGGCCAACGAAGTCGTCACAGCGCTGAAGACAACTCCCGGAGTGCAGACGGTGCAGGTCTTCGGCGGCCGCCAGCGTCAACTTCAGGTAATCGTCGATCGCACGAAAGCTGCGGCGTACAGTGTGTCGCTAGCTGATATCAGCAACGCAATCGATGCACAAAACGTCAGCCGATCCGGCGGCACGCTCACAGGTTCGGCGCGTGAGGCGCTCGTACGCGGCGACTCGCGAGTAAAATCAGCGCGCGAAATGCTCGACTACCCGCTCGACACGGTGAATGGCCGCACCGTATTCGTACGCGACGTGGCAACGGTGATCGACGGACCCGCTGAGCAGCGTTCGGCGTACCGCTTCAACGGCAAAGATGCGGTCGAGGTTTCTATCATCGAGAATCCGGACGCCAGTTCTCCACAGATCATCGCGGCCGTCATGGATAAGATCGCGCAGGTCGAAAGTTCTCATCCCGGCCTGAAGTTTACCGTAGCGTATGACAACTCACGATTTGTCTCCGCCTTGAAGCGCAACATGTTCGAGGAGCTGTTCGTCAGCGTTCTGCTGGCGGGTCTCGTGTTGCTGATCTTCCTCGAAGATCTAAGCGCGACACTGATCGTTGTGGCCGCGATTCCGACGTGCCTGGGCATCGCAGTCTTGTTGTTCACGCCGATGCGACTCTCGATCAACAGCTCGACTCTGCTTGGTCTGCTGCTGGCGGTCGGTCCGCTCGTTGACGGCTCGATCGTCGTCATCCACGCGATTCACCGACACCTGGTCATGGGCAAGCCGCCGCGACGAGCGGCCGTTGACGGCACGCTCGAAGTGATCCTGCCGGTGGCGGCCGCCACTGGGGTAATGATGCTTGCGGTGATTCCGCTGCTCACGAGCGGCGGTATCACGCAGATCATGTTCGTCGGACTGGTGTGGCCGATCGTCTTCGCCTTGCTGGCGTCGCTCATCGTGTCGCTGACGCTGACGCCGCTGCTGGCTGCCTATCTGTTCACGGGCGGGGAACAGAAGCCGTTCGCTTGGCGCACCCGGATCGACGACACCGTGACGCGTTGGCTGGCACCCCCTCGCACAGCGCTTTCGAAAATCGATGACGCGTATCGGCGCGGCTTGCGCTGGTGCCTCGATAATCGACTCACCGTCCTGGGCGCTGCCGCGATCCTGACCTACGTTGCCGTATCATTGTTCCCGTTCATCGGCAGTGAGATGATGCCGCTGGCCGACACCGGTCAGGGATCCGCGTATCTCGAGGCCGACCCTGGGACATCGTTCTCGGCAATGAATGCGAAGTCAAAGGCCTTCGAGCAAATCTTGGAGAGCCAGCCGGAGGTGCAAAAAGTCTCAGCTGAGGTCGGCGAGGAGCCTGCCGGTTCGTATTTTACGGGGGGTGCGATGAACGGTGTCAACGCCGCGTCGTACACCATCACGTTCGTGCCCAAAGAAGAGCGCAAGCGCACCATCTGGCAGATCATGGACGCCGTGTACCGGCAAGCCATGACGACCATCCCCGGCATTCGGCGACTAGCGCTCAATCCGATGGGCAGCGACGTGATGTCGACCACGAACGCTCCCGTTGAGATCCTGCTGAGCGGGCCCGATCAGACAGAGCTCCATCGGCTTGCAGATCAGGTCACCGATATTGCCCGCAGAGTCCCCGGGCTCGTGCAAACCGCAGCGTCAACCGCGCTTGCGCAACCGGAGGAGAGCATTGTTGTGGATCGCGCACGCGCTTCCCAGATCGGCCTTATGCCAAGCGACGTGCTCATGCAGGTCTATGATGCGACGCACGGTGGCCTCACGACGGAGTACTTCAACCCTGAAAATCTTCGCCACGATACGATTCTCGTCCGGTACGCGGACCAAGACCGGGCCAATGTCGGCGACCTCTCCGAGGTGCAAATCGTCGGCAAGGACGGCCAGGTCGTGCCGCTGCTTGCCGTGGCGCGCATCGTTCGAGCGGTTGCACCCACCGCCATCGAACATGATGGGCTACGTCGCACCGTGTCAGTGCTCGGTTATTACCGCAAGGGCGGGCGCGGTGAGATGGCGCTCGACACCGACATCGTCATGGGTGCCATGGCACAAGTGCCTTTTCCGCTGGGTTACGGCATGGAGATGCGCGGAGACATGACGGAGATGATGACCAGTTTTCAGCGGTTGATCAGCGCCATGGCGATCGCCGTGGTGTTCATCTACCTGCTCCTCGTCGCTCAGTTCCGGTCGTTCGTACGGCCCCTCGAGATGCTGCTCGCCATACCGTTGCAGCTGCTCGGAGTGTTCGGTGCGCTCCTGTTGGCGCACCAAAACTTCTCAACGGTATCGATCCTGGGCATCGTGGTTGCCAACGGCATGGCGGTGAGCAACGCAATAATTCTCCTCGATCTGATCATTCGCAAGCGTGCGGAGGGCATGCCGCGCGATGAGGCGATTCTTGAAGCGGGCCCGATCCGTTTGCGCCCGATCATGATGACCACGATCGTCAGTATTATCGTGCTCGCGCCGGTGGCGTTTTTTCCCAAGACCGGCGTGGACGCGTTCTCGCCACTCGCGACTGTCATCATCGGGGGCTTCGGCATCTCAACGTTGTTGACGCTGTTCGTGGTGCCCGTGCTCCATGCAACGTTCGACGATATCGGGGAGTGGTGGCGTCTGCGCCGCTTGGGCCCACAGGAGGAGAGCGCACGTGCGTAGCGCGATCCTGGTAGTGCTGACTGTTGTTGCGACTTGGCAGCCGGCGCAGGCTGCGCCGCAGCAATGGAACGGGCCGCTGTCGCGCGCGCAGGCGATTGCTCGTGCGACCTCCGCTGGTTTCGATGTCCGCATGGCGATGGCAGATGCAGCGTCGGCACGCGGGCAGGCTATCGAACAATATAGCGCGGTGCTGCCTCAGGTAGCGATCTCCGGAAATCACATCAACGCCCATCTGCCGCAGTTTGGCATGCCCGAGGCGGTGCAAACGTACGCATCCGTCACAGCGAGCGTGCCGCTGTTCAACCTCGCCGGATATTCGGGTGTTCATGCGGGCAGGCTTTCCGCCGATGCCGCGTCAGCCGATTTCAGGGCAACGGTGAACGATGCGGCGTTGAACGCGGTGAAGGCGTACGATCGTGCTCTGCTGGGCGCCGCCGCGGCGCAGGCTCAGCAAGTCGCAGTGTCGGACCAGGAGACGAACGTGCGGTTCGTCGAGCTTCGCGTTCGCACGGGCAAGATGCCGCGCTACGATCTCGAGCGCGCTCGCGCGTCTTTGGCAGAGGCACAGCAGATGGCAGAAGATGCAGCTGCCGAACGCGATGAATCGTCCAACGACCTCAAGCTGCTGCTCGACTTCGACATGGCGTCAGACGTGGTCATACCGGATAGATTCGAAACGCCGGACTACAACGATACGCTAACAGCGGTAACACAGCGAGCACTGAAACAGCAGCCCTCAGTCATTGCAGCTCGGCTACGATATGAAGCTGCACATGCGGCTCTCGACCAAGCGAGGGCCGCTTACGTGCCGACCGCGGCTCTAACTGGACAAACCTACAACGGAAATTCCAACCCGCTGCTTGGTCCATCGGGAGGACAAGTCGGCGTGTCTGTTACGTTGCCGATCCTCGACGGCGGCACTCGCCACGGGGCGCTTGTCCAGGCGAGCGCCGCCCTGGCAAAGGCGCAAGCCAACTTCGAACGTCAGCAATTGATGGTGCAGGACGCCGTGGCGAATGCTTGGCGCGAGCTTGATGCCTCGCGCCGGAATTTGCAAACCGCCCAGGCCGCCTTAACCGATGCGTCTGAGAGCCTTCGCGTTGCGCGCCTTCGACAGCAGGCCGGCAAGGCGACGCAATTGGAAGTGCTTGATGCCCTCGCTGTTGCCGCAAGCTCGCGCCTCGGGGTACTGGAAGCACAAGAACGATATGATGTGGCGATCGCTGGCGTTCACCACGCTGTTGCTGACCCATGGTGAAGGAGACTAAAAAAACATGCGCGACTCAATTATCCTTGCGCTTACGGTGACGCTGCTAGTGGCTTGCGCAGGCAAATCCGGGCCGGCCGAAGGCTTGGCGACGCCAGTATCATCAACTGGCGAGTTCTCAATGACGCTCTCGTTCGAACCGGCACCGCCCAAACACGGAAGCGAAAAGTTCACTCTCACGCTGACGGACGCCAGCGGTAACCCTGTTAAGGGCGCGACGGTTACGATCGACACGAAGATGCCGGACATGCAGATGACAGGACCCTCGATGCACCTTCAGGACAATGGCGATGGCACCTACTCAGGCGTGACAAATCTCCCGTATCAGACCAAATGGGTCTTCGCCGCGCGAGCGACGAGTCAGGGAAAAGGCGGGTCCGCAGAGTTTAATGAGGACGTGAAGTAGGCGGTTCAGCTATGAACATACGGTCATTTGTAATGTGCCCTTAGCTGAGACAGTCGGTTAAGCTGGGAAGAGAAGAATTCGTAGTCGTCGCAGCGGCTGTGGATTGCGTGGATGGCGTGGATGGCGCGGCGCACTGCGCTTCGAACTCGACCAGCGTTTGGTAGCCGATCGCGGAGTGCAAGCGCTTGCGGTTGTAGATGGCGTCGATGAAGTGCACGATGCGACGCTGTGCATCGGCAAGGTCCACATACTCGCGTAAATGGATCTCTTCGAATTCTCTTGGGGCTAGTTTTTGAGTCTGTGCAGAGCGAAGCGATTGCCGTCGAGATCGTACGCGAAGCACGCTCGGCACGTCGGCGACTCGAACGCGTCGTCCATCCGCAAGCCGTTCTCGCGAAGCCGCTG
>Ga0207416_1004583_pt1 | contig 11849 bp, 10 predicted proteins | sample PaiPotPPM11metaG_FD_184107 | JGI IMG/M metagenome (GOLD analysis project Ga0207416, IMG submission 184107) | Iron sulfur acid spring bacterial and archeal communities from Banff, Canada, to study Microbial Dark Matter (Phase II) - Paint Pots PPM... ...
GGGGCGAAGGCGAATCTCGGGCACTACGCCGGAGAGTTTCGGTGCGTCGCCTTTGCGTCCGGTGACAGCGCAGGCCACGGGATAGATGACGATGTTTTTCGAGCCGGAATTATTTTCGGCGCTGTCGGCGTCGGCAATGCCGAGCACGTTGCGGGCAAACTCGATGAGGGCGTATTGAAAGCCGCCGCAGGTGCCAAGAAAGGGCCAGTCGCGGCGGCGGGCGAATTCGATGCCTTTGAGCATTCCGTCGAAGCTTTTATAGGGACTGCCGGGCGAGGCCCAAAGTCCGTCGAAGCTCTCAAGAATTTTTTCGGAGCCGGCGCCGGTGAGGGATGGGGTCGGGATCCACTCGGACTCGACTTTCAGGTCGAGCTTGCGGGCAGCGTGCTGGAGCGAGTCGGGCGTGGCGTGGTGAGAGCGGAAGTCGGGGTTGAAGTCGCCGAGAATTCCGATGCGCACTGCGTGGCTCACGCGCTCATTGTACTAAACCGTAAGGCGGCGAATGGGATTGAGGTATGGGTTGAGTTAATGGAGTCTAGTGCGACTTGTCGCTGTCTTGTGGCGCTCGTTATTTCTTGGGCGGCAGATATTTCTTTTCGATCGACGCTACGACCACGTAGTTGGGATCGACCATCTCGTTGAGATGAATCCTGGCGACTTTCGATAGCAGTTCGTAGGCATCGAGTTCGGAGAGGCCGTAGTCTTTGTGAATCCAGTGGACGAGTTCGGTGAAGGCGATGCGGACGGCATCGTCGAGCGGGCGGTAGGCGCCGACGGTCATGATGGCGTCGTCGTTTTCAAACTGCGGCCAGGCGATGGTGCGGCCTTTGATCACGCTCAACTGCACGCGGGCTTTGAGCGGGACTTCGATGGCGGTGCCGGCGACTTCGCCGTCTCCCATGGCGGCGTGGCCGTCGCCGATGTAAAAGAGACCGCCTTTCACGTTGACAGGAAAATAGACGGTGTTGCCGACGCTGGCTTCGGGGGAATCCATGTTGCCGCCGAATTCGGCGGGAACGACCGAACTGCGGGCTTCGCCTTCGGCGGGGGCGACTCCGATGCAGCCGAAGAACGGATGCATGGGAATCTTCACGGAGAAATCGGAGTCGAGCGCCTTGAATGTGGCGGTGTTCGAGGCGTGGTCGATGTGGTAGAACCAGATTTTTTCCGGCAGCGGCGGGTGCAGCATGGGCGTGTAATTGGTCTCGTTGATGGCGCCGAATCCGGGCGCGAAGGCGCCCACGCCGGTGTCGCCATCGACTTCGAGCGAGAGAATTTTGACGGCGAGAGTGTCTCCGGGCTCGGCGCCTTCGACGAAAAATGGTCCGGTGAGAGGATTGTCGCCTTTGACCATGCTGAGCGTGTCTCCGGGCTTGCGGAGGACGTTGCCGAAACAGTCGAGCGTGTTGGTATCGAGAATGTCGCCGGATTTGAGATGGGCGACGGGTTCGGCCGTGGCGAACAGGTATTTCACGTTGGCGGTCGTCGTGGTGTAGTGGACGGTGGATTGAGCGAAGAGTGAGCCAGCCAGCAGCACGAGAGCAAGAAGACGAGCGGGCATGAGGGCCTCCGGTGGATTGTTAATTGTAGCGGAGGCGGCCGGTTGCTCTAGGGAGTATCCCGACCAAATGGATGGGTTGGGAGGTTTTCAAAACTACACTACTGATGGGTACTGTGTTTTCTGGCGTAGAACTTCCGCACCTTGGCGCGATTGCCGCACTTCGTCATGTCGCACCAGCGGCGGCGGTGGTTTTTGCTGGTGTCGAGGAAAAACCAGCGGCAGGTGGGCGAAGAGCAGGCGCGCACGAACTGCAGATGGCCGGAAGCCAGCAACTCGGCGGAGGCACGGGCTATGGGCCAGCGCGGGCTGGCCAGGGAGCTTCGATAATCGAAACGCCACTCAAAGGCTCCTTTTGCCGGTACCAGATGCGCCTGGGCTGCGGCTTCCTGGATATATCCATTCAGCGTGGCTAAGGAGTTCGCGGGGACGGTTCGCTTGTCGATGATTGCCGAGAATACGGCGAACGCCGCTTCTCTTAGTTCGATGGCGCGGCGCAGGTTGTCTTCGGCTTCAGACGGTTTTAGGCGGGACTGCTTCAGAAGTTGGTCAGCATCTTCGTGGGTGAGAAGTCCACTCTGCTCGAGGAAGAGAACTAAATCCGAGTAGGCAGTTAGCAGTTCTTTGGGATGGTCGCTGAATCGATCATCGAGGGTATTGATGAAATCGAGGCAGAGGTTTCCTGCAATCAATTCGAAGGACGGCGCCGGCGGTTTCTCGTGTTGGGTTTCGGTGGTCGTGACCTGGCAAAGCTCCCGTTGCCGATTATAACCCATAAAAACTACTTGACAAGTTAGATTGCGCGAGCTAATCTCTATCTAACCGTTAATATGTTTGTTGATGGTTAATAGAGGCTACGTATGCTTTCGCGTCAGCCGGTGGAAATTATGGCCATGATCCGCAGCGGCAAGGTCATTAATATTGGAGGCAGACCCGTGATTGTTCCAAATCCGCGCATACCCGCAGACACGCATGACCGGGGTCACGCCCTCAAGATGGCGCTGGCCTTTGTGGCGATTTATGTCATATGGGGATCGACTTATCTCGCGATCCGGTATGCGGTGGAGACGATTCCGCCGCTGGTAACGGCGGGAATCCGGCATTCGATTGCGGGTGGAATCATGCTGGGCTGGGCCTGGTGGCGTGGCTTTCGCCCTACGCGGCAGCAGTGGGTCGCAGGATTTGCGCTGGGCGCGCTGTTCTTCCTGATCGGGCACGGATCGCTGCATTGGGCAGAGCAGTATGCGGGATCGGGGCTGGCGGCTTTGCTGATCGCGACCGAACCAATGTTCATTCTGGTGCTGGGCTGGATGATGGGCCAACAGAAGATCAGCCTGATCAGCGCGCTGGGCCTGGGTCTTGGCGTGGTGGGCGTGGCCATGCTTACTGGCGCGGAGCTCACGGTGAAAGGCTCGAGCTTATGGGGATTGCTGGCGGTGTTGCTGGGATCTTTGGCGTGGTCGTTAGGGGTTGTGGTTTCGCCGCGGCTCAAGTTGCCGTCTGACGCGCTGGGGCGAACCGCGCTGCCGACGCTTTGCGGCGCTTTGATGCTGCTGATCGCGGCGGGAGTTACGGGCGAATTCCAGCGGACGCACTGGGCGAACATCACCTTTCGCTCTATCTTTGGACTGGGTTATCTGATCACGTTTGGATCAGTGGTGGCGTTCACGGCCTACACGTGGCTACTGCAGCGCGTTCCACCGGCGCTGGTGGCAACGCACACGTATGCGAATCCTGTGGTCGCAGTGATTCTGGGATGGCTGCTGGCGCACGAGCCATTGTCGATGCGGGTGGTGCTGGCGTCGGTGGCAATTCTGGGAGCGATCGTGCTTATCCGGCGGGGAGAGCGAGCGGTGGTCAAGGTTCCGGCAACTGCCGCTCCCGCCGCTGAGATTCGTGCGTCGGAGGAATGCGCCTAGATGGATCCAGTCGCTTAGCAGGCTGCGGAAAAGGTCCAAGAGCGCACCCCGGGGGGCTAAAGCCCGAGCACAAAACAAACGACTTATCGCAGCGCTGGAAGCGCTGCGCCACCCCAAAGCATAGTTTTTCCGCAGCCTGCTAGAGGAGCCGACATGGCCATTCCTTATTACCACGTTGACGCATTCACGGGCGAGCTCTTTGCCGGTAATCCGGCGGGAGTCTGCATTCTGTCGTCTTTTCCCGCGGATAGCATCATGCAGAAAATTGCGGCGGAGAACCGGCACAGCGAGACCGCTTTTGTTGTCCCGCGCGCGGACGGCGATTTCGACTTGCGCTGGTTTACGCCCAAAGTCGAGGATAAGTTGTGCGGACACGCGACGCTGGCATCCGCTTATGTGCTCGCGTTGCGGAAGCACAATGTGTGGCCGGTTCGCTTCCACACCCGCAGCGGCATGTTGACTGTCGCCCAGGGCTTTCATGAGCATGACATTTTTGAGATGGACTTTCCGGCCATGCCACCCCAACCGTGTGAGACGCCAGCCGGACTGTTATCAGCCCTGGGTTTGATAGACATGGGTCTGATAGACACGGGCTTGAAAACGGCGCTGGTAATGAAATCGCGCGATTACCTCGTGGTGGTGGATCGAGCTGAGCAAGTGCGAGCGCTCTCCGCCGATATTGCCGCTCTTGCCAAACTGGACGCTGGCAGCGGAACGATTGTTACCGCTCCCGGCGAGGGCGACGTGGATTATGTGTGCAGAATGTTTTTGCCGTCGGCCGGCATCGATGAGGATCCCGCAACCGGATCGATACACTGCACACTGGCTCCATATTGGGCGGGGCGGCTGGGTAAGCGAACGTTGCGCGCGCAACAACTCAGCGCCCGTGGTGGACATGTGCAATGCACGATCGGTGGAGATCGCGTGAAGATCGCCGGCCGGGCACGGTTATATCTTCAGGGCACGATTGAACTCTAAAGCGTCGTCGCCCCCGCGCCTAGCCGTTCATGGCTGCCAGCATCGTCGCCGGATCCTCGGGACGGACGCTATATCTTAGGGACGCCGCCCGTGCCGCTTTTCTCGAGGCAGTTCGTGCGGTATTCGTTCTGCAAGCTTCCCAGATAATTTTCGAGAGTCGCGGTCACGCTCGCCTGCAACTCTCCCGGAGGCAGCCGTCGTGTGGCCTCCAGAGCCGAAATAGCTTGACCGATCTCCAACGAGGACACAACGCAAGGCTGTAAAATACGAGCAGCTTTCGGTTCCATAGTTCTCTCCTCTCGAATCGTTTTGTTCGATATGGCCGCGGCATTTTCACGGGGGTCTGCGCAACGCGGCTTCGTTCCAACAGACAGATAGTGGTAGCTCCGGCGGAAACGTTTCAGGATAAGGCAACAATTCCGGCAGTGGCAGGGGCCTTCGACGGGGTCGTAATTCAGTTTGACTACTGAGGATGTGTGCTCGCGGGATATCCCCTTCGGCTTCGCTCAGGGCAGGCTCTCGTCCCGCTGGTGAAAACGCGGGACTTCGGGATGACGACCGTGGGGATGCGATCAGCGGAATTTTAAAACTGAGCCGCCACCTTCGACTGCGCGCGACGGCTCGCGTGGCTCGCCGTCGTGCTCCGCTCTAGATGACAGGCTACGCTTCAGCAATCAGCCCGCGTGCGAGTAACTAGAATCCAGTTCAAGAGCGCCAGCGCTATGGTTGCGATCAGGATCAGGGACTGGCCGAAATCCACGCGGGTTACCAGAATCAGGCACAGGAGCACACCCAGGACGGCGAAGAAATTTCCGGCGGGCAGGTGGAACATAGCTGCTGCGCCTTCCGGTTGCTTGCGGCGAAGAATGGGGAGGGCGGCGCAGCCTACGGCGTAATAAAGGAGGCGGGCTACTGCCGAGAGGGTTACGTTCCATTTGAAATCGCCGAGCAACGCTAATCCCCAGACCATGAGTGCGAAGGCGAGGATCGAGACATATGGTGTGTGGTAGCGAGGATGGACGGCGGCGAAGACTTTCGGGAAGTCTCCCTGTTCGGCGAGGGCGAAGGGCACGCGGGGCATGGCAAGGATTTTTGCGCTGAGATATCCGTAGAAAGAAATTAAAGCGCCGATGGCGACCAGGGCTGCGCCGACTGGACCCATCGCGATGCGGGCGACGTCGGCCAGGGGACGGGTGCTGTGCGCGGCGTCGGGAAGGACTCCCACGACGACCCACTGGATCAGCGCGTAGATCACGGTGCAAGCGGCGAGAGCGGTGAAGAGCGCGAAGGGGGCGTCGCGGCGGGGATTTTTGGCTTCGCTCATGGGCGCGAGCGCGGTTTCGAATCCCCCGTAGGCGAAGACCAGGAGCAGAATAGCTTTGAGCCACTGGCCGGCGGTGGTGGCTGAGGCGGCGTGAGTTGCGATGGTCCAGTGGCGATCGTGAAGAACGAACACGCCCAGCGCGATCACCGCGAACAAGGGGATCAGCTTGGCGGCGGTAAAGAGGTTGCTGATTTGCGCCCCGGCGCGGACGCCGCGAATGTTGATGAAGGTGAGAATGCCGACCAGCGCGGTGAGAATGAGCGCGCGCGGGATGGGGTCTTTGGCGTGGGGAAAGAATTCTCCCAGGTAAATCACGAAGAGGTTGGCGTTGGCGGCGGGGGCTGAGATTTGGCCGAGCCAGAGCATCCACGCGGTTTGAATGCCCATGAAGCGTCCGAAGGCGGCGCGGGCGTAGAGGTAGGGGCCGCCGGCCTGTTGAAAGCGCGATGCGACTTCGGCGAAGCAGGCGAGGATGACGCACATTCCGGCGCCGGCGGCGGCCACCGCCCAAATGCTCGAAGGGCCGATCAGCGCGGCTACGGTGGAAGGCAGGCCGAAGACTCCGCTGCCGATGATGGAATTGACGACCAGGGCGACAAGAGTCCAGCGGCCGATGGCGCGGACCAGGTGGCGAGGAGTGGCTTGGGCCGTTTCCGTCATTGCGTGTTTTTTATCACAGATAGTGTGGGTGGGAGTGGGGCGGGTGCTGGGTCGGTTTAAATTTCCACGGGGGGCCGGAGTGACTCAGTACCCGGGGGCGGAGAACTGGCGCTCGGGCTTCGCCCTTGCTTGGACAGCCGAGGCGGCTGTCGCCACATGCTGGTGACTTTGGAACGGGTGGTAACTGCACTGTTGGCGGCGGGAAAATCCCGCAGAGGGAATCAAGATGGCGGGCGTCCGGAGAGAGGCGCGGCTGTCGCGTGAAAAGGCTTGCCAGTCGCGGAGTTCAGCGCCATGCGTTCAGAATGTTACTTCGCAGACCAAAGTAATTCGCCGAATTACCAAAGCGCATGATCGTGGGACATCTACTCGCACACCGCTGCCGATGAGATGTTGAGGAGCGCGACATGGCTTACGCCAAATCCATGGGAAACGACAATCAGATGGACGACCTGCATACGCGGATGGTGCGAGTAACGGAAGACCTGCGGGTGATTCAGCGCGAGTTGAATTGCGCGGCCATGCAGGCGCCCAGCGATCCGGAGCTGATGGAAGCTTTGAGCGCGCTTCCGGAGACCGAAGCGATTCAGGTTTTGTGCAAGGCGCTGGACCAGATGCGCCACTTCCTGTGGTTTTACTCTCAGGTGATGAGCAACGATCCCGAACTCGGAGACAGGCTGCGGCAGACGGGATCGAAGGGTGAAGACGGCAAGGTGGATACCTCTTTTCTGGATCAGCTGACGCGCTCCGATGAGGCCGTGCTGCTGCGCTATCTGGCGGAGGCGAAGGACCGCAAGCCGAATTAGCTTTGGAACCGGTTAGCCACCGATCTGCACGGATTCGGACGGATCAGAATTTAACCTCGCGCGCGCTCTCTCTCTACAATTCCGCACTTGCGCCTGCTCCTGGGACGCCGCAGGCAGAGACGTTGCAAGCAACGTTTCTACGCAGGGCGGCCGCGGACCCAGGTTTGGCGGACTCTTCCGTCGGGGCTCAGAACTACCAGATTCGCTTCTGCGCCGGGAATGATTTTTCCCTGCAGCGGTAATCCCGCTGCGCGCGCCGGATTCAGCGTGGCCGCGCGAACTGCATCTCGCAGGGTCCAGTTGGCGAAGCGGGTTACGTTACGAACTGCGGCGTCCATGGTGAGGACGCTGCCGGCCAGTTTCCCATCGGCGGTGCAGCGGCCGTCTTTCACTTCGACCTGGATGGGACCGAGTTGGTAGGTGCCGTCGGGCATGCCGGTGGCGGAGATGGCGTCGGTGATGAGAACGGCGCGGTCGACGCCCTTCGCGTGAAGAAAAAGTTTTACGACTTCGGGAGCAACGTGAATTCCGTCGGCGATGATGTCGGCCGTGAGATTGGTGTCGGTGAGCACTTCGGCGAGCAGGCCGGGGTCGCGATGATCGAGCGGGCGCATGGCATTGAAGGTGTGGGTGGCATGGCGTGCGCCGGCGCGGACGGCGGCGCGGGCAGGCTCCAGTTGGGCATCGGAGTGGCCGAGGCTTACGCACACGTTGCGGCGCGCGGCTTCGGCGATTACTTCGAGAGCTCCGGGAAGCTCGGGCGCGATGGTCATCATGCGCACGTGGCCGCGAGCGGCTTGCCAGAGGCGATCGAAGATTTCGAGCGTGGGTTCGAGGAGAAATTCCGTGGGGTGCACGCCGCGGCGTTTGTGGCTGATAAATGGACCTTCCAGATGAATGCCTAGCGGACGGGCCTGTATCTCGCGGTCGTCGGTGGAGTTCGCGGCGGCTTCGATCGCGTCGGCCAAGCGAGCTAATGCGGCGCAGGTCTGATCGAGCGGGGCGGCGACGGTGGTGGGAAAGTAGCCGGTGACTCCGTGGGTGGCCAGAAATTTGTTCAGGCGCGGCAAGTCAGAGGGCGAGGCGCGCATGACGTCGAGTCCGGCGCCGCCGTGCAGGTGAATGTCGAAGAAGCCGGGGGCTAGGATGGAACCGGCGAAGGCGGCATTCGCAAGACCGACGCTGGCAAGGCCGTCTTTATTAAGATCGCCTTTATAAAGGTCTTCTTTAGTACGATCATCTTTATTAAGGTCATCTTTATTAAGATCAATGACGGTTGCGGCGGGCGGGACTTCGGTTTCTGCGCGGGAAGAGACGGCGGCGATGAGGCCATCCTCAATAAACAGGAGCGGGTACTGAATTTCTTGCTGCGGAGTATAGAGATGGTGGGCGCAGAGGACGATCATAGGGCGAGCGCCGGCGGTGCCGTTCTTGTGATTGCCTGGACCGGCGCGTGATCAGTGTAGCGCGGCGGTCGCGTGCAAGAGAAATGAGAAGAGGACGCGCGGGGGAGGGCTGGTTGGGCGATGTTATAATTTACCTGCCTACCGAACGCACAGCCGGAACGTCTCGCGCTGCGGCGTACCTTGTCGGGGAGTGGCTCAGCCTGGTAGAGCACCTGGTTCGGGACCAGGGGGTCGGAGGTTCAAATCCTCTCTCCCCGACCAATGTTTTCTTTCCTTCTTCGCGGAGTTTCCGCGGGCGAAAATCTCCTGATACCATCAGCATCGTGCCCACGCTTCGAAAGCGCGAAGCGTGGGGCAGCCTCTGTTAATATGGTGCCGACAAAGATGGGCCAGCCCCCTGGGTAACATGATGGGGAACATCGACCACGACGACGCGAGCGAAGCGGCCCATGGGCAGAAAATATCAGAAACGGCTCACATCGGAGCAGGACGGAGCGCAATTTCGTGGAATCGGGGCCGGTCAATTCCCACATTGGGCGGGAAAAATGGGGAATGTCCCGTCTGTCCCCGAATTTCCATCAGATTACGAAACCTTCAATTGCGTCTTCGGTCTGTTTTGCAACCCACTTGTGACCGACACTGTCGCGGGCATAGTTTCACCACAAATTGGTGGAACTTTCGAGGGCTCGTCAGTGATACCTATCAGCGCGGACCAAGCCGTCGCGATCCAGACTGCTATCACGCTAAGCACAATCAACCCACCAAACTATTCAATTATGGCACCACGGCCCGCTTGCGATTGCGGCACATGGGCGCAGCAGATGCTCGGCGCGGGCGGTGTGCCATCGGGCCCGCCCGCGTGGAACCCAACAACGTTGATGGGACAACTGCCCTAGTGGGAACGGGAAAGCAAGGAGCAGGAGAATGATTGAGGCAGGTGCAAAGGACAACCACAGAAACTGGAACGCAGTAATAATCGGCGTGGTGCTGCTGGCGGGCGGCCCGATTCTTAATTATCTGTTCGAGCGCCATAACTTCCTTGCCGTTTGGGTGAATTCGCCATATCCGGAACCGTTGACGGATGCGCTATATCCGCCGTTATGCGTTCTGCTGTCACTGACTGGAGTCCTCTTGATCTTTGGGGGGGCGATGCGACAGACCACGATTCGAGGACTGGCGCGATATTTTTTCCCGGTCGTTATTCCATTGACGGTCGCCTACACCCTTTTCACATTCGCCATGCAGTTTGTACAAACTGGGGCAGATCGTTTGGGCGAATGCATGGGGGGTCTCTACAGGGCTGCAGCTAGTTCGAATGTGATACCTGAGTCTAAGGCAAGGCCAGGTCAACCTGCCTTCGGTTGCGCGGTAGAGAGGCGGGGGATCTTTCTCTCCTTCTACAACGTTATCCAAGTCGAGGGGGTAACGGACTCTGCGGCACAACAACTAGTGTTGGATCGAGTAGCTGAGTACCATCGGGAAGCCCACACACATCCTGTGCAAGTTATGTTCTACGATAAGGAGATCTGGTCGGTCCGCCAAGGGAAAAACGGATCGATCCACAGGTCAGAGCGTCCGGGCAAGCTGATTCGGGTCGTGAACATAGGTTAGCGGGGGGCTGGCCCATCCGCGCCCTCGCATCGGCAACACCACCGCGACAAGGGTTGCTCCACCCGTGGCAGTTGTCTAGTCCCAAGACATAGTTTACATTTTGTCCCGATACATCCTTTACACCGGAGGAGGGGAATTGGGCTTCCGGGGTCCAATTCCCGAATCAGAGTGGCGCAGTAAAACACCAGAAGGGCTGGCCCACACTTTCGGGACATCCTACTAAAGAGGTTGCCCCACTCTTGTCGCGCTTTGTGCGACAGGGTGAGGAATGTGACCTGTGCGGATGGTGGGAGCCATCATGAAAGTCAACTTCCCCGCCCTCTCTCTGCAAAAGGCGCAGAGAGAGGGACGGGGCAGCCGCAAAGGGAAACTTAGTCAGAAAGGCTGGGCTAGCCCCCATGAGTGGGGCAGTTGGAGGGTTGCGCAGGCCTGCCCCTTAATCCCGCTCGAAAAGGTAGTTGTTGCGGGTATTCGGATAATCATGCTGCCAGTACGAACCAATCGCAAGCGTGCTTCCTGTGCCATCGCGATGAATTCCTCTGGCGAAGCGTAGAAGGAGATGGCAGCTCCTTCATAAATAATCATGGGTCTACCAGTTAGTTTCCAGTAGACCATTCGCCTCAGCATTCCAAACCAGGTCCGGAGGCCGTGTTCCCGGTAGAGATCCGAGAGTGTCTCCCAAGCTCCCTTGGATTGCTGTATTGGGGAGTGTCCGACCATGAAAGGAATCTCACCAAGATAAATACGAGCTCCGGGCTTGGCGATCCGGCGAATTTCACGCACGCTCGGTTGAATCTTGCTCCTGGGAACGACAAGAAGCACACTGTTGCAAACGACCACTGAAGCGCTTTCGTCCGGAAGAGGGAGGTTGTCGGTGAGTCCCTGCAGGACGTTGAGGCCCAAGCGACGCACGACTCGAACCTCTTCTTCAGTGGCTAGCAGGCCGGTTGCGCTCCTCACACCCGTATCCTTTGCCATGCGAAGCAATGTGCCATCGCCGCAACCAATGTCGACCAGTTCATCGTCCGCAACCAAGCCAACCACCTCAAGAATCTTGCGTTGGATTTCCCGTGTGATGGGTTCCTTACCAGCGCCGCGCAAAGCCAGGTCCTGGACGTTCTTGAGACCCTTCGCGACTTCGCGACAGTATTCAACGTAATCGGTCGAGTGTGTAATCATGGCGGCCACCAATTATAATCGCGCCCCGCGTCGGACTGACAACAACAACCGTAGGTATGGCAGTTTTGGCGACGCGCGAGTTGCGAAAATCTCACGCCGAGATGCTTTCGCGCGTTGAGTTTGACTCAGGAGCTGGGGTACTCCAGTGTAGACGATTTTGTAGCGGTCGGAGCACCAAAGCTCAATAGAGAGCCACAACTCGCCAGACCGCGACGGCAACTCGTTCAACACTAATCACTTGCGGCCTACAGAATTCAATAGAGTTCAGTAAGCGCCGGAATCTGGTTCGGGACCAGGGGGTCGGAGGTTCAAATCCTCTCTCCCCGACCAATGTTTTCTTTCCTTCTTCGCGGAGTTTCCGCGGGCGAAAATCTCCTGATACCATCAGCATCGTGCCCACGCTTCGAA
>Ga0207416_1004586_pt1 | contig 11846 bp, 9 predicted proteins | sample PaiPotPPM11metaG_FD_184107 | JGI IMG/M metagenome (GOLD analysis project Ga0207416, IMG submission 184107) | Iron sulfur acid spring bacterial and archeal communities from Banff, Canada, to study Microbial Dark Matter (Phase II) - Paint Pots PPM... ...
CAGGTACCCAGCCCGTGGGCCCCTCTTTCGCTGGCGAACATGCAGAGCATCTCGCCCTTGCCGCAGGCGAGGTCCAGCACGCGAGTATCCGGACCAAGATGGCAGATCTCCCCCAGCAAACGCACCTTCTCCGATGAGAAGGGGTTCATGATGCGGTGGGTGGACTCGGAGATCTCGTGGTACTGGGTCGCGCCTACCAAGGGACTCAGGCTAGGTCCATCGAAGGTCACGGCCGAGACGACTGCTGGTGTCGCATCGGGCGGAGTGTACGCCGCTGCCAGCCGCCATTAGCGCAGCCGCAATTTGGCCGTGACTGCCTGCTCCGCTTCCGAACCACTGCCACTCCGGCACGACCCGGACCTAGCTGACCTGCAGCGAGCCGTCCTCATTGAAATCGAAGGCCCCCCAAGCGACCTCCCACGAGTATCCGTCGGGATCGGTGAAGCAGCCCTGGTAGCCGCCCCACTCCGCCTCCGCGGCCGGTTTGACCACGACCGCCCCAGCGGCGCGGGCCAAGTCCAGCAACTCGTCCACCTCGTGGCGCTCCCGCACGTTGTGGGCGAGCGTGATGCCCGAGAACTTGGAGCGAGCGACGTTCCACTCTGGACCGACATCGGTTGCCAGCTGAGAGTATGGAAATAGCGCGAGGACAGCGCCCTTAGTCTGAAAGAACACGATTCCGCCCTCAGGCCGGCGCGTGGTCGGGAAGCCGAGCCCGTCGGCGTAGAAGCGATACGAGCGGTCCAGGTCGGCAACACCTAGAGTGATCAGCGAGATGCGTGGTTCCATGGCGCCTGTTTCCCTATTAATTGCGGCGGTCGCCGCGCGACAGGGTTGGGTCGCTATCCCGCAAATCGCCCACTGTGCTATCCAAAACTGGCCAAAAAAAGATAGCTGACCGATGGCGCTCAGTCGATGTTCTGCAGAAAGGTGAGAACGCGGGCCATGAGCAGATCCGCAGCGTCCGGGTCATAGTCGGGGAGGCTTTCGTCAGCAAAGAGATGTTGATCGCCGGGATAGAGGAACAGCTCCGCCGCCTCCACTGTCTCCTCGAGTCGGCGGGCAGCAGCCAGATCTTCGTTGGGCGGTAGGACCCACTCATCCCCATCCATCATGTGGATCTGCACCGGGACGCTTGACGGCCAGGGGCCACCGAACTCCGAGGCCGGGATGCAGCTGTGAAACAGCAAAGCGCCCTTCGCGCCCGGCCTGGTTTGGGCCAGCATCTGGGCCGGCAACACCCCGAGCGAGAAGCCAGCGTAAACCAGGGATCTGGGAAGGTCTTCGGCCGCCTCGCGACCCCGCGCGCCAATGGTCTCGAAGCCGACCCCTTCTGCGTACGCCACCCCGTCGGGGAGCTTGCTGAAGGTCCTGCCTTCATACAGATCCGGGGTATGCACCACATGTCCACCGGCGCGGATCCGATCCGCGAAGGAGAGGCACCCGGGCGTTAGGCCCTGAGCGTGGTGAAACAGGATGACCTCGGTCATGGTGACCCGCCTTTAACCTTCCCGCGACGTGCCTGCCAACCAGCTTAGATGCACTGGATCACTTGCTGAGCGACCGGCCACCCCTCCCTGCGCCCTCCTCATCCCAGCTCCGGCCATCCAGAGCGCCCGAGCAGACGCCTCGACGCAACTATATCTGCGTTAGCGGTGCATAACCGGCTCATCCCGTCTGAAGCCAGGCGGTGCAACTATGCGTCAGCTTTGACAGACTCACTACAATAAGCGCCCGTGTCGCCACGCTCTAAGGACCTGTCCCAGGTCGCCGTCACCATAATCCCCCCCGCCACCCAGACCGCCTACGGGCAAGGCGGCGGCCCGCTCGAGGGTGATCTTGAACTGCTAGAGAGGTTCCGAGCCGAGATCGAGGACCCAGAACTCGGCTGTGACTTGAGCCTGACCATCGGGGCCCACAACCGACGGCTCGCGATCGAGCGAGCGGTGTTCTCTCTCCGCGAGGGAGGGCGTCCACTGACCGGAACCCGGCTCCGCTCGGCCACCCTGGACGCGTACTTGCGGGCAGTCCGGCGAGGCCTAGAAGAGCTGGGCGACAGACTCCTGGTGCCGAACCAGACCGGCTCCCCGGATAGCCCGGTCCCCTATCTGACCCGACCGACCGCGGAGGACTGGGAGCGCTTCGACACCGACCGCCACCGCAACCACCGCACCAGACAACTCCTCCCGCTGGCAGCGGATGCCTACCGCCAGGCGCTTGCCAGCGCCGACCCAAGGCTGTACCGGTCACCCACTGCGGAAGTCGGCAGACGGCTGCACAAGTCCCGAGGACATGCCGCTCGGTTGGTTGCGATGGCCCGCGAGGCCGGTTTTTTGGGGCCTGCGTTCCGAGGTCGCTCGGGTGAAGACGTTGTGACTGAAGGAATCTTCGAGTAAGCCAGCGGTGAAACGCCGCCGCGAACCCAGCCCAATCCGGTCAGCTGGGCTCAGCCAGCGGTGTCGGACATCTCCTGTCCGCAAAACATGCAAAGGCCCCGATCGCGGCTCCAGCTGTGGTGTCCGTCGGTGCTGCCTCGACAGCGTGTCGAGCGGCGCGGTCGAGCGGCTCGATTGGGGTGCTGACTCCCTGCTGCAACCGAAGCCTTGGCTGGCGGCGCCACGGCGGTCGCCATGGGTCGGTTCCGGACCTTCTCAAATCGCTCTGCAAGATCGGACCGATCCATCAGGGCCGCCACGGCTAGAAGGCAGAGTCCAATCGCGACACAAGACCATCCCGAGATCGGGGTGAGCTGGTTGAGCAGGAGAAGCACTCCACCCACCAGAAGGGCTATCGCGGCTGTAAGAAACGCCCTGGGCCATCTCGCGTACCCCATGGCCCGAGTCTAGGCCCGTTCCCGGGAAATGTTGCTACCGGCGCAGATTCGGAACCGCTGATCCAGATCGCAAGTCAGCACCCCTCGCGAGCGGCTTGTAGCCAGGCTGAATCAGTTGGACGGCCGGTTCTGACGCAAGGCGGCCAGCCGGCGTTGGTACTCGTCCTCACTGATCTCGCCATTGGCAAAGCGCCGGGCAAGGATCTCTTCGGCCCCCTGGCCCGATCGACCCTGCCCACCTCCGTAGAAGCGCCTCCGCCTCGACATCCTGTAGAAGCGCATTCCGATTCCCACCACCATCAAGACCACGATCAGTATCAGGATGGGAGATCCATACATGGCGCACAGGATAGTCCCCAGCTTCCTTCGCGCCGCCATCGATTCCGTCCCGTTTCCAGGCGTGACATGGCCGGGCTGACCGGCGCCAGCGCCCGGCTTCCCGGGTAGCCGGCACTCAGCCGAAGCTCAGCCGGGTATCCACCGGTGCTCGAGGGCGGCTACCCTGTTGCTGGCGGGGTTCGATCGCGATCTGGAGGAAGCCGGAGTGGGTGTGACTGTGAAGACCGAGGGCACGACGGCCGCGGAGATCGTGGCGATCCCCCACTTCATCGGCGGCCAGCAGCGAATCTCGCCAGGCTTCCTCCCCGTCTACAACCCCGCCACCGGACAGCAGACACGCACGGTTCCGATCGCGTCCGCGGCCGAGGTCGACGAGGCGGTGGGCCTAGCGGTGGCAGCGCAACCCGCCTGGGCGGCCACCAGCTTGGCGCAGCGGGCCAACGTCTTCTATGCCGTCCGCGAGTTGCTGATTGCACACGCAGACGAGCTGGCCCTGGCCATCACCCAGGAGCATGGCAAGGTCCTGTCGGACGCCATGGGTGAGGTCTCTCGGGGGCTGGAGAACGTGGAGTTCGCCTGCGGGCTCTCGCACATGCTCAAGGGCAGCAAGTCAGCCGAGGTCTCCTCCCACATTGATGTCGAGGAGTACCGCTTCCCGGTCGGAGTCGCGGTCGGCATCTCGCCGTTCAACTTCCCCCTCATGGTTCCGCTGTGGATGATCAGCAACGCCCTCGCCGCTGGCAACGCCTTCATCCTCAAGCCCAGCGAGAAGGACCCCAGCGCTCCGGTCAGGCTCGCCGAACTCTTCCGCGAAGCGGGTCTGCCGGCCGGTCTGCTGACCGTCCTCCACGGGGATGCCACCACCGTCAACCTGCTCATCGACCATCCCGACGTCGCCGCCGTGAGCTCGGTCGGCTCCACGCCGGTCGCCCGGTCGATCTACTTGCGAGCTGCCCAGAGCGGCAAGCGCGTGCAGGCCCTGGGAGGCGCCAAAAACCATATGGTGGTGCTGCCCGACGCCGACCTTGAGGCCGCCGCCGACGCGGCGGTCTCAGCGGCGTTCGGCTCCGCCGGCGAGCGCTGCATGGCCATCTCGGTGGTGGTCGCGGTCGGACAAGTTGCCGATCCCCTGGTCGAGTTGGTGGCGGCCAAGATGGTCAGGCTCAAGATCGGTCCGGGTGACAGCCCCTCCTCACAGATGGGTCCGCTGATCACACGCCAGCACCGTGACCGCGTCGCTGGCTATGTGGCCATCGGGGAGCGCGAGGGAGCCGCGGTGGTGGTCGACGGCACCGCCCAAACCTTCGAGGGCGAAGGCTTCTTCCTCGGTGCAACCTTGCTCGACAACGTGGAGCCGGAAATGCAGGTCTACCGTGACGAGATATTCGGGCCGGTGCTGTGTGTCGTGCGCTCCGGCGACTATCAGGAAGCGCTCCAGGTCGTCAACAGCAATCAGTACGGCAACGGCGCCGCCATCTTCACCAGGGACGGGGCGAGCGCCAGACGATTCTGTCGTGATGCACAGGTGGGAATGGTTGGCGTAAATGTGCCGATCCCAGTCCCGGTGGGCACATTCTCTTTCGGCGGTTGGAAGGATTCACTGTTCGGCGACAGCCGGATTTACGGGCTCGACGGAATCCGCTTCTTCACCCAGACCAAGGTGGTCACCAGCAGGTGGACGGAGTCGGGCGCAGCACGGCAAGCCATCAACCTTTCGTTCCCAACTAACTGATGGAGGGCGCAGTCATTCAAGTCGAAGCTCCGGCCGAGGTTGCGGTCGATCATGTCTTCCACACTTGGTCAGCGCAGCGCGCAATCAGCCAGGTCAAGCCGGTGGGAGCCGAGGGCTGCTGGTTCTGGGATGGCGCCGGGAAACGCTACCTGGACTTCGCCTGCCAGCTTGTCTTCACCAACCTCGGCTACCAGCACCCGGCCCTGATCGCGGCCATCACCGAGCAGGCTAATCGGATGTGCACCTTGGCGCCCGACTTTGCCAATGACGCGCGCAGTGAGCTCGCCAAGCTGATCGCGGAGCGTGCTCCCGGCGACCTCAACTATGTCTTCTTCACCAACGCTGGCACCGAAGCCAACGAGCACGCCATCCGGATGGCGCGGCTCCACACCGGCCGGCCCAAGATCCTCAGTGCCTACCGCAGTTACCACGGCGCGACGGGCGGCTCGATCACCCTTACTGGTGACCCTCGTCGCTGGGGTAGCGAACCAGGCATACCCAGCGTTGTCCACTACTTCGGCCCCTACCTCTACCGGTCCTCCTTCGGGGCGCAGACGGAGACCGAGGAGACGGTGGCCGCGCTGGCGCACCTGAGGGAGGTGGTCGAGTTCGAGGGTCCTGCATCTATCGCGGCTATCTTTCTGGAGACGATCGTGGGCACCAACGGGGTGCTGGTACCCCCGCCCGGCTATCTGGCCGGGGTCCGGGCCCTATGCGACGAATTCGGGATCCTTATGGCCTGCGACGAGGTGATGGTCGGCTTTGGCCGGATCGGGGAATGGTTCGCGGTCGACGCCTGGGGGGTGGCACCCGACCTGATCACCTTCGCCAAGGGGGTCAACTCTGGATACGTGCCGCTGGGTGGCGTCATCCTCAGCGAGAGGATTTGGCAAACATTCGCCGATCGCACTTACCCTGGCGGCCTTACCTACTCGGGCCACCCGCTGGCCTGCGCAGCTGGAGTCGCCAGTATTCGCGTCTTCGAAGAGACCCATCTCCTGGACCACGTCCGCCGTCTCGGGAGCGAGGTCGCTGAACCAAGGTTGCGAGCGCTTATGGCGAGGCACCCTTCGGTCGGCGAGGTCAGGGGACGGGGCCTGTTCTGGGCAGTGGAACTGGTCAAGAACCGGGAGACGAGAGAGATGCTGGTCCCCTACAACGCCGCCGGGGCTGCCAAGGAGCCCATGAACCGGGTAGTTGCGGCCTGTCGTGATCTCGGCCTCTGGCCATTCAGCCACTTCAACCGGATCCACGTCGCACCGGCCCTGATCATCACCCGTGAAGAGCTCGAGGACGGGATCTCCAGGTTGGACCAGGCACTCGCCGTGGCCGACAGCTACGTGGAGGCCTGAGCCCTTCGTCTCCGCCGCCCCCGGACATCGGCCACCAGTCCGTCGATGCAGCCGAGGGCGTGACTCCTCCGGTCTCTGATCGGGTCCGCAAACCCCGACATCAGAGCCCCGCGAAGCCGCCGTGGCAGATCGGGACGATTTCGGACTCCGATCTATACTCGCCCCGATGCACCTCGCCGAGGTCCTGGTCAATGACCTGGCATTTCTGCTGGATATCTATGCCCTCTGCATCCTCGCCTGGGCTCTGATGTCCTTCTTTCCGGGCGCCTATGCGACCCCGGTGGGACGGATCCTCGAGGACCTGGTGATGCCGGTCATCCGACCCCTCCGCCGGGTGCTGCCGACTATAGCCGGCCTCGACTTCTCGCCACTGGCCGCCCTGGTCTTGGTCTATGCGGTCGCCGAGCTCCTGGAGCAGCTCGCCGACAACGGCTTCGCCAATCCCGTCTGGGCCATCTTCTCGGTGATCTTCGAATTCATCGAGGTGGTGGTGCTAGTGATCCTGGTCCTGCTCCTGGTCAGGGTGCTGATCACCTTCATTCACGTCGATCCCTGGCATCCGTTGGTGGTGTCGATACGGCGGATCACAGACAGCTTCATCCATCCCATCCAACGCCTGGCCGGAGTCCAGCCGGAGATGGCAGCGGTGATCGGGCTGGTGGCGGCGGTGGTGGTTTACATCGCGCTCGCCCAGCTTCTCTTCCCGGCGCTCTTGAGGGGACTGAACCAGGTCTGACGAGGTTTGCCTAGCGGCTAGGCGCTCGCGACCGGGGTGGAGGCGCCATGGCTCTCAGCGCATCGGCCCGGTACGCGCCCTCCCCATAGATCGCCACCACCGCCGCCTCCAGCTCGGCATCCGCCGAAGACGCGTACTCCGAGTCCAGCTCCAGCTCGTGATCGCCGTCGTCATCTCGGAGATGGAGTACCACGCGCGAATCGCCTGGATGAGACTTCAGAACCTGGGAGAGACGCCGCAGCTCCTCCTCCCCTCCCTGGTGGGCGCGAACGTGAATCACAGCCGATGCTCGCCAGCTGACCAGGGCCGGATCCTCCAGCGCCAGCACCTCCTCAGCGATCACCCGCGCCTCCTCCGGCTCCTCCGTCACCGCTGGCTCAGCCGTCTCCTCAGGGTCCCAGACCGTCGGGACGTAGCCGCCGCCATTTGCTGCCATGGCAGGACGCCGCGCCCCTACCTCGACCCGGCCCCGGACCACGATGACGCCATCCGCGTGGAGCAGATCCGAGGCGCGCTGGTAAAGGGAGGGAAACACCACCACCTCGCAGACGCCGGTGAGGTCCTCGAGTTGGGCGAAGGCCATGGCCTCGCCGCGGCGGCTCTGGACCCGGCGGCACTCGCGCACCGATCCCCCCACCTGGACCACGCTGCCCTCGAGGCGGGCCAGATCCGACACCGAGGTGTCGGTTCGTTGGCGGAGCGCCTGGCTGAGTCGCTGCAGGGGGTGGTCGCTGAGGTAAATCCCCAGATGCTCCCGCTCCCAGGCGAGCCGTTCGCGCTGCATCTCCTCGGTTAGAGGCAGGGTGGGGATGGCTGAGCCATTCCCGGAGTCGCTGGCGAATCCGGACGGCTCCATGGGCTCCAACTCGAACAGGGCGATCTGCCCGGATTCGCGCTCCCGGGCTGCCATCTCGGCCCGGCGCATGGCGCTGTCCAGCTGGGCCAGGAGCAGACCTCTGTCTCCCAGGCTGTCACACGCGCCACTTCGAATCAGCGCCTCCAGAGCGCGGCGATTGAGCTCGCGGCCGCGCACCCTGGTGCAGAGATCCAGCAGGGAACGGAAGGGACCGCCCTCGTTGCGCACGGCCACCACCGTCTCTGCGGCCGACTCACCAACATTCTTTATGTGCTGCAGGCCGTAGAGGATCTCGCGCCCTCCAACCCCATCTGCGACCGCGTCCTCACTGACCACGCTGAAGGCCGCCTGGGAGCGGTTGATGTCGGGAGGATGGACGACGATGCCACGTGCCTGGGTGTCCTGGATAGCGCGCTTGAGGCGCTCGAAGTCGCTGGCCTTGCTGTTAAGCAAAGCAGCCATGAATTCAAGGGGAAAGTGGGCCTTGAAGTAGGCGGTTTGGTAGCTGATCAACCCGTAGGCCACCGAGTGTGCCTTGTTGAATCCGTAGCCGGCAAAGTGGTTGATGTAGTCGAAGAGATCGACCGCGGTCTTCTCGAGGACACCACGCTCGACCGCCCCGGCTATGAAACGCTGCCGCTGCGCCGCCATCTTTCGCTTGTCCTTCTTGCCCATGGCAGCGCGCAGCAGATCGGCCGCCCCCAGGCTGAACCCCGCCGCCTCGGCGGCGATCTGCATCACCTGATCCTGGTAGACGATCACCCCGTGGGTGTCCTGGAGAATGGGCTCTAAGCCAGGAAGGAGGTAGGTGATCGGCTCCTCGCCCCGCCGCCGCTTCATGTAGAGATCGGTGGCCCCGCCCTCGATCACCCCTGGTCGGTTGAGGGCACCCGCCGCGGCCATGTCCTCGATCGATCGCGGTCGCATCTCCATCACGATCCGGCGCCCGCCCGGTTGCTCGAGTTGGAACACCCCCAGCGTGTCACCCCGAGCCAGCAGCTCATAGGTGGCGGCATCGTCGAGAGGGATGGCATCGAGGTCGGGGCGCTCGCCAGTCCGCAGCTCGATGTTGTTGAGCGTCTCCTCCAGGATGGTGAGATTCTCCAGACCCAGAAAGTCCATCTTCAGCAGCCCGATCTTCTGAACACCGTCCATGTCGAACTGGGTCACCACCGCCTCCCGATTGGTGGTGGCCCGCTGCAGGGGCACGTAGTCCGTGAGGGGCCCGGGGGCAATCACCACTCCGCCGGCGTGGGTTCCGGCATTGCGCGAGATGCCCTCCAGCCGGCGGGCGGTGTCGATCAGCCGTTTGACCCAGGCCTCTCCGTCGTAGAGAGCCTTGAGCTCGCGCGACTCCGACAGCGCCGCATCCAGCGTCACCCCGGGCCGGGTGGGGATCAGCTTGGCCAGCTGGTCGACATCAGGCAGGGGAACGTTGAGCGCCCGGCCGACGTCGCGAATGGCGGCGCGGGCGGCCAACGTTCCATAGGTGACGATCTGCGCAACCCGGTCGCTGCCATACCGGCGGTTCACGTAGTCGATCACTCGACCCCGCCCCTCGACATCGAAGTCGATGTCAATGTCGGGCATGGAGACGCGCTCCGTGTTCAGGAATCTCTCGAAGATCAAGCCGTACTGCAGCGGGTCAATATCGGTGATGCCCAGGCTGTAGGCGACCAGGCTGCCCGCCGACGAGCCGCGTCCTGGGCCGATCTTCACTCCCTCCTCCCGGCCTGCCCGCGTGAAGTCCCAGACGATTAGGAAGTAGGGCGCGAAGCCAGTCTCCCGGATGACCCCAAGCTCATAGTTGAGGCGGTCCAGGTACTCCTGGGGAGGATCGTCTCCGCGACGACGCCGACGCAGGCCGTCACTGGCGACCAGCTCCAGCAGGCTGTCGGCGTCCTGCCCCTCGGGGACGTCATAGAGCGGCAGCAGCCGTTGGTCGAGCAGTGGCTCGAAGCGACAGCGGGACGCAATCTCCCAGCTGTTGCTGACCGCCTCCAGGCAGTAGTCGAACTTCTCCGCCATCTCCTCGGCCGAGCTCACATAGAAGTGCGGACCCGAGAAGCGCAGGCGCTTGGGGTCATCCAGCCGACTGCCGGTCTGGATGCAGAGCAGGATGTCGTGAGCCTCGGCATCGTCGCGGTCGACGTAGTGGCAATCGTTGGTAGCGACCAGGGGGATCTCGGTCTGCCGCGCAATCTCGATGAGTCCCTCGCGAACCAGCCGTTCCTCCTCCATACCGTGATCCTGGATCTCCAGGAAGTAGCTGTCAGGTCCGAGGATCTGGGAATACTCGCGGGCGATCGCAAGGGCGCCATCCTTGTCCCCGGCCAGGAGGCGCTGGGGAACTTCGCCGCCAATGCAGCCGGAGAGGCCGATCAGCCCTCCCGAGTACTCGGCCAGGAGGTCATGGTCGATGCGCGGCTTGTAGTAAAAGCCGTCGAGGTGGGCCTTGCTGACCAGCTTGACCAGGTTCGAGTAGCCGGCCTGGTCACGTGCCAGCAGGATCAGGTGAAAGGGGTCCCGGTCTGGGCGACCCTCCTTCTGTAGGTGGGAGCGGGCGGCCACGTAGACCTCACAGCCGATGATCGGGGTGATCCCGATCGCGGTGGCGGCCTCATAGAACTCGATGGCGCCGGCGAGGACGCCGTGATCGGTGATGGCGATGGCGGTCTGGCCCAGGTCGTGGGCTCGCTGCGCCAGCCCCTTGACCCGAGCGGCTCCGTCCAGCAAGGAGTACTCAGAGTGAGTGTGGAGGTGGGCGAACGGGACGGACGGCATAGAGGCGGAAGGGTTCCCTAACTTGGGGGAGTAGCCTCCCCGGATAGCCCCCAGTATCGGAGATTGGGCAAGGCTGCCGCCCTCAATTTCGACGCAGCAGCGCGACCGTCTCGAAGTGGTAGGTCTGGGGGAACATGTCCACCAGGCGAAGTTGGGTCAGCCGGTAGGGACCGAGCCCGCAGAGCGTCTTCAGGTCCCGGGCCAAGGCCGATACTTCGCAGCTCAAGTAGGCCACGATCGGTGGGCCAGCCAGACCCAGCCAACCCCGTACCTCCGGAGCCAAACCAGCTCGGGGAGGGTCCACCACGACCGCGGCCGCGGGGGCAGCCAGGCTGATCTCGCGCTCGACTGGACCACAGACCACGTGCACGCTGGATGGTGCGTACATCTCGGCGTGCAGCTGACACAGCCGGGCTGAAACCGGGTTCGACTCAATCACCGTCACCGTCGCGCCAACGTCCGCGAGCCGAAGGCTGAGGATGCCAATACCGCCATAGGCGTCGACCACGTGCCGACCTGAGATCTCCGGCCCGATCCAGTCCACAACCGACTCGAAGAGGCTTCCCAGGCTGGCCTGGTTCACCTGCATGAAGGAGTCGGGGAAGACCCGAAAGTCCCGGCCTCGATAGCTGATACTGACCGCCTCGTCGGTGAGGACGACACTCTCTTGAGAGCGGGCTGAGGCATTCGCCGCCAGCTCGGCGCTGGCGGAACGGTCCGGTCTCGTGTCAACCAACAGTTGCGCTCCCCCGTCGCCGACCGTCATCTGGACTGTCTCAACCCGCGAGCCTGAGCGCTGGGCCGCCTCACCAACCGCGGGCAGAGCCCCGGTGATGGCGCTGTGGTGGATGAGGCAGTCGGAGACGCCTACCACCTGGTAACCGGAGCGGGCCTTGAATCCCAACTCAGGGCCCTGCCGAGTCCGGTGGAATTCTCCCCGCCAGCGGTATCCCCACTCCTCGCTTGATCCCACCACCTCGACCTCCGGGGGCACATCTAGCCCTTCCCGGGTCAGCGCCCGCTCCAAGACCGCTCGCTTGCTTTCGAGCTGGAAGGGGTAGGTGAGGTGCTGGAGCTGACAGCCGCCGCAGGTCCCGAAATACGGGCACGGAGGGGCAACCCGATGCGAGGAGGCTCGATGAACCTCGACGGTGTCGGCGAATAGGTGGCGGCGATGGACCTTGGTTACCTGGGCGGATATCTCCTCTCCAGGC
>Ga0207416_1004587_pt1 | contig 11846 bp, 11 predicted proteins | sample PaiPotPPM11metaG_FD_184107 | JGI IMG/M metagenome (GOLD analysis project Ga0207416, IMG submission 184107) | Iron sulfur acid spring bacterial and archeal communities from Banff, Canada, to study Microbial Dark Matter (Phase II) - Paint Pots PPM... ...
GCCATGAGCCTGAGCTCCGTCTCGGTCATCGCCAACGCGCTCCGCCTCCGGCAAGCGCGGGTCTAGCGTCCGTGCGCCTTGGCGGCTCTTCTTGCGTCCGGCGCTAGAGCCGCCGGCGCCTTCTGGCGGCGATCGCGGCGAGGCCGGCGAAGGCTGCGACACCGGTGACGCCGCCGGCGCCGCCGATCACCGAGCACCCGCAGGAGTGGCTCGATCCGGATGGCGAGCGCGCGCCGCCGTCGCCGTTCGCGGCAGCGTCGGTGGGGGGAACGCCGCCGTCCCACCCGGCGCAACCGCCGAAGTTCTCGCACAGCGGATCGAACTCGGCGACGCACTGGGCGGTGGTCGCGTCGGGCGCGCACGCGAGAGGCGCCTGGATGCCGTTCAGGTGCAGCTTGGCCGTGAACGTGGCGCCGTCGTCGCTCGAGACGCCCGCGATGAACCCGCTCGCCTCGTCGGAGCACGCCCACAGCTCGGAGCCGCGCGCCGCGAGGCATTGCACGTGGATGGCGGACGTCTTCTGGAACGGGGTGCCGGCGTCGAGCGCGGAGCGCATCCCGACGTAGAGGCCGCCCTGCGCCGCGCCGGCGTAGATCTTCGATCCGTCCGGCGACAGGGCGAAGCCGAGCATCTGGCCCCCCGGCGTATCGAACGCGAGCGGCGTCGTGAAGGATTGCCCGGCGTTGCTCGTCACGAACAGCCGCGACTGGGATGGTGGCATCATGGGCCCCGACGTTCGCAGGTACACCCGGTCGGCGTCGCCGGGGTCGATCGCCGCGATGTACGCGCCGACCTCGTTGACGAGCGGCGGCAGGGGTCGCTCGGTCCAGTGGGCACCTTCGTCCAGCGAGACGAAGAGCGACGCGGCGTTCGTTCCTCCCGGCGTCGCGGCGACGCGAAAGCCCGAGACGTACAGGCGGTGCGGGTCGGCGGCGGAGACGTCGATCGTCGTGACGAGGACGCCGGGGTCGATGGGCACGCCGAGGGGCGACCAGGTCGCGCCGTCGTTCGTGCTCTCGTACACCTGCGTCGCGTACCCCGTTCCTCCGTCGGCGCCCGCGTCGACTCCGTACGTCGACGCGATGGCCACCACCGTGTGCGGCGCGTCGGGCCGGACCGCGACGTCGGCGATGACCTGGTTTTTCAGCGGACCGCCGAGGAAGGTCCAGTTGCAGCCGGTATCGGGCGAGACTTCGAGTCCCTTGTAGATGCCGGCGACGAGGCTTCCGCCGGACGTGACGCCGATGGATGGGTCGTCGCTCGAGGTCGGCGGCAGGCCGATGGCGTCCTCGCAGATCCAGCTCCAGGCGCTCCCGCCGTCGTGCGACACGAGGACTCCGAAGGTCGTGCGCAGGACGGCGAGATTGGGGTCGCTCGGCGAAAAGACGAGCTGATTGGCGGCGGGGAAGCGGCCGTTCGCGCTCGCGCCGGCCGTCGCGAGGAGCACGAGCGCGGCGGTCGCCGCCGCAACCAAAGACTTCACGCGCAAAGCCTAGCGTGAGCGGTGTGCGACGACGAGCCACTCGAGCTCGCCGAGCGGCTCGACGCGCGTCGACCACGCGTCGCCGAGCGCGGCGCGCCAGTCGCTCGCGTCGAGGACGCACGCCTCGATCGAAGCGCCCACGACGAGGTCCTCGTAGAGGCAGGTGCGCGGACCGGTGCGCCGGATGCGCGCTTCGCCGGGTCCGCGCGTCGCGCGCGCGGCCTCGAGGACCTCGAGGCGATCGAGCCACGCGGGCGCCGGCGTCTCGCTGACCCAGACGCCGCCGGGGCGCACGAGGCGCGCGATCTCGCCGGCGAGCCGCGCGACGGCGGTCGCGTCCGGAGGGTGAGCGAGCGTTCCGTGCAGCGCGACGGCGGCGTCGAAGCAGGCGTCCTCGAACGGCAGCCGCTGCCAGAAATCGGCGAGGACGAGCGGGACCGGGCGAGAGCGCCGCGCGCAGCGCGCGATCATCTCCTCGGACGCGTCGACGCCGGTGGGCGAATACCCGGCGTCGAGGAGCGCAGGCAGCTCGCGACCCGTCCCCACGCCGAGGTCGAGCACGCGCGCGGGAGGCGCGGGCAGCTCGCGGAGCACCCTCTCCATTCGCGCGCGCGACTCGGCGCCGGCCAGGGCGTAGACGCGGTCGTACCGCCCGGCGATGGCGTCGAAGAACGATCGCGCTGGGTCGTTGCCGCTCATTCCCGTACGAGCCCGCAGTACGCCAGGTACGTCGCCTCGTGAAGCGCGGCGAGCGCGATCGCGTGCGAAAGGATGACGGCTCGGTCTCGCGGGCTCCACGCCTGCTTGGGCATCCGCTGCGCGCCCCTGCGGTGGGCCGCGCCGAGCAGCGCGCCGAGGTGACGCGCCAGAGGGTCGAGGTCCTCGGCGCCGAGCTTCGTGAGGTCGAGCTTGTCCTCCTGGGGCGTGAGGCGCCGGACGAACATCGAGACGCCGCGCAGGTTGGTCGTGCCCGCCATGCGGGGGGGGCGCGCGAGGCACGAGCGTGCGGCCGTGAGGACGCGCTCGGCGGGCTCGAGGCGGGGCGGCTTCACGAGGCACGCGGCGGAGGGAACGTCCTCCTGTTTCATGTCGAAGATCCACGCGCCGTCCTTGCCGCCCTTGCCGCGCGCCAGCACGGCGATGCGCAGGCAACCCAGGCTGCCGGTGCCGGCGACGCGGAACGCGGCGTCGATCGGCTCCAGCGCCTCGCGGGGCGGGCGCTCTCTCTCGGGCAGGCGCTTGATGTACTTCGCGAACGCGCGCTCCGCTCGGGCGCGGAGCTTCTGCGGGAGGTCGACGTACCGCGATCCGCGGACGAAGCGCCGCTCGCCTCCCACCACGCGGGTGCGCGCCTCGAGGAGCTCCTCCCGCGTGCGCCTCTGCACCTTGGCCACCAGCTCCGCGACGGCGCGGGGCGGGGCGGGAGCCTTCTTGGCGTGAAACGCCGAGCGGACGTACGACTCGAGGAGCGCGTCGCAGAGCTCCAGCGTGAGCGCGCCGTCGGCACCCAGCTCTCGCCCGCCGAGGATGAGGCTCGTCGTCAGGCGCAGGACGTCGAAGCGCCAGGGCCCGACGAAGGCGTCGTCGAAATCGTTGAGATCGAACGTCACTCGCTCCTTCGCGCGCGAGTCGTCCGTCTCGTTCATCGAGAGCGCGCCGGGGCGATACGCGCCGAAGTTCTCGAGGTGGGCGTCGCCCACGAGCCATCCCTCGCCGGGCGGTCCCTCGGCGACGGTGGGATGGCGCTCGAGGAGCTCGTAGAAAAGGGGCGCGGCTCCGCGGAGCAGCGCGAGCGGCGACGCGGTCATCCGGGCCGCCTTGTGCTCGAGAAGCGCGGGGTAGTTCGCCGTGCGATCTCGATCGATCGCTATCTGGCGGCGCGCGAGGCGCAAAGGATCGACGGTGAGCATCGTGCGCCCAGGGTAGCTGCTATACGGGGGCTCGTGTTCGCGGTCGCGCGCGCCTTGGAACGGGGGGAGTTGCGGGGCGGCGCTGCCGCGATCCTCGCGGCCGCGTGGGGGCACGTGGCGTCGCGCGGCGTCGTTCGCCCCGTTTCGCTGCCGGCGGGGCGACGCGTCATTGCCGTGGGAGGGGCCACGCTCGGCGGGTCGGGGAAGACTCCGCTCGCGATCGCCTGCGCGGTCGAGATCGCGGCGGCCGGAGGCCGCGTGGCCTTCGTGGGGCACGCGTACCGAGCGGCGCCTCGCGGAGCGCGTGTCGTGGAGGAAGGCGACGCGCTGCGCGAGGTAGGCGACGAGGCGCTCCTCGCCGCTCGCGCTCTCGGCGGGATCGGGGTTCCGGTGATCGTCGCTCCACGGCGCGCCGAGTCGATGGCGCTTGCGGCGCAGCTCGCTCGGGTCCTCGTCGTGGACGGGGTCGCGCAGACGCGGCCGGCCCGGGCGTCGCTGGCGCTGCTCGCGGTCGACGCGGAGGAACCATGGGGAAGGGCGGGCTCGGTGCCGCCGCTCGGAGACCTGCGCGCCCCGAAGGAAGCGCTCCTCGCCGCGTGCGACCGGGTCGTGGCGGTCGGAGACGGCGCGGGGGACGACGCACGCGTCGTCTCGCGCGGCGCGTGGTACCGCGGCGCGCTCCGCCCATGGGCGGAGCTCCGGCCGGCGAGGGTGGGGCTCCTGTGTGCCCTCGCGCGGCCGGAGCGCGTCGTCCGTCAACTGGCCCGGCGCGGCGTCTCGCTCGTGTCGGTCGTTCGCGCGCGCGACCACGGGCCGTTCGGCCGCCCCGCGCTCGCCGCCGCGGCTCGCGCGCGGGTGGATGTCTGGCTCGCGACGCCCAAGTGCGCCCTACACCTGCACGAATTCGCCGCTCTTCCCGTCGCCGTGCTCGACCATGGCGTCGCGCTGTCGGCGCCCCTGCGCGCGATGTGCAGGTCGCTGGCGCACGCTCCGGAAGGGGAAGGGTACCCGCTCGAGCGCATGTCGCTGCCGTCCGACATGTCGGGTGGCGTGGCGTCTTCTTCCGGCGCGCCTTGACCCGGGATCGACCGAGCAATAACCTCAAATGGCCCGAGAGCGTTGGGAAAAACAGCGACCCTAAGGGTCGCTTCCCCCAGGTGCTGCGCCAGCCGTGAGCATGAGGCCGCCCACGTGAGCGAGTCCGAGGAGAAAACTCGAGTCACAGCCATCGTGCAGAAGCCCCTGCAGGGTCCCGATGGCGTCCCGAAGGGCAACGACTGCCTGGTGGTCATTTATACGAAGGAGCCCACCCTCCTCGGCCGGCGCTTCGTGCTCGATTCGAGCCCCATCCGCATCGGGCGCGGCGGCGAGAACCATATCGTCCTCGAGGGGGACAGCGTCTCGCGGCGCCATGCACACTTCGAGCAGCGGGTGGGCGCGTGGTGGTGCGTCGACGATGGCTCCACCAACGGGTCGTACGTCAACGACGAGCAGATCATGCGCGAGGCGCGCCTCGGCAACGGAGATCGCATCAAGATCGGTCCCACCATCTTCAAGTTCCTGAGCGGGCAAGACGTCGAGGCGCAGTACCACGAAGAGATCTACCGGATGACCATCATCGATGGTCTGACCCAGGTCCACGTGAAGCGGTATCTCCTCGAGGGGCTCGACAAGGAGCTGATGCGCGCGCGGCGGCACGCGCGCGACCTCGGCTTCTTGATGCTCGACATCGACCACTTCAAGAAGATCAACGACGTGCACGGGCACCTCGCGGGCGACTACGTCTTGAAGGAGGTCGCGCGCCTCTTGCAGCAGCGCATCCGGCGCGACGAAATCCTCGCCCGCTACGGCGGGGAGGAGTTCGCGATCATCCTCCCGGAGACCAACATCGAGGGCGCGCACGCGCTGGCCGAGGGACTGCGCGAGCGCATCGAGCAGAGCCGCTACGTCTTTCAGGGCGAGACGATCCGCGTCACGATCTCGTCCGGAGGCGCCGTGCTACTAGACAGCGATCGTACGAGCATGGACCTCATCAAGCGCGCCGACGAGAAACTCTACGAAGCGAAGCGATCGGGGCGAAACCGTGTCGTCACGTGAGCCCGCCTTCGCCGCTCACGGGGCAGAGAGGTTGGCGCGAGGGGCAGTCCTTGCCGCAGGTGCGAGTCGCGCCTCCGGGGCCGCGTTCGCGCGCGATGGCCGAGCGATTGTCGGCTCTGGAGTCGCCGGCGTTCGACGCGCGCCGCCGGTCGCGCGCCGCGCAGAGCGGTGAAGAGCAGGCGCCGATCGTCTACGCGGAGGCGTTCGGCGCGAACGTCGTCGACGTCGACGGGAACGTGTACGTCGATCTGGCCGCGGGCTTCGGCGCGCTGCTCCTCGGGCATCGTCCGGCGCGCGTCGCGCAGGCGGTCGCTGCCCAGGGCGAGCGGCTCTGGCTCGCGCTGGGAGACGTCTTCGGCTCCGACGCGAAGCTCGCGCTGTGCGAGCGCCTGCGGGCGCTCTTCCCGGATCCCGAAGCGCGCGTCATGCTCGGGACGAGCGGCGCCGACGCGGTGACGGCGGCGCTCAAGACCGCCGTGCTGGCCACCGGACGGGCCGGGGTCGTCGCGTTCGAGGGCGCCTATCACGGGCTGTCGCACGGTCCGCTCGCGGCGTGCGGGTTGACTCCCGCGTTCCGCGAGCCGTTCGCGGCGCAGCTGAATCCGCTCGTGCGCTTCGCGCCGTACCCGCGCGACGAGCGTTCTCTCGGGCCCGCGCTGGACGTCGTGCGCCGCGCGCTCGAGAGCGGGTCGGTCGGAGCCGTGCTGGTCGAGCCGGTGCTCGGGCGCGGAGGCTGCGTCGATCCGCCCGCGGGATTTCTCGCGTCGCTGCGCGAGGAGTGCGACCGGTCGGGGGCGCTCCTCGTGTGCGACGAGATCTGGACGGGGCTCGGGCGAAGCGGCGCGTGGCTGGCGTCCCTCGACGAGGGCGTGCGGCCGGACGTCGTGTGCCTGGGCAAGGGGCTCGGCGGCGGCTTCCCGGTCAGCGCGTGCGTCGGGAGCGCTCGCGCGATGGCCGCCTGGGGCGCGCACGGCGGGACGGCGATCCACACGGCGACCCACTTCGGCGCTCCGCTCGCCTGTGCCGCTGCGGTCGCCACGCTCGACGCGCTCCGCGAGCAATCGCTGGCCGAGCGCGCGCGCGCGGTCGGCGACCGCTGGAGGCTTGCCCTCCGCGAGAGGACGGTCGGCCGCGGTGCGATCGAGGTGCGCGGGCGCGGGCTCATGGTGGGCGTCGTGCTGGCGGGGGGCGCCGGACAGGCGCTCGGCGTGGCGCGGCGACTGCTCGCGCGCGGATGGATCGCCCTGACCGGAGGCAGCGCGGGCGACGTGCTCACGCTGACCCCTCCGCTCGACGTCGACGAGTCGCTGCTCGACGCCTTCGTCGACGTATTCGCCGAGACGCTCTCGCCATGAACGCCCGCATCGAGAGCGACCGCCTGCACGCTCGCGTGCGCGCGATGGTCCGCGCGTACGAGCGCGCGCAACCCATGCCGGAGCCGTTCGACGCGCTGGCGGTCGATCTCGCCCGCTTCCAGGCGAAGCGTGTCCCGGGGTACGCGCGCCTCTGCGCCGCCCGCGGTGTCGTCCCCGCCGCGATCTCGCGGGCGCGCGACGCGCCCGCGGTACCGACGGACGCGTTCAAGATGGCCCGCGTCTTCGCCTTCGACGCGCCGGACGCGTTCGCGACGTTCCGCACGAGCGGCACCACCGTCGGCGCGCGGGGGTCTCACGCGATTCGCGACCTGTCGACGTACGACGCCGGCGCGCTCGCCTTCGGCCGGGCCATGCTCGCCCGCGATCTGGGCGCCGCGGCGGTGGTGCTCGTGCTGGGCCCCTCGGACGCGGAGGCGCCCGACTCGTCGCTCGCGCACATGTGCGCGCTCTTCGCGCGCGCGCTCGGTGAGGCGGACACGCCGGAGCGGACGTTCTTCGTGCGCGGCGGTGCGCTCGACGTCGACGGGTTGCGCACGCGCATCCGGCAGCTCCGCCCCGGGGTCCCGGCGATCGTCCTGGCAACGAGCTTCGCGCTCGTTCACCTCATCGACGCGCTCGGGGGCGAGGCGCTCGCGCTGCCCGACCGCAGCCGCGTGATGCAGACCGGCGGCTTCAAGGGCAAGGCTCGGGAGGTCGACGCCGCCGAGCTTCGCGGCCTGGTGGCGCATACGTTCGGCGTCCCCGAGCGCGCCGTCGTCGGCGAGTACGGGATGACCGAGCTCTCCAGCCAGCTGTGGGAGGCCATGCTCGTCGACGAGGGCGCGCGGAGCGGCGTCTACGTCGAGCCCCCCTGGGTCCGCGTCGTTCCGGTCGACGAAGAGACGCTCACGCCGGTGGCGCCTGGCCGGATCGGCATCGCGCGCGTCGAGGACCTCGCGAACGTCGACAGCGCGTTCGCCGTCCTCGCGTCGGATCGGGTGCGGCGCGTCGACCGCGGCGTGGAGCTCCTCGGGCGCGCGACGGGCGCTGCGCCGCGCGGATGCTCGATCGCGATCGACGAGATGCTGTCCCGGGTGGAGTGACGACCGTGCGCCGGACCGACGAGGAACGAATCCGCGACGTGCGCCGGGTGCTCGACGCGGGTCGTGCCGTCTACACCGAACGAGCTCGCCTCCGCGGCGAGGTCGCGCGCGTCACGGGGTTGTCGCCCGAGGGCGTCGACCTCGGGTTCGAGTCCCTCGAGCGCGACGCGACGGAGGCGGAACTGCGTACGCTGGTCGCGCGAGCCGGCGACGCCCCGCGCGTTCACGTGGTGCTGTCGGCGAACGTCTTCGTCGCGCCGCTTCGCGCGCTCGCCGTGGCGCGGGCCGCGGCGCCGCGGGTCACGGTGCGCCCTTCTTCGCGCGACCCGGTGGTCGCTCGCGCGCTCGTCGCGGAGCTCGCCGCGGTGGGCGATGCGAGCTTCGCCCTAGAGTCGGAACGCGACGTGGCGACGATCGCGGAGGGCGAGATTCACGTCTACGGGCGAGCCGAGACCATCGCCGCCGCGCGGGCCGCGGCGAGGGTCGTCGTTCGTGCGCACGGACCGGGGTTGGGCGTCGCGGTGGTAACGGGCGCCTTGGAGGACGCCGCCGACGCCGTCGCCGGCGACGTCGTACCGTTCGACCAGCGCGGCTGCCTCAGCCCGCGTGTCGTCCTCGTCGCGGGCGAACCGTCGCGAGCGCGCGCCTTCGCCGCTGCGCTGCACGAGCGGCTTGGCGCGTGGGGAGGCCGCGTCCCCCGCGGCGAGCTCACCGGCGAGGAGCGCGCAGAAGCGACGCGCTGGATCGAGGCCGCGCGGTTCGCCGGCGAGTGCCACGTCGGCGAGGATCACGCGGTGGCCGTGGCCCCGATGGAGGGACACCTCGGCGTCCCGCCGCCAGGGCGCCACGTCGTCGTCGCCGCGGCGTCCACGCCGAGCGACGCCGTTCGGCGCATCGAGCCGTTCGCGCCGTTCGTCGTGGCGCTCGGCACCGACGACGTGCGCCGCGTGACGCCGCTCGCCCCGGCGCGCGCGCGCCTGTCCGCGCTGGGACGCATGCAGAGGCCGCCGCTCGACGGCCCGGTCGACCTGCGTTGTTGACTAGTCGCTGCCGGCGTCGGAGGCGCACGTGGGGTCCACGGGCGCGCAATCGGGCAAGCACGTCGTGTCCGTCACGCACACCCAGCGCGGCCCCCCGCCGGGGGTCAGCCGGCAGAAGCAGCCGCCCGCGTCGCAGATCGGAAAGCACCGCAGCGCGCTGGCGCCGGGGCAGAGGGCGCCGGCCTCGGTGAACTCGTCGCAGATGGTCGTCGCGTCGCCGGACGCCGAGTCGCCGGGCGGGCTGGTTGCGTCGGCGCCGCCGTCGCCGGGCGGGCTGCTGCTGGAGCAGCCGCTCGAGAGGCGCATCACGCCGAGTCCGGCGAGGGCGACGAGGCCCACCGGGAGGACCCGAGCGATCGTGGGGCCGCTTCTCCCGGCGATGCGTCTCATTGTTCGGGCACGGTACCGTGTCATGGCCACGCGCGGTACCTTCTAGCAGTAGAACGCTCCGATGCTCTCTTGCGGTCGATGCGGCCGGTACGGTCATACCGCGGAGTCCTGCAGTGGCTCGGGCGCCGTGGCCGCGTCCGGGGCGGCGCGAGCGTCCGGGCGCGAGCCACCGCTCACCCCGAGCGGAGATTTCGCTGCGGCCGGCGGTCTCTCGTCGAGCGGGTCTTACTCCGCGTGGCAGAACCCGACGTCGCGCGAGCTCCGGCTGCTGAAGACGCAGCTCACGCTTGCCGTGGGCCAGAGAGAGGAGGACCCCGAGCGCGCGTGGCTCGAGGCGGTCAGCGTGCGCGAGAAGTTGGCCAACCTCGAGGAGAGCGCGCGCGGCGATGCGCTGCTCCTGGCCGACCTGGAGCGCTTTCGCGGCAAGCTGGAAGAACAGGTGAGCCAGCTGACGCGCGAAGTGGGCGACGAGCTGCTCGCCCCGCTCTACTCGTGGATGGACCTTCTCACGCAGCGCTCGAGGCTCGAGCGCGAGGTGGAGACTGCGCGCGCCCGCGTGGCCGAGGTTCGCGGCGTGCGCGGCGTTGCGCCCGAGCCGGTGCCGTCGAACGAGGACGCCGCCGCCGGAGCGCTCAAGGCCGTCGAGGAGCAGCTCGCGTGGTGGACGAGCCATGCGCCGCCGCCGCCCCCACCGAACGCGCTGGTGCTCTGGACGCAATCGGGGGGAGACGCGCTGCGCCCGTCGATGCCCTCCGATCCGGCGGTGGCGGGGGCCGATGCGCGGAGGGTGCAAGCCGTGGTGATGGCCGCCGGGACGCGCGCTCTCGGCGCGGTCCGGTACGCCCGCTCCACGCTGGAGCGGGTGCTGGATCCCGTTCTCGGAGCGATCGCGGTCCTCTCCGCGGTGTTCGCCCGCGGATCGCAGTGGAACGGCCGCCCGCTGAACGCGGTGGCGGCTGCCGCCGCGGCGCTCTTCTTCGGGGCGCTCGCCGCGAGCGCCGTCAGTCGTCGCCGAGGCGCGGCCGAGCGGCGCGCAGGCCTCGCGTGGGTGTGGCACCACACGCTCTTCGCCGAGCAAGCGAGCGCTCTCGAGCTCGAGGCGGGATGGTTGCGGGCGCTCGTCGCGGCGCTGCGAGCGCGCCGCGCGTTCGATGCGCACAGGGGAGAGGGAGGGCAGCTTCGCGAGCTGGCTCGATGGCGGCCGGATCTCGAGCCGTTCGTCGCCGAGGCGGCGCGATCGCGGGTCCCGCGCGCGGTGTGACGCCGCAGAAAACGCGGAGCGACGGCCCTGTGGGAAAATTGGCCCGCGCGAGCCAGGCCGGGGGGGACGGCCACCAGTGCTCGCGCAGGCCTGAACGTCGTCAGAGCAGCACTCGTGCCGAGTCGCGGGTGGGCGGCGAATGCGGGGGTGGCGTGAGCTCGAACGCCCGTCGATTCGCTTCGTTGAGGACCCCGATCTGTCGTAGTGGATTCGCGGCGACGGTTTGGTGACACCGCGTACCTCGGCTTTCGTGCCTCGAGGCGTCTGCGCATTTTCGTGGCGGTCGTGGGTGCTGTTGCTCGAAGGTGCGCGCGGCGACGGATTCCCGCCGCGTACCGCTGCGTCATTTCATTCTGTGGGCGTCCTTTCGGTAGGCGTCCCGTGGGCGTCGCGATCCCGACGTGGGGTCGACGGGCACGGCCTCTGCCTTAGGGTGGAGAGTGGCAGTTACGAACGGGCACCAGGAAAGCGGCGACCTACGCAACGGCGCTTCCTCCGGGGCGGAGGCGGACGGCGACGCGTCGTCGCACGCGCCAGAACGGATTCTCGAGAGTCGTCTGCCTGTCGAGCTGATCATCGCCGAGGCGAAAAGCTGGGGCGTCGCCGACGAGGTCGCGCTCCAGATGCTGCCGACCGGGCGTGTAAACGTCTTCTGCAACGGGCCCGGCGGGGCCGGCTTTGCCGAGCACCTGCTGGCCCTGCAAGGCGCCGGGCGCTTCAATGGGCGCTGAAATGGATCCGCCCGCCTACCGGGACCTCGGCAAGGGCGCCCGGAAACTGAGGCACAAATGCGCCTCGCTTCGTAGCAGTCGCGCTTCAGTCGCCGAGCTCGGCCACGTCGTCGCCGTGCAACGTCGAGCACTTGCTCAGCTGCGGTTCGCGCCGCCAAGCGGGAACGCGCATCGTCCAGTGAGCGCTGCAGAGGAGACCGTTGTTCGCCTCGGCGGGAGCCACGAAACGCCCCCCCTCGGCCGAGAAGCATTCGGTGATGGCAGCCAGCGCGAGCGGAGATTCGCCGAGATTGCGGACGCCGGGCGCGAACAACTCCAGGATCGCCTCGTCTCCCCTGTGAGCGACTCGCGCGACCACCTCGCTGCCGGCGGCCGCCGACCGAACCGCACAGAACAGCAGGCGCGCGATGCATCTCGTCGCCTGCGCCTCGTCGATCTCGAGCAGCGGCTCGCCGCCCGCCTGCTCGAGATCGACG
>Ga0207416_1004588_pt1 | contig 11840 bp, 8 predicted proteins | sample PaiPotPPM11metaG_FD_184107 | JGI IMG/M metagenome (GOLD analysis project Ga0207416, IMG submission 184107) | Iron sulfur acid spring bacterial and archeal communities from Banff, Canada, to study Microbial Dark Matter (Phase II) - Paint Pots PPM... ...
GGGACAAGCGTCCGGCCCGTCAGGGCGCAGGTGATGACCTGGCCGCAGGTGCATCAGTCCTGCACGCCGGCACGCCACGCGTCTCCGACGCACCCTTCCTCGTATTCCCACCAGCCGTCACGCTCGCCGTCACGAAGCACCCGCTGCACGGCGGCGATGTCGGCACCGGGCGCGACGTCAAGGGCAACGATGCCGAACTGCTCGATGCCCTCGCCGGTCACGCCCAGCGGCGCGAACGCGTCCAGGACCCGCTGCCCAGACCCGCCCAGCGGCCCCGCCCGGAACGGGTTGACCCTGATCGTGCAATGCCCCGACCACCGCAGCAGCTCGCCCGCCAGCAACTGGCCGTCTTCTCCACGGCGGACCCGGATCAGGTCCCGGACGCAACGCCGCGCGCAAAGAACGGCGTGTTGTGAAGGCGGACCACACCCGGACCGACCGGGACCGCCCACAAGCCCTCGCTGCCCGCCGGCGGCCACCCATCGCCTTCCCGCGGCAGCTCGAACACCACCTTCACGAAGCCGTCACCGGCTGGGCTGCCCGCACTGGCCTCATCCACGGCACCAGCATGCCCGGCCTGCACCGCTGCTGCGAACCGGGCGCGCAGATCGCCCGTTCCTGTGTGCCATGCCGATCAACATCAGAACTACGCCTAGCGCGCATAGCGGCGGAACTGCGCGCTGAGCCCGATCTAGGTAGATCACGCATGGTGAGATCACCGTTTATGGCAAGGGCCGCAAGACCCGGATCGTCAAGATCGGCTGCGATGCCGCCCGCAGCCTCAACCTGACTGTCCGCCTCGGGCGTCCCCAGCCCCGGGGGGCTAGCGGCGTCAGGGCATCTCGAACTGTACCCTGGCGATCTGCTCAGTCATCGGAAGGAGTCCCGCGCGGGCGCGGTTGTGCTCCTCGTCCTGGTCGTAGGCGCGGTATGCGTCCGCGTCGGCGAAGTCGGCGACGATCGCGAAGCTCCAGTTGCCGTCCCGCAGCCCGATGTCGTCCCCGATCACGTAGCCGAGCGTGCCAGGGCAGTTCAGGTTCAGGAAGGCCTGCTGGGCCTTCGCGACGGCGGCGGGGTCCTGGCCCGGCGCAAGCTTGACGAGGACAACGTTCCTGACCATGCACCGATCTTCTCATGACCGCCGCGGCCTCAGTCGCCTGACAGAGCGCCGCAACGCGCCTGCCTATTTTGGTCGCGTGAAGATCCGCCGGTCCCGGCACGTTCGGCCGTACAGGTCACCAAGCCGCCCGGCACCACGCACTACTTCCTCGCCAGTCAGACCACGGAGCAGACGATCAACTTCACAGTCGACACCGGGTTCCCCCCGCCGTCACCATCACGGCGGGCGTCTCCCGCGGCGGGTGGGACCACCCCAACCCCGCGCTAGCCCGGTCCGGGGTCGTCTACTTCGACGAGATCAGCGCCTACAGCACGAACGGGCGCCAGCCGTTCCCTGCGGGCAGCGACGCCGTCACGATGGTCGACCAGAACGACACCACCCTCGCTCAGCCCGACATGCTCACCGACTCCACCTTCAAGGCCATCTTCGTCACGGCCTGACCAGGCCCGTGACGGTGGTTAGCCTTGCCAGGGAATTCCCTGATCAACCCTAGAGAATTACTTGAGCGCCTGCAAGCACGCAACAAGCTCAGCGGTAAACGCGCAGATCGCCCAACTATGGGCGATTATGAGCGCGGTTGAGCTCTGATCTCGATGCGCGCCGATCGGCGGCTACGTCCGCGCTGTTGGCCAACCTCTCCGTCGCTGTCGGTGATGGGGCAAGGGATGCCGTCGATCGTCGGTGCGGCTAACGCAGCCTGCGGCGCGGCAGTGCGGGACCGCCAATCCGTCACGCTGTCTTCCGCACTGCAGCGCCCCACTTCCCTTTCGCAGCGCTGACAGCGCTCCTGTGGTGCGTGCAGAAACGACGAGGGTGCCGGGGTGCTAGAGGCCCGGTGCCGAAGGTTGCGCTGCTTGGTATTCGTGCCGCCGCGGCTGTGCGCGGCGTTGTAGTCGCGGAAGAAGCTGTTCAGGACCGCCGTGTCGCAAGCGGTGAAGTCCCCGTCCATCTTCTTCCCGGTCATCCACGCGCCGAGCGCGCGGGCGGCCTTCGCGTAGGCGACGACCGCCTCCTCGTGGAACGGCCGCTTCTCGTGATTGGTGCGCGACCGCAGCCACTGCTCGAACTCGCTGATCATCATCGCCCGCAGCTGCTCAGGCGACAGGTGGCCGTTCGGCTGCCGAGACGGGAAAGACGGTTCGGCGGCCGTGGCGAGGCGAAGCGGGGACTTGCGGGGCTTGCCCGCGGCAGCGGATCGAGACATGGTCAGGTCCCTTCTGGGGAGCCTTGTGTAATGTCTTGAGCCCCGAGGCTACTTACACAAGACCGGGTTGCTAGGACCGCCATGCAGCCCGCGCTAGACCTGGAGGGATGTTCCCCGCTGGAGGTATGCGGGCGTAGCCCGCAGCCGGGGGGTCCGGGGGGTCGTCCCCCCGGGGGATACATAGATTGGGGAAGGTGGCCAACGGCCGCCGAACATGCGGAGGCGGAGACGGGAATCGAACCCGTGTACAGGGCTTTGCAGGCCCTTGCCTAAGCCACTCGGCCACTCCGCCACAGGAGCGAGCTTCGCCGACGGCTTGCGCGCCGCCTCGCGGGGGGGTCAGGGCCACTAGAAGCCCGTGTCCACCCTAAGCCGCGCTACCGAGCGGACGACGGGATTCGAACCCGCGACCCTCACCTTGGCAAGGTGATGCTCTACCAGCTGAGCCACGTCCGCATGCTGGTCCGAGGAGACCTCGGGCCGATCCGCCGGATCTCTCCGGCGTTGCGTCAGAACTTTATCCGATCCTCGCCCAACCACCAACTCGAAGCGGGGGTTACCAGAAAAAATCTGCCCCACTACTGCGGCCTCGCCGCTCCGTTCCCACCGTTATCACAGGCCAGGGGGCTCGAGAGGGGAATCAACCACCCGTTCGGGATGATGATCGGCACCGTCACGGACGCGCGCCGCCCGCGCCGCCCGCGCTGGCGCGTCGCGGGCCGTGGGCAGGGCGCGAAAACGACAGAAGCCCCCGGCGTCGGCGGGGGCGTATCGGGCCGGGGAAGGCTCCGATCGCGGTGCGCGATGCCGGGGGCTTGAGTTTGGGGGGTCATCCCGGCCCGTTACGGGGGCCCGGGCCGGGAAGCTTGTGCTGCGCTGAGCGCGCGTTCACTGCGCCTTACTCACTGGGCCTTGCGGATGAGCTCGGCGAGCTCGGTCTCGACGTCAACGAAGTCGGTCTCTTCGCCCGCCGGGACGATCGCGTAGGTGCGCTTGAGGAAGTCCGAGATCTCCTTGCTCGGCGCCTCGAAGTGGGCCTGGCCGAACGGGGAGGACAGTTCGATGTTCAGCACGTTGCCCGGCATCCCGTCCGCGGAGCCGGTCGACGGCCACACGACGACGTCGCCGAGGCCTTCGCGGCCCTCGACGCCACTGGACAGAAGCTCTCGCGCGAAGATCCACTCGACCGGCTCGTCGAGCCCGACGTGGAACGCGATGCGGATCGCGTACGGGTCTTCCTTCGAGTAGTAAAGGCTCGCTACGAGTGGCACGATCGTCTGCTGGGGGACGACCAGCCGTAGTCCGAGTTCGGCCGATACCGTGCTGCTGCTGTTCATCGTCAGTCCAACCTCAATCTGGGGAAGGTCCCGGTTAGGGGCACCGGGCTCTTTGTTTTGACGCGACCAGTGGGCGACTTGTGCGAATACGGAGCGTTAGATAGGCAGGTGCCCGTTAGCTTCCGTTTGCACGTTTGTCATCTGCGCGCGGCCGCGGGGGATAGTCAACGGTATCCGTTGTCTCGGGACACCATCACCATCCAACGACTTGGCTACACTCTATTGTTCCTGCGTATCGATTGCACTGATGGTGACCTACATCGCATACCCCTGCTAGCAGGTGATGTCGCTCTGTAGGTGATCGGTAACGTAGGGCTATCGGACCGCTGGTTGCTGCTATCGATTGCATTGCTGAGAGTAGCCGAACTTCAACCTACCTGTCAGTAGCTCCGTCAATATTTCTTGTCGTGTCGACCCGCTGCCACCCGGCTGCCACCAGCCGTCACCACTACTGCCACTTTCCGGCCCGCAAGCCAGCATTAATCGGCGGGTCGCGCCTCCGCCGATACGATATGCTAGGTAATGTTATCGATTTAAGAAGATGAAAACGATAGCATTCGAACAAAAGTGACGAAGGTGAGATCGCACCATGTCAGTCACTGAAGAGTCTGCTGGCTTGCCTGCGGTGGACCGTGAACGCTGCGGCAAGCGGATGCCCAGGGCTCAGGACACCTGCGGTCGGCGTTCAGGCCACCCTGGCAAGTGCGTCACCGCCCGCGCCCTCAAGCAGGCGGTCGATAACCGCCCCCGTAAGACGCCCCGGAGGCGGGGGGTACGGCTGGCGGACGACCCCGCCGTCGCGGCCCGCTGGCGCAGGACGTCCAAGTTCCGCGTGCTCGGCATCAGCGAGGAGCGCTTCCTCCAGATGCTAGAGGCCCAGAATCACGCCTGCGCGATCTGCAAGGTCCCGTTCGAGGACGACCGGCGGATCTTTGCGGACCACGACCACAATTGCTGCCCGATGCAGGTCAAGCAGAGGGCCAGGACTTGCGGGAAGTGCATCCGGGGCCTGCTGTGCGTCAAGTGCAACACAGCCCTGGGCTACATCGAGAAGCATCGGGACGCCGTGAACGCCTACCTGGCCCACTACGAGGCGGTGAAGGCAGCCAGGGCCGCCTAGGAACCTGTGGGCGATACTGGACTTGAACCAGTGACCCCCGAGGTGTGAACTCGGTGCGCTTCCAGACTGCGCCAATCGCCCTGACGACGAGAAGGCTACCAGACCGCGGGGCCTTGCGAAGACTCGAAATGACGGCGCCCGCAAGGGACGGCCGATACCACAACCTCCAGACTCGTGACCGAATCTGTGTCGGTAAAAGCCCAAAATTCGCTCTTGCACCGGCTTCGTCACGGTGAGAACATCCAAGGCAAATCTCCGGATGCCCGTCCAAGAAAATGTCACACATCAGCGCCGGAGTCATCGCGAGTAGGTGAAGGCCATGGGATCTAGGCTCCGCTCATCGGGAACGGCCAGTCTCGGTATCGCAGTGATAGTGATCGCCGCCGCCTGCAGCAGCGGCAGCAGCGGGGGCCGGAGCTCAAGCCCGAGCTCAAGCTCGTCAGCGATCAGCGTTTCCCAGTCCAAGCAGGGTGGCTCGATCACCGTGCTGGAGAGCAAAGGGTATTCCGGTGACTGACCCTACGGCCTTGACCCGGCGAGCAACGTAGACGCCGTCCCCAACCAGGACATGATGGAAGCGATCTACGGCCAGCTGTTCATGCTCGGCCCGGGCGGGAAGATCGAGCCCGACCTGGCCACCGGCTACTCGTTCAGCCCCGACGCCAAGACCGTCACGATCACGCTGCGTCAGGGTGTGAAGTTCAGCGACGGCACCCCGTTCAACGCCCAGGCCGTGCTCTACAACTGGAACCGCGACTTCGGTCCGCTCGCCGTCAAGGCGGGTATCTCGCCGCGCTGGCCGGTCGGCCGGATCAACCCCAAGGACCCCACGTCGGTGCCGGTCAAGGGCGCGTACGCGGCGACCGGGCCGTACACCCTCGTGATCCACCAGAACGTCCCGAACGGGGCCTTCATCAACCAGCTGTTCGACACGATCCCCACGTGGATTGGCTCGCCGGCCGCCATCCAGAAGATGGGCGAGCTGGCGTTCGCCAAGAACCCGGTGGGCGCGGGACCGTTCGTGGTGCAGAGCGACAGCTACAGCAACCAGGTCGTGGTGACGAAGAACCCGGCGTACTGGCAGACCGGCAGGCCTTACCTGGACCAGATCACGTTCAAGACGGTCGGCAGCGACGAGGCCGCGCTCGAGACGATGCTGGCCGGCAGCGCCCAGGTCTACGGCGGAATCGGGGAGACCGCGCTCATCGACGAGGCCGAACAGCACTTCCAGGTCCTTGACCAGCCGGGCACCTCGCCGTACGACCTGCAGCTCAACACCGCGATCGCGCCGTTCAACAACCCCAAGGCGCGCGAGGCGATCTACGCGGCCACCGACTTCGCGCCGATCCTGCAGCACATCTTCGGCAACCGGTACCCGGTCGTGGAGGGCTTCACCGGCCCGGGCGGCATCTGCTACCAGCAGTACGTCCCCGGGTACCAGGGCTACAACCCGACCCTGGCCAAGCAGCTCGTGCAGCAGTCCGGCCTGGACAAGGTGACGATCAACCTGGGGACGATCAGTTCCTCGCCCGTCGCGGTCGAGACCACCCAGGCGCTGGCGACCGAGTGGCAAGCGGTGGGAATCAAGACCACGCTGCAGAGCTACGTGCTCAACGGGCTCCTCCAGGCCTTCTACAAGAACAACGGCAAGTGGTGGCAGTCGATGGTGCAGACCGCGGGCGCCTTCGACCCCGCGGGCGGCATCGGCGTCGCGTTCAGGTTCTCGTCCACGTCGCCGTTCAGCGGCGTCCACGACCCGCAACTCGACAACCTGCTCAACCAGGCGCAGGGGTCCACGAACCTGACTACCCGCTGCACCTATTACCACCAGGCCCAGGCGTACATCGCCAAGAACTACTACGGGCCGTTCTACTTCTCGCTGAACCCGACCAACGTTTCCGCGAAGGGAATCGGCGGCCCCGGCCTGACCTCCGCCGTACCCGCCGTCGCCGTCACGCCCACGATCCCGTGGGAATCCGTGTGGTACAACCCACCGAGCTAGCTACGCGCGCGGTTTCCGCGCCCCGGCGGTCATCCCCGACCGCACCGTCCGCACCGCCTCCTCCTCGGGCAGCCCCGCGTGCATGGCGGCGTCGATCAGCGAGGTGATCACCGGGAGCGGCGGAATGAGGCCGGCGGCGACCAGTTGCCCGAGGCTAAAAGCAGCGCGGTTCAGCGTGACGTTCCGCGTCCCCGGCCGCGCGGCCGCGACCCGTTCGGTCTCACCGCGCAGCGCCGCGAGCGCATAGGCCCTGACCTCCGCCCGGTCGCCGACGGGCAACCGCTGCAACGGCACGGGTGGTGGCACGTAGGTGTCGGTGATCAACCGCGCGAGCCAGGACGGCAGCGGAGCCGCCGGCCGCCGACCCCTGGCGGCATAGGCGCGCCCGGCGATCCTGCTCCCGGCGCCCACCACGTACCCGCCGTCGGCGCGCACGTCGATATGCGGCCCGACCACGCCGGCGGAGTTCCGCACCCGCGCGTCGCCTTCAGCGGAAAAGTACAGGTGGCACCCGCCCGACGGCGTGTCCACGATGTAGGTGCCGCCGGGGTACCGTTCGCCGTGCCGGCTGGCGAGCGTCGAGAGGACGTCCGCGCCGGACAGCGGGAACAGCGCGCCGTCCAGTTCCTCGCCTCCATCGCGGCGCAGGTCAAGGTCGATCACGACGAGCCCGGAGGGCCCGCAAGCGATCCCGATGTTGTAAGGCGCGCGGGCCCACCACTCGCGGATCTGGTCGGCGGAAGTGGTCGCCAGCTCCTGCCAGTTCCCGCGGAACGCGGGCCGCTTGCCGCCGACCGCGCAAGGAAACACGTGCCAGCCAAGCAGGGCAGCGGCCAGCGCGGACCGCAGCGGGGCGGGGTCGGCGCGGGTCACGTCGGCGACGCTCACACCCTAGTTGTTCCCTCGAAAACATGATCGTCAACCCCGCAGACGCCTAGATCTGCGAATATATGCCGACTTGGCCGGGTACGCGGCGCCGGTTCGGCTAGTAGGTGACGCCGGGAAACTGCTCACGCGCGCGCTCGAGCTGCGCGGTCCACTCACTGGGCCAGCCGAAGGCGCGGGCGGCCTGGTCGCTCAGGTCGGCGCCGGCGGCGCCGCTGGTGAAGTGGATGTACTCGCCCCAGTCCATCCGCCGCGGGTACGTGCCGTCCGCGTCCCGCGGGAAGTGCCCGGCGAGCAGCCGAAAGAACCTGGCCATGACCGCCGCCTGCCCGCACTCCCGCCACAGCGGGAAGAACCAGTCGCGGAACCAGCGCGTGCCCCGCCGCGGGAAATCGTCGGCGTTGCCGGTGAACTGGTGGTACACCCGCCGGGCCTCGCGGTCCAGGCCGAGCCCCGTGTAAAGGTCGTAGATGAAGAACTCGGCCCACTTGCTGTCGCCCCAGATCTCGTAGGCGGGGGAGCCATGGACGCTGTTGTTGGCGCTCTCGACGGAGTGCCCGATCTCGTGCGCGGGCAGTTCGCGGGCCAGGGTGTTGCTCTCCCGCCAGTTCTCAAGTCCGCAGTCGCTGACGTTGTGATAGTCGTGGACCGGGCTGACGTAGTAGCCGGCGTGCCCGCCGCCGTGCCGCCAGGCGTGATGGATGGAGTAAATGCGCGGGTCGGACCCGAACCCGTCGCCGTAGGTCACCCCGTCGCCGTAGGTCGCCTTGGCGTACGCCCAGGCCGCACTGATGTAGCGGGGCAGCCACCCGACCTGACGGCGGCGGACGTCGGGGTCCAGGTAGACCGCGCAATTCTCGTCCGTGTAGTACAGCCGCAGCAGCTGCCGGTGATCGAACCAGTGCTCCTGCCAGGTCTCCGGCGGCTGGGTCAGCCGCTCTGTCTCCGACTCCACTGGTACCTCCCCGTCGCGACGAATACACCGATTATCCCGAACGACTTCGTGCTTCGAGCGTTCCCGCACCATTACTCCCCAGGCGTGGGAGGAGCAGGTCCCGCACCCGTGACGGTCGGCGGCGCGACCTACCTGCGGACCGCGCCTCCTAACTGGACGGGCACAGCTGCGCGTAGGAGAACCCGGGGACGAGGGCTTCCGCCTGGTTGAGGCCGGGGTCGCGGCTCAGGATCTGACAGTCTTCGCCGATCGTGGCGTCCGGGTCGAGGTTCCAGGCGATGATGCGGCCGTTCCCGCCGGAGTAAAGGGTCTTGCCGTCAGGCGCGAAGCCGAGTCCGAACACGGAGTCCTGGCTGGCGGTCAGCGTCGCGGTCAAGGTCCGGCTCGCCATGTCCCACAACGTGATCGTCCCGTTGGTCGCGCCCGCGACCAGAACGCGGCCATCAGGGGAGAAAGCAAGCGACTTGATCGATGCGGCGGCGTTTGACAGCGTGCCGAGGCTGCGCAGCGTCGCGGGATTCAACAGCGTGATGGTCCCTTCGTCCCCGGCGGTCGCGAGGAGTCGGCCGCCGGGGGCGAAAGCGATGACGTTGACCGGCCCCGGCCCGTCGCTCGCGCGGGCGACCGGGTGGCCGGTGCGCGTGCTCCAGGTGATGACGGTCCCATTACCGGTGCCCGCCGTGATCATGCCGCTGCCGGGGCCGAACGCGATCGTGTCGATGTCCCCCCAGGCCGAATGAAGCGTCTGCCAGAGGTTTCCGCTGACGGGGTCCCGCAGCGTCACGCTTCGGCCGCCTGACGCCGCCAGCAGCCGGCCATCCGGAGAGAAGGCGACATCGGAGGCGGGTACCGGGACCTGGAACCGCCGGGTCGGCGTAAGGTCAGGCAGATTGAAGACGCTGACCGTGCCCCCATTCACCGCGGTGGCGACCTGCCTCCGGTTCGGGCTGACCGCGAGCGCATTGGGCTGGGTCGGGAGACTTGCGGTGGCGGCGAGACTGCCGTCTCTATTCCAGAGGTTCAATGTCCTGTCGCTGCTGCTAACCGAGGCAATCGCGGTCCCGCCGGGAACGACGGCCAGTCCCGCGACCGGCCCCGCGCTGCCCGTGAACGGCACAACGGCCTGCTGCCAGAACTGCACGGAGCCCGCCGGGCCGCCGAGAGCGAGCGACCCGCTGACCGGGTCGTAAGCAAGCGTGCTGATGGTGCCTTGGAACCGGTAGCTGTCGTACGCGACCTGCCGCCCGCTCGCCGGGTCGTACAGGTGCAGTTGCGTCGAGGAGCCCGCCACCAGCAAGAAGGTCCCGTCCTGGCTGAACGCCAGCCCGCGCGCGCCGTACGACGCGTCCCGCAGCGTCCTTGGACTACGCTGCGCGAAGTTCCACACCACCACGTTGCTGTTGCTCTCCTCAGCGGCGATCATGGTGCCGTCGGGACTGTAGGCCAGATCCTCGATCGCCGTCCCCGCCCCGGTGAGCGTACCCGCCGCATGCGGGTGCGCCGGGTCGGCGACGTTCCACAGCATCACGGTACTGTCGTCCCCGGCGGCCGCGAGCATACCGCCGTGCGGGCTGAACGCGACCGCTCGCATTGGCTTTCCCTGGGTCGCCAGCTTTTCCGCGCTGCCGGTTGCGGGATTCCACAGCCGCACCTGCCCGTCGGCGGATGCCGATGCGAGCAGAGTCCCGCTGGGGCTGAACGCGAGGTCCCTGATGATGCCGGTGTCGCCGGTCAGCACGCGAAGGGCGCTGTGCAGGCGCGGGTTCCACAGCCAGATGGCGCCGTCGGCCAGGCCGACGGCGAGAATGCCGCCGTTCGGGCTGAACGCCAGCGCGTAGACCGATTCGCCGAGGCCGCGCAGCACAGCCTGCTTCCCGTCGGCAGTCGTGTCCCACAGATGCACGGATTTGTCCGCGCCGCCAGCGGCCAGCAGCTTCCCGCCCGGGCTGAGCGCCACCGCATAGACATTGCCGTAGCCGGCGCGCAGGCCAGCCTGGGTGAAGGTGCAGCAGCCGGCGGTGGAGAGCAGCGCCGACCGGGCCTCGGTGGTGGGTTCCGTGTGCCATGCCGCCAGGGCGGCCAGAATGGCGGCGCTGGAATTGCCGACGTCGGCGAAATTGGCCGACCGAGCGGCGAGCTGACCGGAGACCGCCGTCCGCTCAGCCGACAGCGCGTCCGAGCGTTGCCAGCCCGCGATCCCGGCCGCGGTGAGCGCCGCCGCCAGCAGCACTGCCAGGGCCACGACCAGCCCGCGCAACCTGCGGGCGGCCCGGACGGCCGCCGCTTGGCCGGCCGCCTGCGCCGCGCCGCTCGCGTCGAGGAACTCCCGCTCGACGGCCGTCAGCCCGCTAGCGCCGCCCTCCCTGGCTTCCCACGCTCTGGCGACCGCCAGCGGCGTGCCCCGGTAAAGCGCGGCCGGATCCCGGCCGAGCCTGGCCCACTCACCGGCCGCGTCGGCCAGCCTGCGCTGCACGCGCAGGCCGTCCCGGCTGTCGGTCAGCCATTCGGCGAGCCGGGGCCAGTGCCTTAGCAGCGCCTCGTGCGCGAGCTGCACCGATTCGTCGTCGACGGTGACCAGCCTGGCCCGCGCCAGCCTCTCCACTAGGGCGCCCGCGCCGGGGCCGGCGGCGGACAACTCCTCCGGCGGAACCCGCCGCCTAGTGTCCGGGGCGCCGTCTCCGATCGCGACAAGACGCAGCACGAGCCCGCGCAGCAGGGCACGCTGGCCGTCGTCGCACTCCGCGTACACACGCTCGGCCGTGCTCGCGATGGCATTCGGGACGCCGCCGGCATCGGCGTACGCGGCCAGCGTCATCCGGCCGGGCGGGCTGTGCCGCCAGGTTTCAAGCAGCGCGTGGGACACGAGCGCGAGGGCGCCCGGCTCGGCACCGACCTCGGCGAGCGCCGTGGCGACCAGCGCGCCTTCTACGGCCATCCCGACATGCTCAGCGGGCTTGACGATCACTTCCCGCAACTCGTCCCTGCTCATCGGGCCGACTAGCAACTGGGCATCACGCAGCGCTGTGACCAGCTCCGGCCACCTGGCGCAGTGAGCGTAGAAATCCGCGCGCACGCCGAGCACCACGCGCGTACACGCCCCGTCCGCGGCCACGGCGGCGAGCAGCGCGCGGACGAAGCAATCTTGCTGCGCCTGGTCGGTGCACACCGTGAACAGTTCCTCGAACTGGTCCACGACGACCAGCAGCTCCCCGCCCGG
>Ga0207416_1004589_pt1 | contig 11839 bp, 13 predicted proteins | sample PaiPotPPM11metaG_FD_184107 | JGI IMG/M metagenome (GOLD analysis project Ga0207416, IMG submission 184107) | Iron sulfur acid spring bacterial and archeal communities from Banff, Canada, to study Microbial Dark Matter (Phase II) - Paint Pots PPM... ...
GGTGGCGTACGATCCGGCGATCTACGAGGCGGTGTACCGGCACGGGCTGGCCCGCCGCCACACCGAGACGCTTCCGCTGACGCGGGTGCTTCAGGTCGAGAACATCTCAGCGTACGAGATCGGCGTCCCCGCCCGCGAGCTGCTGCCGTCTCCGGACGACGTGGAGCGCGCGATCCGCGCGGTCGAAGCGAGTTATCCCGACAATGAGCGGCTCGGCACCGAGATGGAGCGCTGGTACGAGCCGTGCCTGTGACCACAGGAATCTCGGCCCCGCGCCGGTCGTTCTGCCTTCCACAATTAGTCACATCCTGACGGAACTACGGTGAGCGAAGGCCTTGGAGATTGGCATCGATAGCTTCGCAGCGGCCCATGATGAGAGCAGCCAGGCGGTCAGCGCGTCGGAGCGCCTGCGGAACCTAGTCGAACAGATCGAACACGCCGACCAGGTGGGCTTGGACGTTTTTGGCATCGGGGAGCACCACCGCCGGGAATTCCTCGACTCCGCCCCCACGGTCATCCTCGGCGCCGCGGCGGCACGGACGCGCCGCATCCGGCTCACGAGTGCCGTCACGGTCCTGAGCGCGGCCGATCCGGTGCGGGTGTTCCAGCATTTCGCGACCCTCGATCTGCTGTCGGCAGGCCGGGCGGAGATGGTCGTCGGTCGCGGCTCGTTCGTCGAGGCGTTCCCGTTGTTCGGCCTGCGGCTCGAGGACTACGACTCGCTCTTTGCGGAGAAACTCGATCTCCTCCTGAAGATCCGAGAGCACGAGCACGTCCACTGGTCCGGCAAACACCGGCCCGCGCTGACAGGACAAGGCGTCTATCCGAGACCCCTGCAGAATCCGTTTCCGATCTGGCTCGGCGTCGGCGGGACGCCGCAGTCGTTCGCGCGCGCCGGGGCGCTCGGTCTACCGTTGATGGTGGCGATCATCGGCGGTGAGCCGCGTCGCTTCCGGCCGCTCATCGACCTCTATCGACAAGCCGGCGAGCGATACGGACACGCCCCCGACCGGTTGAAGGTCGGCGTGCACGCGCTCGGCTACGTCGCGACGACGACGCAAGAGGCCGCGGATGACTTCTTCCCCGGCTATGCTCGGGCGTTTACCGACGTGGGGAAGGAGCGGGGATGGCCTCCCGTGACCCGCGCGGGGTTCGACGCGCAGCGCGGTCCGCACGGGGCGCTGCTGATCGGCAGTCCGGACGAGGTGGCCGACAAAATCCGCCGGCACAGCGAAGCGCTGGGCGGCATTTCGCGCATCACCTTTCAAATGAACGCGGCATCCTTGCCCCACGCCAAGCTGATGCGGGCCATCGAAATGATCGGCGCCCGCGTGGCACCCGCGCTGCGCGAGCGGTCGGCGACCGGCTCAGCGCCGTGACGCCGGCTTGACCAGCCGTTCGTCGCGCCACGCGTCGGCAACGGGGGACGTAATCGCCGCGTAGTGCTCGGGATGCCGGCGGGCGAAGAAGTTCCACCGCTCGCGCGCTTCCCGGGTCTGGTCGAGGTCGATCCGGGCGGTCACGAGTTCATCGCCGTTCGTTGAGGCCTTCGCCAGCACCTCGCCGAGCGGCGAGATGACGCAGCTGCCGCCGATGAGCTCGAGCCCGTCTTCGACGCCGGCCTTGGCCGCCCCGACCACGAACAAGTGATTCTCGTAGGCGCCCGCGCGCATGACCAGTTCGTTCAACGCGAGCGCCTGCGGAGCGGCCGGCGTGTTGTACCCGATCAGCACGGCCTCGGCTCCGCCGAGGCCGAGACACCGGTACGTCTCGCCGTAGCGGCGGTCCTGGCAGATCGCGATCCCGATGCGTGCGCGCGGCGTCTCGAACACCCGGTAGCCGGTGTCGCCGGGATCAAAGTAGTAGGGCTCGTGCACGCGCCCCGTCGTCCCGGGCTCGACGCGATTGGTGCCGGGCAGGTGAATCTTGCGGTACCGGCCGCGGACGTCGCCGCGCTCGTCGATCAGGACCGCGGTGTTGAACCGGCGGTCGCCGTCCCGCTCGCAGAATCCGACGTGCCAGATGATGCCGGCGCCCCGGGCGCGTTCGACGACGGGCGCCAGCGCGGCCGGGGGGACCTCGCGCGAAAAGAACTGCTCGGCGTCCTCGCGGATGCGCTTCGGAAAGTAGGGGCTCAACGCCATTTCGGGATACGCGACGATGTCCGCGCGCTCGGCGATCGCCTCGTCCATAAGCCGCAGCATCCGCGTGACGATCGCGTCCACGGGCGTGCCTTCGTTGTTGGGGCCCAGTTGGGCCGCCGCGACCTTCACATATCGTGTCACAGTGGCGTGCCTCCGATGCCGATCTTCGCCTCGTGGTTCGGCCCGGCGCATCCGCGACCTTCACGCGGCGCTCGGCAGCAGGGATGGACCCGGTGGCCGACCAAGCATCTACCCTGGGACCGCGGGGATTGCCGCGTCCAGGTTTGTTATCGAATCCGGACTTATTATCGAAGTGATCGCGCCCGCGCGTCCGAGATCCGCTCGTTCACCGGCTCCGTGCAGGAGGCCGTAGTGTTCCCACAGCTGCACCAGTTCACCGACGTCGCACTGGTCTTGCTGCGCCTCGCGGTGGCGATCGTCTTCCTCAACAGCGGGTGGAACACACTCAAGGATCCGGCCGGCCGTGCGAAGGATATCGGCCTAAGCCGCCCGCTCACCGTGGTGTTGGGGGCGGCCGAGCTGTTTGGCGGTCTCGCCGTCGCACTGGGGATCTTGATTCAAGTCGCGGCGGCCGGTCTGATTGTGATCAACCTCGGCGCCATCTACAAGAAGATCTTCGTGTGGCAGACAGGGTTCTGGGGCGAAGCGATGGCCGGTTGGAATTACGACCTGCTCCTGATCGTCATGAATCTCGTGGTCCTCACGACCGCCGGCGGCCGTTTGGTGATGTGGGGGTAGGGTGGGGACGCCGGCGCAGTGGACGGCGGTCGACCGGTACATCTGCGGCGTGCTGGTGCCGTCCGACCCCGCGTTGGACGCGGTGGCCGAGGCGCGGGAGGCCGCCGGGCTTCCGGAGCACGACGTCTCGCCGAACGAGGGAAAGTTTCTCCACCTGCTCGCCCGCGTGCAGCGCGCCCGTGCGATTCTCGAGATCGGCACCTTCGCCGGCTACAGCGCGATCTGGCTGGCGCGGGCGCTGCCGCCGGGAGGCCGCCTCGTCACGCTGGAGGCCGATCCACGGCATGCCGACCTGGCCCTCATCAACATCGCCCGAGCCGGGCTCGCCGCGGTCGTCGACGTCCGCGTGGGACCGGCGCTCGACACACTGCCGCGGTTGGCGGCAGAAGGGTGGGGCCCATTTGATTTGATCTTCATCGACGCCGACAAGCGCAACAACCCCGGCTACCTTGAATGGTCGATCAAGTTGTCACGCCCCGGCACGCTGATCGTGGCCGACAACGTGGTCCGCGGCGGCGCGGTGGCCGATCCGGCCAGCCCCGACCCCGACGCGCAGGGCGTGCGGCGGTTCAACGAATTGATCGCGGCCGATCCGCGCCTGACCGCCACGGCGCTGCAGACGGTAGGCGCGAAAGGGTGGGATGGGTTCGCGATGATCATGGTCACCGAGGGCTGAGTCGCACGTCACGTCACTTGCTGGGTGAGGTGGAGATATGGCCGTAGCTTCCGGTATGGTCCAGGTGCTGGCCAGGAACTGGTGGGCGCTCGCGCTGCGCGGAGTCTTTGCGATCATCTTCGGGCTGATCGCGCTGATCAACCCTGGCCTGACGCTTTACGCGCTCGTCATTTTGTTCGGCGCGTATTCCCTAGTGGACGGAGTGTTCGGCGTGGCCGCGGCGGTCCGCGCCGCGGAGGCCCACAACCGGTGGGGATGGCTGCTGGTCAGCGGGATCGCCGGCATACTGACTGGGATCATCGCCTTCGTGGTGCCCGGGGCGGTCGCCCTAGTCCTGCTGTATTTCATCGCGGCATGGGCCCTCGTGACCGGGGTGCTCGAGTTGCTCGCGGGCTTCCGCCTCCGCGGGCACCTCGCCAACGAATGGCTGCTGCTCCTCGGCGGGGCCGCCTCGATCATCTTCGGCGTCCTCCTGATCGTCCAGCCGGGAGCGGGGGCGCTCGCGCTCCTGTGGTTGATCGGCATCTACGCGCTCATCTTCGGGGTGCTCGTGCTGGTCCTCGCGTTCCGCCTGCGAGGGCACGCAACCGGAGCCTGAGCGTCGTCGCGTTTGGGTGATCTTCAACTACCGGCTGACCGAGACCGAGGTCCAGGTCCGCATCGGGTCCTGGGTCGTCCGCCGCATTGCCTTGGCCGACATCGAGGCGGCGGAGGTGCGGTCCTGGTCGGACGTGCTCCGGACGTGGAATGAGCACTGGTCCAACTTCTCGCCGTCGCGCTTCGTCGTGCTGCGGCGGAAGTCCGGACTCGTCCGAACGTTTGTCTTTAACCCGCCCGACCCGGAGGGCTTTCTCGCGGACCTTGCTACGCGGATATCCTGATCACTTCTTCGGCCGCCTGTTCGCCTGAGCGGACGGCGCCTTCCATCAGGCCGTGCATCAGCGTGGCCCGCTCCGATCCCGCCCAATGGATGCGTCCCGCGGGCTGATGAAGGGTTCACCGGCGCCGCGCTTCTACTCTTCGATCGCGCCGCCGATCCGTCGCAGGTGCTCGCGGAGGGTGACCGACGGGTGGGACGACCGCCAGGCCAGGAACTCCGCAAAGCGCAGCTGCGCGCGAAGCGACGCGCCCCGGCGCATTTTCGCCGCCTGGGCGCGTTCGGTATCCCGAATGGCGCGCGCCGCCGCCGCAATTGCTTCCGCCCGCGCCAGCGGCAGGAACACGACGCCGTTCTCGTCGCCCATCGCGACATCGTCGGGTCCGACGGTCCAGGACCCGACGGCCGCCGACACCAGGGCGCCGGCGTCCCGCGCATCGAGCCGGAGCGGTCCGGTCGGGCACGCGCCGAGACTGAACAGCGGCAGCCCGATCCCGAGGATCTCCGGCGTGTCCCGGTGCAGCCCCCAGATGACCATGCCCGCCAGCCCGGCGAGTTTCGTCTCCAGGGCGATCAGATCGCCGACGCAGGCTTCGTCCCGACGGCCGGCGTTGTCGACGACCAGCACCTCGCCCGGGGACGCGTGCTCCAGGGCTTCAAGGAAGATGTCGACGCTGCCATAGTGCCGCGCGGGTCGCACCCGGCCGGCGACCCGGTCTGACGGGCCCAGCGGGCGAAGATCAGACGGCGCACAGCGGACGTCCACTCCGGTGCGCAGGCAGGCATCCGCGACATGCGGCGTGGTCAGGTCCTGAAAGAGCGCGGTCAGTCCCGTGGCGTTCATCGTTCCTCCTTGAGCGCGGTACTGATGAGGCGCCCGTTCCGCACGGCGATGGCGCCCCCCGAGACTAGCTCATCGCGAAGACGGCCGGCGACCGCCTCGAGTGACTCGTGCTCGAAGTAGCGGACGCAGAACTCTGGGAACCACAATGTCTTCCGAAGATACGGCACGACGTCATGTTCGGCGATCCCCCCGTGGATCATCAGCGCGAACACGAAGACGCGCTTCATGCCATGCAGCGCCATCCGGCGCGGGTCCGCGATGAACGACTCGATCCGCTCGATCGCCGCCTGCGCGTGCTCCGCCATGTTCGTCAGGGCGGGACCGTGCCCGCTGTAGGCCCGGCGGACCGGCACCTGCCGGAGGCGCTCGATCGACCGCCGGGCGTGATGCACGGCGATCGCGCCCTCGATGGGCTCGTTGATCCAGCCGACATCGTGGGCATGGAACACATCGCCCACGATCAACGTCTCCGTGGATCGCTCGTACAGTGCCACACTCCCCGACGAGTGCCCCGGCACGTGAAGCACCTCGAGCGTGAGGCCGCCGCACCGCAGCACCTCGCCGTCGTCGAGATACCGTGCCACCCGAAACGGCGGCGCCTCCTGGTCCAAGTACCGCACCCCGGTGCGCCACCAGTCGCCCTGGTTGATCGGCCGGCCCTCGTACTCGTGCATGGTGATCGGCGCGCCCGATTGCGCCTGGATCGCGCTGTTTCCGCCGATATGGTCGCTGTGCGTGTGCGTGTTGACGATGAGGCCTATGTCGCGCAGCCGGACCCCGTGCGCGGCCAGGGCGGCTTCGAGTGCCGGCACGTCGGTGCAGTAGCCGGTGTCAATCAAGACGGGCGGATCGCTCGTGACGAGGTAGGAATTGGCGCTCGGCCACTTGGCCTGCAGGAAGACGATGTCATCGCGCGACGCGGGGGGCACGGCGGCGCTATCGCACGATGAGGCCGATGGACGCGACCAGCAGCGCGGCCATGGCGACATTGAAGACTCGCAAGCGGCGGCGGTTGTGGAGCGTGCGCTGAACCGCGGCGCCAAACGCCAGCCAGACGAAGCCGCTGGGCCACGCCGCGAGCAGGAAGAGCCCGCCGAGCATCGCCGCGTGTACGACGGGGCTGCCTGCGCCGGCGTTGAGAAAGGTGCCCGCGGCGCTTGCGCTGATGAGCCAGGATTTCGGGTTGACCCACTGGAAGACCGCCGCGCCCACGAACCCGACCGGGTTCATGCCGGCGGTCGAGTTGATGCGGCCCGACGACGTCGTGATCCTCCAGGCCAGCCAGAGCAGGACCGCGACGCCGGCCCAGCGGAGGTCCTTAAGCAGCGGAGGATGCTTGAGGACGAGACTCCCGATCCCGAGCGGGACGAGGAACATCATGAGCCCCATGCTGATCGCCACCCCGAAGACGGCGGGCAGTCCGCGCAGCACGCCCGCCTGCGCGCCCGCCGCGGTCAGCATGACGTTGCTCGGCCCCGGGGTCACCGCGGCCACCACCGCGAATAGTAGAAACGCCACGATCTGTTCCCGAGTCGTACACTGCCTCCACGAAGCGAGGGGCCCGCGCGGGGCCGCTCGTGAGTCGACGACCGATGCAGCCTAAGCAAACCAGATCGGCCGGCGAGGGTCTTGAACAATCGTGCGGGGCCGCGGTCCGCGGGTGGATCGCCAGTACGCGGCCCGCCGGCGGCATCGAGCTCTTCCGCGCGTGGTTCGCCGGTGCCGCCTATCAGAAGCATCGTCACGACACCTACGCCATCGGCGTGACCGACTCGGGCCTCCAGGTCTTCGACTACCGAGGTTCGGTCCACGCCAGCACCCCGGGGCAGGTGACCGTGCTATATCCGGATGAGATCCACGACGGCCGCGCGGGCACCCCCGACGGGTTCGGCTACCGGATTCTTTATGTGGAGCCCGCCTTGCTGGCCGACGCGGTGCGGGCGATTCGTGGCCGGCCGTATCCGCTGCCGTTCCTGCGCGAACCCGTGTCGACGAACGCGACCCTGTCCCAGGCGATCGAGGAAGCCTTTCGCGGCCCCCTCGAGCCGCTGACGATCGATGGCATCATCATGGACCTGGCGAGAGGACTGATCGTCGGGGAGCAGGGGGGTGCCGGACCGCCGCGCCCGCGGCGCGTCGACGTGCCGGCCCTCGAACGGGCCCGGCAGTTCCTGGACGCCCAGAAGACCCGCGTGGTGCATTCAACGGAACTGGAGTCGATCACGGGACTGACACGCTTTGACTTGTGCCGTCAGTTCAGAGTCCTGTTCGGGACCAGCCCGCACCGGTATCTTTTGATGCGCCGTTTGGAGTTCGCCCGGGACCGCATGCACGGGGCGCGTCCGCTCGCGGAGGTCGCGCACGATGCCGGGTTCGCCGATCAGGCGCACTTCACGCGCGCCTTCAAGTCGGCGTTCGGACTGACGCCCGCCCGCTACCGGGCGTTGATTACATGATTGCCGGCGCGGCTTTGGCTCTGGGCCTACGGCGTGAGCCAGAGATGCCCGCAGGCCCAGGGTCGGCCGGCGTTGAGCACGGCGCAGTGACGACGCCTGAGCCCAGGATCTACCAGTACGCGAACTCCCCGAACGGCCGCTGGTACGTCGCGCCGAATCGGTCCAGGACATGTTTCAGCTCGTCCGTCGGGCTGCCGAAGACCGTGAACCGCCGTCGGCTCACCATGCCGAGGAACCGTCCGGCGAACTTGGTCTCGAACGCGCGCAGGTGCGCCAGCGCGGCGGCTGAGTCGGCATACCGCTCGTAGGCGTAGACGACGCTCCCGTCGTCGCTCACGAACCGTTCATAGTTCAAGACGCCGGGCTCGCCGCGCGTGGACTCGACCATCTCGCCCGTCAACGCGCGAAAGTTGTGCAGTTGCCCCGGGGTGACGGTCAGCTCCACGAGCCAGGACACCTGGGTGTTCATACTCCGGGCCTTACGCGGCCCGGACGATCAGGTCGAGGAACGTCCTCACCACGCGCGGATCGAAATGCTTCCCGCTCTGCTCCGCGATGTAGGCGCCGGCCTGCTCGTCGGTCCAGGCGTGGCGGTACGGGCGGTCGGAGCGCAGCGCGTCCCAAACATCGGCGACCGCGAAGATGCGGGCCGCGAGCGGAATCTGTTCTCCCGCCAGCCCCCGCGGGTAGCCGGTGCCGTCCCACTTCTCGTGGTGGCAGTAGGGAACGTCCAACGCCGGACGCAGGTAGGCGATGGGGGAGAGGAGGTCAAAGGCGGTCATCGCATGCCGGTGCATGACCTCCTGTTCCTCGTCGGTGAGCGGGCCGGGTTTCAGGAGAATGCGGTCCGGCACCGCCATCTTGCCGATGTCGTGGAGGAGCGCCCCGCGCCGGAGGTGGCCGAGATCCTCGCCGGTCATGCCCAGGGCGCGTGCCAGCCGGAGGCACGTTTCCGTCACCCGCCGGGTGTGGCCTTCGGTCTCCCCGTCGCGGAGGTCCAGCGTCCGGCACCAGCCTTCCAACGTGGTGTCGTACGCGAGGGCGAGCTGGCTGTGCGACCGCTGGAGGTCGTCGAACAAGGCCGCGTTTTCGATGGCGATAGCGAGCCCGCCGGCCAGGCCGTCCAGAAACTCCAGCCACTCGGCGTCCGGCACGAGCCGCGCCCGGTGGAAGATCTCCAACACGCCGGTGATGGTCCCTTTGGTGATGAGCGGCACGGAATAGTAGGCGGCGAAGCCCTCCGCCGCCAGCAGCGGCGCCCGCCGGAATTCGCCGGGATCCACGGCGATGCTCGGATTGCTCACGAGCCGGCGTTCCGACGCGGCCCGTCCGGCATAGCCCTCCCCGAGGCGCAGGTGCGTGTGCTGGAGCGCCGCCGTCCGGAACCCGTGCCGCGCCGCGCAGTCCAGCGTCTGCGCCTGCCGGTTGTACAAGAGAATCGCCGCGGCGTCCACCTGCAGCTCGACGGCGGCGCGCTCGAGGAAGACGCTGAGGAGCACGCGCGGGTCGGTGCTGCCGATGATCGCCGCGTCGATCTCGTGCAGCGCCCGCATGTGGCGGAGCCGGCGCTCCGCCGTCTCGTAGAGCTGAAGGTGCAGGAAGCGCGTCTCCAGCAGATTGCCGATCCGGAGCAGCACTTCGGTTTGGTCGAAGGGCTTGGTCAGGAAGTCCTTAGCCCCGGCCAGGAGGGCCCGCTGCTTCGCCTCCGCCGTGATGTCCGCCGTGACGACGACGATGGGGAGGTACGTCGTCGCGGGGATGAGCGACTTCAGGCGTTCCATGACCGCAAAGCCGTCCGGATCCGGCATGTGCAGATCCAGGAGGATCAGGTCGGGTGCGACCTCGGCGTAGAGGCTGAACACCTCGGCGGAGTTGGTGGTGCTGGTGAGGTTGGTGTAGCCTCCGGCCCGCCGCAACATCGACTCGAGGAGGCGGACGTTCGCCTCCTGATCGTCGACGATGAGGATCCGGGCGCTGCTACGTCTGTCGTCCCGCACGGCCCGCGCCGCGGTCGGTCAGCTCGTCGTCGAGCACGGCGAGAAACGTTCTCACGTCGAGCGGCTTGGTCAGATAGTGCCGTGCCCCGGCACGCCGGAGGTTGTCGATCTGGCCGGGCGTGATGTCGGCCGTGATGACGACCACGGGGATGTCGCGCGTTTCCGGCGCCTCCCGCAGGCGGCGGAGGACGTCGGCCCCGGACATGTCCGGCAGATGCAGGTCGAGCAGGATCAGGTGCGGGCGGTGCGCGCGCGCCAAGTCCAGTCCGAGGCGTCCCTGCATGGCCGGCAGCACTTTGACCTCCGGCCGGTGCGCGAGGAGGCGCTGGACGAGCGTGAGATTGGAGAGATTGTCTTCGATGTAGAGGACGAGCCGGGCGTCGCGCGCCGGACCGGGCGCGGCCGGGGAGGGGAGGTGATGGGCGTCGTCCGTGGCCTCCGCCGGGCTGTCGACGATCGGGAGTTCCACCCAAAAGGTGCTCCCGCGTCCCGGCTGGCTCGCGGCGCCCAGCGTTCCGCCCATCGCCTCGATGAGGTGCTTCGACAGGCTCAAGCCCAACCCGGCTCCTTCGACCCCGGTCACCTCGGCGCCGAGGCGGTCAAACGGGACGAAGAGCCGCTCCATGCTGCCGGCGGGAATGCCCGCGCCCGTGTCCGTCACGTTGATGCGGAGCACATCGCCGGCGCGCTGGTCACAGGTGAGCGTGACCGCGCCGCCTTCGCGGTTGTACTTGACCGCGTTGGACAAGAGATTCAGAAAGACTTGCTTGAGCCGCTGCCGGTCCGCGAGGACGTGCCGTCGGCACGCCGTCGGGTCGATGTGAAACCGGACCTTCCGGGTAGCGGCGGCCGGGGTGACGAGGTCCACGGCCTCCTGCAGCGCATCGCTGATCCGGACCGGTTCCGGGGACATGGCCAGCCGGCCGGCCTCGATGCGCGAGATATCGAGGATCTCATCGACCAGGGTGAGCAGGTGGCGCCCGGCCTTGAGGATGTAGCGCACGCTCTCCTCATGTTCCGGCGAGAGATGGTCCATCTCCAGCAGCTGACCGAAGCCCAGGATTGCGTTGAGCGGGGTGCGCAGCTCATGACTCATCCGCGAGAGAAACTCGTTCTTCGCCCGGTTGGCGCGCTCGGCTTCCACCATCGCCTTGTCGCGGTCGTGGATGCCGAGCTCCAGCTTCTCCCGGGTCGCATCGAGCGCCGCCACGGACTGCCGGTGATTGACACACAGGAGCGACGTGAAGATCGCGGTGGCGGCGACGGGCAGCGCGTGCGCGGCGACGGCGAGGTCGTTGCGCCCGTAAAAGTAGACCCACTGGGGCGCCACGTAGTTAAGGATCCCGTGATGGAGGGCCGTCAGCACGAGGACGATCCAGCCGAGCCGCCAGTCCGCGTAGACCGTGAGCAGCGCCATCACCATGAAGAAGTGAAAATGCATCTCGATCGACCCGCCGCTCATGAACACGAACAGATACGAGTAGACGGTGAAGGCGACGCTGACGATGATTCGCCAGATGTAGTGGTTCTCGATCTCGCCGCGCACGAGCGTCGGCACGACGGCCGCGATGAATGCGATGAGGGTGGCGGTCACGGCCTCCGGAGCGCTCAGCACGCGCCACGAGAACGGCGACGGATACCGTTGGGCCAGGCGCAGGGCCGAGTTCGTAAACGCCATGAGGGCCGCGAATCCGAAGTGCCACCACAGGACTTTCACGAGGAACCGATCGACGGCGTCGTAATGCATCACGGCGGCGTAGTCTCGGTTGATGTCGGTCACAAAATCAAACTTCATTACGCGCCCCCCAGCCGGGCGAAAATGATCCGTCGCAAACGCGCAAACGAGTCCCCGCTATGAAGAAATGCCCATAGCTAGAGCCGACATTCCGCAGGTCGCGAAGTAGAGTTTGGCGATTTTTGGCGGTGGCGGACGCCTAAGGTTTCTCGGCGCTCTCGGCGAGCATAGCCTGCACCGACGCCTGCTGCCACCTCCGGAGCAGCCGCTTCAGTCGACGGTACGTCCTCATCGCTTGCACGAATCGCCGCGCTTCGTGCGAAGACAGCTTGCTGTGGACGAGACGGCCCT
>Ga0207416_1004592_pt1 | contig 11827 bp, 7 predicted proteins | sample PaiPotPPM11metaG_FD_184107 | JGI IMG/M metagenome (GOLD analysis project Ga0207416, IMG submission 184107) | Iron sulfur acid spring bacterial and archeal communities from Banff, Canada, to study Microbial Dark Matter (Phase II) - Paint Pots PPM... ...
GGCGAGAAGTGATTCTCCTGGCGGTGGGATACGTGGGGATCGTTCTCAGGGACGACGAAACCGCAACCGCCATCGTTGAAGCAATTGCCAGTCAGGGCCTCGGTCCGGCCGAACGCCTGTTCCATCGGGGGCTGCGCTTGGCCGCCGCTTGTATTGCCGATGACGTTGGGATCAGGCGAACGCTAACCCAAAGAATTCTGGCGCAGCTAGCAGACGTGGTTCGGCAATGGCCGCTCGCGAGACGTGAAGGCGAGAGGATGATATCCTGGCGCGTTCCAGAATTTGACCGCGAGACTACTTTTCGCACCGCGGCGGGAGAGGTTAAGCCAACGAAGGCACGCTGGGTAAGAGTCATGGAGTGGCCTTATCAGCAATTCAATGATGCATTCTTCACAGCGGTAATGGCCCTACCCCGCCTGCGCCCAAGTTTAGAAACGCTGGCTGCGATTGCCCCCTTAGCAGATCATCTGAATCATTACGTACAAACGGCGGTCGCGCTTCTGTGCAGCAATGCTGCGACGACTTGTGCCATTGCTCACGAGATTTGCAGGAGGCTGGTCGCGGATGAATTTGGCAATACCGCATGCTTGGCGGCACTGGGCCTCGCCCGGGTCGGAGAGTTTGACGAAGCAGTTGTTGGTGCACTCGCGCAAGCCCAGGAACTCGGCTATGTAGAGCCGGTCCTCAACTTTCTTGCTGACGAGATTTCGCAAGAGGCCGTTGACCGCGTAATCGCAGCTTTGGGCTCGCCTGAGCCTCACCTACGATTGCAGGCCGCGTTGTTGCTGCTCAGCCTGGGCCAGGCGGAGACAAAGGCGAGTAACACGTTACTCTCGTTATTGAGTTCCGCCTGCGATTCGGTACGCATAACCGCATCAGAGGAGCTGAACAGAATAGGCCAGGCGGACGGCCGGGTCCTCTGCGTCCTTCAGGAATTGCTCGATGCCAAAGACGACGACATTCACTTACGTGCAGCCAGCCTTCTGATCGAAAAGGGGGCCGCGAACGAGTACACCGAGCAAGCGCTGAGATCCCGATGGTACGTTTCTGCTGCCGAGCTGCTCCACAGGATGGGGCGAACTAATGAGGATGACGTCGAAAGACTTTATGAAGTTCTAGATTTGTTTGTACCGCTAGACCTTGATGCGGCGACGTTACTGTTCAAAATAGGAGGGACTGAGGAAAGATTGGCAGATTCGCTGATCTCGGCCCTCGAGGCGGGACACATCAAACTGCACAGGCTAGACGAGGCACTAGAGCTGCTGCAAAACATGGGCCGCACAGACAAGACTGTGCAAGCTTTGAATGGCTGGCTGGGCTCCGAGGACCCTTGGCTGCGATTTCGGGGAGCTGAGGGATTAATCTTGATGGGCCGTCTGGAGGAGCCTGCGGTTGAGGCGGCCATGGCGTGCCTAAGTGCGGACGATCCGAACTTGCGTATGAAAGCTGCGACACTGTTACGTGAAATCGGAGCGGTGGACGAGCGTGTGGTAACGTCCGTGGCCAACATCGTTAAACCTGATTTTGACACCGCGAGCGCTGCGGTGCAGCGTTTGCTGCGTGGTGAGCCTGTTGATGAGCGCGACGTGGATTCTTTGGTAGAGCTCTTTCGAATCCGCGAGCAGCCACCCGAATTCCCTGCAGACCTGCCGCCGGAAGTGTCTCCCGTTTGGGAACCCGTAACGCGGGTACTTGCGCGCGCGTTCCTGTTCGAGTGGCTGTGGACCGAACTCCAAGCTTAGAATCGAACAGAACGAACTCGTCCCTTCCCGAGCGCATGTTCCAGGATGCCTTGAGGTATTCGAGAAAAACCGCTCAAACGGGCACCGGGGCGCCAACCACTCTGATTGTCCAACAGCGTTCCTGCCAGTCCCGGGTGACGGGCATCCGGAAGTTGGAAAGCCGGGCGTCACTTTAACGTATAACGGCCTAACCTTGCATTTGGCTCACCGCCACGGTGGTCCAGATCACTGGGACGGGTTGCTGCACCAGAGTCTCGGGCGGATCAACCGCTGGGGAGATGGCCAAATAGCTTTTCCTCTAGCCATGATTTGCCTTCGTAGACGCAGCGCTTAAACTGATCAAGCGACCCCACCGCCTCCTTCAACTGTCCCGTCGGGACGTCGCATTGTCCGCCGAAGCGCTTTCGCAGCTCCTCCATGAACAAATCACGCCACACCTGGAGCCCTTGCACCTCTCCCACCGCCCAGCCCAAGTGTAACTGACTCGGTTCCCAACCAATTTCGAGCACGAACATCAGGTAACTCTTGATCATGTGATTCCGGAACCGCGCGCTAACTTGGTTTCCTGACTCAGCAATCGACCAAACACAGAGCGACCAGGTCAACGCCAAAGCCCGCGCGACTTCACCGGGAGCCAGAACCTGCGGGGGAGTGGTCTTGGATGCGGCTCCTTTTAGGGCGGTGACGCACAGATCACGGAGATCGCCAGTGATCTCGTACATCAAGTACGCATACGGCGTTGGGTGTTCCCAATAGCTGAGTGAACTTTCCCACACTGCCTCATTGAACCGGGATCGGTCCTGTACCGCGTTGAAGACATCAAACAGGTCCGTCACATAGAGGTCCTTTTCCACCCCCTTTTCAAGCGCAGCCTCGATTGCAAGCACGTGCACCTTGGTCGCGAGGTAGATGGGGCAATGTGACCGGGTGGCGATTCCTTGTCTTGCTTCGTAGTGCTGACCCACGTTGTTGTAGACGGCATCAAGTTCTCCGCTCCGCAGGGCCTCCACAGCTGCCATCAGAAGTGGATAGTGGGCGTTTGCTTGGGTATACCACTCCGGGTTTTGAAAAGTAGTCTCAATTAGGGTCCGTTCTCGCCCTGAATAGGTGAGCCCCTCCAGTCCGCCGAAGCGCCAAACGACAGCCCCCCGCAGGGGTGATACGCCCGCCCGTACCAACTCCCGGACGACCGCCTCAACGGCGCTAAGCCGATTGTCGAGAGACTTCAGAAACTCCATGTGCGCCAGTAATTCTAAATGGATCAGAGAGCGTGACTCCATGAGGGCCGCGATCATCGCCGGCTGAAAAAGGACGTCCGCGGCAGTCGCCGGCAATCGTGCAAGTCCCTGACGGTTCTTTCGAAGGATTCTCTCGACCTCGTCAAACTCATGCTCCCGTAAGGCCGCCTGAAAGAGGTTCTCTACGCGCCCCATTCTGCTTCCAGTGAGCCTAGCCCGATGCCAACAGACCCAACTCCCTAGAGCCGCCACAACCGGGACAACGAAGGCTCCGACCGTCAGCCCAAAGATGACGTCCGGGAGCGACCAGCCAAAAGGAGGGCTTACGCCAAACGGAGCATCGCGACAGATAATCAGGGCGAAAGACACGACCATCGCAGCAGCCAAGCACCACACAGGCACAAACAACGCTAACGAGCGGCGTTGGAGAGGGCGCGCGATGGCCAGAGCAGCTAGGAGGATACCTGCGAACGTTAGGAGAGCTTCAAGCGTCACCGAGTGTCCCTTACGTCTCCGAGATCACAGATCAGGAAGGTCAATCAGACCCGCGAGCCGACTGAGCTCAAACTGGCGCGCGACAGGTCACGGGTTCCCGGGCAGGTTACCCGCGGATTTCCCCGGCGGTACCGCAGAGGCGACCGAAGAAGAGCCATGTCGCATAGCTCGTGCGGGGACATTCGCCAACAAAAAGACCAAGCCCTCGGCGACGGTCGGATGCGTGAAAATCGCGTCGCGCAACACCGTGTAGGGCAATCCGCCCAGCATTGCCGTCTGAACGGCCGCCATCATTTCGCTGGCTTCCGCACCAAACGCGGTGAATCCCAGGATGCGGTCGCTTGCCGCATCAACCAACATCTTTACAAATCCACGCGTTTCGCCAATCGCAACGGCTCGAAGTACGCCGGCCATCGGCATCTTGGCCAGGCGATATGCGATGCCCCGCGCCTTCGCCTCCGTTTCGTTCAAACCCACTCGCGCCAGTTCTGGATCGGTGAACATGCAGAACGGTACGAGCCGATCGCGGGTCGTGCGGCTGCCGCCGTTCAGGTTGTCGCGGACGACTCGAAAGTCGTCGAATGCGACGTGCGTGAACTGCGGGCTCCCGGCGCAATCGCCCATGGCCCAAACGCCCGGCGCCGTCGTCTCCAGCCGCTCGTTCACTTTGATGTAGCCGCGTGCGTCGAGTTCGATTCCCGCCCTTTCGAGCCCGATTCCCTGCGTGTTCGCCGTTCGCCCCGTCGCAACCAGCAGGTCGGTGCCTTCGATCGTTTGTTCTCCGTGACTGTTCTCAACGGCGATTCGCACCTTCTGACCGGAAAGTCCCTCCACCTGGCGCACTCGCGTGTCGAGCAGCACTTCGATTGCCTCGTTCGCGAAGTTCTCCAGAATCGCTTGCGCGATATCAGGATCTTCCGCGACGGCGAGTTGCCGGCCACGCTCGATCACCGTCACCTCGGACCCGAATCGGCGCAGCGCCTGCGCCAATTCAAGGCCGACGTACCCGCCGCCGAGTACGATCACATGCCCCGGCAGACGGTCGAGATCGAGCGCTTCTACGTGCGTCATGGGTCGTGCAGCCGCAAGCCCCGGAATGTCCGGGATAGCAGCGCGCGATCCAAGGTCAAGAAACACACGGTGGCCCGTGATCATCCTCCGCCCGCCCTCATTAAGCTGCACTTCGACCGTTTTGGGAGCGACGAACCGTGCTTCGCCTCGAACCAGTTCCGCTCCCGTCGCCTTGAACCGATCGAGATGAGCCTGAACCTCCCCCTCCACCATCTTTCGCTTGCGGTTCAGGACGCCCTTCATATCCGCCGACACAGGCCCGCTTTGAATGCCGTACTGCGCGCCGTGCCGCGCGAACCAATTCGCTTTCGCGCTGCGAATCACGTTCTTGCTCGGCAAGCACGCGATGTTCGGACACGATCCGCCGATGTACTTCCGCTCCACGACCGCCGTGCGGTGGCCCGCCTGCGCGAACGTCCACGTCACGTGCTTCCCGGCTTCTCCGCTTCCGATAACAAGGATCTCGTAGCGTTCTACCTCAGGCATGTCCACCTCCATGGGCGAACTGCAGTCACTCTTCTCGAACGCCCAGGACTCATCCAAAAACATTACATCCGTTTGCCGCCGGCGGCCACAATCACTTGCCCCGTGATCCAGCGCGCGTCGTCGCTGGCTAGAAACGTAGCGGCCAGGGCGATGTCTTCCGGCGTGGCGATCCGGCCGAGAGGTGTCGTTTTCTCTTGCTGCTCTCGAAATTCACGCTCGTGTAGTCCAGAAGCCCGCAGCCCCTCAGTTTCCACGACGCCGGGATTGAGCGAGTTCACAGGGATTTTTCGCGGGCCAAGCTCCTGCGATAGAGAAACCGTGATTGCATTTACTGCGGCCTTGCTTGCACTGTAAGCGGCCGCCTGGGGTGCCGGCATCGAGCCGACAATCGAACCGATGTTCACGATCGACCCGCCATCCGGGCCCATTAACTTCACCGCCTCTTTGGTCGTCAGAAGCAGACCCGTAACGTTCAGATTGAAATGTTTTTGGATGTGCTCCGGTGTAATCGATTCCAGCGGAGCAAACTCGTACGTCCCTGCATTGTTCACAAGGACATCTACCTTTCCAAACTGCTTCTTGATTTCCGAAAAGAGTCGGTGGATCTCCTCGGGCTTCGAAACGTCTCCCTGAATGGCAATGGCCTTGCCGCCCTTAGAACCGCCTTCTGTCACGCAGGTGGTCGCGGGTTCGAGGACTACTGCGAATTTCCGAGAATTATCGCGTTGCGCCGATGGTGGAGACTGCTTGCGAATCCTCCCATTCGCGGATCGGGATCACTAGGTACAGCTCGGAGTGGCCCGGAAGATGATTGACATAAGGCTCGCCATTCGATCCGTCATGGTTCAATGTCTACATCATCTTTTGATCCAGTCCGATGATCATGATGTGTGGCCCGACGTGGAATTCATTGCCACTTCCCATCGCATGCGACTTGTTTGGTACCCAGAAGCCGCCGTACATATATGAAATTCCGACACTCTTCACATTGGGCGTGCGGCCGGCCATACTGTCCTTCATGAACTCCAGAAAGACCTGATCGAAACAACCAGGCTCATCATGGGCGCCTTCAGGGCGACCCGGAAGACAGGTCCACTGATTGGTGCCGGCTCGGAGAACGCGGAACTCGCCGCCGGGCGAAGACGGCCAGTCGAGCACGGTTGCATTTTGTGTGACAAACTTTGGACCCGCCTGCATCGCGGATGCGATCTTCTCCGCATCAGACTTCGATGTGCGCGATGCTGGCACTTGAGCGTAGGTGACAGGCGTGATGAGTATTAAGAAAGCAACGATCTTCATCGACTTCTCCTTTCTACGGGGGTCCCATGATGTGCACGTGCGCGTAGGGTGATCCGGCCCTCATGATGTACGCCCCGGTCGGCTTATGCGTGGTTTCGGTGCGGTTCCAAATCCTTGCGACATAAGTTCTCCTTTGCCCTCGCGGTTTCTATGTGAACGGGTCGGGTGAAGAAGCAATCGTAAAACAGAGCCAAAGCGTTGGCAATAGGTATGACCGTGTATACCGCCCGAGTTACGGGGCACTCGGAAGTTGGACAGAGGCGGCCAAGTTGACGAGAAACGGCCTAACCGCACCCTTTGGTCATCCGAAACCTCCAATGATAAGGAAGCGTAAGCTGCCTACTTGGACGAAGGAGTCTGAGCTAGGCAAGGCCGTTACGCCAAAAGAAAGCTATGACGTTCGCCCTCGATGAAGTGTCCTATGGGAACACAATAGAGACAATGCAATAGTTCGCCACCATGGCGCTCGAACAGACCGAAATGGATTTCTGCGCCCCAACCTTTTAAGTAGTACCTGCCACGAACCCCACCCAAGGCGTGACTTGCTCTGGCCCGTAATTTCCACAAAAGAGCTTTGCAGCGATGACCACCACGAACCTCACGATGGGAATCTCTTGACTTTGCCGCCCGATGCCAATGTGCTAACCTGCCCTGCATGAAGCTCAGGGCCCAGGGAGCGGCCCATTCTTGATTACGCTCAAGACATCAAGTCGGCTGGGCTCATCATGAATGGCTCAAAGGATGATAGGACCGAGCCGCGGCAGGCCCGCGATCTGGCGGAAGCTATTAACAGGATTCTTGCTACTTTCTGACGTCCGAGGCGGACTCAGCACATGACAGGTTACAACATGTTCGAAATCAAACCCAACTTCGCTAAAACCTTAATCATTGTTTTCATCGTGGCCCTGGTTGCCATCGCTCCGCTAAAAGCGGGCCAGCTCGACCCCGCTTTATACGCCGGCATGCGATGGCGGCTGGTAGGTCCCTTTCGCGGGGGTCGCGTTTCAGCGGTGGCCGGCGTGATCGGGCAGCCGGGTGTTTACTACATGGCGAGTCCTGGGGGTGGCGTTTGGAAAACTACAGACGCCGGAGTCGTCTGGCGGCCGATCTTCGACCGCGCGCATGTCGCCTCGATCGGTGCGCTCGCTGTCGCGCCCTCGAACGACAAGATCATTTATGTTGGTACCGGCGATTTTGGCATCGCCAGCAACTCCTGGGGGGCAGTGAACCTGGGAGACGGAGTCTGGCGCTCGGATGACGGCGGGCGCAGTTGGCGCCATATTGGCCTTTCCGATACCGCGCACATCGGGGCGATACTTGTGGACCCGAACAATCCCAACGTGGCGCTGGTAGCGGCGCTCGGGAACGCCTATGCGCCCGATCCTCATCGCGGCGTCTATTTGACCTGCGACGGCGGCCGAACCTGGACCAGGACTCTTTACAAGGATGACACGACGGGCGCCATGGCACTGGCGTACGACGCCGCTCGCCCTGGGGTGGTGTATGCGGCTCTCTGGCACCATCAAGCCGCTCTTCCGCCTGCGCCCCCCGATAGTGATCAAGCCGGCGGGGCCATCTACAAGTCCACCGACGGAGGACGAACCTGGCAAGCTTTATCCGGCCACGGACTTCCCACTTGGCCCATGGGGCGCATTGGGTTGGCAGCTGATGGCGGACGCGTCTTCGCAATTATTGCCAAGGCCCAGGGACACATCGACCACCTTCAAGGTGGGTTGTTTCGCTCCGATGATGGCGGAGCAAGTTGGCGGCGCATCACGCAAGATCCACGGTTAGCTCCCGGAGGGCGCTCCGGCTATTTCAACAATGTTTGGATGGATCCCCAAAATCGCAATGTTGTCTATGTGGTTCACACCTCATTTTATCGCTCGATTGACGGCGGAAAGACGTTCGAGGTTTTAAAAGGGTCGCCGGGCGGCGACGACTATCACAACCTCTGGATAAACCCCAAAAGCCTCTGTCTGCCCATGGGCGGCGGCAAGGGCTGTCTCAGCAGCGAAATGATCTTGGGCGCTGACCAGGGGGCGAGCGTAAGCCTGAATGCAGGCCGGACCTGGAGCACTTGGTACAACCAACCGACCGGGCAGATGTACCACCTGTCAACGGATAATCGGTTTCCCTTCCATATTTACGGCCCCCAACAGGACAGCGGTTCGGTCGAGGTGAGCAGCCGGGGAGCATTCGGTGACATCAGCTTCCTGGACTGGCGGCCCTCGATGGGCGCCTACGAATACGGGTATGTTGAACCGGATCCGGCGCATCCGCGGTGGACATTCTCGAGCGACGATGGCCCGGCAATCCACCGCAGGGATCGAGGCACCTGGCAAACCCTCGACGTAACGCCCTACATCGGTACCGGAGGGCCGTACCGTTACGCGTTCGGCCCTTGGTGGAGTGCGGTAGAGCCGCCGTTCGCATTCTCGCCCGAAAACGGCAACATCCTGTATGAGGGCACGCAATTCGTCCTCGAAACCTCCGACGCCGGCCGCGATTGGCGGCGCATCAGTCCCGACCTTACGCTTCGAGCCAATCTGCCGCTGCGCCCTCTTCCGGACGGCAAAACCAGCCGCGACTGGGCTGCAATCTCGTCGCTTGCTCCCTCACCCTTGAATGCCGGCCTGATTTGGGTGGGCACCGACGACGGGCTCGTACAGGTTACGCGTGACGGCGGCAAGAATTGGCAGCGAGCGGCGATCCCGGCATTGAAGCCGCTGGATATCATCAGCATGATTGAAGCTTCGCCTTTCACCCCTGCGGGGGCTTATGTGGTGATGGACCGGCACGTGTGGGGCGATTTTCGTCCTTACATCTACCGAACTGACGACTACGGGCGCACTTGGACCGCGATCACTTCCGGCATTCCGAACGGCAGCTTCGTTCGGGTGGTCCGGGCCGACCCGAAACGGCAAGGGCTGCTTTACGCCGGCACAGAAAATGGCGTCTATGTCTCTTTCAATGACGGCGAGGACTGGCAGTCACTGCAGCTCAACCTGCCAACCGCTTCTGTGCGCGATTTGGCGATCCGGGATGGCGACCTGGTGGCGGCGACGTTTGGCCGAGCGTTCTGGATTTTGGACGACTTGAGCCCGCTGGGTCAACTCAATGCCCAGGTCGCCGCCGCCCCTGCTCACCTCTTCCGGCCGGCGGAAGCGTTTCGATTGCGCAGGGACACCAACTCAGATACTCCGATGCCGCCTGAAATTCCGGCCGGAACGAATCCGCCTGCAGGCGCGATTCTGGACTACACATTGCGGGCCGTGCCGTCGCAGCCGATCGAGTTGGCTATTTATGACGCAAAGGGGAATTTGGTGCGCCGGTTCAGCAGTGCTCCAATACCAGAAAGTCTTAGAAGACCGGAGAAGTGGCCGACGATTGTAGGTTACTGGATGGCGAATCCGCAACCCTTGCCCACCCACGCGGGAATGAACCGCTTCACCTGGGATCTCCACTTTTCGCCGCCGCCGTCGGTACGCCACTCCTATCCCATGTCCGCAATCCCACACGAGACTCCAGCCGGTCCGGAGGGACCGCTCGTCGTCCCTGGAAAGTACGTCGTCAAGCTAACCGTGGCCGGTCAGACCTATACGCAGCCGCTGACGGTCCGGTGCGACCCGCGCGAGACTACGCCCGCGTCTGCTTTCGCCGCCCAATTGTCGCTAGAGCAGAAGATCATGGCCGGAATGCGCGAGAGTTACCAGGCCTACCAGGCGGCGAAACAGCATGGCGACGCCGACGCCGCCGGGCAATTTGCCGGACTGAACGGCACGTTGAGTGGCTTAGCAACCGACGTCGAGGGGGCTGACGCCGCACCCACGCCTGCAATGTATGATGCGGTGCGTCGCGAGCTGGAACAGTTAACCGCACGATTGCATACTTCGAAGTGAGTCCAAAACTGGGGATGGAGAAAATGAAACTGGCTGCCAGAAGGTTGTCAAGAGGCTGGCAGACGTCATGGTGGTGCGGGGCGTCCCGGAGCACCTCTGCTCGGACAACGCACCGAATTTGTGGCCTGGGACCTGCGGAAGCTATTGGCCGGCCTGGGTACCGGGACATTGGACATCGAACTTGGGAACGCCTGGGGAAACAGCTACTGCGAAAGCTCGAATGGGAGGCTGCGAGCCTCGCCGCGCTTTGGAGCGGTGGTCAAACATCGCGGTAGTACTGCGGCGCGGATGCAACGCGCTAATCTCAAAGGCAACCTGGGAACGTTTTTCCAACCCAGTCTGACGCTCGCCGAGCGAGAGGTGGAGAAGGTGGAAGGTTGGATTCTTGGATTAATTTAAGGCGATTCGTTGGAGTAAACAAATTGGGAACGATAACACAAAAAGGCGAAGGAGCCAGAAATGGCGAATTTGGAATTAGCTCCTAACTCCTCCCTGCAGGCTCCCCCCGTTCAGGGTTCCGAAACGGCTGCACTTGCGGTTCCTGCCGGGATGGGGCACGCTGGGTCGTGGTAAAATCTTGCCGGTTCTCCATTTCAAGTATGTGCCGGAGACGCTCCTGATGCTCGCCGAATATGATGTTTTCGTCAGCCACGCCTGGGCGGATGGCGACCGCCCGTGCGAGATCTTCGAAGCGCTCAGGACTGCAGGATTGAGAGTCTGGTTTGACGCGGCTGAAATCGCGGATTTCGCGAGCATCACGCGAGCAGTCCAGCAAGGGCTGGCCAAGTCGAAAGCGCTGCTCGCCTATTATTCAAAAGCCTATCCCACCCGGCGCGCCTGCCAATGGGAGCTTACCGCCGCTTTTCTGGCAGCCCAGCGGGAAGGCGACCCGCGACGGCGGCTGCTGGTGGTGAATCCCGAAGCTGGCGCCGGCCACATTCAACCCGTCGAACTGCGCGACGCCAAGTTCCGCGCCGCGCCCAAGCCCGGCAATGACGCCGCGCTCAAGAGCCTTGCCGAAGCCGTGAGGAAGCACATTGCTCCGCTTGCAGGATCGCTGGGGGAAGTGCACCCGCTCGCCCCGCCGACCTGCTATGGCATGAAGGGCGTCGGCTCCACGCGCTTTGTGGGCCGCATGGAAGAGATGTGGCAGGTCCACTCTCTGCTGCACCTGCGCGACGTGACCATGATTACCGGGGCAGGCACGGGCGCGGCGCAGGTGCGGGGCCTCGGCGACGTCGGCAAGTCCTTTTGCTCGCGGAAGAGTACGCGCTGCGCTTCGGCGCCGCCTATGCGGGCGGCATCTTCTGGCTGCTCGCCCACGGCAACGACGACGCCAAGACCGGTCTGGAGCAGGTCTATGGCCCAGAAGAGAGAGAAGCTGAGCGCGGGCGGCAGGTTCAGGCGTTCGCCGAGGCTCTGCTTGGCGCTGCGAGACTCCAGGGTCTCGATCCCGATCAAATCGAAGCCGCGCTCGGCCGTGAGATCGAGCGGCGAGGCAAGCCCTGCCTCTGGGTGGTTGACGACGTGCCGGGCGGCCTCGACGGCCAGGCGCTGCGACGCTGGTTCGCGCCTCATCCCCTGGCCAGGACCC
>Ga0207416_1004593_pt1 | contig 11827 bp, 14 predicted proteins | sample PaiPotPPM11metaG_FD_184107 | JGI IMG/M metagenome (GOLD analysis project Ga0207416, IMG submission 184107) | Iron sulfur acid spring bacterial and archeal communities from Banff, Canada, to study Microbial Dark Matter (Phase II) - Paint Pots PPM... ...
CGGAGCCAGCCCGTATCGGCACGCAGGCGGAGCTAGCAGCGTATGCACCGACCGCAGACACACTGCGCCCCAGACTCTACAACAGCGCGGGAAAGTTTCTGGTCTTCTCATCACCGGAAGCACAGGAAGCGTACGTGGAGGCGTTCGCGGACTGGGACAAGCCGTACATTGACACAAGGATGAAGTCACAAGGCATGCCAACCGGGGTTCGCAGCGCCTACCTCGCCGGACTCTATGCAGCGAGGAGGGGCGAGAAACCTGTGCACCGGGTAGACGAATAGCGGACCACGCCAGCGCGCTCTAATGCGGAATCACAGACCATAAAGGTAATCGCCATGGAACTGCTGAAGACGTAACCGCGAGCCCCGTGCATTGGGGAGCGGTATGCGCAGCGCACTGCACGTGAAGGGAACAGGAGGAAAAAGTGAAGCGGTTTTCGATCATGTTGGCTATATTTGTGGTCTCGATCTGCTGCATGAGAGAAAGCGCGGTCAACGCGACAGGGACGAAGGCACACGTATACGCATTGTTCACCTACGAGGGGAGTGCCTGCATTACCATCACCTCGGTGTCGGGGACACAAGTTTCTGGCTTCGAGGAGGCGTACATCAGAATTCCTGTTCGGGTTCAATTTCCTGTCCCAGCTCAAAGCACAGGACGGACGGGACGGGCAAGGATCTTCTGGGCCCATATCAACGGCAACAACCTGCCTGCGGAGAAGGTGATTCTGACGCCAGCTCTGCTCTGGATCAAGCATCACGGTGCACGGTTCAATGGATACGAACCGCAGTAAGTCCGCTCAGTTGTAACCAAATCTTCACGTTCACGGCCACGGTTCGCTCCAAGAAGCACGTATAACCGAGGTAGGAAAACTGGTGTGATGGCGTGTGGAGCGGAAGGCGATGAGGCGCCGGGTGTAGGTGGACACCTGTCCCGTGCAGCTAGGGGCACCCCGAGGGTACCCGCCGCTCCGCCCTGGACTGGAGCGTGTGGTGTGGATCGGATAGCGCAGTGGCCACGGGCGGGTCAGGGACGCCTTGCGTTTCCTGTGCCGAATGCTCGGTTGCTCTCGACCGGTTCCTGCCACTCCCGCAGTCCGCACCGATCGGCAGTAGATGGGTGAAAGGAGCATCGGATGGAAGATCAACGCTTCGATGAGCTGACCAAGAGAGTCGCAAGCTCTGTCTCCCGACGGACCGCCTTGAAGGCAGCACTGATCGCGGGCGTGGGCGGGTTCCTTGGCCTCGGTGGTACCGAGGTGGCATCGGCGGATGCCGGGAAGTGTCTGGGAGACAAGTGCGAGCTGAACAAGCAGTGCTGCACCGGTGTTTGCGACCCGAACACGCAAACCTGCGCCTGTCCAGGTGGACAGACGAACTGTAGCGGCAACTGTTTGAACCTTCAGACGGACAGCGCCAACTGCGGCGCATGCGGGAATGCTTGTCCCAACGGCCAGGCCTGTGTCGGCGGCGTATGCGAGTGCGCCACGACGCTGTGTGTGACAGTCACAGGGAGCATATGCTGCCTAGCTGGCCAGGATTGCTGTAAGGGCCAGTGCGTAAGTCTGAATACGACGCAGAACTGTGGTGCGTGCGGCACCGTGTGTGGATCGGGCCAAGCATGCATCAATGGCACCTGTCAGTGTGCACCGGGCAACAACCTCTGCTCGGTGACCAATGCCTGCATTCCGGCCAACAGCTGCTGTACCAGTGCGGACTGCGCGGTGTCCGGTCAGACCTGCAGTGGCCCGGGCGGAACGTGCGCATGTCCCGCGAGTCAGAAGCCCTGTTCCGCCTCGAATTCGTGCATTCCTAACGCGAGTTGCTGCACGAACACGGACTGCCCCTCCGGTCAAGCATGTGTGAACGGCCTCTGCGAGTGTGCCTCTGCCTTCTGCGGGAACAATACCTGTTGTGGAGCTGGTCGGACCTGCCTCAACAACCAGTGCGTGTGTAGCAATCCATTCAACCCTGTGGCCTGCGTGTTCGTGGGATTCTGTGGATCTCCTGGATGCCAGTGCGCACTGACGGCCGATGGATCGATTGCATGCATCTCCGGCGCTCTTACGTGTGCGAGCGACGCTCAATGTCCTCCCGGCCAGACCTGCTTTAAGGGCAACTGCACCTGTATTATCACGCGCCTCAATCAGACGCAAGGTATCGAAGGAGTCGGGCACACGATCCAGCTCTCGTCGAACCGCCTCCAGCTTTCGCAGTCCGTTGTCCCGAACCGGTGTCCGAAAGAGAGCGAATAGTGTCTCCTGCTCACCCTCCACCTTCTCCCGGATCAAGCGAGTCGCCAGCTCCAGGCCCGCTCCGTTGGTCTGTGCCTCGATCTGCTTCTGCCGCTGATCCGGATCATAGGCCGAACCCTCCCCGACCATGCTCACCACACGACCTCTCCAATCGACGAGCACCAGCGGTACCCGCTGCTGGACGAGCCACGCGATCACATCGAAGGTGATGGAGCCGTCATTGTCGAGGGCGATGATCCGTGAGGGAAGCTTCCGGTCCTCTGGGAAGAACCGCAACTCTGGATTCTGCTGCGGGTAATGGGTGAAACCATTCCTTATAACAAGGCAGCCGTTGTGGATGTGCAGCCGCACGCCATGCCCGTTCAATACCAGGGGCGGTTGCTCGACACGGGGGGCGTTGAACGGCTCCGAGTCGGCAGACGGCTCCGAACCAAGCGACTCCCAATACTGAGCTCGCTCCGCCCACGCTGTGTCATCATCTGGCTCGATCCGATCCGCTGATGTCAGGACTTCCACGTCTCGCTGTCGGCGCCGGCTCGGAGACTTTGAGCTGGCTTCCACGTCAGGACCACCATCCCCTCATTCCTCGGACCTAGATGCTCGAACATCCGGGCACCGGCCTTGCCCAGTGGTCCCATCGACCGAGCGACCGACTTCGCGTACTCCAATGTGAACTGCACCTGACCCCTCGCCCGTGCAAGGTCCTCGTAGCTAGTCTCTCGGAGGTATTCCACAGGCGAGAAGGCCCGAAGTGCGTCGCTCAATTCGGCCCAATCCTCGCTCTTCATGAGCGGTAACGTAAACGCGCGATTGACAATCTGCTCCTCGCTATCGCCGCCATCGAACTCGCTCTTCCATTGATAGGTCTCGTACGCGCCGATGAAGGCTTGAAGCATGATCCGCGTGAGCGTGGGTGTGTCACGGCGACGGATCCGGCCGGGCAGCATGGGCATCGCTCGTGTCGGTGGTTTCTCACTAGAAGCGTCGATGATCTTCCAGGCTTTCTCCGACAGTTCGCCAGTCTCTGGATCGCGGTACTCGTCTCGCAGTCGCTCCCATCCTTCGGCCAACGGCATGAGGAATTCATGCAACGCACCGATCGACACGTCGTAGCCTGCCCACCAGAGTGGCCAAGCGACGTAAGGAATGCGCTTCTCGCGTCCTCGGATGTGGATCTCGCAGAGGGCCAGGAGCTGCTGCTTCGTACCAGGCAGATACACCGACAGGGAACCGTGCCCCTTCCCGAGGGAAATCTGTTCGGGCTTGGGGATCAAGCCCTTGCGATGCCAGCGGGCCAGCTGTTGCTCGGTGACCCCGTACGGCTCTGCAGCCTGGAGGAGTTCCTGCTTGGTCTCGCCCTGGGGTACCTCGATGGCGTGACCGGGTCCCCGTGAGCTGATCCACCCGTTGTGCGAGTCCGAACCCCCAAGATGGGGAAGGAGGACCACACGACATGAAGCGACGCAGGCACACGCCCGAGCAGATCGTCCGCAAGCTCGCCGAGGGCGACAAGCTCCTCGGCCAGGACCAGTCCATCGAGGAGGTCTGCCGTCACCTCGAGATCACCGAGTCGACGTGGCACCGGTGGCGCAACCAGTACGGGGGCATGAAGGCCGATGACGCCAAGCGCCTGCGCGAGCTCGAGCGTGAGAACTTGCGCCTGAAGAAGATCGTCGCCGACCAGGCGCTCGACATCGATATGCTGAGGGAGCTGAGCCGGGGAAACTTCTAACCCCGGACTGCCGGCAGAGGGCCGTCGTCGCCCTCCGCAAGCAGTTCGGGGTCTCCGAGCGGCGCGCCTGCCTGGTCGTCGGCCAGCCGCGCTCCACCCAGCGCCTCAGCCCGCCCGCGCCGGCCGACGAGGAGCTGGCGCTGCGGGCCTTCCTGCGGGCCTTCTCCCGCCGGCGTCCCCGCTGGGGCTGGCGACGTGCCTACAGCGAAGCGAGGCGCTCCGGTTTCCCAACGGTGAACCGCAAGCGCGTCCATCGCCTGTGGCGTGAGGAGGGCCTCCGGGTGCCCTACCGCAAGTGCAAGAAGCCGCTCCGCGGCATCGGCAAGGCGATGGGTCCCTTCTGCCCGCTCTACCCGAACGTGGTGTGGGCGCTCGACTTCCAGTTCGACCAGACCACCGACGGGAGGATGCTGAAGCTCTTGAACGTGATCGACGAGCGCAGCCGCGAATGCCTCGCCATCGAGGTCGGGCGCACAATCGACGCCGACGGCGTCGTGGCCGTGCTCGACCGCCTGGCGCGCCAACGCGGCGCGCCCCGTTACGTGCGCTTCGACCACGGGCCGGAGTTCATCGCCCTTGCCGTGGCGGACTGGTGCCGCTTCATCGGGACCGACACCGTCTTCATCGACCCCGGTTCGCCGTGGCAGAACGCCTGGATCGAGTCTTTCAACGGGCGGCTCCGCGACGAGTTCCTCAACGTCCAGGTCTTCGAGATCCTGCTCGAGGCCCAGGTCCTGCTCGAGGACTGGCGGATCGACTACAACACCAACCGGCCGCACTCGTCGCTCGGCTGGCTCAGTCCAGTCGAGTTCATCGAGGCGCGGCTCACCGACCGAGAACAGCTACAGCTCGCATAGCGAGTCGCTCAACAACCGGGGCCCGCTCAGCTGAGCGACGCCGAGCAACGACGCATAACCGCTCGTTTGTGAGAGGTGACAATCAGCGAACCCTTCACTCCGCGCTCCAATTGCTGGAGGGGGCTTGCTATCGGTTTGGCAGCGATCGCGGTAGACCGAACTATTCGCTATGTACCTTGACAGTTACGTAACCAACTTGGTACGATCACGGCATGGAAGCTGTTCTGCGGGCGCTGGCGGACGAGAGCCGGCGGACGCTGCTGGAGACCTTGGTTGGCGGTCCGGCAACCGCGGGTGAGCTGGCGGCGCTGCTGCCGATTGCTCGCCCGGGCGTATCGCGGCATCTCCGGGTGCTGCGGGAGGCGGGGCTGGTCGAGGTTCGCCAGGAGGCGCAGCGGCGGGTCTACGGTCTTCGCCCCGAGCCGCTCGCCGAGGTTGATGAATGGCTAGGCCGGTACCGGGCCTTGTGGGAGCAGCGGCTGGACGCCCTGCACACCGAGGTGACCCGGGGAACACGCGAACGAAGGAGCACCAGATGACCAGCAATGCACGTGGAGGCGGCCGCATCCTCGGCAGCCTGCGATCAGCCGATGGCAAAGGCGTCGTGCGCATCGAAGACCGCTACCACACCGATATCGACGACCTGTGGTCGGCACTCACCGATCCCGGCCGCCTGGCCCGCTGGTACGGCCAGGTAGAAGGCGACCTCCGCCCCGGCGGAGAGTTCCGCCTATACCTCGAATCCGATGACTGGGACGGCACCGGGCGCGTGGAAGCGTGCGAGCCCCCACGGCGGCTGCTGGTGACCACCAGGGAGGCGGACGAGTCGTGGCGGAAGGGTCGCGGCGCGCAGCCGTTCGACGAGGCCATTGAGGCCACGCTGACCGCTGACGGCGACCAGACCGTCCTGGTCATCGAGGTCCTGGGCATGCCCCTGGACAAGATCGCCTTCTACGGGGCCGGGTGGCAGATCCACGCCGAAAATCTCGCCGCCTACCTCGCCGGGCGTGAGCGCGGCGACATCGAGGCGCGGTGGGACGAGCTCGTCCCTCCCTATCAAGACTTGGCCGCCAAAGTCAGCTAGAACTACAGCAGACGCGCTGCGTGCCGCAGCGGCTCATACCGGGCGAACCGCGACTCGATGCCATCGAGCACCGAACGGAACGTCTCGCGCCAGCGTTCCTGACCTACACTGCAACCTGCACCCACCGATGATGATCGACTCTCACACAAGGCGGAACAGTTTTCGGGGTCCGGTCAGTTCTCCCAGGAGACGAGTGCGCCTCGGATCACCCGGATCGTTCCGCAATTGCCCACGACACTGCCGCGGTAGACTGCATCCTCGCCCTGCTGGGGCTGCACTTCCGGAGCGTCGCATCCGCCATGGAGGATGAGCTAAATCTACAAAAGAAACGGCTCTCCATCTGCATATGCCAGGAACGCGCGTGAGAGGAGGTTGACTCGATGCCGAGCTACGATGTTGCCCACATCCGTGAACAGGGGATCGATCTCATAATCGTGCCCCTTCAATCCACCTTTGGTGGATTACCCCAGGCTGAGCGGGAAGCAACGATCCAATACTTGCAGCGCTGCGCCAATTCCGCCGGACTTGCTGGAACTGTTGTACCTGTGCGGGACGCCGGTGGTGGACGGATGGGCTTCATCGCTCCGAGCAACTGGCACCCGTTTTTCAACACCATCAATTTAGGCGTTGTGGCGACGAATATAAACCTTAGTCTGACATGCCCATAGGGCGGTTCCCCAGGACGGCGTATGGTCGCCATAACTGAGTTGGTTGCCGGGCTCAGTCGCCATTCCGTCCGGCGATATGGCACTGTCACTGTGCGTCAAGAACGTTCGCTCGGGGATGTGGTCAAGATCGTAGCAGCTTGGCAGTCGGCTGCACAGTACCCGCGTTCCGCCTCCGGAATTCCTCGACCCATTTGATCAGGTGTGCGTAGCGACTTTGGGACTGCCGGGACGCGGCGGCCATGGGAGCAGAATGCAGCCCCGCCGGCGAATTTTGCTTGACCGGCCCGGATCGACTTGAGCGGGCCCCGCTGAGACTGGGCCAAGAGCTGGCCGCCATGCTCGACGCGCTACACGCCATGAGCCCCGCGATGATGCCTTTGACGAAGCCGTCTCCGCACGCAGGAGCTTACGGCGACCGCCGATAGCCCTATCGATACCCGGCTACCTCGCGTCTGCACGCTCCCATGAAACGACGCAGCCACAGCACCACCGCCCACATGCTCCTGAGCAATGCGTCGGCCGACGCGCCGGCGCCCCCGCGCGGCGGCAGACTCCTGCCGCCGCGATGGGTTGAAATCTGTCCTGTCAATTCTTCGGTGACCGACCTTTTTGTACCTGCGTCACGTCCTCCCTGCTCAGTATTGGCTGTCGCTGCATGAGGTTCAGCGCAATGAACGGTGCCGAAGTCAATTGATCGGCAACCTGCTTAATCGCCTCCAGCACGATCGGCAACTACCTCGTGAGAAAACGTACGGCGCCACGCCGACCGCCTCTCTATAATGAGGCATCGTCCCATAGGAGCCCACCATGTCTCACGAGCGCCCCTCCTCTTACATGATTCCCACCGTTGTCGAGAATACGAATCGTGGCGAGCGCGGCTTCGATATTTATTCTCGTCTCCTGCGCGACCGAATCATCTTCATCAATATGCCGATCGACGATGCGCTGGCCGGTCTCGTCATCGCGCAGCTGCTCTTCCTGCAATCCGAGGATCCGGAGAGCGATGTTTCGATGTACATTGCCAGCGGCGGCGGATCGATCACGGCCGGTTTAGCCATCCACGACACGATGCGGCACATTTCGCCTCAGGTGGCGACGATTGCCATGGGCATGACGGGCAGCATGGCCACCTTTATACTGGCGGCCGGCACGGAGGGCAAGCGGTTTGCGCTTCCTAGCGCCACCATTCACTTCCACCCGGCGGCAGCCTACGGATTCGGCGGCTACGCCCCGGACGTCGAAATCCACGTACGGTTCTTGCTCGACTTGCAGGAGCGTGGTAACCGCCTGCTCGCCAAATACACCGGCCAGACCTACGAGCAGGTTCAGCAGGACTTCTCGCGAGATCGCTTCTTCACTGCACCCGAAGCCAAAAAGTACGGACTGGTCGACGATATCCTGGACTCTCCCAAGGAGCTGAAAAAAGCCACCGGCCTGCCGACCGAACGCAACGGATCCAAGTCCGAGGAGTGACGCACTCCGCGCTGGAGTGACGCAGTCCGCGCTTTGACCAGGGCATGTGTCATATTTCCAGCGATCGCGGTGCTTAAAGAGTGAAAGAAGGTGAGGGCGGAGGCGCGTGGCAGATGGCGACAGCGGCGAGCAGCTGGATGGAGCGGCAAGAGCGAGACGTCCCGTTTGAGCGACTCTTCACAGCCGAATACGCCAAAGTGGTGGCCATCGCCTATCGTGTTCTGGCCGACGCACATGAGGCAGAGGACGTAGCGCAAGAGGTCTTCTGCTCGTTCCATCGCCGCCACTCGCCGGATGCGCCGTACGCCGCAGCCTGGCTCCATCGCGCAGCCGCACACGCCGCGCTCAACGTGGTGCGAGGCGCGCGGCGTCGCCGGCAGCGTGAAGAGACCGAAGCCATCGCGCGTGAACGCGAGCAAAGCACCGTCCAGGCATCGCTCGATCCGCAGCAGGCGCTGGAAGAAGCAGAGCGGCAACGGGAGGTGCGGCAAGCGCTTGGCCGCTTATCCCCCAAGAGCGCTGCCGTTCTTGCCCTCCGCTATAGCGGCCTGAGCTATGCCGAGGTTGCCGAAGCCCTCGATGTCGGCGTTGGGCAGATCGGCACATTGCTCAGACGCGCCGAAGCCGCTCTACGAAAGGAGATGAACGATGCGGCACCTCACTGATGGGACACTGCGTCGCATGGTCGACGAGCCGCTGGCGATTTCTGCCCGGGACCGAGACCACTATTCCACCTGCCTGCGCTGCCGGAGCAAGTTCGAGGAGATCGACGCGAATGCGCGCGAGACAGCTCGATTGCTCTCGACATCGTCGGTTGTGCAGGTAGATCCACGGCTGGCGCTTTCCCAGCTCCATCATCGGATCGCGGTTGATCGGCTCGAGCCGGTCCCGCGATGGCAAACCTGGCTGGCGGACACGTTCCAGCGCCGCGGCCGAAGATTCCGGAAACCCATCGGCGGCGCCGCGCTTGCTGCTGTTGTCGTTGGAGCAATGTTCTTGACGCCTGCCGGATCGCTGGCGCAGAATTTTGTCGACGTCTTTCAGCCAAAGCAGATTGCTCCGCTCACCATTTCTACCAATGATCTGAGCGGACTGCCCGATCTCTCCAGGTTCGGCACGCTCAGCTTCCCCCGGAAGGTGTCCGAGCAACCTGCGCCCAGCGCGGCCGCCGCGGCAAGCGCGTCGTATATGAATGTGCTCACGCCTGCTTCTCTCCCGGCCGGTGTGCCGTCGAGCGTGACCTACGATGTGCTGCCCGGCAGTTCGGCCTCGTTCACGTTTCGTGCCGCCAAGGCCCGGCAGGCGGCCGCCGCCACGGGCAAACCATTGCCCCGCATGCCGGCAGGACTCGACGGAAGCACCCTTCAAGTGACGAGCGGAACGGCTGTAGTCGCCGTCTACGGCAACGGAGCCGGCGACGCCCTCCCTGCCCTGGTGGTTGGACAGATGAAGGCGCCTACTATCTCCATCACACGGGTGTCGGTGAAGGTGATGGAGGACTACATTCTGAGCTTGCCGGGGGTGACGGCGAGACTGGCACAGGCCATCAGGTCCATTGGCGATCCCACCAAGACCTTGCCACTTCCTATTCCTATCGATCTGGCGCACGCGCAGACGGTGCAGGTGCAGGGTGTCCAGGGGACGGCAGTGGGTGATTCGACCGGCGTGGGCAGTGTGGTGGTCTGGGAGAAAAACGGTATCATCTACGGCGTGGGAGGCACGCAACCGGAGGACCAGATTCTGGCGGTCGCAAACTCGCTGCGATGATTGAAGTACAGGTCGGAGAGGAACGAGAGGCAAGCGCTGCCGCTCTTCCCTCCGTCCCGGCCATCCACACCTTAGAGCTGGCAAAGCGCTATCGAACTACCACGGCTCTGGCCGGACTCACCATGACCGTTCCCAAGGGCGAGGTTTTCGGCTTCCTTGGTCCAAACGGTGCGGGCAAGACGACGGCGGTCAAGCTCCTCGTCGGACTGATCCGCCCCACTTCAGGAGAGGGCTGGGTGCTCGGTGAGCCAATCGGCGACCGCCTTACCCGCCGGCGCATCGGATACCTGCCCGAGCTCTTCCGTTATCAGGACTGGCTCTCGGCGCGAGAAGTGTTGCGGCTGCACTGCGAGCTCGCCCGCATTCCAAGGCAGCGCTGGAAGGAAGAGATCGGCCAGGCGCTGAAGATAGTCGGCCTGGCGGAGCGGGCCGACGACCGGGTGGGAACTTTTTCAAAGGGAATGCAACAGCGCCTGGGACTTGGTGTCGCGCTCCTGGGCCGGCCCGAGCTCGTGCTGCTCGACGAGCCGACTTCTGCTCTTGATCCCGTCGGACGCCACGACGTGCGGGAGATCATCCGCGACCTCAAACGTCGTGGAACGACGGTCTTCCTCAACTCCCATCTCCTCAGCGAGGTGGAGCAAGTGTGTGACCGCGTGGCGGTGATCGATAAGGGACGAGTGATTGCCCTGGGCACTCTGGACGAGCTGCGGGGGGTGGAGAATGCCCTGCGACTTCGGGTAGGCGGACTGGGAGACGCCGGAGAGGCTCTGCTGCATCGCTTCGGCGAGGTGGACATCGACGGCGATTGGTACATCGTTCGCGGCATCGAGAGCGATGCGGTGCCGAGGCTGGTTGCGGCGCTGGTGCAGCTGGGCGGGCGGGTTTACGCGGTCGAGCCGTCTCGCCAGACACTCGAAGACCGCTTCCTGCAGCTGCTGGGAGGACACACAGGGGATACCCGGGATGGCTATACTCACCATAGCGCGTCTGACCCTGCGTGAGGCTTCACGCCGGCGCCTGTTGCTGGCTGTCGCCATTCTCACCGTGGTGGTCGCCGTCCTCAGCGCCTGGGGATTTCACCGCCTTCTGCAGCTCCCGTGCGGGCCGGACTACAATCCTCATCCATGTTCGGGCTCGACACTCAGGGTCATCGCGGCCACGCTCCTGATCCTCCTGATGTTCATGTTCAGCTTTGTGCTGGCGCTGGGTGCCGCCTTTCTCGGAGCGCCATCCATTGCCACCGAGGTCGAGTCGGGCGTCACCCTTGCCATTCTGCCCCGGCCTATTCGACGAAGCGACGTGGTGCTGGGTAAGTGGCTGGGGCTTTCTACGGTGCTGGCGCTCTATGCCGGCATCTCCTGCGGGCTCGAGTTCGTGATCGTCAAGATCGCGCTCAACTATGTGCCTCCTCACCCCATTCTGGCCATTGTCTTCGTCGTGGCCGAAGCCATCGCGGTGCTCAGCCTGACGATGTTGGGCAGCACCCGCATTCCCGCCATGGCCTGTGGCATCATCGTCCTCGTTCTGTTCGGGATGACCTGGATGGGCGGCATCGCCGGAGCCGTAGGAGCGGCATTTCATAGCCACGCCATCGAGAGCATTGGGACGGCGAGCAGCCTTCTTCTCCCCACCGATGGCCTCTGGCGTGCGGCCATCTACAATCTGGAACCGGTGTCTGTGATTGTGGTGGGGGGCTCAGTCGGACGGGAGGGCTCAGGCAATCCGTTCTTCGTCCCGTCCGGCCCGACCATGGCCTACCTGCTCTGGGCGGTGGGCTGGATTGCCGCCATGCTCAGTCTGGCAGCATGGAGCTTCAAGCGGCGCGACCTGTAGGTAGCTATTAGCTTTGAGCCATTAGCCATTAGCGCTACTTTGTTGAGAAGAGTCAGACCTTCGCATAGAGGTCGATCCCTCGTCCCTGCCAGAGCCAGTCAAGCAGCCGCTGGAGCTCCAGTGGCGGGGGCTCGCTCGACCACCCGCGCCAGTAGC
>Ga0207416_1004594_pt1 | contig 11825 bp, 12 predicted proteins | sample PaiPotPPM11metaG_FD_184107 | JGI IMG/M metagenome (GOLD analysis project Ga0207416, IMG submission 184107) | Iron sulfur acid spring bacterial and archeal communities from Banff, Canada, to study Microbial Dark Matter (Phase II) - Paint Pots PPM... ...
TGGCGGACGGCACGCAGGACGCCCGCGAACGATTGGAAGCGGTGCTGACGACGGATTGCGGGATGGGCGTCGTGCGTCACGCCGATGCCGGATACGAAATCGCGATCGAGACTGCCGACGAGGCGGGTATCGATTGGCGGCTGTAACGCCGCTGCTCGTTCGAGCAAAAACGATCGTTACGTGCGATGACGCCGCCCGGCAGGGTGGCGTCACGTTCGAAGGCCTCGGTCGCATCGACGACGCGGCCATGCTGATCGAGGGCGAACGGGTCGTCGCCGTCGGCGCGCGGGCCGAAATCGAACGCTTGGTGCAACGGCGCGACGTGCGCGAATTGGATCTGCGCGCATACACGATCGTTCCGGGATTTGTCGACGCGCACGCGCACCCGCTCTTTGCCGGCAATCGCGAACCGGATTTCGTCGCGCGACAGCACGGCGAGCGCGCTCCGCTCGGCATGCTCTATACCGTCGAGCAGACGCGCGATGCGTTGCTTGAGCCGCAGCGGTTCTACGTCGAGACGATCGCTCCGCGGTTGCGAACGATCCTGGCGCACGGGACCACGACGCTCGAAACCAAGACGGGTTACGCGCTGCACAAGCCGGGCGAAGCGGCGCTCTTGGACCTGATCGCGGCCCATCGCGACGACGCAGACGTGCCGCGGCTCGTATCCACGTTTTTGGGCGCGCACGCGTTGCCGCCCGAGTTCACGCGCGAGGAGGCCTTTATCGATTATTTGATCGATCAGGTGATTCCGACGGCCGCGGCCCATGGCGCCGCCTACGCCGATGCGTTCTGCGAACCCGGATTTTTCTCACCGGCGCAGACGCGTCGCTATCTCGAAGCGGCGCGCGCCGCCGGCATGCGGCTCCGCGTACACTGCGACGAAATGGAGTACGGCCATGCCGTCCGGATGGCGATCGAGCTCGGCGTCGACGCGGTCGATCATTGCAATTATATCGAACCCGACGACGTGCGCGCGATCGCCGAGAGCAAGACCGTGCTCGTGGCATGTCCGGCGACGATCGCCTATCTGGATCTGGGTAAACGGGCTCCGGTGCGCGCGTTACTCGATCGTGGAGGCGTCGTCGCGCTCGCGAGCGATTTCAATCCCGGAACCTCGCCCTGTTTCAATCTGCAAACCGTCGCGTATTTCGGGCGCAAGCTCTTCGGACTGACCGCCGCCGAGGCGCTCTATGCGGTGACGCGCGCCGCCGCTCGTTCGCTGCGGGCAGATGCAGGTTCTTTGCGAGCCGGAGGGCCGGCCGACTTCGTCGCGCTGCAACTCGACGCGCCGGATGAATTCGGTTGGCTGCACGGCGGCAATCTCGCAGCGTGCGTCGTCCGCGGTGGACGGGTGGCGGCATGAACGAATTAGTACGCTGCGCGCGGGCGCTGGTCGGCGGGGCCCTGCGCGAGGACTACGCATTCGTCGTTCGGGACGGTGCGATCGCGGCGGCCGGAGATTTCAGCGAGGTTCGCTCGTGGGCGAGCGACCTTCCAGCGCGGTCGTATCCGGCCAATCGCTTAGTGGTTCCGGGATTCGTCAACGGTCATAGCCACGCATATCAGATTCTTCTGCGCGGCTGGGCCGACGATTGGACGTTCGCGAAGTGGCGCAGCGAAGCGCTCTATCGCGTCGTGCCGTACCTCACGCCCGACGACGTACACTGGATTTTCGTGGCGGCGTTCTCCGAAATGCTCGCGGCCGGCATTACCACCGTAGCGGAATTTTTCTACCTCAACGGCGCAGGCAACGCTCACGCCGAGGCGGCATTGCTCGCCGCCCAGGAGACCGGCATCCGCATCGTCTTCGCCCGCACGTGGATGGATGCGCAGTACGCTCCGGCGCAGTTTCGCGAGAGCGTCGATCTCGCCGCGGAACGAACGCTCGATTTGCAGGCCCGCTACCCGTGGGCGAACGTGTGCGTAGCGCCGCACTCGCTGCATGCCGCCTCACCCGATATGATTCGAGCCGCCGCCGCTTTCGCGCGGTCGCAGAATTGCGCGATGCACGTGCACGTCGCCGAAGCGTCGTACGAAGGCGTGCAGACGATGCAGGCGCATGGCGCCACGCCGATCGGCTTGCTCGATCGCCTCGATGCACTCGACGAACGCACGATCGCGATCCACGCGATCTACATCAGCGAAGACGAACGGCGACTGCTGGGAGAGCGCGGCGCGGCCGTGATTCATAACCCGATGACCAACCAGTATTTAGGCGACGGGATCTGCGACGTCACGGCGCTGCGCTCGTACGGCGTACGCGTCGGCTTGGGGACGGATGCCGACGTCAAGCCTTCGCTTATCGATGAGATGCGCGCGGCATCGTATCTGCAGAAGATTCTGCGCACCGACGGGAGCGCACTGGGCGCCGGGGACGCCTACGCGATGGGTACGCGCGAAGGTGCCGCGGCCCTGGGCGTGGCGTGCGGCGACCTGATTGCCGGATGTGCGGCCGATTACGTGGTGCTCAACGCGAATGCCATCGATCCGTGGACGCCGCCGGTGAATGCGCTGGTCTATCGCGCGCAGGACGCGTGGGTGCAAGCGGCGTTCGTCGGCGGGGTTCGGGTTTTCACCGGCGAACCTTCACCGCTGTCCGTGCGGGCTCGAGCCGAACTTACGCGCATCGCGCAAAGGGTGCTTCCGTAAAATAAAATTCTGCACGACCGAATTGGAGCGACCGATGAAACTGCGTCCCATAGCGAGCGCGTTGCTCGCGAGCCTGTTGTTCGCCGGTTTGGCGGCATGCGGAGGCGGCAAGACGTCGCAGACGACGCAGGCTGCCGGGCCGATGTCCGCAGCCACAACCGAAGCTCAGCGCGAGGTTGCCGCCCTTCCACAAAGTGCCGTAATGCCCGTACCCGCGGGGCTCGATTGCGGAGCGGTCAAGCCGGTCTGGGTCAATCTCCGGAGCAAGGCGTATCACGAGCCGGGCGACCCGTACTACGGCCGCACGAAGAACGGCAAGTATCTCTGCCCGGCCCAGGCCCAGGCGCAGGGATACCACGCGGCCGGATCGATGCATCGGCGCAAGCACCACGCGAAGAGCGAATCGACCGGCATGAAGGGAAGCGCGCCCGAGCAGAGTCCGGACGGAAATACCTAGGCCTCGGCGGGAGCTAGCGCCGGGCGCAGGCGCCGCATGAACGCGGCGAGCCGAGCGCTCTGCTCCGCCGTGCTCGGCGCGCCGGTATAAAGGACGACGACCACTTCCAGGCCGGAAGCCGTGGTGAGAATCCCGCCGTCGTGACAGACCGAGCCGGTCTCGCCGGTCTTGTGCTCGAAGCGATCGCCCGCCGGCAGGCCGGCGCTGAGCTTATCGTTCCATATCTGGGCGCCTAGGGCGCTGCGGAGCCGGGCCGCGCCGGGAACCTCGGCGCGCGCAATCGCGCTCAGCAGGCGCGCCGAATCGGCCGCAGGGTGCGTGTTGAGATCGACGCCGTTCCAAAGCGGGTCGTGGATGAGGGGGTCGCTGCCGGAGAGCTTGCGATGAAACGACGTGCGGGGGAGGCCCAGGCGCTCCCTCGCGATGGCCGTGGCCCGCACGCGCCCGACTGCGTCGAAGAGGGTGTTCGTCGCTACGTTATCCGAGTAGGCAATGGCACGGTGAATCAGCTCGTCCAAGGTTGCGACATAGCCGGGTTCTAGGGGAGAAGGCGCATCGTTCGCCGTCATGTTCCCAGGCTGGATCCGTATGCGCTGGTCTAGATGCAGGCGGCCGGCTTCCACCTCGCACAGGATGGCCGCCGCCAGCGGAAGCTTGATCATGCTGGCCGGATAGAGCGGGCGTTCGGCATCGATGCGCCGCGATTGGCCGGCGGTCTGAAGGACCAGCGCGAGATCGTCGAGTTGCGAGGCCGCCGCCCACGAGCGGAGGATCTCTTCGGAGGGGAGCATCGTCGGGATCGGCACGAGGCTTGATGTACCGCATCTCCGATGCTATCCCTGGCTGCAAGTAGGTACTTGCACGCACAAAAGAGTTGTGTTATGCTCTGCGTGCAAGTACCTACTTGCATATAAATTGATGCTGTTTACTACCATGAGGCCAATGGAACTTCGTCCCATCGCCTACCAACCGCAAGCCCTTCCCGAGATGGAGGCCGCCATCGTCGCGTCTTTTGAGGACGGGTTGCCCCAGGCCGTACTCGATCTCGACGTGCTCGACACCCTCGATAGCGAAGGCGTGCGCGGGCTGATCGTGCTTTTGCGCCGCGCTCGCACCCTGGGCATCGAACTCGCGCTCCAGGCAACCAAACCGGAAATCCGCCGAACGCTCGGCGTGATGGCGCTCGATCGCCTCTTTCCCATGACGACGAAGGTGGCGGCAGCATGATGCGCGGCTTCCTTGCGGCTATCGTCTTCGCAAGCCTCATCCTGGCGAGCGTATCGGTACGTGCCGGAACGCCGAAACCCCTAACCGCGACGACGATCATCGAGCGGATGCTCTCGCGCAACCCGTCGTTGGAGTCGTACCGGGCGCGCGTGCATGTGGACATTCGCATGCAGAATTTCCCGTTCTTGGCACCCAAGCTCGATGGAACGTCCTATTTCAAACGACCGGATAATTACGAAGTCGTTTTCGACCGCGTCCCGAGTTATGCGAAAGGCTTCTCCAAGCTGTTCAACGACGTCGGCGATCCGGCGGCTTGGCAGAAGGACCAACACGTCACCTACTCGGGCACGACCGTGCTCGGCGGACGGCCTATGCTGGTGCTGACGATGACCAAGAAAATTCACAGTTCGATTCTCGATCGCACGACCGCATTCGTCGATCCTTCGAATTACGAGCTGGTGCGTATGGAGTGGCACTACACCAGCGGAGGGACCATCGTCATGTCGCAGGCCTATCGTAAGGAAGGCGGTTACGATGTGATCTCGGCCCAACACGCAACGATCGACATTCCGCACGTTCGTGCCGTAGCCGATTCCTCTTTCGCTACATACCGCACCAATATCGCGGTCAGCGATGCCGTGTTCGCGCAGCCATGATCGACGAACACGGTATCGATTCGGGCAAGACCGCACCGGAGGAGACGCGCGAGCGGATTCTCGCCGCGGCGCGCGAGGTTATGGCGCACAAGGGCAAACGCGGCGCGACCACGCGCGAAATCGCGGAGACGGCAGGCGTGAACGAAGCCACGCTTTTCCGGCATTTCGGAAACAAGGAAGCGTTGATCGTCGCTACCGCCCAACATTACTGCGGCGCGCTCGAACTGCGCGGCGTGCTCTCGCAGCTTCCCGGCGATCTCGAAGGCGATCTCTTTGCCATCGGCAGTCTCATGCTAGAGCGCATGACCCGGCTGCGCGATATGATTCGCTGGTCGCTGGTCGAGGACGATTACGAACAGAGCATCTTTTCCAAAGCGACCTGGCGGCCGCAAGAAGCGATTCACACGCTTTTGAACGAGTATATGCAGGGCCGCGTCGCGTCCGGCGACTTGGTTGGCAACCCCGGCGAATTGGCGCTACTCTTTATGGGGATGATCTTCGCGCACGTGATGTCGCGGAAAAAATTTCCGGAGATGGCCCTGTACGCCGACCCGGATCGAGCCATAAAGTATTTCATCGATGTATTTCTCAACGGCGTAAGGAGCAAGTAAACGCACATGGACACGCGCGAGGCAAATCAACAGCAAACCAATTCGCCGACGCCCAACGGCAGGGGAGTGGCTCCTGACGCTTCCGCGGAGCGAAGCGGGCCGCGTAAACGCGTCATCTTCGGGATCGTTGGGAGCATCTTGGGCATCCTGCTCATCATATGGGGTGTCAAATGGTTTATGTACGCCCGCTTGCACGAGGGTACCGACGACGCTCGCGTGGATAGCGATGCGTACGCCGTCACCAGCAAAATTAACGAGAAGATCGACGCGATCAACGTGGATACCAACGATCGCGTCAAAAAGGGGCAAGTCCTGATCGTTCTCGATAATCAGATCGAGCAGGCCCAACTCGAGCAGGCCCAAGCGAACTACGATCTCGCGACGGCCAATCAGCGCACCAATACGACCCAAGGCCAGGGTGGTGTCGCCCAAGCGCAAGGCGACGTCGCAAGCGCCCAGGCGCAGGTCCCCGTCGCACAAGCCGGAGTCGCGCAGGCGCAGGCCCAACTCCGTGCTTCGCAGGCCCAGTTGCCCGCAGCGCAGGCCGCCTACGGGCAAGCCCTCGCAAATTACAATCGCACGAAATCCTTGGTGGCAACCGGCGATATGGCCAGGGCGCAACTCGATGCCGCGACCTCGCAAGAGGCAGCCGCGGCGGCGCAATTACGCAGCGCCCGCGACAACATCAACGTCGCGCAGGCAAATCTCAACGCAGCAGAGCAGCGCGTCGGCGCAACGGTCGCGCAAGTCGGCGCGGCGCAGGGCGGCGCCACGACCGCCCAGGGTAAGCTGCTCCAAGCCTCCGACCCGAGCCAGGTCGAAGCCGCGAAGGCGCAACTCGATATCGCCAAGCGCAATCTCGGCTATACGCGGATCGTTTCTCCGATCGACGGCTTCGTCGGCGAGAAGAGTGCGGACGTCGGGCAGACCGTCAGCGCCGGCATGACCTTGATGACGCTGATTCCTGCGAATAATATCTTCGTCACGGCGAACTTCAAAGAAACGCAGATGGGCGACATGCGCGTCGGACAGCCTGCCGATATCACGGTCGACGCTTATAAGGGAACGACCTTCCACGGCCACGTGCTTTCGATCAATCCGGCCTCGCAAAATACCTACGCGCTCGTGCCGTCGCAGAATGCGACCGGCAACTTCGTGAAGGTTACGCAACGCATCCCCGTGCGCATCTCGATCGACGATCCGAAGGCGAGCATGCCGTTGCGGCCCGGCATGAGCGTCGAAGCCAACGTGAAAGTCCGCTCGTAGCGATACCGCTGGGATATCGTAATGATGGAACAACGAAGCGTGGTCGAGTACGGCTGGCGCAGGGCCATTGTGAGCCTCGCCGTGATCTCGGCAACGCTCTTGGAGATTATCGATACCACGATCGTCAACGTCGCGTTACCGAATATTCAGGGCAATTACGGGGTCGCGGTCGATCAGGGCGCGTGGGTCGTGACCGGATACATCATCGCCAACGTCATCGTTATTCCGCTCACCCCGTGGCTGGCGGCGCGTTTTGGCCGGCGGCAGTATTTCTTCGCATCGATTGTCATCTTTACCATCGCCTCGCTCATGTGCGGACTCTCCGGAACCTTCGAGCAGTTGGTGTTTTGGCGCATCGTGCAAGGGCTCGGCGGCGGCGGTCTGATTTCGACGGCCCAGGCGATCTTGCGCGACACCTACACCATCAAGGAACAGGGTAAAGCGCAGGGCATCTTCGCGATGGGCGTTATCGTCGGGCCGGCATTGGGGCCGGTACTAGGCGGATGGATCACGGATAATCTCACCTGGCGGTGGGCGTTTTACATCAATATTCCGGTGGGCATCGCCGCCGCGTTACTGGTCTGGTTCTACCTGCGCAATCCGCTCAAGCCCACGTATCGCAAACTCGATTGGATCGGTTTGGGGTTGCTCGCGGCGGGCTTGGGCTCGATGCAGTACGTGTTGGATCAAGGGCAGACCTACGACTGGTTGAGCGACCCGAACATCCGGCTCTTCACCGCGCTTGCGGCCATCGCGCTGGCCGGATTCGTCGCGTGGACCCTGCGCTCGAAAATCCCGCTGGTCGATTTGCGCGTGCTGCGCCTGCGGCAGGTAGCGGCGGGCAGTATCTTGGGTGGAGTGCTGGGCGTGAGCCTCTACGGCTCGATCTTGGTCTTACCGCAATATCTGCAAGGATCGCTGGGGTTTACGGCAACGCTCTCCGGCCTGACGATCCTCGTACGCGCGGCGGCGGTGATGATTTTTACGCCGATCACCGCGGCGCTCGCGGGGCGGGGCGTGATCGACGTACGCATCTCCACGGCCATCGGCTTCGTGCTGTTGGCGGTCTCGAATTGGATGCTGGCGAACGTGACGACGCCGCAATCGGACTTCGGCACGTTCGTCGCGTCGCTGATCATCAGCGGTATCGGCCTCTCGCAGATCTTCGTGCCGCTTTCGATCGCCGTCATCGGCGGCGTTCCCGATAAAGACGTCGCCGCAACGTCGGCATTCTTCAACCTCTCGCGCCAAGTCGGCGGCAGCATCGCTACCGCGGTGCTGGTGACGCTCTTGGTACGCGGCGTCTCGGTCCATCAAACGGAACTGGCTGCATCGGTCAATCTCGCCAGCCCGGCGACGGCATCGTATCTCGCGGCAAACGGGGGCGCTCACTCGACCGCCGCGCTCGCAAACCTCGAAGGCATCATCGCCAGTCAAGCGCAGGTGCAATCGTACGCCGATACCTCGCGCATGACCGCGATCATTACCATCCTTCTCGCTCCACTCGTCTTGCTACTCAATAAGCCGCGATTGGGCGGTTCCGTTCCGGCTGAATAGGAGTTACTGTGAACACTCGAATCGTATCGCTGATCGTCGCATCCGCTGCCACCATGGCCGCGAGCATGCCGTCCGGTCCGGCGGCGGCGCAGGGCACGCACCCGCCGTTATCGGCGCGCGCGGCAGTCCCGACGCCGCAGCCGACGGCGGTGTTCCCGCGTATTCCGAGCGTGGCTCGGGGTTACCGCGCTCCGGCAGCGCAACCGAGCGCGGCGAACATCGTCGGCGTCGCCCAAGAACCGTTCGTCGGGTTGACGCTCTCCGATGCGATCGGCATGGCGTTGCTGAAGAATCCGGATCTCTCGATCGCCGCCTCGAACACGCGCATCGCGTCCTACCAGATTCAAGCTGCCAAAGGCGCCTTCGACGTCCACTTCTTGCTCGAACCGTCCGTCAAACACTCGACCTCGGCCGCGACGAACGCGTTTTTCGCCGGCGGAAACGATTTTCAGCCGATCGTTCAGAACGTGCAAACGGTCCAAGGCGGATTGAAAGGCCAGATGCCGGGCGGCCAACAGTATAGCGTGAGCCTTTCGCAGTCTAAAGTGAACGACAACACCTATATCAACGCGTTCAATCCATACTATCCGACATCGTTGAACGTCTCGCTGACGCAGCCGTTGCTCAAGAACGCCGGGATCAATCCGGCGAAGCGAGCGCTCCTGCTATCGGTGGTCAATGCCGACGTGTCGGAATCGCAGACTCTCGCCGACGCCTCGACCACCATCGCCAACGTCGAGAACGAATACTGGAGTCTGGTCGCTGCGTGGCGTACGGTCGCGATCGACGAACAGGCGCTGCATCAGGCTGTCGCCCAGCAAGCGAGCAACGTACGCCTGGCCAAGCAGGGTCAAGCCGCTCCGATCGATGCGGTCGAGTCGTCGACTCAAGTTTCAACCTACCAAGACCGAGTCTTCGAAGATCTCCAGCAGGTTTCAACCGTGCAGAACACCCTCAAGGGGCTGCTCGTCGACGATCCGGCGAATCCGATCTGGCGGGCCAATCTCGTGCCGACGTCGCCCGTGCTGCAAACGCCGCAGATCCCGAGCTTCGATGCGCTCCTAGCTTCGGCGCTCAAGAATCGCCCGGAAGTTCGACAGATCGCCGACGCGCAACGCCAAGCCGACATCGATCTGCGCTATGCAAAGAATCAAGCGCTCCCGCAAGCAGACCTGCAAATGAACTATCAGTCGAACGGCTACGCCGGCAACGCGCTTCCGCCGCTGGGCGGTACCTTCGGAACCGCGACGCCCCCGCCGTATATGGTCGGCTCCGCCGCGCAATCGTATAGCAATCTCTGGAGCGGGAAATTCCCCACGTACTCCGTGGGCGTTGTGATCGATCTCCCCATCGGCAATACGACGGCCCGCGCGAATCTGGCGGCTGCGCGCGAACAAGAACTCAAAGCGCAACTGCAAGGCCGCGGCATCCGGCAGCGCGTCGTCTTCGAAGTACGCAACGCCTACCAGGGATATCAAACGGCGGTCGCGCGCTTGAATGCCGCAACCCAAGCCCGAACGGCCGCGGCCGAAGTCTATGCGAGCGAGCAACGTAAATTCCGAAACGGAGCGTCCACGACGTTCCTCGTGTTGCAGCGGCAAATCGAACTCGTGCAGGCACAAGGCCGCGAACTCTCCGCGCAGACCGCACTCAATAAGGCCGTCGTCGAGTTGCAGCGCGTCGATGGATCGATCCTGGGCGCGAACGACGTGCATCTCTCTACGCTCGGAGGAGGGGCTCCAAAATGAACGCTCCATTACCGCGGCGGACGATGCGCATCTCGCCGGAGACGTATCTGAAATTGCAGCAACGAAGTGCGACGCTCTACGCGCGCGAACTCGAGCGCTGGAACGATCGCCGGGCCCGGGGGTAACCATTAGGTAGCACGGGGCTAGAGCACCACGGTGGTATGGGGAACCGTTCGTCAGCGCGCATCCTGCGCGCTTCCTACTCGTATGTTTTTGTGCAACTTTCAAAGGAAGTTCGGCATCCTGCCTTTTGCACAAAAATCACACGTTCCCGATACCACCGTGGTGCTCCAGCCCCGTGCGACCTAATGCGCGCTACGGCGTCGATTTTTGCGCTGCGGCTGCGTCGGCGAGCCAGATGAGCCGGCCGTCCGCCGGCGCGATGATTTGCGCGGGATACGTCGACGGATCGTCGGCTCCGTTGCGAACGGCGGCGAGGGCGGCGCTCTTTGCCGAGCCTTCCACGGCGAACGTGACGCAACGAGCCGCATTCAGCACGTTCGGCGTCAGGGTGATGCGCCACATCTGGACCGAGGCCGAATAGACCGCGCGTACGAGCCGGTCGGAATCGGTCATCGGATCGGTGCCGGGGAAGAGGGACGCGGTGTGGCCGTCGGCTCCCATGCCCAAGAGGACGAGATCGAAGCGCGGCCGATCGCCGAGCACGCGCTTGAGATCGGCCGCATACGAAGCGGCGGCTTGTTCGGGCGGATCCTCGCCGCGTATGCGATAGACGTTGCGCTCCGGAATGTTTACCGCATTCAGAAACGCTTCGCGGGCCATGCGATAGTTGGACTGCGCGTCTTCGGGCGGCACGCAGCGTTCGTCGCCGAAGAAGACGAGGACGTCTTCCCACGGGAGCGCCGAACGATAGGGTTCGGCTGCGAGCCGCTCGTACGCCGCGCGCGGCGTCGTTCCGCCGGCCAACGATATCGCGAAGCGTTCGCGTTGCGCGATCGCCGAATGTGCGGACTCTGCGACGAGTTCCGCCAGCGCGTCCGCTACCGCGGTCGCATCGGGGAGGACGCGTAATTCGCCCGGGGATCTCACGAGCGCGCCGCTCCGTAGGTGAGCAATCCGGTTGCGACGGCAAGCGTGTCGCGAAAGACGCGGTCGCCCTCGCCTTCCAAAATCGCGCGTTCGACGAGCGATGCGATATCGACGCCGCCGAGCGGCCCGCACCGATGGCGCTGCGTCTTGCCGATGCTGCTCTCAAGCATGATGGCATCCGGATCGCCGTGGCCGACTTCGGCGACAAAGCGGCCGTTTTTCGAACGCAACGTCACGCGCTGCATGCGCCGGGCGGCGCCGGAGCGTTCGATGGATAGCGCAACGTGCCCGCCGCGTTCGGACGAGAAGGTGCGAGGGCCTGCGATGCTCCACCCGAGGCGGCTTGCAAGCCAGCCCGCGAAATAGTAGCTCTCGGCGTCGGAGCCGCAGGCGATCTCAATTTCTTCAAGCCGCGCGAGTTCTGCAGCTTCGTTGGGATCGTCGAAGAATCCGGCGACGCATTCTTGCCACGGAGCTAGGCGAAGGTATGCGAGATCGGCGATCGTGACGTTCGGCTGACGTTCTACGAATAAGCCGAGATCGCGCAGTGCGGCCGCGTCGGTCTCGATCATCGACGTGCTGCAGATGGTCGTTCGAGCCA
>Ga0207416_1004596_pt1 | contig 11820 bp, 9 predicted proteins | sample PaiPotPPM11metaG_FD_184107 | JGI IMG/M metagenome (GOLD analysis project Ga0207416, IMG submission 184107) | Iron sulfur acid spring bacterial and archeal communities from Banff, Canada, to study Microbial Dark Matter (Phase II) - Paint Pots PPM... ...
GCTCCGGCGGGTACGCGGCCGCTCGGACGGCGCGCGATCTCGGCGCGAGCGTCGCGCTGGTTGACGAAGGCCCGCTCGGCGGGCTGTGCATCCTGCGCGGATGCATGCCCAGCAAAGCGCTCCTCGCGTCCAGCGATGCCGCCCACGATGCGCGGGAGGCGGCGGGGCTGGGCGTCCATGTCGGCAGCTTGCGGCTCGATATGCCGTTCGTTGCGCAGCGCAAGCGCGGGCTGGTCAAAGACTTCGCCGAGTATCGCATCGAGGGCATCAATACGTTTCCGCTGCACGTGGGGCGGGCGCGCTTTCATTCGGCGCACGAATTGCACGTCGGCGATGATATCGTGCTGGAAGCAACGAGCTTCATCGTCGCGACCGGTAGCAGCGTCTCTCCCGCGGTGATTCCGGGCTTGCGCGAAACGGGCTATCTGGATTCGGATGCCGTCCTCGAGCTCGAGCGTATTCCCAAATCGGCGATCGTGCTCGGGGGCGGATACACCGCCTGCGAGCTTGGGCAGTTTCTCGCGCGAATGGGCGCCAAGACGACGATGGTGATTCGCAGCGGGCATCTGCTCACCGATCAGGACGACGACGTCGGCAACGCACTCACGCTGTACTACCGCGACGAAGGCATCACCGTGGTCGACCACGCGCGCGTCATGCGGGTCGAGCGGCGCGACGGCATGAAGGTGGTGCATATCGAAGCCGACGGCGTCGACGCCGAAGTTGCCGCTGAGGAGATCTTTTACGCGTTGGGGCGGGTTCCGAACGTCGAGGGCCTCGGGCTCGAACTGGCGGACGTCAACTACCATCCGATTACCGGCATCGACGTGGATGCAACGCTGCGCACCAGCAATCCGTCGATCTTCGCCGTCGGCGACGTGACCGGCGACTATCCGCTCGTCCATGTGGCCATCTACCAAGGCGAGATCGCGGCGCGTAACGCCATCGGCAACCACAACGAAGCAGCGGATTACTCGGTCGTCGCCGCCCATACCATCTTTAGCGATCCGCAAATCGGCGTTGTGGGCATGAACGAAAAACGCCTCAAGCGCGACGGCATTCCGTACGTCGTCGGGCGCTACGATTTCGCCGAACACGGCAAGGCGCAGTGTCTGAATAAGACGCACGGATTCGTGAAGATGATGGCCGATCCGCAGGGCGGCCGTATCTTGGGCGCGGCCGTGATCGGCCCACAGGGCTCCGAATTGATTCACGAAGTGATCGTTGCGATGAGCTTCAATGCCACCGTGCAACAGTTCATGCGCATTCCCCACCTGCATCCGACGCTCGCCGAGATTTGGACTTACCCCGCCGAAGAGTGCGCCGCGCGGATCGGCGCCGCGCAAGCCGGCGAGGTGGACCCGGAGGTAGCCGTTAGTGGAACCGCCGGTTAGCATCGCAGCCGACGCGCCGCAGTTACGCGTTGCCATTCTCCAAACCAAGCCGCTCAAAGGCCGTTACGAGCAAAACCTCGTAGCCGTCGTCGAAGCCTTCGCGCAATTAGCCGGCGATCCACCCGAGCTGATCGTGCTGCCGGAAGCTGCCTGCACGGGATATTTTCTCGAAGGCGCGGTGTACGATCTCGCGCTCACCGCGCAACGATATGCGAGCGATTTAGCGGGTGCCTGGCGCGATGCGGGCGGCACGACCACCGTCGATATTGCGAGCGGGTTCTTTGAGAACGACGCCGGGACGTTTTACAATAGCGCGCTGTACGTGCGGGTGGAACCGCAGGGCGAGCGCATCCTGCACGTGCATCGCAAGATGTTCTTGCCCACGTACGGCGTCTTCGACGAGCAGCGCTTCCTATCGCGCGGTCGACGCATGCAGACGTTCGAGACCGGTTTTGCGCGGACGGCGATGCTGATTTGCGAAGACATCTGGCATTCGTTGGTGCCGACCGTCGCCGCCCTCAAGGGCGCGCGCGTATTGATCGTTCCGAGTGCGGCGCCGGGTCGCGGCATCGAGGGCGAAGGCGAATTGACCTCGGTCACACGGTGGCGAGAGATTCTGCAAACGACCGCGAGCGAGCATGGCGTCTATATTATTTACGCCGGCTTGACGGGCTTCGAGGGCGGCAAAGGCATGACCGGTTCGTCGTGCATCATCGATCCGCGCGGAGAGACCATCGTGAGCGCTCCGGCCACGCAGAGTTGCATTCTGCGCGCCGTTCTGGACCTGCGCGAAATCGATTTGGCCCGGGCCGGATTACCGCTCTTAGGCGATCTAGCCGCGGTGCTTCCCGATTTGCTGCTCGACGACGAACTGCCGCTCCCCCGGCGAGGCACCGATGCTGCCGGTCATTGAGGCCTCGCGCGAGAACGCGCTGCAGCCGCCCGGCATCAACCCGGCGCTCGCGACGGAATGGCTCGTCGCGTTCTTGCGGGACGAATTGCAGACGCGGCGGGGGATCGCGCGCGCGGTGATCGGCCTTTCGGGCGGCGTCGATTCTGCGGTAACCGCATATCTGTGCGCGCGAGCGCTCGGGCCGCAGAACGTGTACGCGATTCGCATGCCGTACGCGACCTCGAGCGCCGCGAGCTTAACCGACGCGCAGAGCATCGTAGATGCGCTCGGCATCGACGAACGCACGATCGAGATCACCGCGGCCGTCGACGGGTACCTACAGTTCGAACCCGACGCCGACGCGCGGCGGCGCGGCAACGTGATGGCCCGCACGCGGATGCTCGTCCTCTTCGACCAATCCGCGAAACTGGAAGCGCTCCCCATCGGCACCGGAAACAAAACCGAACGCCTCCTCGGGTATTTTACCTGGCATGCCGACGATACGCCGCCGGTCAACCCGCTCGGCGATCTCTTCAAATCGCAAGTGTGGGCGCTCGCGCGCTATCTCGGCGTACCGGCGGCGCTGGTGGAGAAAGCGCCCAGCGCGGACTTGGAGGCCAACCAAACCGACGAGGGGGATCTGGGCATCACGTACGTTCGCGCGGACGCTATTCTGGCGCAACTCCTGCTCGGTTATAACGATACGCAACTCGTAGATCGCGGGTTTTCGCCGGATGAAGTATCGCTCGTACGCAAACGCGTGGACGGCACGCATTGGAAGCGTCATCTCCCGACCACCGCGATGTTGACCAACACCGCTATCAACGAATTCTATCTGCGCCCGGTCGATTTCTAGGGTTCCATGAACGTCTTTTACCCGGTTAGCTTAAACCTCGCCGGCCGCACGTGCGTCGTCATCGGCGAACGCGACGACCGCGAGGCGATCGATAAAGCCGCCGCGCTGGAAGAAGCGGGTGCGAACGTTCGTTGGCTCAGCGATCTGGCGGCGCTACGCGATGAAGATATCGTCGATGCGTTCTTCGTGATCTCCACGCCGCAGGACGAGGCGCTTTCGCGGCGTCTGCGTGCGCTGGCAGATCGTCACAAATTCTTACTCTGCTGCATCGATCAGCCGGCCTACGGCTTCGTGGCGATGGCGGCGATTGCGAAATCCGGCCCCGTGCGCATCGCGATCTCCACGACGGGCCAAGCACCGCGCGTGGGCAAAGCGCTAAAGGAGGCCTTGCAAGGCGCGATGGACGCGACGTTCGAGCGCTTCATCGCTTGCCTTTCATCGCAGAAGACGCGCATCAAGCGCAAGCATCCAGACGCGAACGACACCGGCATTCGGCGCAAGGCGATGATCGACGCAGCGACCGGCTTTACGGCCAAACTCGTATTTACGTATCCCGAGTGGTTCCTAGAACGCGAGCGCGCGCAACTCCCCGCGGCGATCGAGGAGGCGGACCGTGACGAGCGTTGAGGTGATTGCGGTCGGAACGGAGTTGCTGCTGGGGCAACTGCAGGATACAAACACCGCCTTCGTCGCGCGCCGTTTGGCCGATGCGGGTATCGACGTCTACGGAACGCACGCGGTCGGCGATAATCGCACGCGGATCGCCGAAGCGATTCGGGCGTCGCTCGCTCGCGCCGACGGCGTCGTCACTACGGGCGGGCTCGGGCCGACGGTGGACGATCTCACGAAGGAAGCGGTGTGCGACGCGCTCGGGCTCGATACCGAGCTCAATGCCCCGGCACTCGAGCAGATGCGTGCGTTTTTCGCGGCCATCGGTCGCGACATGCGCGAAAATAACGTGAAGCAGGCCGAACTCCCGCGCGGTTCGCACGTGCTGACGAACCCGCGCGGCACGGCTCCCGGCTTCGTAGCCTTTAACTGCGACGGCAAGTTCGTCGCATGCATGCCCGGCGTCCCGCGCGAGATGAAACCGATGCTGGAAGAGCTGCTGATTCCGTTCCTGCGCGAGCGCTTTGCGGTGCGCGACGCCATCTACACCCGGGTGATTCACACGATCAACCTGGGCGAATCGGAGATCGACCATCGCATCGCCGACCTGTTCCGCTCGCAAGAGAACCCCAAGATCGCGGTCCTAGCCCACGAAGGGCAATGCGACGTCAAGATTATGGCCAAGGCACCCTCAGGCCGAGATGCCGACGTAGCGATCGCACCGCTGGAAGCGGAGATCGTCGCGCGATTGAGCGGCCACGTTTACGGAACCGATGCGGCGACGGTGGAAGAGGCGATTCACGCGATGCTGCGTGCGCGCAGTTGGCACGCAGCTAGCGCGGAATCGTGCACCGGAGGGCGCATCGCCGCGGCGCTGACACGCACTCCCGGGGCATCGCAATCGTATCTAGGCGGCATTGTCGCCTACGACAATGCAGTGAAAACGCAGCACCTCGGCGTTCTCGAGAGCACTCTGGCATCGTTCGGCGCGGTCAGCGAGGAGACGGCGCTGGAAATGGCGCGTGGAGCGCTCGCTCGTTTGGACGCGGACATCGCCGTGGCGACCACCGGCATCGCCGGCCCCGACGGCGGTTCGCCGGAGAAGCCCGTGGGCTTGGTTTGGTTCGCCCTGGCGGAGAGCGGCGGGCGAGAGAAGGCTTGGAAATTCGATTTCCGAGGCGACCGCGAGGCCGTCCAACGCCGGGCGACGACCATGGCGCTGGGAACCATGTGGAAATGGTTAAGAGAGTGATTCTGCGTCCGGACCCGAATCGACCGATAACCCTATTACGTTACCAGCCCAAGACCCTCACCGCTTTGATGAAGGTACCTAAGTGAATCGACTGTGCTTAGCCCCCAAAGCCCTGCTCTTTGCCGCTATGGCGATGCTCCTTTCCGCATGCGGCGGCGGAGGAGGCGGTGGATCTACTCCCCCGACCGTGGCTCCTTCATCGACGCCGATCGGCACTTCATCCATTACGCTTGGATCTTCCCCGTCGTCCGCGTCGTTTCCAGCCGTCGCCGGATATTCTGGGACAATCACGGTGCCGAGTGGTTCAGGGACGCTGCTGATTACAACATCAACCTCCCCGACGGGAACGCCGGCGCTAATGGCCGTGAGAACGAAGTCACTTGTTAAACCGATGAGTGCCGCGAACACCCCCCTATTTTATCTGACCGCTACAGCATCGACGGCGGTCACATTCAACGCTGGATCAGTCGACCTCGCTGTTGCGCTACCGAGTAATGCTCCGGTGGGGCCGTATTATCTCGCAGAATATGTAGGTAGCGCATGGACTACAGTCAGCGGTCCTGCAAATGGGCCATCGCCGTCCTTTGCTGCTAGCTATGCAACTCAGCAATCATACAGTACCGGTCAGTCCGGCAACTATGCGGTTTATGTTGGTGGAATCATTTCGACCCCAACCCCATCTCCCTCAACCCCTCCCTCGCCGTCGCCTACGTCGTCACCCGTGACAGCGGCTTACGTCTGTCCGTCGTCAGGTGCGGCGCCCCAAATGCTTGGGACCGCGCAGAACGAACGACATGGATTGACGCGCGTAAGTAGCAGCACTGCAGAACAGGCGATTCCGGGATTGTACGAAGTTGAGTACGCTACAGGTAGCGCATCGACGCTACGTCCGATGCTCGCCTCGAAGCTGGCAAGTTTCAAAGGCATCGCTATGCGCTCGTTCGACAACCCATTGACGGGCCACACGGTTCAATTTGTGCACGTCGAACCCAGCAGCGCGCAGGGCGCCATCGCCGCGTTACGAGCTCTCCCTGGCGTCGTCCGAATCGTCGCATCGGGACGCGCGCACCTAATGGCGACGAATGCACGTTATCTCACGAACGAACCGATGTTCAAAGGCGAGCCTGCGACCCAAGGCGGGACCTCCGGCGGTGGCATCAACAATCCGCCGCTCTACCAGACGGCATCGACCGGCGGTCAGTGGGACATGCACATGATCGGCCTCGATTACGCCTTCGATTACTCGCAGCCGGACAATGGCAGCGGCTTTGGGGCCAATGCGAACGCCCTCGGTTCACCGACGATCAAGCTGGCGGTGATCGATACGGGCGAAGACCTTTCGATTAGGGAACTGCAAGGCGCAAACGGCACGCCGAAGACCGTCTATGCGAAGTGCTTCATCACCAGCGCGAATGGTCTCACCCAGAGCACGAGCAATTTTGTGACCGACGAGGATGGTCATGGCACCGATACGTCGAGCATCGCGGCCGCTGACTCCGACAATGGTTTCGCGTTTGTTGCGGCGGGCGGCAACGTGTCGTTAATGGCCTATCGCGTGTTCCCGACGCCGGACGATACCTGCGTGCCGGGCGGGACGTCCGACAATCAATGCGGCGCCGCATATCAGGATATCGCTTCGGCAATTAATGATGCGGTACTCAATGGTGCTAACGTCATCAGCATGAGCATCGGGGGCGGGACGTGTACGAACGGGCAGGATCCCGACCCTAGCGAAGGTGCGGCCATTGCGAATGCGATTGCGCATAACGTCATTATCGTCGCGGCATCGGGGAATGAGACTGCGACCACGGTCGACGCCCCAGCATGCGATACGGGGGTCATCGCGGTCGGCGCGAGCGCGCTCGACGACGGGCAGCCGAACGGCACGGGGCATATGGGCGGCACGGCTACCGCGCCGATCGAGTACGTTGCAAGCTACTCCAATTACTCCGCAGCGGCACCGAGCACGTGGGGCATCGTAGCTCCGGGCGGCGACGCGAATCCTGCGGCCGGCTCGGCCGGCGATCCCGATCTGCTGCACTGGATAGAAAACGCGTGGACCAGCACGCCGTTCGACGCGAATTTCGCGGGGAATTGCGGTACGGACATCTTCGGTGAAACCGGGAACTGCCGCGTCTTTATCGACGGTACGTCAATGGCGACGCCGCACGTTGCCGGTGCGGCGGCGTTGATTCTCTCGGTTGCGCCGAGCTATGCAAACGCGACGGCGATGGAGCAACTGCTGTGCAGCACCGCGGATAATATCAACGATCCACACCAGGGCTGCGGACGCCTCGACGTCAATCGCGCGATGGCGAAGGCCCTTGGAGACTCGGTGTTGCCGGGCCCGGTGACGCCGTAGAACGCGTAGAGACGATCGACGAGTACCAACTCCTCGCGGAGGCCGTCCCCCACATTATTTGGGTGGCGGCTCCGGATGGCCGCGCGGAGTACTTCAACGCGCAATGGTTTGCCTACACCGGCGCTTCGTACGCCGAGGCGGCGGACGACGGTTGGCTGCGTGCGGCGCATCCCGACGACTTGCCGCGCGTGGTGGGTTTGCGCTCGCAAACGCTCCAAACCGGCGACCTCTTCGAGACGGAGTTCCGGCTGCGCCGGTTCGATGGCGAGTACCGCTGGTTTTTGGTACGGTCGGTCGCGATGCGCAGCCCCTCGGGCGAGATCCTGCGCTGGTTCGGGAGTTGCACCGATATCAACGCCCAGAAGCGTGCCGAGGAGCTGTTGCTGTTCTTCGCACGCGCGGGAAGCGTGCTCTCGGAATCGCTCGAACCGCGCGTTCTCGGCCGCAATTTCGCCAAGCTGCTGGTCCCCGATTTTGCCGACTACTGCCAACTCTTTCTGATCGACGGCGACGAGTTCGCATTGCTTGCCGATGATTACGCTGACGCCGCGCAGGCTACCGTGATGCACGACCTGCTGGCTCGGTATCCCGTGACCCGCGAGGATAGGCTGATCGCCGGCGTTCTCGCATCCGGCCAACCGCGTTTGATCGAAGAAGTGCTGCCCGAGATGCGCGCCGAGCGCGCCCAGGATGCGCAGCATCGCGTCCTGCTCGACCGGTTCGATGCGCGTTCGCTCATCTGCATGCCGCTTACGGCGCGCGGAAATTTAATCGGCGTCTTCCTGAGCGGCTATACGCGCTCGGGGCGGCGCCACTCGTCATCCGACGTTCCGGTATTACACGAGATGGCCCGCCGCCTCGCGCTCGCGCTCGATAACGCGCGACGCTATCAAAACGAGCACGAGGTGGCCGCGGCGTTCGCTAAAGCGATGCTTCCGCGCGAATTGCCGCGCGTCGAGGGCGTGCGTCTTTCGCGCTTGTATATTCCGGCATCGACGGAGCTACGCGTCGGCGGCGATTGGTTCGATGCGTTTGCGTTACCGAGCGGGCTGATCGGGCTCTCGATCGGCGACGTGACGGGGCACGGGCTCGACGCCGCGATCGTGATGGGCGAGATGCGGCAAGCCATTCGCTCCGCCGCGATCGAATCGAATGCGCCTTCGCAGGTGCTCGACCATGCCGACCGGGTCTTGGCGATGAATCATCCGGACGCAATCGCAACCGCGGGATTCGGAATCTACGATCCGGCCGATCGCTCCCTCACGTATGCCACCGCAGGGCATCCGCCGCCGCTCGTGGCGCGCGCGGACGGCAGCGTGTACGAAATTATCGCCAGCGGCTTGCCGCTGGGACTGCGCAGCGCCGGAACCTGCGATTCAACGGCCGTCTCGCTTGATGGCGGAAGCCTCGTGTGCTTCTATACCGACGGCCTCACGGAGTTCGATCGCAACGCGATCGAAGGCGAGAAGAGCCTGCACGCCGCGCTCGCAGCGCAAGCCCTCGCACCCGCCCGCGATCCCGCCGAAGCAATTTACCACGCCGTCGTCCACGACGGATCCCACCACGACGACACCGCAATCCTGGTGCTGCAAATCGAGTAAACCGGGCGACGAGCCTGCTGTTTTCGCGACGCAAAGGGTTGCCGCAAGGTGATCCAAAGGTCCCGTCGCTCGCGATCCGCGAAGGTGAACGAGCATCGCCGTTCGTAAGCGGCCCTTGCGTCTTCTAACGGGTGCCCATTGCAGAAGACCATGCAATGTTGCCATCGGAATCGTCAAACGGTTTTTAGAAGCTGGTTTGTTGCTATTGTTCTTGAGGAGATCGAAGTGAAACGATGGGTGGTTGCACTAGCAGTTCCTGCCTTGCTCGCAGCATGCGGTGGCGGAGGCGGATCATCGACAACATCCGGGCCAAATCCACCGGCAACCGTACTCGTTCAGCCCAGCGTGTCCGGCGATATGCTCGCCTATCAAGCGAATCGTGGATGGAATTACCAGGGGAACGTCCCTTCGCTGGGCGGAGCCGTTACCATGACGGTGTATGCAGACGCGGTTCAATCCGGGGTTGAGCCGTTGATCCTCTTCGCACAAAACGGAGCGGTAGCGAACGCCTTCGCCGGGACGAAGGTGGGGGGCATTGGAGTGACGGCCACAGCATCCGAGTTCAACGTCGTCGATTACGTCCTGTTGAACGCGGGAACGATCTACGCCGACGGGGCGATCAGCCCTATCGCGGCATTGGTTCCGAGCACTCTCACTCTGGGTGCGACATTCCAGCCTTATCCCGGAGCAAGCGCGACGGTAGAAAATGTAGGAAGCGTCCCGGGGGCTAGCGCGTGTCCAACACCGGCAACGGGTGCCACGGTGCAATACAGCTTTTTGAGCCAGACTTACAGCGTATCGTACGTGCCTGGGTGCGGAATCACGCAGTATGTCGGTAATCACGGCGAGACCTTAACGTTGGCGTCGGTCGGCTCATACCCCAGTGAAGGTCTCCAAAGCGTTCGACGCATGGATAATCTTACGATTCTAGATAGTGTCCGTAGCCTAGCCACGATCATCGCCCACCATCTCAAGTGGAAGCCAAAAATCTAAAAGCAACTCCCGCTCGAGCCGGAAGACGCACATTGGCTTCCTTCGCGGTCGGAGTGCTAGTCTTTTTAGGTTGCTTGGGTGCTGGCAGACAGAGCGATACGATTCCAATCGGGAGGTTCGGTGCCGGCGGGGGCGGCATGGCGATTTTTCTTTATACTACCCGAAATACAAAGTCGGTTGAATTCCGGTATGCATCGCCATGGCCGCCCTTCATGCGCGACGCGAAATACGAACTGGTGAAATCTCATTCGTTCTATACGCTGACGAACGGTGGTAAGCGCTGCGGCAAAGCTTCTCTAAGGTATGTGAATGGACTGCTTGTCCTTCGGTATGCCAACCGAACGATCAAGATGACGCTTCTAAGCGACCAGCTACGGCAGGCGGTGGTATCTAGTGTGAAGTCGGCAGCGTCATACTATCGAACATTGAAGTGGCGGGGCGGGGGCACAATAGACTTCGAACTTCCAAGCTGCCGATACAGCGATATTAAAAAGCGCGCAGCCCGCCCTATTTGATGACGGGCGACTTTACGTCGAGTTCGTCGGTCGCGTCGGCCTCGACCGCGAGGAGACGGAACCATCGTCACACTCCGCGTGGCCGCCGCGTTTCGGGGCCATGGGGCGTTATGTTTTTGGGGCCGCGGCGCTGCTGTTGGGCGTCGCTGGCCTGGTCTTGCGCGACCAGTTGATCTCGAACTGGCAGTTACCCGGCGTCGCGGCCTTCATCGTCGTCACGTCGGTCGCTCAGATGATCGGCGGTGCCGCAATGCTGTTGCCCAAGACCAGCGGGTTGGGGGCCGGTATCCTGGGCATCGTCTACCTCGTCTTTTCGCTGACCTTCGTGCCGGGTATCGTTGCCCGGCCAGAGGTCTACGCAAGCTGGGGAAACGTCCTCTATCAATTGGCTCTCGTCGCGGGGGCGATCGTTGCGTATGGATTGGCGGCGCCGTCCCCGGCCCGTGCCGGGAGACTCTGCAGGGGCGCGGTAGTGCTCTTCGGCTTGTGCAACATTTCGTTCGCGATCGAGCAAGTGGAGTTTCTCGCCAGGACGATTAACTTGGTTCCACCGTGGATTCCGCCGAATGCGCTGTTTTGGGCCATCGGCACGACGATTGCATTTGCTCTCGCCGGCATTGCGCTCGCCGTCGGCTGCAAATCGCTGCTCGCCTCACGTCTTCTGGCGTCGATGCTCGTGCTGTTCGGAGTTGCAGTATGGATCCCAATCTTGATCGCAGATCCAAGGACGCCCTCGAACTGGAGTGAGGGCATCGAGACCTTTGCGATAGCGGGAGTCGCATGGATCGTTGCGGACTTTCTCGGGCGCGAGAATCCCGCGCGAGAGCAGATCGCTGCGATCTGACTCGGCGTCGCCACGAGAGCTGCGATCGCCCGGTCCGGTGCTAGGCGCTTTCGTCGATGAAAGTTCCCTTAGCGTAAATGTGTCCCGCGCAATTCATCCGCCGAATACGGCTCACAAGGGGCGGTGGAATAACCGATGCTCGCCAGAACTCGCTGTGTCGCGACCGCTTCCTCGAACGTTGGGACGGCGCTGGTCCCGGTTTCGATCTGTTTGAGCCATTCGTCGTAGAGTTCCATCAGCGGCGGGACGTTCTCGAGGACGCTTTCGAAACGGGCGTACGGGGATGGCTTCACGTCGAGCTCGTCCGTGGCGTCGCCTTCGATGGCGAAGAGGCGCATGTCGAGCAAGCCGGTACCGCTTGCTACGGCGGTGCGCTGTTCTCCGTGGACCGCGAGCGTGAACTGTTCGACGTGCGTCGTTGCGTCGGTGGTGAGGCGGGCGACTAGGCCGTCACCGTAATCGAGCAGCGCGAATGCGCCGTCGTCGGTTTCGCTGGTGAAGG
>Ga0207416_1004600_pt1 | contig 11809 bp, 11 predicted proteins | sample PaiPotPPM11metaG_FD_184107 | JGI IMG/M metagenome (GOLD analysis project Ga0207416, IMG submission 184107) | Iron sulfur acid spring bacterial and archeal communities from Banff, Canada, to study Microbial Dark Matter (Phase II) - Paint Pots PPM... ...
GAGGACTTGCCACAGGTTCCCATGCGCCTATAAACCCTCCTCGCGAAGCACTGGGTATCGTTCATACTCGTAGAGGGGTAACTCCCTTGAAAGCCCGGAAAGGAAGGTGACCCATGCCCTTTGATCAGTACCACGAACCCGCCAACGAGCTGCCGGAAGAAACCCGTACCTTTGCTCGCATCATCGTCTCGCTCGGCGAAGAAACCGATGCCATCAATTGGTATGAGCAACGGATATCGGTCGAGAAGGATGAGCAGGCACGAGCCATTATGGAGAATGCCCAGGAGGAGGAGTTCAAGCACTTCGGGATGGACCTGGAGTTCTTGCTCCGCCAGAAGCCCAAGTGGCGAGCGGCGCTCCAGAACATTCTCTTCCAGCCAGGGAACATCGTCGAGCTAGGCAAGCGCGGTGAAGAAGCGGAGGATCACACCTGATCACGCTGTCTGGGCTGCTCGCCCCGGGTATCGTGGAGGGAAGCGTAGCCCGGGTTTCTTACATGATCCTTACCGCGCCTCCTTCGTGGACGGATGAGAAACGTAGCCAGCACAGGGGGCTACCTCGCCCGGGTGGTGCTGAGCGCCCTCCGCGACGCGGGTTCGTCGTGCCCAGCCGGAAGGGAAGCGGCAGGTAGGTCGATACGAAAGCAGGCTCCCGTCCCGAGCATCGAGCTGACGTGGACGTGCCCGCCGTGTGCCTCGACGATGCGCTTGCAGATGGCCAGGCCCAGCCCGTGCGACTCGCCGGGCGTCCGCGCCGTCGAAACCTGATAGAACGGGTCGAAGATGTGCTCTTGATGCTCCGGCGGGATCCCCGGGCCACTGTCCTCGACCGTCAGGACCACGCGCTCTCCCTCCCGCCGGGTCCGGATGCGTATAGCGTCACCCGGCCTTGAAACCCTGACGGCATTGTCTACGATGTTTCGGATGGCCTGCGTCAGGAGGGGCATGGACGCCTTCACGAGAAGATCCTCCTCCACGCAAGCGTCGATGCTAACCCCTCCCTGTTCCTGGAGAAGGCGGCATTGCTCAACCGCTGCCGCGACCACTCGATCGAACGGCACGGTCTGTCGCGCCCCGTCCGGCCCGCTGTCGGCACGTGCCAGCGACAGCAGCTCGGTAATCAGCTCCTGTGTCGCCTCCGCCTGATCGTCGATGAGGACGAGCGCGCGCTGGTATTCAGCTGGGGTGCGAGGCCGATCGAGGGCAAGCGTTGCCTCGGCGCGGATCACCGCAAGGGGCGCTCGTAGCTCATGCGAGGCATCGGCGGTGAAGCGCCGCTCCCGCTCGACAGCCGACTGCAGCCGGTCGATCATGGCGTTGAACGTTGCCGCCAGCCTGCTCAGCTCGTCCTGGGTGGGCCCCACGTCGACCCGCCGGCTCAGATCGCTCCCCGAGATGACAGAAGCAGTTTCGGTCACGCGCACGACCGGTGCAAGGGCGCGACCGGCGAGGGCCCACCCTCCCAGACCGGCCACCGCCAGGAGCACGGGCCCGATCGTCAGGATCACCAAGAGGAGAGACTGCCGCGCCTTGTCGGCCGACTCGCGCGGCTGCCAGACCAGGACGTACCCGGCGATCTGTCCATGCCGGTCGATCGATCTCGACGCAAACTGGAGATCGGCCACGCCGGTGACATGGAAGCCCGGATGGATCCAGCCGTGGTGCGATGCGAGCCAGGTATGGAGACTGGTCGGGACCTGGCCGGCGGCGACCCTGCCGGATGGTGCAAGCAGAGCGTCAGGGATGAACTGCCCCTCGGCCTGCTCTTCTCTGCGAGAGAATCCCAGATGCCCCTCCCGAACTTCGGCTCTCACTGCGACCTGATCGGCGCGCGCATGCAACGAGGCATTCAGGTTGTCGAGCAGCGCATGGGCCATGAGCAGATACACGGCCGTCGAGAACAGGATCACTGCGCTGGCCAGGAGGGTGCTATACCAGATCGTGAGCTTGAGCCGGAACGGAAGGGTCATGACTCTGCATCTACGAGGCGGTAGCCGGCACCTCGCACCGTCTCGATGATCGATGGCTGCCCGGGTCGGTCGAGCTTGCGGCGCAGCCGCGTGATGTGGACGTCGACCGTATTGGAGAGCCCATCGTAGTCGTAGCCCCACACATGCTCCTCGATCATGCTGCGCGAGAGCACGCGTCCACTATTGTGTATGAGGTATTCGAGCACCTGGTACTCCTTGTTGGTCAGCGAGATCCGCCGCCCCGCCCGTCGCACGTCGCGGGTCACCATGTCCAACACCAGGTCGCCCGCCTGGATCTGTGGTGAGGCAGCTCCTGCCGCCCGCCGAATGAGGGACTGAAGGCGGGCACGCAGCTCGCGGAAGGCAAACGGCTTGGTGAGGTAATCGTCGGCCCCAGCTTCTAATCCCTTGACCACGTCATCCAGCTCGTCCCGCGCCGTCAACATCAGGATTGGCGTCTTGACGCCAGAGACACGTAGCTCCCGGCAGACGGCCATTCCGTCCTTGCCGGGAAGCATGAGGTCGAGAACGATCACGTCGTAGGTGGTCACAGTAGCCTGGAGAATCGCCTCGACACCGTTCCCACACGCGTCCACGGCATATCCCTCTTCGCTCAGACCACGCCTCAGCACGTCGGCCAGTCGAGCGTCGTCCTCCACGACCAGTAAGCGCATCCCCTTCCTTCCTCCCTGGAAAGCTCCCTCCGGAATTAGTCGTAGGCCGAGCGCTCTCGCGAACATACCCGATTTGCATCTGGCGTGGTGCTGCGCCAGCAGAATGGGAGACTCCGTCGCCGGCAGAATAATTCGGGTTATACGGGCTCTCTGAGATCCACGCGCTCCTATTGTGGCCTCCCGCCATGAACAGAACATGAACAGCTTTTCATCCTCGCGTCATGGTGGTGTCATCCGCAATCCGCAAACTTGTAGAGCGTGGACACTCCGCGCGTCTCTTTCATGAAGAAGGAGGCACAGCTCCCCGCCCTACCTGCTCCGAGCCGGACCCGAGGACGTCGATCCGGCTGGGGGGGAGCCGCTCTTCCATGCCTATCGAGGAAATACATGCCAAGATCATATGCGGCCAGGGCCAGAGATCGTGCCCGGCAGAGACGGATAGACCTGGCGACACCCAGGGGGTACCCAGAGCCCGCAAAGCAACGTGAAGCCGCGTGGAGCGCCTTCACGGACATGCCCGCGATTCCCGGCGTCGCCATCTTACCGTTGCGTCTCTTTCTCGGCCTCACGTTCGTTTACGCCGCCTGGCAGAAGCTCACCGATCCCGGGTTCTTTAACCCCAGCGCCGGGACCTACATTGGCCACCAGATCCTCGGCTTTAGCCGAGGCTCGCCTATCCATGGCCTCCTCCTGCATGCCATGGGATATGCCGTGGCGGTCGGCGTCCTCACGGTCATCACCGAGTTTGTAATCGGCCTGCTTATACTGCTCGGCCTCTTCACACGGCCTGCTGCTCTGATTGGCCTCTTCCTCAACTTCGTCTTCTTTCTCTCCGCCAGCTGGCACACCTACCCTTACTTCATGGGCTCCGACATCGTCTTCGTCATGTGCTGGCTGACGCTTATGTTGACCGGTCCGGGTCCGCTTGCCCTCGACACGATAGCCCGTGTGCCGCTCGCAGAGAAGCTCCAGACTTATGTCGGGGTACCGCTCGCTGCGCCCCTCCAGCGACTTCTTAACGGCCCGCTGCCCGGGCCCACCGAGAACCGGGATGAAGAGTCCTCAGGCCGATCCAGGAGCCCACGGCAGCTCGTGGTCACACGCGCTGAAGTCTTGGTCGGGGCCATTGGCGCGCTCGTGCTCGTCGTCCTGGGCCTGGCACCGCGGGGTGGGGTATCTACTGGAAGCCTTGCAGCAGCACCGACTAGAACGGGCGCGACGACACCGCCGCCCACGACACCGCCGCCCACGACACCGCCACCCGCGAACCCGCACGGGAGCGGGAGCGCGACCAAGATCCCGGCTGGAGCCAGGAATATTGGAAACATCAGCCAGCTCCCGCCCAACTCGGCCGGTACCGTGACCGATCCCAAGAGCGGCGACCCAGCGATCATCATTCACACCTCCGGCTCCCAGTTCTACGCCTACGATGCCGTCTGCACCCATGCCGGCTGCACCGTGGGATACGATCCGCAGAGCAAGCTGCTGGTCTGCCCCTGCCACGGAGCGGAGTTCGACCCGACGCACGATGCCCAGGTCGTGGCAGGACCGGCGCCTTCGCCCCTGGCAAAGCTGCCCATCACCATCGACTCCAGGGGCAATATCTACCTGGTGTGACGGAAAGGTTGCGATCCTTGTCCCATACTCACGATTCCGCTTTGTCGCCATCCAGAGCGTCACGCTCCGCTCGACACTCATGGCGTTGGACGGGCGGGGTGGAGGGCAACGCGCGGCTAACGGCTCTGATCGGTCTTCTACTGCTCGTACTGCTCTTCATCGAGGGCATCACCATCCTCCGCATCCGTCCACTGTTTCCCATCCACGCGTTCGTCGGGCTGCTGCTGGTGCCGCCGGTGCTGCTGAAGCTGGCAAGCACGGGGTACCGCTTCGTCCGGTACTACACCGGGTCCACCTCCTACCGAGCCGCCGGCCCCCCGCGACCGATTCCGAGAATGATCGCGCCCGTGCTCGTCGCCTCCACCATCGGCCTGTTCAGTACGGGCATTGTTCTACTCTTCGTGGGACCGGTCGGCGGCGAGGTGTGGAAGCAGCTCCATACCCTCATCTTCTTTGTCTGGTTCTCGGTGATGGCAGTCCACGTCCTTGCGTACCTTGGACGAACGCCGCGACTTGCCCTGGCGGATCTTGGGCCCCAGGAGGATCGAGGGACCAGCAACCTGACAGCCGGACGTATCACCCGGCAGGGACTGCTTGTGGGAAGCCTCCTCCTTGGTCTGGCCTTGGCCATCGCCCTCATACCCTGGGACGCGTCATGGATCCACTTGCTCACAAGGCTACGACCTGAACGGTGAGTGATCTGCTTTCGTCTGACAGGCGCATTGTGTTACGTCTCTCGCTGCGCTACGCATGGTGTGCGTCCTGGACCTTGCGGACTGCATGATCAGGGGTGGCGAGCTCATCGGGGCTGAGCGTGAGACCGGCAGCTGCCACGTTGTCCTCCAGATGCGACACCTTGGATGTCCCGGGGATCACCAGCATGACCGGTGAGCGCTGCAGCAGCCAGGCAAGGGCGATCTGTCCCTGGGTCGCCTGGTGGCCAGCGGCGATCCGACCCAACAGTCCACCCGGCTCGGTTAACGGTCCGGCGGCAAGCGGAGCCCAGGGGATAAAGCCAATGCCCTGGCGCTGGCAATAGTCCAGGACGTCCTCAGAAGCGCGGTCGGTCAGGTTGTAGCGGTTCTGGACCGAGACGATGCTCGCTAACTTCTGTGCACGCCGGAGCTGCGCGAGGTTGACATTAGAGACTCCGATGTGGCGAATCTTGCCCTCGCGCTGCATCTCGACAAGGGTGCCGATCGACTCCTCGATGGGAACCTCGGGATCAGGCCGGTGAAACTGGTAGAGGTCGATCCGCTCCAGCTTGAGCCGGCGCAGGCTGCCTTCCAGCGCCTGCCGAAGGTGCTCCGGCCGCCCATTGGTTGTCCATTGACCCGGACCGGGGCGCACCATCCCTCCCTTCGTCGCGATGACGAGCCCCCGGGGGTAGGGATACAGTGCCTCGGCGATCAACCGCTCGGAGACCTCCGGGCCGTACGCATCGGCCGTGTCGATGAAGGTCACGCCGAGCTCCATAGCTCGACGGAGCACGCGTTTGCACTCTTCCGGATCTGTCGGCTCACCCCAGATGCCTGGACCCGTGAGCCGCATGGCCCCGAAGCCCATGCGGTTGACGGTCAGGTCTCCTCCCAGGGTGACGGTGCCGGCAGCAGAGGCGTTGACGGTGGTGGTGTTGCTTGTCATCGGTGTACTCCTTTCAATCTTCCGTTGAGGTGGTTCACCTCCAGCATAAGAGGCTTCCATGGGACACAGATCGAGAAACGGTGGGAAAGAGATTATGAACTGAGCTCAATAGACCATGCTCGGCGCCTGCTCTTCTGCTCGCGTGACAGGGTTCGCCGCGCTGTCACGGTTTCATCTGACACACGTATACTCGAGAGGGCCCGCCACATGGAGACGGTCAAGTTTGTCATCCCAAAACTCGATGAGAGCGCCGGTGTCGGCGATCTCGCCACCGCCATTCTGGGAATTAGTGGTGTCGCCGGTATCGCCACCGACCTCTCGTCGCATACCGTCAGCGTCGAGTACGATCCAGACTACGTAAATCCAAAGATGATCAGCGGATCGATTGAGGGTACCGGTTATCCTGTCGACAGCCTCAGCGACACCGCGGAGATGCCCCAACGATGAGGGCTATCGGACCTTGAAGCAGGCGTAGGGCCGCACTGTATAGAGCCGCGGCAGGAGAAGTGAATGGGTAGGAGCAACCGATCGCTCACCGACATTCTCAAGTCCCATGTAGGCGTTGTCCCGGAACATCCTGTCAGTCCGAGAACCGCAGAGATCCGGTCGCGCCTCGCGGGCGCCAACGTCGGCGTCAGTGTCTGTCCGTACTGCGCCGTCGGCTGCTCCCAGCTCGTCTACCACAGGGACGGAAAGGTTCTCAGCATCGAGGGGAATTACGAGAGCTTCATCAATGGCGGCACCCTCTGCCCCAAGGGCTCGGCCACCTCCGGCCTGGTGGTCAATCCCCGCCGGCTCACCACGGTGAAGTACCGTGCTCCGAACAGCGACCATTGGGAGGACAAGCCGCTCGACTGGGCTATGGAGCGTATCGCTCAGCTTGTCAAGAAGACGCGGGACGCGACCTTCGTCCACAAGACGCCGGCCGGAAAGACGGTGAATCGCACCACGGCGATCGCCCATTTAGGCGGTGCCACCCTCGACAATGAGGAGAACTACGTCATCAAAAAGCTGTTCACCGCCGGCCTGGGAATGGTCTATGTCGAAAATCAGGCCCGTATATGACACAGCTCGACCGTGCCCGGTCTGGGCGCAAGGCTCGGCCGCGGTGGTGCCACCACCGCCGAGAACGATCTCGCGAACTCGGACTGCATTGTCATCATGGGCTCCAACATGGCGGAGAACCATCCGGTCTGCTTCCGCTTCGTGATGAAGGCGCGCGAGCACGGCGCGAAGATCGTCCACGTTGATCCTCGCTTCTCCCGAACATCCGCTGTTGCCAATCAGTTCGTGCGCATCCGTCCAGGCTCGGACATTGCCTTCCTGGGCGGGCTGATCAACTACGTGATTCAGCACGAGACGTACTTTAAGGAGTACGTAGCTGCCTACACCAACGCCTGCACCCTCATCAATCCCGAGTTTCAGGACACCGAGGACCTCGACGGCCTCTTCTCCGGCTTCATAAGGGACATGAATCAGTACAATCACGATACCTGGCAGTACCAGGGCATGAAGTCATCGCCATCTCCATCGATGCATCAACAGTTCGGCAGCATGTCCTATAGCCAGCGCGTTGGAAATCTCGTCGGAGAATGGCCACCGCCCTCCGATCCCACCATGCAAGATCCCAGCTGTGTCTTCCAGATCCTCAAGCGCCACTTCGCGCGCTACACACCCGAAATGGTGGAGCAGGTCTGCGGCGTGCCAAAAGTGGAGTTTCTCGAGGTAGCAGATGCCATCTCAGAGAACTCCGGACGAGAGCGGACAACCGCCTTTTGTTATGCCGTCGGCTGGACCCAGCACACCAACGGCTCTCAGATCATCGGCGCATGTGCCCTCCTCCAGCTCTTGATGGGCAACATCGGCCGTCCCGGTGGCGGCATCCTCGCGCTCCGCGGGCATGCCAGTATCCAGGGCTCGACTGATATCCCGACGCTCTACGAGATCCTGCCGGGCTATCTCGCCATGCCCAACACCTTTGACCAGCATGAGACGCTCAAGGACTACCTGGAGACCGAGACGCCCAAGACCGGCTACTGGAATAATCTGCCCAAGTTCATGGTTTCCCTGCTCAAGGCATATTACGGCGGCAACGCCACGGCCGAGAACGCCTTCTGTTATGAGCTGCTTCCCAAGATCAGCGGCGACTACTCAACCTTTCCCATGTTCCTGGCCGCCAAAGAGGGTCTGGTCAAGGGCATGTTCATCATGGGCCAGAATCCGGCAGTGGGCGGCATGGACACCGGCCTCATGCGCGAGGCCCTGGCCGGGCTCGACTGGCTGGTGATCCGTGATCTCTTCGAGATCGAAACGGCCACCTTCTGGCGCGACTCGCCCGAGGTGAGGCGCGGCAAGCTCGATCCCGGGAGCATCAAGACCGAGGTCTTCCTCATGCCGGCCGCCATCGCGGCTGAGAAGGATGGCACCTTCACCAATACCCAGCGGCTTCTGCAGTGGCACGACAGAACCGTCGAGCCGCCCGGAGACGCCACCACCGAGCCCTGGTTCATCTATCACCTGGGGAAGCGCTTAAGAGAGCTGTACGCCGCAGAGGACACGCCGCAGGCGCGCCAGATCAAGGCGCTGGACTGGAGCTATCCCCTGGAGCGGTCTGACCGGGGGGTGGAAGAGCCGGCCCTGGACGCCATTCTCAAGGAAATTAATGGCTACACGGTCGCGGACCGGAAGCAGCTACCGGGCTTTGACGCCTGCAAAGACGACGGCTCGACGGCATGCGGCTGCTGGATCTACAGCGGCGTCTATCCGGAGAAAGGACAGAATCTGGCTCGGAGTCGGGTCAGCGACGACCACTACTCCTTGGGCTGGGGCTTCGCCTGGCCTGCCAATCGCCGCATCCTGTACAACCGCGCCTCGGCCGACCCCCAGGGCAAGCCCTGGTCGGATCGCAAGAAGCTGATCTGGTGGGATGAGCAGCAGAAGAAGTGGACCGGCTACGACGTTCCAGACTTCCCGGTAGGGAAGGCGCCCGACACGCCCTTCAAGCAAGACGGTGTCGGCATGGACGCCCTCTCCGGCTCAGATCCGTTCATAATGCTCGGTGATGGCAAGGGTTGGCTCTTCGTCCCTGCCGGTTTGCGGGATGGCCCGCTCCCTACCCACTACGAGCCAATGGAGTCTCCGGTCGACAACGCGCTTTACGCCCAGGAGACCAATCCGTTAACACGCTACTGGCCACGCAAAGGAAACCGCCTGGCCAGGCATGGCGATCCCACCTTTCCCTACGCCGTCACGACTTATCGCCTGACCGAGCACCATACCGCCGGGGGCATGAGCCGCTGGGTGCCGTGGCTGGCCGAGCTCCAGCCAACCTTCTTCGCCGAGATCAGCCCGCACCTGGCCGGCAGGATTGGCGTCAATAACGGCGACTGGGTGATCCTGAGCACACCACGTGGAGAGGTGGAAGCGCGAGCGCTGGTGACTGAGCGTATGCAGCCGACTCGCCAGAACGGCAAGCTCGTCGACACGGTGGGCCTGCCTTACCACTGGGGCTACTCCGGCATCGTCAAGGGCGACGCGGCCAACGACCTGGTCTCGCTCGTGGGCGAGCCGAATGAAAGCATCCAGGAAGACAAGGCCTTCACCTGCAACGTCCGGAGGGGCAGGCTCCGGAGCCGTGAGCCATGAAAGGCTTCTTCACCGATACATCCCTCTGCATCGGCTGCAAGGCATGTGAGGTTGCCTGCAAGCAGTGGAATCAGCTCCCCATGGACGATTTGCTCTGGATTGGATCCAGCTACGACAACACGCATCACTTGAGCGCCACCACCTGGAGGCATGTCACCTTTGCCGAGAGCCCGGGCTCCGGCGGGTCCGGTGGCCAGACAGATTGGATGATGATGAGCGATGTGTGTAAGCACTGCGCTCACGCCGGTTGTCTGGAGGCCTGCCCCACCGGCGCCATTATCCGTACGGAGTTCGACACGGTCGTGGTGCAGCAGGATGTCTGTAACGGCTGCAACTACTGCGTACCTGCCTGCCCCTACGGTGTGATCGAGGTCAACATGACTGCGGAGTCGGGAGACGGCAAGGCGCACAAGTGCACGCTCTGCTACGACCGACTCAAGGATGGACTCGAGCCCGCCTGCGCCAAGGCCTGCCCCACCGACTCCATCCAGTTCGGCGATACAAAGGAGTTGCGTGCCCACGCCGAGAACCGGGTGAAGCAGCTAAGGGAGCAGGGCTTGAACGCCTACCTCTACGGCGACGAGCAGGTCGGCTCGTCTCCCGGCATCGGGCGTCTCGGCGCTTCCTTCCTCCTCCTGGACAAGCCACAGAAATACAACCTGCCCGAATACCCCACGCTCCCGCAGGATCACACTCTGCCGGGCGTCCTGGCGCTGGCCGCCACGGCAGTTGCCCTGGGCGCGGCCACGGCCTGGTCGTTCTGGCAGGATAGTCGGTAGGGGCAGCCGCGCCGAGCCTACCCTTTGTTCCCAGCCAGGAGTCAAACACCATGACTAGCAGCCAAGAAGCTCAGGGCTCAGGGCTCACAGCTCAAGGCTCACAGCTCATACCTCACAGCTCGACCGTCGTCACCGCCAGCACCCAGGTACAAGACACCTACTACGGCTCGCCCGTCATCAAAGCACCCCACTGGAAGTGGCTGATCATCAACTACTTCTTCTGCGGAGCGCTGGCGGGAGGCGGCTTCACCATCGCCACACTGGCCGAGCTCTTCTCCAAGGACCGCGGTCTGGTTCGCGCTGGGCGCTACCTGTCCTTCGCCGCGCTGGTGCCCTCCATGCCGTTGCTCATCCTGGATCTGGGAAGGCCGGAACGGTTCCTTAATATGCTGCGCATCGTCAAGCTCAGATCGCCCATGTCTCTCGGATCCTGGGCGCTGACCGGCTTGGGACTGTTCTCAGGCCTGGCGGCCGGTCTGCAGCTGCTGGCGGACATGACCCACCGCGATCTTCTGCCCGGGCCCCGCCGCCTGATCGGCGTCCTTGGCCTGCCCTTCTCGGTGTTCGTCGCCGGCTATACCGGGCTGCTCCTGGCGATCACGAACGTTCCGCTCTGGGCGAAGAACTACCTGCTGATGGGGCCGACCTTCATGGCGTCGGCCTTCTCCAGTACCTTCGCCGCGCTCTCCATCATCCTTGGGTTTGGCGAAGGTGATCGTGAGCGCTCGGCCAAAGGCGTGGCCCGTGCCGAGGTGATTTGTTTGTCGGCGGAGCTGGGCCTGCTTACGGTGGGCATCATCCGCCTGGGAGGGCTGGGCAAGCCGCTCACGACCGGCAAGTGGGGGATGCTCTTCTGGCCCCTCACCTACGTCAACGGCATCGTGCTTCCGCTCATCCTGCAGCTCACCGGCCCTGCACGAGGCAACAACCGCACCCGCGCACAACGAACCGCTACGGCGCTGCAGGTGCTGGCCGGCGGCTATGTTCTCCGCATGCTCATGATCTTCGCCGGCCGGGAGTCCGCCAACCGCCCGGCAGACTACTTCGAGTACACCAGCCGTGAGCGTTGAAATGGCTCATGGCTCCCTCCACATTCGGCCGGGTATGGACGTCTACAGCGCCTACCAGGATCAGTACATCGGGAGCGTGGTCTGCGTGTGGCGGCGCGAAGACCGCCCTGGCTCCGCTCCCCAGTGCGGAGCGGCCGGCGACCAGTCGGGATCATCGCCCGAGTACGCTGCAGGTGCCGCCCGGTCCAATCCCAATCTCATCCACGAGGAGGGCCACGACGTGGACCCCACTTGGTTTGTCGGCAGCAAACAGCTGGGGGAAGAGATGGGACCCTTCCCCACGATGCAGGTTGGAAACACCGGTCCCATCAGGCAATCTGCATCGCAGAACTACGCAACAGAGCCCGAAGATGAGCTGGCGAACGTGGCATACTTCGCGGTGCGTCCTGGTCGGATCAATCTCGGGCCGCT
>Ga0207416_1004603_pt1 | contig 11800 bp, 8 predicted proteins | sample PaiPotPPM11metaG_FD_184107 | JGI IMG/M metagenome (GOLD analysis project Ga0207416, IMG submission 184107) | Iron sulfur acid spring bacterial and archeal communities from Banff, Canada, to study Microbial Dark Matter (Phase II) - Paint Pots PPM... ...
CATCAATGTCAGTAAGATTGTTTCAATAAAGAGCGTGCGTTCCGCGTCGAAACCCAGAGCGACAATCTGATTAGCAATGAGCGATGCTACTCCAATATCGCTCAGCAGCGCGGGAACCAGCGAAGCTGCTAAAAGACCCACGCACCATAACGCCAGAGAAAGCTCCCAATGATGCTTCCGTGTCTTCTGATAGTTCTGAACCTTTCGCACAAGCATATTTTTTTCTCTCTCTTACCTATTTTTCGAGCCTGGACGGCCCTTCGCTTTCTAGCATACTGTTTGAAAATGAGAGAGACATGAAAAATCAGTGCAACCTGTCACATCCTGAATAGCAATAACCCCGTTTTCGATGGTTATGCCAGCAGCAATCTGCTGCGCTTGCAAATGTAGAGCGGAATCGACTTCTGACGCCAGAAATGTCTGGAACTCCGTGCAGAAAAAAACGCTAAAGAGCAGGATGAGGAACGCAAAAATCGCGGTATACCAGAGGGTCAACTTGATGCGATTGCCAGGGAATGGGAGACCTCGTCGAATGCTACCATTGGTACCATCCTTACAAACAATTTACCAAATTGTGTTTCTTTTTTCATACACCTGAGTTACTATACGGATACAAATTCGAGCGAGAAGTGGCACATTGAAAGACGACTCATGTGAAGACACTTCTTGCCCGCCAATACTCATCGATAAAAAATGCTCAGGAGGTTCTGTCTAGTATGGCTTATGTAATCACCCAGCCATGTATCGGCTCCAAAGATGCGTCGTGCGTCGAGGTCTGCCCCGTTGATTGTATCCATCCCGCCCCACATGAACAACAATATCAATATGTCGATCATCTCTTCATCAATCCCAGCGAGTGTATCGACTGCGGCGCGTGCGAGGCGGCCTGTCCATCCTCGGCCATTTACGCGACATCCGTTGTCCCTCGCCAATGGAGCAACTTCATCGCGATCAACGCCCATTTCTATGGTCAACGAGTCAGGTAAATGCCGGTTCGCCCCAATCGCCGATCCGTGTGGGTACAAGTTTCCATGCCAGCAGTCGCTGGCGCTGGATAGTGAGCGTGAGGATGTTCCCCCGGCGCACCACTTCGGGATACATATTATCGAAAACGAAGTTGCCGAGACTATAGATGATCGGTTTCCCTTTGTAATACTCATACGGCTCGATGACATGCGGATGCGCTCCCACCACGAGGTCAGCGCCGGCGTCAATGGCGACCTGGGCAAGCGATCGCTGCTCGGCTGTCAGTCCCGTGAAATATTCGATGCCCCAATGCACAAAGGCGATCACGAAATCGGCTGACGCGCGCGCCCTGGTGACATCCAGGCGTAGATCCGTCGCATCCAGCCACGCATGACCCGGCGTGGTATCCGTCGCCGCGAACGAATAGGGATCAATCTCGTCGTAGGCAAGGAAGGCGATGGTCGTGCCGCGCACCGTCTTGACAACGGGTGTGTGCGCCTGCTGTTTATTCTGTCCGCCGCCGATGGGCGTGATGCCGCGCCTGGGCAGCGTCAACCATTCATCGACAAAAGCCGCTTTGCCATAATCCCCGCTGTGGTTATTGGCAACCGAAACCAGGTCGAAGCCGGCGTTGAGCAGGCGATCATAGGCGCGCGCATCCCCGCGAAAATTGTAAGATTTGGGAACAGGCTGGCCCAGCCTGGAGATCACGCACTCCAGGTTGCCGGTGGTCAAATCGAAGCCGCGCAGGAACTCGGCGGTATAGGTGAAAGGATAGGGATCACCCGGCGCTGTTGACAGCATATGGCTATTCACAGTGCGCCCAATCATCACGTCTCCGGTAAACGCGAGCGTGACAGGCGTATCAGGGACAGACGTAGGTGTTGGACTGGGAACGCTAGCCGTCCTGGTGAGAAGTTCCTGTGGAGCATGACCGCTCGCGGGTGGGGTATTCGAGCCGCAGCTCGCCACCCCCACCAAAGCCGCACCCGCTATGAGAACTTCCCGTCGCGTCCAGGTAGGTTGTTGCGATTCCCTATCGCCCGCACTTTTCTTCTTCATGGAGCCATTGTAACATACGTTGAAGTGAAACACCCCCAGGAATGGGAGTCTTTACAAACTTTTTACAGATTTCTGCCCCTGTTTTGATTTCCATCGTCTATAAGACGATGCGCAGGTCGTGGCGTGAGATGCTCTTGCCATACGTCAGGTTCGCTCTACAAGGACGGGTCTTATACGGGAAGTGTTGCCGACGCGAAATGGGGAGTGGATGGCCGCACCAGCATAATTGCGGGACAGATCACCAGAGATTTTACGCTGCCCGATGATGACCCCGCGCAAAAACTGGTTTTCTTGGCAGTGAACACCCGGAAAACGCTCGTGGGGGCGGGTCTGAGCAAGCCGTAAGCCGAATTCTGTCCCCGCCCTGTCTTGCGGCAAAGCAGGGGGCAATCATCTCTCTGCGATGTCAGTTGCCCAACACCTCTAGCGACCAACCCGAAGGTTGACAGACGAGCAGCCTGCTAGCAGGCGAACCTGCTATCCCCTCTGTTTGGTCTTGCTCCGAATGGGGTTTACCCGGCCAGCCAGTTACCTGGCTGCCGGTGAGCTCTTACCTCACCATTTCACCCTTACCCACATGGTTCGCATAGCGTGTGGGCGGTATGTTTCTGTGGCACTTTCCTTGAGATCGCTCCCACTGGCCGTTAACCAGCATTCTGCTCTATGGAGTTCGGACTTTCCTCGGAACAATTGTCCCGCGATTGCCTGTCTTCCTCAGACCCGCCACGCTACCATACCATAAAACAGCGCTTTTGTCGAGTGAATACGAGTTATTGACGGCTACCCGCAAACGCGCTACAATGCCACTACCGAAAGGGAATATCATAAACGTTTCCGTTCTTGACAGTTGGGAGAAGTTGCATGTCAACGGGCCGTCAGATTCGTCTGACATCGCTCGCCAGTTGCGCTGGTTGAGCTTCCAAGATGGGGCCACAAGCCCTGGCGCAGGTTCTGCGTCCACTCGCTGCACAAATTGCTCCACCGGAATTGCTGGTCGGTCTGCACAGCGCCGACGACGCGGCAGTCTACAAGGTGAATGATCAGCAAGCCATCATCAGCACGGCGGATTTTTTCCCGCCGGTGGTCGATGATCCTTATACATTTGGAGCTATCGCAGCCGCCAACGCGTTGAGTGATATCTACGCGATGGGCGGGCAGGTTCTTATGGCTATTAACCTGGTCGCCTGGCCCGACAACCTGGATTACGGCATCTTGAGCGATATTTTGCGCGGCGGCGCGGACATCGTCGCCCAGGCCGGCGGCGTGATCGCGGGCGGCCATACCATCACCGACCGCGAGCCAAAATATGGGCTGTCCGTGACAGGTACGGTTCATCCTGAACGCATCCTGACCAAAGGCGGCGCGCGGCCGGGTGATCTATTGGTTCTCAGCAAGCCGCTCGGCACAGGGCTGATCACCACCGCGCACAAACGCGACCTGGTGGAGCAGGCTGATCTCGATGCCGCCGTACAATCAATGATGCGACTGAACCGTGAGGCCAGCCAGGCGCTGCTGCGCCTCGGCGGCGGTGTCCATGCCGCGACCGATATTACCGGCTTCGGCTTGCTTGGTCATGCCTGGGAAATGGCATCACAAAGCCGCGCCAGTATGAGCTTCTCGTTCGCCGCGCTGCCGCTGCTCCCTGGCGCGCGCCATTACGCTGAGATTGGCGCGTTTCCCGATGGAACGGGGCGCAACGAGGAGTATCTGACGGCGCGTGTGCGTATCGACGAGCAGCTCGACGAGATTGCGCATGTGATCTTATTCGACCCGCAAACATCGGGCGGACTCTTCGCGGCTATCGATCCCGCCTCGTGGCCGCTGCTGGCGAAACTCGCGCCAGATGTCCCTTTTTGGCGCGTCGGCACGGTCACAGAGCGGGTTGAACATGAGGCAGAGGCGCTTTTGGAGGTCCATTTGTGAGCGAGTCGCTTGAGGAGATACTCACTATCCATTTTCACGATCCGGCGCTGTTGAAGATGGCCCTGACGCATCGCTCGTACATCTATGAAGGGCGCGGCATCGGCCAACCATCGAACGAACGCCTGGAATTCCTGGGCGATTCGATTCTGGCGTTCGTCGCCACCGATTTTCTCTATCGCACCTACCCCACGCTGACAGAGGGGGAACTGAGCGATATTCGCGTCATGTTGATACGCACAGAAACGCTGGCAGTCTTCGCGCATGACATCAAGCTGGAAACGTTCATCCGTATGGGAAAGGGCGAACGCCACCGCGAGGTAGGAAAGCGCGTCCTGGCCTCGACTTTCGAGGCGCTGCTGGGAGCGATCTTTCTTGATCAGGGCATGGCAACTGTGCAGGAGTTCTTGTTGCCGCGCCTGGAACCACTGACCGAGACCATCGTGACGCAAAGGCTTTTCAAGGATGACAAATCGCTGTTCCAGGAACTGGCCCAGGCGCACGACGGCATCACGCCAGCCTACCGGCTCGTCAACCAGGAAGGTCCTTCGCACGACCGCGAATTCACTGTCGAGGCGCTATTGGGCGATGATGTGGCCGGACGCGGACACGGACGCAACAAACAAACCGCCGAACAGGAAGCCGCCCACGCGGCGCTGGTCAACCGGGGATGGATGTAGACATGCCAAAGAGCATTATTTGGGGATTATTGGGAGGGGGATGATATGCAACTGGAACCGAGAGCGCGTACAGAACAGACGGTGCGCGTCAGCCCGAAACTGATCACATCCAGCACGATCTTGCACCTGTCAGCCGATGAGCTGGAACGATCGGTAAACCAGGAACAGGTAGAGAATCCGACGCTTGAGGTGGATGAACAAACGATCTGCCTGCTGTGCGGCGCTCCCATGTATGGGCGTACCTGTCCCAACTGCGGGCATTTCGGCGCGCCGACGCAGCCGCTGCCAGCTATCAGTGAAGCGCCAATCAACTACGATATCCCAACTGAAACGGCCTGGAATGCCACTGAGCATACCTTCGATATCGATAACTACGGCTTTGCCGCCACCGAGCGCGACGACGAGGATGATCCCTGGGCGCGTATCCTCTTCAGCGATACCCTGGCGGAAATCTTGCTGCGGCAGCTAGAAGCCTTCATCGCCCCCGGTGATGAAGAGATCGCCGAACAACTGGTGGGCAACCTCAATGAGCGCGGCTACCTGGAAATGAGCGTGTCAGACATCGCCGCGCATCTCGACGTACCCGTCCAGCGCGTCGAGTACGTGCTGAGCCAGTTGCAGACATTAGAGCCGCTCGGCATCGGCGCGCGCGACCTGCGCGAGTGCCTTTTGATCCAGTTGGATGCTCTCGAAGAGCTAGATACTCCTCATCCGCTCGTCCACACCTTGATCGACCGCTACCTGGATCGTCTCGGTCGCAATCAGTGGCAAGAAATCGCCCGCGCTCTGGGCGCAACTGAACGCGATGTACGCCAGGCCGGCCACTACATTCGCACGACACTGCACCCATTCCCGGCCTACACCTACAACGCGGAGACGCAACAGGCCCGCTCAAGCAATGACGCCACCTACGTGCGTCCAGACGTGATCATTCGCAAGATCGAGCAAGGGTTCGAGCTTGAACTGATCGAGGAAAAACGCTATCGCTTCTCGATCAACACTGATCAAGCCATGCCACCGCTCGACAACCAGCCACTATCAAGCGAACTGCAACAGTACATCAACCATCACCTCGACCGGGCAAAATTCTTCATCGATTGTGTGCAGCGGCGCTGGCGCACGCTCAAGCGCGTGATGGAACTGGTCGTCGATTACCAGCGCGATTTCTTAGAGCGCGGCGTGCGCCACCTGCGCCCGCTCACGCGCGCCGAAGTCGCTACGCGCCTGAACCTGGACGAGGGGACAGTCAGCCGCGCCACCGCCAATAAGTACGCGCTGCTGCCGAATGGCCGCCTGATTCCGCTGTCGGACTTTTTCGACAGTTCGTTGAGCATCAAAGACGTGCTGCGCGAAGTCATCGCCGGGGAAGATGCGAAACGGCGCTTCAGCGACGACGAACTGGCCCATCTGATGCAGGCGCGCGGCTATTCGATGGCGCGCCGCACGGTGACAAAGTACCGTGAAGAAATGGGCATCGGCTCGTCACGCGAGCGCTAACGGTTCGACATAGATCGTTTTTTCGCGTTCGTACACCACCATGCCGGGGCCGCCGCCTTTCATGTGGCGCACATGGCGCTGCAGCGTATAATCCACGGGCGCGGTGGTGCTGCCCCGCGCCTGGCTATAGTAGGCGGCGAGCGCGGCAGCCTGATCAATCGTGCCGCGCGGGATCTCGCGCCCGGCGGCTTTGATGATAACATGCGCGCCAGGGACGCCGCGCGCGTGCAGCCACAGGTCGTTGGACGCCGCCTGCCGGAAGGTGACTTCTTCATTCTGACGGCTATTCTTGCCGACCAGGATAGTGAAACCGTCGCGGCTCTGTACAGGCAACGGAACGCCACCACCGGGCGGCACGGGTTTACCCTTAACGAATTTGCCGCCCTTTTTGCCGGGCTTCTGCGCCTTCTTCTCCTGCGGCTTGCCGCGCAGGTAGCCCGCCGCCTGCACCTCGGCCTTCACCAGACTCACCTCGGCAGGCGTTTCCGCCAGCACAAGATCGGTCAGCAATTGCTCCACGGTGGCGAGTTCAATGGCGTTTTGCTCAATCTGAGCGGGAACGAGCGCGGCGGCGCGGCGCAACTTGTGATACTTGTTGAAATGCCGGTTCGCGTTTTCGACGGCATCGAAGCGCGGATCAAGCGCAATCGTGACCAACGACGGCTGATCCGCGTACAGGCTGGCAAAATCGGGCAGCGCGACGCTTGCCTTCCCGCGTTCGATCTCATGCTGATGCGCCAGCAACAACTCGCCCTGCACGCGATAGTGGGCTGCATCCTCAATATTCACCAACTCGTGCCGCAAAATCTCGGCCTTGCGCTGGCAACGGTCGCGCTGCGACTGCAGGACCTTGCGGATGGGCGAGCGCACATGCTCCATCGCGTCCCGCCATTCAGCATGAGCATAGTAGTCATCGATCAAACTATTGATCGATGGGAATGCGCGCACGCGCATTCCCGGCTGATCGGCATACTGTTCAAGTATGTACGGAGCAAAGGCTATAGGAAAAGCCTGGCCGGTCGCTTGTCTCGTCCCATCACCAATCCGCTCGGCTAGCTGCGGTCGCCAGGCGCGCGTATCATACAGAGCCGACAGGTCGCGTACATTCCAGGCCAGTTCTTCCCATAGCTCAGCCCGATCCTCCACGGGAGATTCCGCGTCGCCGGTGGTACGGTAGACGGCTTCACGCGCAATCAGCGGACTAAAGCCGAGCAGATGATGCGAGAGCAGTTGCCAGCAGGTGGGCTGTCCAGACGCGGCGCGTTTACGCGATTTGCCAGCGCTGTTGGCAACGGCCTGCGGACGCTCGGCCATCTCTTCCGCCGCGCAAATCACGAGCTGCGCCGCCGAGATCGTCATTGGCTCCAATTTGGGCAAAAGCTGGCCGACAAGCGCGCGCTGCTGAGGCGGCGGCGGCACATAGAGCAGGTTTGGCGCGATGGTACGATAGCGATTGACGGCAGCATCCACCCGCTTCAAGCTGCCGAGGATCAGGTTTTGCTCATCGACAAGGATGATGTTGCTGAGGCGGCCCATAATCTCGATGATCAGGCGATAGCGCACGCGATCTTCGCTGCCGGAACTGGCCGGGCGACTGGAGACCAGTTCGATCACCCGTTCCCAACGCGACGGCTGCACAGTTTCGATGCGCGTGCCTTCGAGATGTTTGCGCAGCAGCATGACAAAGGGCGGCGGCTCGCTGGCGATTTTCGGTGGTTTGAGCGCGGTCAGGTGTACGCGCGCCAGTTGGGGATGCGCGGAAAGATAGAGCCAGCGATTGCGCCCGCCTTCACTTCCAGGTGCGTAACACTGGATAGCGATGGAGTGTTCGGTTGGCTGAATTACGGTGTCGATGCGCGCGCCGATCAAGAGCGCGCGCCACTCGTCCGCGACGGCTGCTAATGTGATCGCGTCAATATACATATGATTTCCCTTCCGATTTATTTCCGTAACAACCTTGCTATGTTGTACAATGAAACTAGAGAGTAGGTTTCACATTCCCATGTGGCTGTTCAAGCATCAGCCGCTATTGGCAAGAGGGCATCATGTCCCTGCTGCATCTTAACTATGTGTCCGTTTATACTCTGCAAGCGCCTGCTTATAGGGAACTAGCACTGGGGTTGTTGCCTGCTCAATAATCAATTCGTAGATCGCTCGTCCACCCCGCTTGCCCAGATATGTAAATCCCGCATCCTCCAGCATCTGTTTTCCCTGTGGCGAACCTCCATTTGAGTGAATGCTGATAATTTCAACACCCTGGCTACCCCAGATACAAAGCGTCCTCAGCGCAAACTTTCTCAGAAGCATCGCTGCATATTTCTCCCTTTGTTCCCAGGGAACCAGAGGCGTTGTCATCATATCAATGATAATACACTCAAGCGGCTTACCGGGTACAAACTGTTCGATAGAGTTCGTATTGAACGTCCATCCTCTTCGCCCTTGTTCTTTGAACTCAATTATTGCCTCATGAGTTAATGGTACAAGATTAATAGATGCAACCAGGCGATTATGATCATAGAGGTGGTGACTGATGTTTGGATTTGTCTCAACAAATGCCTGTACCGCCTTGACCGTTTCTGGCACAACTGCATAGTCACCAAAAACCAAACGCGCCAGCTCATTTTCAGCATCCAGATCCTCAACGGTTGCCGTTCTGTAGATATATTCGTGACCTCGTACAGAGAGTACCGCCGCTTCTATCTTTTGGACGATTTCGTCAATCTCTCGTTTCAGAAATACGCCTTGCTTGCGCCCAGGAAGGATAATCTTCTTGATCTTCTTGGCACGAATCCACCCCTGGAAAGCATCGTCTGTGAGTCCGAGTCGTTGCCGTGCTTCAGAAGCACTATAATAGACATCAGACCATTTACCTAAACTCATAAACTTCTCCTTTTGTTCGTTTTTGCTTGCTAAATCAGCCGAGGATGAAAGAATGCCTTTAGGGAACGCATTTAAGCGGTAGAGGTTAATAGCAAAGAAACTGTTTCCCCCCGGTTCATTTAGAGCTAGCCTTATTATATCCAAAATTTCTCTAATATGGCAACTTTGACAGGTTTGACGGTTTTTGTACTGCTATCTTATTGACATTTGGGTGATAGTATGGTACCCTTGAATTGAAGACGGTTTATACGGTTATGACGGTATATATGCGTCTGGCATCCTTGCCTGACACATCTCAAATAAGTACTCTTGTAACCGTTATACTCCGGTCTGGTTCTAGGAGAGCTACGAGGTTGCTGTAATCAACCTCGTAGCCTATTGCAAGCCAGCGTCGTCCTTTGTCAGATGGCCCATGTGACAATCAAAGCAGCCAGCGCATTTGTCCGTGGACAGTCTCCCCTGACGCTTCCAAAATCTGTTGTACGTAACAAGCCAGTTGCACCGAAAACTGCTACAGTTCATGAGAAACGTGAAGTACGGTATGAGCGGTTGCGCCAGGAACAACAGGCGCGGCTTGCTGCAACCTACGAGCGGTTGCAGCATCAGGGCATTCCAGTCACGGCGACGCGCCTGAGCCAGGAAGCGCGGGTAGACCGGCGCGCGGCCCAGGCATTTTGTCGCTCTCACGGCCCAAAGCCACAGGAACGGCTCGCACAGGCACTCAGCACGTTACAGGCCCATGCAGAACCAGTGACCGTGGCCGCCCTCTGCCATCTGGCAGGGGTCAGCGGCAAGCAGGCCAGCGCGTTCTTACGGGCGATCCGAGGCACGGAGCAAGAGCGATTAGCCGCCGCATTGGCAGAACTGCAAATACAGAGCGAACGGATCGGCATCCGCCGACTGGCACATGCCGCACAGGTGAACACCCTTGCAGCTTCGGCGTTCGTGCGAGAACATGCGGAGACGCAACAGGCAACAATGGTGCTGGTAGGGTAAGATGATAGTATCGGAGCAAGGTTATAAAACCTTGCTCCATCTCTGAAGGTGCTAAACCATGTTATTGGCAAAGAAAATCAGAATCGAGGTGTCTAAACAAGACGCCGAAGCCTTGGAGTTCATGCAGGCCAAGTGTCGCGGACTCTACAACTGGTGGGTGATGCGACTCAAGAACGGGGAGAAGTGGCCTGGATGGGAACAGGCCAAGCAGACGCTGCAAGCCAGTAAGCAGTATGACCCGGAACTGCGCTTTGTCTACGGCAAGCTCCTGCATGAGGTCTATTTCCGCCTGCATAGCGCGATGCAAGGCTTCTTTCGACGGGTGAAAGCTGGAGAAAAGCCAGGGTTTCCCAGGTACAAGCCCCGTCACCAGTTCTTCACGCTCAACTATCCCGCGATGTACCTCAAAGACAATATCAACGGCGCCACCATCACCTTACCAACAGGTGGCGGTGGCGCCAGATGGGGGACCAAAACGCTACCCAAACATCATCGCCCACCTCACAGAAGACCCGCCAGAGCATTTCCGTGAAGTAGCGGTCTCGCGCGATGCGCAGGAACATTATTACTGCTCGTTTGTCTATGACGACGCAGAGCAAGCCAATGATGACACAGAACCAGCGAGCGACTCTCAGGCTCTCAAACAAGAGAACCAACCCAGACCCAACAAGAAGCCGCGAACAAAGAAGCCGCCCCGTCCTATCAGAGATGACGGGATAGTAGCCTTTGACCTGGGGATCAAGACCTTAGCAACGGGGTACACCGATCAAGGGCGGTTCTATCATATAGGCGGCTTCAAAGGCTACCGCTGGTACAACAAACAACTGGACAAGATACGCTCGAAACGAGATAAGTGTAAGAAGAAATCACGCCGCTATATTCATCTCTCCAAAGTGTACAAGCGCGTCTCAGAACAGAAGCGGCGCAAACAACGAGACTGTCTGCATAAAGCCTCTCATTTCATCGCGCACCGACTGGCTGAAAGAGCTGTGGTAATAGGCGATCTTTCCCAACGGCAGATGGTTATCAAAAAGCAGGAACAGGAGACCCCCAAAGAACGCCGCAAACGGCAGATACGGAACCGTTTGGTGTATAATGATTGGGGACTGTACACGTTTGTGCAAATGCTTGAGTACAAGTGCTTGCACGTTGGGAAAGAGTTACATATCATCGATGAACGCGATACCTCCAAGATGTGTCATGGTTGTAAGCGATTGCAGCCGATGCCACTGTGGAAAAGAACGTATCGCTGTCCGAACTGTGGGCTGGTGATGGATCGTGATGACAACAGTGCGATCAACATCTACCAGAGGTTCGTTGCCTGGCTGAGGCCACACACTCATCTGGTGTGAGTGCGGTGTACTGTATGTGTGTACAGGAATCAAGATGTTTTATATGTTTTGAAAGGCAGCGTCAGGAAAACACCATGCAAACGGAAGCACAGGATACCGCGCACCAGCTCCAGACAGCGCCGCCAACGAGGCAGGGGCTACTTTTCGTCCTTTCAGCGCCATCGGCAGCCGGCAAAGATAGCGTCATTCACGAACTCAAAGCGCAAGGTACAGATATCTTCGTCGTGCCTTCGATTACCGCTCGCCCTCCACGCCCCGGAGAAAGCGAAGGCAACCCATACCATTTTGTCAGCGAAGCAACGTTCAAGCGGATGGTCGCTGAAGACAAGCTGATCGAGTACGCGCAAGTCCACGGGAACTGGTATGGGCAGCCGAAAGAACCCATTCGCGCAAATCTGCAAGCCGGTCGCGACGTGCTGCTCAAAATCGATGTGCAGGGGGCAGCAA
>Ga0207416_1004608_pt1 | contig 11786 bp, 7 predicted proteins | sample PaiPotPPM11metaG_FD_184107 | JGI IMG/M metagenome (GOLD analysis project Ga0207416, IMG submission 184107) | Iron sulfur acid spring bacterial and archeal communities from Banff, Canada, to study Microbial Dark Matter (Phase II) - Paint Pots PPM... ...
TCGCGTGGCTTCGGGTATACTAGGCATGGTTCGCTCCTTGTTCGTGTAGTACGTGTATAGGCTTACACTACAATGGAGCAACTTCTTTGTCAAGCAACTTTGTGAGGAAGATTTAGTTCCGACCCTCCGCTTAGGGATTGAAACCAAACGTCGCGCGGTCCGTCATCCAGGGATATTCCCGGCTGAAAAGCCGATGAACCCGCTTAGGGATTGAAACCAGCATACGACAAGCTTACCGTCGTATCCCTGAGGGGCTGAAAAGCCGATGAACCCGCTTAGGGATTGAAACCCTCGTGCTAGCGATATCTCGAAGATCCTCTTCGGGTGGCTGAAAAGCCGATGAACCCGCTTAGGGATTGAAACTTTTATCCGGTAGACGATATCGTGAGTCCAATTGCAAGGCTGAAAAGCCGATGAACCCGCTTAGGGATTGAAACGTGACCTATTTCACAGGCGAAATTGCGAGTACCACGGCTGAAAAGCCGATGAACCCGCTTAGGGATTGAAACGGCAAGTACCAGTTGGTATTGGCAGGTGATGGTACGGCTGAAAAGCCGATGAACCCGCTTAGGGATTGAAACGAACGGAGGGTCGCAACAGTTTGATACGTGCCTCCCTGTGTGGCTGAAAAGCCGATGAACCCGCTTAGGGATTGAAACATGCGGAATGCCGTCGGATTGAGGATGAAATAGAAGGGCTGAAAAGCCGATGAACCCGCTTAGGGATTGAAACGTTGCAGCAACAGCTTGGGTTGCAGTCTGAGTCGGGTGGCTGAAAAGCCGATGAACCCGCTTAGGGATTGAAACTTTCCCTAGCTTCATTGCTAGGCGTACTTTCCAGACCGGCTGAAAAGCCGATGAACCCGCTTAGGGATTGAAACGAACTGTCGTCGTCTGTGAGGACAACGATCTCAGGGGGCTGAAAAGCCGATGAACCCGCTTAGGGATTGAAACCTGGAAGTTGCTAGCCCCTCCTCCGGCAGCTTCACTGGCTGAAAAGCCGATGAACCCGCTTAGGGATTGAAACGATATTCTCGGTGCGACGTATATACGGGATTATATTCGGCTGAAAAGCCGATGAACCCGCTTAGGGATTGAAACCCGGACGAAGATAGCGGTTGGAGAGCCCTTACTACAAACGGCTGAAAAGCCGATGAACCCGCTTAGGGATTGAAACGAGGAGGCCAAGGTGGAGTCTACGACTGGTTCTTGGGCTGAAAAGCCGATGAACCCGCTTAGGGATTGAAACCATACCGCAGAACACTTAAAATCCACTGTTTGTCCAGGCTGAAAAGCCGATGAACCCGCTTAGGGATTGAAACGCCCAATCTGCTTCGTGGTAGCTGCCGGTCGTTGGGAGGCTGAAAAGCCGATGAACCCACTTAGGGATTGAAACGAGGTTTACGGCCTTCATGACTCGTAACTTTGCAGGCTGAAAAGCCGATGAACCCGCTTAGGGATTGAAACCTCCATTTCGTCAGCTGGTACTCCGTCGGTTGCTTCGGCTGAAAAGCCGATGAACCCGCTTAGAGGGTCGGAAGTATTTTCGCAATCGAAAGCGATCTCTGATAGATTCTCCTATGATTGTCGTCGCTGCTCGAAATTTTTCTCTCAAAAAAGGAAGATACGAGCAAAATGCTGGGTCTTGGCCTTGCACAGAGCGGTCACGTAGGAGAGGAAGACACCCACTTGACAGTTTTCGACCTGTCCCGTCGCCCCGCACTACTGCTGCCCGACGCCCTCCGAGTGGTTGCCACGTTTGGGAAAGCCACTTTCATCAAGGACAAGCACCGGGAAGAGCCTCTCGTCCTCGGCAGAGGCGGACAACAGGGGAGGCGGGGACAGAATCTGGCAGACAAAGGCGCGCAATTCATCGCGCACGCCGGTTTGGTCCCAGACCGCACGCGAGAGCAAGCGTTGCATGCCATGAGGCCGCCGCTGCCGGGCGTGTTCAGCGATCTGCCAGCCATTTTTGCGGGGAATCTCGCTGAGGATAGCTTGCAGGGAGAGCAATGCGTGCGCTCGCACTTCGGGGCGCGCAAAATACGGACCCAGACGCTGATACAACTGGCACAAACTCACAGCCCAGGCGCCAATCGCGCCCAGGGTTGGCCCGGCTGGCTCCGCTGTGGTATACTGCTGCTGCTTCATGCTTTTCTCACTTCTGATGGACGGCTCGTACAAGAGGGTTTGGTACTTCTAGCATGTCGCATCCGCGCGCGAAGGGTACGGAGTTTTTCCTGATCTGGGGAAAACTCCTGGGAATTTGGCTCACTTGAAAAGTGCCACTGTAGTGAGAATCTGAACCTGCCCATGCTGGTGGTCCTCGGCCTTGCGCGCGGGTGATGTCAGTGCTATGATTCTCTTTAGCGAAAGACGATGTGCTGAGACGCCGCGCGTCATGACAGGCAGTTGTCAGGAGAGAAGTCATGTCCAGCTTCGATACCATATCTCTTTCTGACCACACCATACGGCTCCCTGATGGGAGAAAGCTCGGCTATGCGGTCTATGGCGAAACAGATGGGGAGGCCCTCTTTTATTTTCATGGCTATCCCGGTGCGCGCGTCGAGGCGGCGGGCCTTTCGGCGTTTGCAACAGAGGTCGGGCTGCGGCTCATCGCGCTGGATCGGCCCGGCATGGGACTGTCCAGCTTCCAACCGGGGCGGCGCTTGCTCGATTGGCCTGCTGATGTGGTGGCGGTCGCCGATCACCTGCGTCTCGACCGCTTTGCCGTCCTCGGCGTCTCCGGCGGTGGCCCGTATGCGTTGGCCTGTGCGTCCCGCATTCCCGACCGCCTGACGGCCTGTGGCGTGGCGTGCGGGATGGGGCCGCTGGAAGCCGGAACGGCGAGCATGTCGACCGGCTATCGGCTGGCTCTGTTCATAGCTGGGAGGTTTCCCTGGCTATGGATGCCCCTGCTGTGGGCGCTTGCACGGCGCTATCGGGATGAAGCCAGCGCCAGGCAGGCGTTCGTGAAGAGCGCGCGCGCGCTGGGCGAGCCAGACCGCACTGCCCTTCTCATCCCAGAGGTCAGCGCGGCAGTGGCGGCATCTACGGTGGAGGCGTTTCGCCAGGGCGTCAGAGGCGTGGCTTACGAGGCTCGCTTGTATGCACGTCCCTGGGGGTTCCGGCTTGGGGATATTGTGTGTCCGAGGCTCTTGCTCTGGCACGGAGAACGCGATCCCTGGTGCCGATAGCCATGGGGCGCGCGGTCGCGGCCAGGCTGGCACACTGTCGGGCCACCTTCTATCCCGATGAGGGGCATTTTTCTGTTCTCGTCACTCATATGGGAGAGATGCTGACGGCCTTGCTCGCGGAGCGATAGCGAAACGCTCCTTTCACCGGTGCTAGGAAGTCCGATTTGATCGTCGATTTGATAGTAATGAACAGAGTTGCTTTACGAAAGGAGAGATTGAACCAATGAGAAAAGCATTGAGGCAGCGTTTCTGGCTTGAAACGGGCATGGCTCTTGTGACAGGTGTGGTGTTTGCGATCACACTCGTATGGCACGATTGGATTGAGATCCTCTTCAACGTTAACCCAGATCAGGGCAGCGGACTTCTCGAGTGGTTGATTGTCGGAGCCTTGTTGGTTGCGACGATCATACTCTTTGTCCTGGCGCGCTACGAGTGGAGCAAGGCCAGGCTTGCCATTGGCTAAGTGGAATATGCTCAATCACATTCAGTAGAAACGCACGTCCTCTCTGGAGGAAGTGATAAAGCAGCACAGTTGCCTGGAAATGGACATCACGATATGGCAAATGACAACGGAACAGTATCTTCTCGTACCGCGCGGGGTACTTCCACGCAGCAACCGGCCATCGATCCCATCCTGTTGCAAGCGCTGGAATGGCGCTGCATTGGCCCCTATCGCGGTGGGCGAGTTGTGGCCGTTGCGGGCGATCCGGCGCATTCGCAGGTCTTCTATTTTGGCTCGACGGGCGGGGGAGTGTGGAAAACGACCGATGGCGGCATCATCTGGGAAAACGTTTCCGACGGGTATTTCCAGCGCGCTTCGGTCGGCGCGCTTGCTGTCGCGCCCTCCGACCCCAATGTGATCTACGCCGGCATGGGCGAAACTGCCATTCGCAGTAACGTCTCGCACGGCGACGGCGTCTATCGCTCCACTGACAGCGGAAAAACCTGGACGCATCTCGGCCTGTCTGATACCAGGAATATCGCCAAAGTGCGCATACATCCGCACAATCCCGACCTGGTCTACGTGGCTGCACTGGGTCACGCCCACGGCTCGAACGCCGAACGCGGCGTGTATCGCACGCGGAACGGTGGTCAGACGTGGGAACGCATCCTTTTCCGTAGCGAACAAGCCGGGGCGATTGACCTTTCGATGGACCCGCATAATCCGCGTATCCTCTATGCCGCCATCTGGGCAGCGCGTCGCACACCCTATACCCTGATCAGCGGCGGTGAGGAATGCGGCCTCTTTCGATCGCTCGATGGCGGTGACACCTGGACGGAGATCACGCGCAACGAGGGCCTGCCAAAAGGCATGTTGGGCAAAATTGGCGTAGCCGTCTCGCCTGCTCGAGAGAACCGCGTCTATGCCATCGTCGATGCCGAAGATGGGGCCGTATTCCGCTCCGATGATGGCGGCGACCATTGGGAACGCCTCAGCGAAGACCGCAATGTGCGCGCCCGTCCCTGGTATTACATGCATATCATCCCCGACCCCCAGGATGCCGACACGCTCTGGGCGCTCAACGTCCAGGCATGGAAGTCCATCGACGGCGGGCGCACCTTTTTTGAAGTGCAGTTTCCACATGGCGATCACCATGACCTCTGGATCGATCCTCACAATCCCCAGCGCCTGATCGAGGGCAACGACGGCGGCGCGTGCGTCTCCTTCAACGGCGGCGCAAGTTGGTCGAGTCTCTATACCCAGCCCACCGCAGAATTCTACCACGTCATTACCGACACGCAGATACCCTACCGCGTCTATGGCGCGCAGCAGGATAACTCCACCATCTGCGTCCCCAGTCGCTCGCACGTCGCCGGTATTACCAACGCGGAGACCTACGATATAGGCGGCGGCGAAAGCGGCTACATCGCCGTGCGCCCTGATGATCCCACTATCGTCTTTGCCGGAAACTACCAGGGCTACCTGACCCGCTACGACCATCGCACGCACCAGGAACGCAACATCGCTGTCTGGCCGGAGGCGGCCACAGGCTGGGGCGCGAAAGATCAGAAGTATCGCTTCCAGTGGACATCTCCGACGCTGCTCTCGCCACACGATCCCACTATCCTGTACACCGCAGGCAACCATGTCTTCCGTTCAACCGATGAAGGCGCGAGTTGGGACGTCCTCAGCCCGGACCTTACGCGCAACGATGTCTCAAAGCAGGAGGCTTCCGGCGGGCCGCCTACGAAGGATAATACCGGCGCGGAATACTACTGCACTGTCTTCGCCTTCGCCGAATCGCCCATCACCCCTGGCCTGTTCTGGGCCGGTTCCGATGATGGCCTGGTTCACATCTCGCGCGATAGCGGCAGATCCTGGCAGAATATCACCCCGACCGATCTCCCAGAGTGGTCACTCATCAGCATCATCGAGCCATCGCCACATGATCCCGCCAGCGCCTACCTTGCCGCCACCCGCTGGAAATGGGATGACTTCCAGCCCTACCTGTACAAGACCAGCGACTACGGCGCGACGTGGACAAAGATCACCGCCGGTATCGCCGACAACGACTTCACGCGCGTCATCCGCGAAGACCCGGTGCGGCGTGGTCTGCTCTATGCTGGCACCGAGACCGGCATCCATGTCTCGTTCGACGACGGCGCGCACTGGCAATCGCTGCGCTTGAATCTGCCCATCGTCCCCATTCATGACCTGGTCGTGCAGGACTGCGACCTCGTCGTGGCGACGCACGGCCGCTCATTCTGGATTCTCGACGATATCACGCCGCTGCGCCAAATGAGCGAAGAGATACAGCAGCGAGCAGCCTACCTCTTCAAACCACGCCCCACCGTTCACTTTATGGTCAAGTATGGCTATTCGCGCGCCGCACCGTCCGGCAATTACTTTCGCGATACCGACAACACGCAACTGGTCGCGCGGCGTGTTGCGCGTCCCGGAGGCTTGTTTTTGGAGCGTCCTCTCAACGCTGGGCAGAACCCGCCCGAGGGCGTCATCGTCTACTATTCCCTCGCGGAGAAGCCGGAAGGCGAGGTGAAACTGACTTTCCTGGATAGCAAAGGGAACGAGATCAAATCGTACTCCAGCCAGGCCGAACGCAAAAAAGCAGCCGACCCGACCGATAAGGAGGAGGAAGAGGAGAAGCAGGAGCCGACTGTCCCCAAGGAGGCCGGGCTGACCCGCTTCGTCTGGAATATGCGCTATCCCGATCCCAGCAAGGTAGACGGCTATGTGGCGTCCGAGGGCGTGATGTCCGGCCCGGTCATCGCTCCAGGCGTCTACCAGGTACGCCTGACTGTTGGCGACTCAGCCTTTGTTGAGACCTTTGAAGTACAGAAAGACCCGCGCGTTCCGGCGACCCAGGAAGACCTGGAGGCCCGCCTGAACCTGCACCTCAAGATTCGCGACAAGCTCTCGGAGACACACGATGCCATCAATACCCTTCGCAACGTCCGCCAGCAGCTTGACGATTGGTTGAAGTGGGCGCAAGAGCTGCCCGTGTATGAATCGATTGCTCGCCTGGGCAAGTCCATCAAGGAGCGCCTGAATGCGATCGAAGAGGAACTGATCCAGCCGAAGGCCAGGACGCGCCAGGATACCCTCAACCACCCGGTCAAACTCAACGGCAAGCTGGCCGGTCTCGCTGGGGTCGTTGCCAGCGCGCAGGCCGCTCCCAGCAGGCAGTCCTACGAGGTCTTCGATGATCTCTCCCGGCGCATCGATGTCCAGTTGCAGCGCCTCCAGGAGGTGATTGATACCGACATAGCCTCGTTCAACAATCTGCTGCGCGAGCATCAAGTACCCGCCGTCATTCCGGTGGCAAAGCTGAATAATCGTAACGGTCTCACTTCAGGGAAAGGCAACAGGTGAAGGATCACAGCTCATAACTTACCGCGGCTCTACCGATTCGCTCAAGACGCGGCACTATCGGGCAGCGAAAATGTGCGTTCCTCGCCCCATATGCCCTGCCATTCGTATGTTTGTGCGGGGACAGATTGCTCGCGCTTCGCACAGCGCAGGCGCATGGTATAGCCCTGCTCGTCTCGTACCACGCACTCGACGCTCAACACGTAGTCGCCCCATTGCACCGGTTCGACGCGATAGACTGCACCGGCGCGGCGCAGCGCTTGCGGTAGCGCGGGAGCGACGATGATCTTCCTGGCCTCGACTTCACGCAGGCCCAGCAGGTAGCGTAGAATCAAGTGGATGCTCAAAGCGCCCCAGCCGTAGCCTTCGATGCCCGCCCCGGCGTAGATGCGCTCGCGCTTGCCCGCGTCCACTAACTGGCGGTACTCGCGCGTCACGCCCGGCAGGCCGCCCTGCTCGTCCGGCTCGCGGCTGTCCATGCTGCGATAGGAGCCGTCAATGTAGCGATAGGCCAGTTCCGCCGCCTCCCGCGGCATGCGCGCTGCGGTAGCCGCGCCCACCAGCGTCATCACGACGGGCGGCCAGGAGAGCGGCGGCCAACCTGAACTGTGCGCGGGCGGATTCGCCAGCGCCGACCGCAATTGGTCAACCTGCTCCGGGCTGGCCGCGCCGCAAAAGACGGGCGCGAGGTGCATGGCGTCTTGCAGCGCCGACCACTCGGACGCCGCCGCGTCAAAGTCGCGGAACCAGCCCGCCTGCCACATCAGGCGCGTCCGCGTCGTGAAGCTATCTACCACGCTTTCCCAGAACGCGGCCTCGGCGATGAAGGCGCTGCCGCCAGTCTCTCCGGCGCTCGTGTTTGCCTCGGCCAGCATGATGGCCCAGCGCGAGAGGATAGCGGCAGCCTGCGCCATGCTTGCCTGCAAGTCCGAAGGACGCACGTGCTGGATGATCGTCCCGCCCGTCTGCTGGGGGCCGAAGCGGCTCGATACGTCCTGCCCGCTCTCCCACGAGCAGGCATAAACCAGCCAGCCCTCGCTGTCCGCGCGCTGCTCCAGCCACCAGCGCAGGTAAGCCGCGACGCGCGGGTAGAGGCGGCGCAGCCAGCCCAGATCGCCTGTGCGGCGAAACAACTGATCGAGACACCACACCGGAAAGCCCCATTCGGGCGCGGTTCCGCAGACCTGCCCATCGTCGGCCACCATGTTATAGCTGCCGTCCTCGCGCATACAGGGCAGATTGGGGTGCGGCGACGAAGCGAAATGGCCGAGTATCACTTCCGCCGCCAGTTCTGGGTCGGCATAACTCAGGTAAAGTACGTCCATTGCCGCCTCGGCCAGCACCGTTCTGGGAGCCTGGATTTGCATGCCGTCCCAGGGATGAGGGATCACCCCCGCCGGTGGGCGAATCGTCATGCGCAGCGTTTCAAAGTCGCAGGCGAAGCCGCGCCGCCACGTGTCGGGCCAGTCGCCGGAGAGCTGCGGCGCGCGCTGCCAGAACGCCTCGTCGGCGGCGCGCTGCGCGGCTTCCACATGCTCGATCGTGGCTATGCCTTCCGTCCAGCGACGCTCTGCCTCGTCTCGCGAGACGCCGCGCGCCAGCACGACTTGCAGCTCTTGCGGTTCGTTGGGATTGAGCGCGAGCGCGTAGGGCAAAGCGAGGCTACGCGCCTGCCAGCCCGTCTCTGGCTGGCTCTGGGTGACGGACGGAGGCGCGGCGCGCTTGCCTCCGGCCCAGCGCGACAGTTCAGCGAGCGAAACGGTATAGCCGATGTCGCCGGTCTCAAGCGGGCTGTCGTCGTTCGCGCGCGCGCCGTGGATGAAGACGTCGCCCTCGCTGGCAATGCCGAGCATGGCGCACTGCTCGCCTGGCCCTTTGCGCGCGTATAGCCCGTGTTCCCACAGGCGGCTGGTGTGCGGATTGTGCGCGTGCGCGTGGATGAGGTAGCAGGTGACGGCCAATGGCTGCACCGCAGTCGTGGCGAGCGTCAGCATACAACCGAGCGCGTGTTCATGCGCGAGGAAATAGCGGGCCGTGAGCGTGAGCTGGTGCTGCGGGATCGTGCAGGTGTACTCGAAGCGATTTTTGGTATGCAAATGACTGCTGATCGTGCAGCCGTGACGCATGAAGTCGTCCGCCGTGATCAGGACAGTGTCATTGATTTTCAGGCCGATGGTGAGATGCGCGGTATACTGAAACTGGTTGCGCGCGTAGCTGCCCAGGTTGGGTACGTGCCAGCCCATGCCCAGCGGCTCCAGCGAGCGCAGCACGCCGCTGGGATTGAGCTTCCAGCTATGATCAGGGTTGTCGAGATAGCCGTGCGGGGTGAAATCGTCGTGCGGGACCATCGTACAATTGCTCCATCTCAATGTGTCACGTTTTCAAGAAGTACAGCAGCCAACGCCGAAGCTTGCTCGCAGTATCATAACTCATTTCGCCATATTGTACGCTAACCAAATTGCGAGATCAATTGGCTCATGGTGTGCATCCAGTTACCTGACCCCCACGGGCCAGACCCCCACAAGGCTGTCAGAGGGATGGGACGAACCGTTGTGCGATGCAGCACGCGCGCTAGACCCCCACGGGCCAGACCCCCACAAGGGGGGTCTCTACATGTCGCCCGTTGCCACCGGGGAACATGTAGAGACCCCCCTTGTGGGGGCCAGGTAACTCATGGTGTACATCACTCTATCCATAATGGCCCCATTTTCTGGCTCTTCCCTGTTGTGTGCTATACTTGAATCCATCGATCCGGAAAAACCCCTTCTTTGCTGCGTATCGAGTGAGGATTATGTAAATCACACGACCAGGACGTCGCAGGGTATGAAGCGGGTATGACCCCCACAAGGGGGATCGCTACATGTAGCGACCCCCCTTGTGGGGGTCGTGCGCCTGTGGTCGTGCGCAATGGCGATATGAGGGTGGGGATCGTAGTCCAGCATACACAACCAAACATCAAAAAAACACACAAAGGGATACAAAAATTGGGATATCAGCAGTATAATACGGATCGATTCAGGAAGAAGTCATTGCGGTTGGCAAACCGCGATTATAGGGCAGCCGGAGCATATTTCGTAACCATTCGTGGGCTGTCGCCTGATCCGCTTTTCGAGATACCGGAAATGCACAAGATATTGGAGGATGTGTGGCACGCTCTCCCCCAGCGTTTTCAAAACGTAAAGTTGGATGAATTCGTGATCATGCCCGATCACATTCATTTTATTCTGTGGTTAGATGATACGAAAGAGCATCCCTTTACGTTAGGCCAGATAGTCGGGGCATATAAATCGATTACCACAGTCAAGTGGATCCAGCGCCTCAAGGCCGCAGGTAAATATATGGGATACTCCTGCCGCATCTGGCAAGATGATTACTACGAACACGTTGTACGTAGCGGCGCGCTGGAAACAATCCGCCACTATATCAGGAATAACCCTGATAAATTGAAGGATGGATTGGAACCGGACAACATGTAGTACAGACCCCCACAAGACCCCCGGCGGTACGACCCCCGGCGGTACGACCCCCACAAGGGGGGCCGCTACATCTATTCGTGGGCGAGATCGCCAACATTGTGGTAAACGACCCCCACAAGGGGGGCCGCTACATCTATTCGTGGGCGAGGTCGCCAACATTGTGGTAAACGACCCCCACAAGGGGGGCCGCTACATCTATTCGTGGGCGAGATCGCCAACATGTAGCGGCCCCCCTTGTGGGGGTCGTTTACGCTCATTGTTACAACGCAGTTGATTATGTACGCCATTCGTTTACAGCATCCCGCAATTCCTCCGGCGTATTCACTCCCACGAACGAACGCAGCGTTGGATCGACCTGGCGCAGTTGCGCTTCGTCGAGATACTCGACCGGAGCGACGTCGAGCAGGCTGCGCGGGTCGCGGCGGCCCTCGCGTAAGCGCGCGGCGATGATGGGCAGAATGCCGCGCGGGTAGATGGCGAAGAGGACCTGCGGCACGTTGTTGACGAGCGGGACGACGAGAGCGTCGCGCCGGGGCAGCGAAAGCAGGTATGAAAGCATGGCAGGTTGGACGAAGGGCATGTCCACGGCCAGGATGATGGCATGGCTCGTATGCGTTTCGCACAAGCCGCTATAGAGGCCCAGCAGCGGCCCGACGCCGGGAATTTGATCGGTCACGATGCGCGCGCCGGCCAGCGCGGCATAGTCCGCCGCGGCTGCCTGATCGCGCGCGACGAGCAGAACTTCGTCGCATAAAGGGGCCAGCAGCGAGACGAGATGCGCGATAAACGTGGTCTGCTCAGCGCCGGGAACGGGCAGCAGGGCTTTGTCCTGGCCCATGCGCCTGCTCTGGCCTCCGGTGAGAATGATACCTGTGATCGGCTCCATCGGTATTGCGTAAAACGCTGGTCAAGACAACAGGCTAGCGCGCGGAGGCGGCTTTGCGCTTGTTGCCCTTTTTCGGTATGTACTGCTGGCGGTTCTGCCGCGCCAGGTAGCTGGCCTGCTCTTTCGGGTAGGTGCGAATGAGGTAGACCGCCCAGGTGATCGCCCAGGCCAGTAAGGCAACCAGCCACAGGTAGCGCCAGACGCGCCAGGCGAAGAAGTACTGATCCAGGTACTGGCGGGCGAAGATCAAGGGAAAGCCGATAAAACAGATAACGGCAAACCAGCCCAGGTAGCGGTCCAGCATATACTTGATGACCGGCTTATTCTTGACGAAACGCTTGCGGCCCTCGACGGCATAGTAGAAGGCGATAATCAGCCCCACGGAGCAGAAGACGATCC
>Ga0207416_1004610_pt1 | contig 11781 bp, 10 predicted proteins | sample PaiPotPPM11metaG_FD_184107 | JGI IMG/M metagenome (GOLD analysis project Ga0207416, IMG submission 184107) | Iron sulfur acid spring bacterial and archeal communities from Banff, Canada, to study Microbial Dark Matter (Phase II) - Paint Pots PPM... ...
CCCTAAAGCCCCCAAAACGGCCGTCCCCCCCCTGCCAGGCAGATTTCGGGCTCGGCCTCGGCAAGCGCTGGCGCTGTAGTTTCGGTTCAAAACGGAGTATGCTCAGGCCGACTCACCGGCCCTCTTGTGGCCTTCTGCGACGCGTTGGCACCGGACTACCGGTCCGCCCCTGAGTAACGAAGAGTTCGCGCCCGTTTTGAGGCGCGGCGGTTCTAAGCCGAAGGACTTGCGGAGGGGGTCATCTAATGAACAAATTGAATACGCTGATGATCGTGGCTGCTTTCGCTGGCGGAGCGTTGCTCATGACCGCGTGCGGTGAAGTCTCGCCAGTCGCGACCACCAAGCCCGTAGTCGCGACTCCGACCCCTGTTCCCACTTCCACCCCTGTTCCCGCTTCCACGCCTGTTCCCACTTCCACCCCTGTTCCGACTCCGACCCCTGTTGCGACACCTGTGATCACGGCTGGGCAGGCCAATGCAAGTGCGAGCGCGGCTCAGTACCTCAGCGTCATGCCATTCTCTCGGGCAGGGTTGATTCGGCAGCTTTCGTCCTCGGCTGGCTCAGGATTCTCGGTTGCAGACGCGACGTACGGTGTTGATTCCCTCAACGCTGACTGGAATGCTCAGGCAGTTTTGTCAGCCAAGCAATATCTCAGCACGATGCCCTTCTCACGGGCAGGGTTGATTCAGCAGTTATCAAGCTCAGCAGGTTCAGAGTTCACCTACGCTCAGGCCGTGTACGGCGTGACTGCGGCGGGACTTTAGGCTAGACCTTCCTGCTCGGCAAGCATCTTGGCTCCCGCCGGTGCCAGGCCGACGACCCACTTGCGCCTGTTGACAAGTTTCAAGGGTGGACCTTCCCGCAAAGCAGGGCTCGGACGCCCCTCGGCTACCGCCTTCTGGCCTTAATCCGCTTCGTTAAGACCTTGAGCTGGTCCACAATCTGCTCGGTCGAGTCGGCCATGTATTTGCGGTGCAGCTCCAAATAGGCCGCGATCTGCTCTTCCGGCACTTTGCCACTGCCCCAGCCCTCGGGCGGCGCTGGCGGCACGGCAGTTACGTCCCACTGCGCTGGGTCGGGACGCGATGACGGAATGCGCTTCCTCTTCCTTGTGGGGGTAATCGCCTTATCGACCTTTCGAATCACCGCCCTTCGTGTCGAGTACTTCACTCGGCTGATCGGATGGATTGCACCACCGGCGACCCAGGTTGCTCGACGGATCGGTCGCGGAATGATGGCCCGCTTGACCCGCCTCTTCGCGTAATGAAGAGGGTGGAGGATTCGGAACAGCCGACTCAGCAGTCCCGTCTGGATCAGGCTACTCTTCGAGATAAATCATCAAGCGCCAGCGCTGTAGTTTTTCCCGGCCCTAGGGAGCCCGGTGAGGCGATCGGCCTTTTCGGCGGGTGCGCGGCTGCAGTACGGCGTGGCGTGACAGGCGCGTCGCCTGGGCGACGAGGCAGGGCATTAAGCCAGACTGGGATCAACGATTGCCTTGACGGGTTCACCATCGGTTCGCGCGGCGATTTCGCTGATGAGCAGGTACGTATGCATCAAACCGTTGGCGACGTCGCGCTTGTCGACCGTCATCGCCTTGCCGCTCGAGCCGAGGTCGTTGACCATCGCCACGAATCCAGCGAACCATTCGAGGTGCTGAATGGCCACATTCCGATCTTCGGCCCCGAGACCCTTCTGATGGAGATACGCGATGAGGCGATTGCGGTACTTCTCGCCGTCCACTCCCATCTCCGTGCCCTTGGGCCTGATGTGCGGGTAGGCTTTTCCCGGCGCCTGATAGAGGTACCGACTCAGGTCATTGATGACGTTTCGGCACGCCAGAAGGCCAGATCGCCACGATGAAGGATCGTCGCCCAGGGCCGCGCGGACGATTGCCTGCAGGCCATCGCCGACACCGGCCTTCGCCGCCAATCCATCGGCGCCCTCGCGCAGTGCATCCCACAAGGATTGGGCCTCTGTCGCCGTCAAGAGCGTGATCACCCAGCTCCCGACCATGTCATAGAGGTAAGCCCGGTATTCATCTAGCCGCTGGCGGAAGATGGTGGGCCCAACGTGCGCGTACTTTGTCCAATGAACCGACCGCCCGAGCGCGGTCGAGTGTACGTCCTTGCTCGCGTGATCGATAGGCCAGCCCGCGTCTTTCTGCCCGTGTGCGACCTCGACCCAGGTCTGAAGAGTGCCAAGGAACACCTCGAACCCTTCGCTCTCAACCAGGTCCGGATCGTCGCGGGTCGCTCGGACCGCAACACCACTCTCACTCGTCCGCCACTTGTAGGTCACGAGCATCAACCGGAAGACCGGCGTTTTGCTGAGATCCGGATGCCCGCGAAGTTCGAGGGTCAGGAGCTCCAACTCCTTTCGAGCGCCCAGGATCCGGAAAGCCTGAACCGCGCGCATTGTGATCCCCACGAGGTCGGGCTTGGGCCCGGAGAGATCATCGAGCGCCCGCTGCAGGTCAGCAGTCGCCTGGGCGCGGAGATGCGGCGGAGCCGAAACGGTTGCCATGATCCAAGAATCGTACCGACAAACTAGAGCGCCGACGCTGCAGTTTCAGCTATCCTCGCGCTCGTGGCGCAGCACCGTGCCCGAGGGGAAGGTCGAACGTGGTCCGGCACACCGGTCGACGTCGTCAGGCTGGCCCATGAGGGGGAAAAGATCGTGCGCTCCGCGTCTCACGGTCAGCAGACGTCCAAGATTGCCGTCAAGTTCTTCAAAGGCCGGGATGCCGACTACGACTCGCCCGAGGAGTTTCTCGCGGGCATCAGCGCGTCCGACATCCCGCGGGTCAGGAGCCTGATGATCCTCTGGGCCGACTACTCGTCGCCCGCAGGCTCCCTGGTGGTCACCGTCGACCTGGTGCGCGGCTTCCGCGAGCGGCCCTGGGTGACGGCCACCGCCGACGACCCGTCGATCGTGGATGGCGTGCAGCGACGGATCGCGGGCATGTTCACCGGTCACGGGTGGTGGCAGGGCCTTCGTCGTGAGGAGCAGTCACGCTTTCAGCGCATGCGGGCCAGGGCGGGCCTCCTCATCTGGTTGGCGATCACCGTGGCGATCACCGCGGCGGTCACCGTCATCGTGACCAAACTGGTCTCCGGGCACTAAGGGTCCGCGAAGGGTGATCGTCATGGTCCCGCACGGCCGTTAGCCGTGCTCCGGCGGGCTCAGGGTCCGCGAAAAGGATGTTCCGCACCACCCTGGCGTCCTGCGCTGCGTCGGGATCCCCTCTCGCCGACCGGGTCTGTTGTTGGCGAACGCCGACCGCGTTTGACCCCTACCGTTGACCCACACCGGGGCGCCAAATGGTGCCGCTTGGTGCGCCTCGGTGCGCACTTTCCGAATACAAACCGGCTCATTTGAACGAGGGGCCGGCGGTTTCAAATCCTGTCTCCCCGACTCTTGTCTCCCCGACTCTCGTCTAACCTTCCCGACAGGTGCCGATGTAAAAATTTGCGACACAAAACCGGGCCTAATCAGCGCAAGCGAAAGAGGCGAAACACCCAACTCGCACCGAGACTCAGGCAGACGAGACCCGCGATGACCGAACGCGGCTCGGCCGTGCCAATGAGGAACGCACCTATGCCGATCATGAGTGCCGGAGCCCAACCACCAAGCCACATGCTGCGAGCCGCCATGTAGTCAGCCTTGGAACTCCAAAGCTGGGTCCGTCCAGAAGGGCCACTAAGCTCCACATAGCGTCCGGCAACGGAGCCATCGGACCCGTAAAACTCGCGAACGGCAGCAACGGTTGCCGGGTGTTTTGTCCGCAGCCAAACAATGAACTCAGCGGCTTCGTTTTCGGTCACGCTTGGAGCAACGAGCATCGAGGCGAAGCCCATTCAGGTCCTGATCACCAGCTGAATACGATGCGTGCCCGGATCCCCGTGCATCATCAACGGGCGTGGGGCCGTCGCGGCGAACCGGGCTCGCGTCTTTGCCTGGTCGCTGCTAGGGTTGTCTGGTGCGACGGCTCGGGCTAGTAATTCTGCTGTCGCTTGTCTGCCTGGACGTCGCGGCCTGTGGCGGGGGATCGTCCGGACCGTGCCTAACGCTAGGCTGCGGCGTGCAACCCAGCTATTCAAGTAGCCCTTAGGACTGGCTGTTCCCTAGCCTTCGCCGCGCTTTCTGAAGACGAGGCGCATGGGCGTGCCTTCGAACCCAAACTGCTTGCGGAGCTGGCTGTCCAGGAAACGGCGGTATGAGAAGTGGACCAATTCGGGCTCGTTGACGAAGAAGATGAACGTTGGGGTGTTGGCCTCGGCCTGGGTCACATAAAGAATGTTGAGGCGCTTGCCCTTGCGGGTCGGGACCTGGCGCTGGTCGAGCGTTTTACGCAGCCATTTATTGAGCTCGGGGGTCGCCACGCGGTGATCTCGCGCGCCGACGACTTTCAGCGCCACTTCGAGGGGCTGGTTTACCCGCTGGCCGGTCTTGGCGGATATGTAGGAGATCGGTGCCCAGGGAGCGAAGCTGAACTGCTCCTTGATCCGCTTGCGCCAGACCTTCTCTTCTTTCTCTTCCGTCGGCAGCAGGTCCCACTTGTTGAGCACAACCACCAGGCCGCGACCGGCCTCGGTGATATACCCGGCGATGTGAAGGTCCTGGGCGGTCACTCCGTCGGCGGCGTCAAGCACCAGCAGGGCGACGTCGGACCGTTCCATCGCCCGCAGCCCTCGGAGCAGTGAGTACTGTTCGACCCCTTTGGTCAGGCCGTGGCGTCGGATGCCGGCGGTGTCGATCAGCACCACCCGTTTTCCTTCGAACTCCAGCTCGGTGTCGACCGGGTCGCGCGTGGTGCCGGGTACCGCGGTCACCAGGCTGCGCACGTCCCCGAGTAGGGCATTGAGGAGCGAAGACTTCCCGACGTTGGGCCGGCCGAGGATGGCGAAGCGTCCCGCGATTTGGTCGTCGACTATCTCGGGGCGCGGCGGCGGCAGCAGCTCGACCACGGTATCGAGCAGGTCGCCACTCCCGGTCCCGTGCAAGGCTGAGATCGCCAGCGGCTCGCCGAGCCCGAGCTCGTAGAACTCGTTGGCCAGGACCTCATTGCCCCGGCCATCCGCCTTGTTAGCCAGGATCAGCACCGGGGTCCGCGACCGGCGCAACAGCTCGGCGATGTCGCGGTCGATGGCTGTCAGGCCCTCGCGGATGTCGAGCACGAACATGATGATGTCGGCCTCCTCGATCGCCAGCCGGCTCTGCTCCTCCATCCGTCGGCGCAGCTCGCGCTGCTCGGGTACCTCGTCCCGATCCTTGCCGAGGACCAGGCCGGCGGTGTCGACCATGAGGAAGCGGCGTCCGCGCCACTCGGCCTCCGCGTAGAGGCGGTCGCGGGTGAGCCCTGCCATGGGGTCGACGATCGCCCGGCGCTCACCGATGATGCGGTTGAAGAGGGCCGACTTCCCCACATTGGGCCGACCAATGATGGCAACCAGCGGTAAGGCCATCAGATCTCCGGAGTGGCTATCAACATATCAGCTACCGAAGAGTAAGCAATCTCGAAAACCGACCATATAATAGGCACCGTGCCGGACGGCCGGGTTGTTCTCAAAGAGAACCGGATCATGATGGTGTCCGATGAGATGGGCGATATCCCGGCAGGCAATACCAGGGGACTCGGTCTGTACTTCTCGGACACTCGTTTCCTGTCCACATACGAGTTCCGTCTCAACGGTCTCCAGCCCATCCTGCTTTCGTCGTCGGTCGATGAGTCCTACGTCGCGACCTTTCAGATGGTGAACCCGGTCCTGCTTCTCGATGAGGGAAAGCGCCGGATACCCCAGCAGAGCCTGAGCATCCGCCGCACGCGTTTCATCCACGGCGGCCTTCACGAACGGATCGGGATCCAGAACTGCGGTAGCGAACCGGTTGACATCCAATGCTCTCTCTGCGTCGACGCGGACTTCCTCGACATGTTCGACGTGCGCGGCACGGTGGGCGCCCTGCACGGGCACCAAGCGAGGACGCTGGGAAAGGTACGCAAACCAGTCCTTTCCGATGCGGGAATCGTGTTCGGTTACGACGGCCTCGACGGAGTCTTCCGCCAGACGCAGGTCCTGATGGACAGGGCCCCGGCCGGCAGCGACGCCAACACGCTGACCTACAGCTACCGTCTCGAGCCCAAGCAGACGGTAAGGCTGGTTATCGATGTTATTCCGGGCATCGGCGACGACGACACCGCCTTCGCCTCCTTGCAGGATGACGCGCTCGAAGCGCTGCAGGCCTCCTATCGACACTGGCAGGAATCGACCACCGTGATCAAAACGGACAACGCCTTCCTCGACAGGGGCCTGTTAAGGCGCAGCCAGATGGACCTGCGCATCCTGGTCGAGGAATTCGAGACAGGCTTGCTGCCCATGGCCGGCATCCCGTGGTACAGCGTGCCCTTCGGGCGCGACTCGCTGATCACCTCGATCCAGATGCTGATGGTCAACCCCGAGATCGCCCGGGGGACGCTGCGCTACCTCGCCCAGCATCGCGGTCGCAAGGTCGACACGGAACGCGAGGAGGAACCGGGCAAGATCCTTCACGAACTGCGTTACGGCGAGCTTGCAAACCTCAAGCTGATCCCACACACGCCCTACTACGGGACGGTCGATGCCACGCCGCTCTTCCTCGTCTGCCTCGTCGAGACGATGGACTGGCTGAACGACACCGACCTGTTCGTCGAGCTCCTGCCCGCGACGCTCGCCGCGCTGAACTGGATCGACGAGTTTGGAGATCTCGATGGCGATGGCTTCGTGGAGTACGCCGAGCGCGCCCGTGGTGGGGTTCGGAACCAGGGCTGGAAGGACTCCTCTGACTCACTCCTGTACCCGGACGGACGTCCGGCGGAGCTGCCGGCGGCGCTGGTCGAGGTGCAAGGTTACGTCTACCAGGCGAAGGTCGGTCTCAGCCGGATCCTGGAGCGGATGGGCCAGCTACCAATGGCTGAGCGCCTCGCTCGGGAAGCGGACAAGCTGCGTCGGAAGTTCGAGCTCAAGTTCTGGCTCGATGAAGAGCAGTTCTACGCCCAGGCGCTCGACCGGGTGAAGGCACCAATTCCGTCGGTCACCTCAAACCCGGCGCACTGCCTCTGGGCCGGCATCTGCGACCCGGAGCGCGCCGAGATCCTGCGCGACCGGCTGCTCGGCCCTGACATGTTCTCGGGCTGGGGGATCCGCACGCTTTCGAGCCGGTCACCGCACTACAACCCGATGAGCTATCACAACGGCACCGTCTGGCCGCACGACAACTCGATTGCCGTCGCCGGCCTGCGTCGCTATCGCCATACCGAGGCGGCGAGCCAGGTGATCGACGGCATCATGGAAGCCGGCTTTCGAATGCCGAACTACCGCCTTCCCGAGCTGTTCTGCGGTTTCCGTCGCGACCAGCGATTCAACAACGGCCCGGCCGAGTACCTCGTCTCCTGCAACCCGCAGGCATGGGGGGCGGGCGCTGCCTTCCAGCTGCTGCAGACCGCGCTCGGCATCGTCCCCGACACCACGGCGGGACGCGTCTACATAAACCCGGTGCCGTTCGGCCAGGTGAAGAACGTAGAAGTGCGGGGCATGCGAGTCGGTACTGGACGCCTTTCCTTCAACGTCTCTTACAACGGCGGCCGACCCCACGTCGAGGTGGTGGAAAAGCCCGACGACCTGGCTGTCGTTCTGGACGAGCCACCACTGATCACCTGATCGGCACGGTGACGCCACCTCCGCGCGTTGGTCTCCTCCATTACACCTGCCCGCCCGTTATCGGCGGCGTTGAGACCATCCTTTACGAGCAAGCACGGGGCCTGAGCGCGCGCGGATACCCGGTGACGATCCTCGCCGGGCGCGGCGGACCTCTTCCCTCCCCTACCACGATTCAGCTGGTGCTGATCCCCGAGCTGGATTCGAAGTATCCGGATGTCACCGTGGTGCGCGACGCACTCGACCGCGGTCAGATCCCCGCGGAGCTCGAGACGCTGCGCAGCTGTCTCCATGCTCGCCTCGAACCGCAGCTGAGCCAGCTTGACGTGCTCATCGTTCACAACGCCCTCAGCCTTCATTTCAACCTGGCCCTCACCTCAGCGCTCTGGGAGCTGGCGGATCTGTCTGGGCCGCGGCTTATCTCATGGATGCATGACCTGAGCTGGTCGAACCCGCTCTATCAGCGGCTGATGCACGAGGGCGAACCCTGGTCATACCTGCGGCGTCAGCACCCGAGAATCACACCCGTCTTTATCTCGCGCCAGCGCAGGCAGGAGTGGGAGGCGCTGACCGGTACGCCACAGAATTCCGCCAGCGTGATTCCAAACGGGATCGACACCGAGGGTCTGCTGCGGATCGGCGCCGCCACCCGCGGGCTGGTGCAGCGCTTCCAGCTCGACAGGGTCGACGTTGTGCTGCTATCCCCGGTGCGGATCACGAAGCGAAAGAACCTGGAGTGGGCGATCCAGGCGGCCGGCGCGGTCAGGGACTCGGGCAGGACGGTGCGGCTGCTGATCACCGGTCCGCCGGGCCCCCACAATCCGCGAGCGGAGGATTACGTCACCGAGCTGAAGACGCTGACCAAAAAGCTCGAGCTGGAAGAATCCATCTGTTTCCTTTTCGAGATGCAACCCGCCCCCGAGCTGGGTGCCTATGCGATCGACGCTGCGACCCTCTCCGACCTATATATGCTGTGCGACGTGGTGACCCTCCCCAGCTTAAGCGAGGGTTTTGGGCTGCCACTCGCGGAGGCCGCGCTCTTTCGTGCCCCGGTTGTCTGCACCGACCTGCAGGCATTTCGCGAGGTGGCATCGACGGGGCCGCGCTTTGTGCCGGTCAGCGACGGCCCGACCGGCTTCACCAAGGCCGTGCTCGCGGCGCTGAACGAGGACAACGTCAAGACGCGCCGCCGGATCCTGCACGACCTGTCCTGGGACAGCATCATCGAGGGGCGCCTGGAACCACTGCTGAAACGCAAGTGAGTCATTACCGCGTCCTGGTTCCCACCACCAACCCGGCACGCTCCGGGCCGCTGCTCAAAGCTGTCTCCCCCTTTCTCAATGCCGATGACTCGCGGGGGACGCTGCTTGGCGTCATCGAGATGGCGCCTGACCGTCCACTGAGCGAGGGTATCGAGGTAGCCCGTGCCTACCGCACACTGCTCTCACGCATCACCCGCTATGCCGAGCGCGGGCCGGGCGAGCTGCGCGGCCAGGTTCGGATCGCCCATGTCGCCGCCCAGGGCATCCGGGAGGCGGTGCTGGAAACGGACACGAACCTGCTGGTGCTCGAGGCCAGTAAGGGTCGGAGCCAGGCGGACAGTGCGTGGAGCAACGCGGTCGAGGACCTCCTCGTCGAGCCGCCCTGCGATGTCGCGCTGGTGCGTCCCGACAGCACACCGATCAGGAGCGTGCTGGTGCCGGTTCGTGGTGGCCCAAACGCCGAACTGGCGCTGCGCCTGGCGAGTACCGTCTGCCGCGAGACCGGCGCTCAACTTGTCGTGCTTCACGTCTTCAACCCGCGGATCTCGACCGAGTCCCGTGAACGTGAGGAGGCGGCCTTCCTCAAGCTCTCCAACCGGGTGGACGTGCCCGTCCGACGCCAAACAGTGCTCTCGACCTCGGTCAGGGAGGCAATCATCCGGGAGTCCGCCGACCACCAGTTGATCGTGCTGGGAGCAACGCTCAGCCTGATGCACCGCCCGATGGTACTTGGCGCTCCGGTCAGCCGGCTCCTGCGCCGGCTCAATGGCAGCGTGATGGTGGCCAAGGCGGCAGGACCGGTCGCCAACCTCAAGGATCCCGACCGTCCGTTTCGGGTCGAGAGCCGGGCCGCGGCCGCCGAGCGCGTGGACCGCTGGTTCGCCGAGAACACCTTCCACAGCAAGGAGTTTGCGGAGCTACACCGGCTGGTAGATCTCAAGGAACGCCAGGGCATCACCATCAGCCTCGGCCTGCCCACGCTCAACGAGGCGAACACGGTCGGCAAGGTGATCCGAACCTTCAAGCATGCCCTGATGGACAAGGTCCCGCTGCTCGATGAGATCGTCGTCATCGACTCGGCCTCCTCCGATAGGACTGCGATTATTGCCGAGCGCGCCGGCGTCAAGGTAATTCAGCACCACGAGATACTGCCCCGCTACGGGGCCTTCCACGGTAAGGGCGAGGCACTTTGGAAAAGCCTTTACGTGCTCAAGGGCGACCTGATCTGCTGGGTCGACACCGACATCACCAACATCGCCCCCAAGTTCGTCTATGGTTTGCTCGGGCCACTGCTGAGCGACCCGGAGATCCACTACGTCAAGGGCTTCTACCGACGACCGCTGGCGTATGGTGGCGAAATCCATGCGCAGGGTGGTGGCCGCGTCACCGAGCTGGCCGCGCGTCCTCTGCTGAACCTCTTCTTCCCGGAGCTCTCCGGTCTCGTCCAACCGCTCTCGGGTGAGTACGCCGGACGGCGCCGGGTGCTGGAGAGCGTGCCATTCTTCAGCGGCTATGGCGTGGAGCTGGGGTTGCTGCTCGCGATCTCCGAGGCCTACGGACTGCGTGCCATCGCCCAGGTCGACCTGGGGATGCGGGTCCACCGCAACCAGACGCTCTTCGATCTCTCCAAGATGGCCTTCGCCATCATGCAGGTCGGTCTCAAGCACCTCGGCGACCGTCACCGCATCCACCTGCTGGAAGAGGTCAACAAGACGATGAAGCTGATCCATTACGAGGACGAGCGCTACTGGATCGAGCAGAAAGAGATCGAGGACCAGGAACGGCCGCCGATGAACTCCGTTCCGGAGTATTTTCTCGCACGCCATCGCAACCCAGCCCCGGACGGCTGAGTTCGGTGTAGACTCGCGACCGAAGAGGCACATGGTCGCGCTGGGACAGTTTCTCGGCCCCTGGACGGCGATGATGGCCGCGATGATGTTGCCCTCGGCGATGCCGATGGTGCGGCTCCACCATCTCCGCGCGGATGACGCCGGGAGCCTCCCAGCAAAGTTGAGATCGGGCGTCTGCGTCGCCACCTACTTGTTGGTTTGGGCGCTGGTCGGGGTGGCGGTTTTTTTCTTGACCCCGGTAGCTGGAGCCCTGGTGCCGGCAGGCAAGCGACCGCTCGCAATCGCGGCAATCCTGCTTCTGACCGGCCTCTACCAGTTGACCCCATTGAAGCTGGCCTGTCTGCGCGTCTGTCGCAGCCCGATTGACTTCCTCCTCACCCACTGGTACCGCGGCATGTCCGGCGAACTTCGACTCGGGCTCGAGCACGCCTTCTACTGTCTCGGCTGCTGCTGGGCCTTGATGGCCTTGTTCGTGACCGCCGGCGCGATGGGGCTGATGTGGGCACTGATCATCGCCGGCGTCGTCTTCGTGGAGAAGGTCATGCCCCATGGAGTCGCCTTCGGCCGGACTGTCGGTGTGACGCTGATCATCGGCTCGATTGCACTTGCTGCTCGCCCCGAGTTAGGCCATCTTTTCGGCATCGATATCTGAAACTAGTGAGGTAAGGAAATGGCAGATACAACCAGGCCCACATGGACGGTCAAGGGGCAGGTCATCATCTCCTGCAACTGCGACTATGGTTGCCCTTGCAATGTCAACGGACGCCCAACCCATGGGCATTGCGAGGGCGGCTGGACATGGAACATCGAGAAGGGCGCGTACGGTGAGATCGGGCTGGACGGCCTGAACTTAGGCCTCTACTGCGATTGGCCCAAAGCCATTCACGAGGGAAACGGAGTGGCGGTCTCTTTGATCGATGAGCAGGCCAGCGAGAGCCAGCGAAAGGCACTGCGGACGCTGGTCGAGGGAGATGCAGG
>Ga0207416_1004611_pt1 | contig 11780 bp, 10 predicted proteins | sample PaiPotPPM11metaG_FD_184107 | JGI IMG/M metagenome (GOLD analysis project Ga0207416, IMG submission 184107) | Iron sulfur acid spring bacterial and archeal communities from Banff, Canada, to study Microbial Dark Matter (Phase II) - Paint Pots PPM... ...
ACGTCCCTCCCGGAAAACCGATCTCCAGCCCTTGGCGCACGGTCGAATGGCTGCCGTCGCAGCCTGCAATATAGGCTGCGTCGCACATCTCGATAGATCCATCCGGTGCCTTCAATCGCCCGACCACATGACCAGCCGCATCTTCGAAACCCAAAAGCTCCGTCTGACGTTCCACCTCGACGCCACTGTCGGCTAAGCGATCGACTAACAAGCGCTCGTGCTCGTCTTGAGGATAGATAATCGCGTAAGGAAACGGGCTAATACTCTCCCCCATGGCACCAAAGAACAAATGTGCCACTTGCTTGCCCGCCACCCACAAATTCGCAGCTAGCGCCTTCCGTCCACACTCTACGACGGCCTCGGCGAGGTCAACCTGGCCGTACAGTTCTAGCGTGCGTGCCTGTACGGCAACCGCCCGCGACGTCGTTCCAGGCTCAGTCGTCGTATCGACGATCCTCACGCGCACTCCCAATCGCGTCAGCCACAGGGCCAACACCAACCCCGTCGGTCCTGCGCCGACGATAAGAACTTCGGGATCGCGAGCTGGCAATGCATTCATCGTCTAATATCGTTTTTCAAATGGCAGAGTGAGGATCGCTCAAGCGGTGCTGGCTTCGATTTGCTATGATTCCCCCCTGTAGGGTCGGTTGTGCACACGACGAAGCTGTTGCGAGACCTCGTGGGATTGGAGCACGCATCATGAAGCTTTGGAGCGATATCGAGCAGGATGTACTTGCGGGGTCGACGTGCCTTGCAGAATCCGATGAGTTTGCAGTCTACGCTCTCGAAAATGATACATACGCGCTGGTGCTCCGTCACCGAGGCATGCCATGGCAGGGCGTCACACTCTCAGGGGACGGTGTGTTTCGTGCGGCTGAGCTGCTCGCAAAAGCAAGTCGTTCGCTCTATCGTGACGTCGCGTCAAGACTTTCGCCCGAGAACAAGCGTTGATTTCGTGAGGTGAGTTAACGGTGACAACACAGGTCGGGTTTAGCAACCGAACGAAATAACAAATATTGGGGCGCGTAGCTCAGGGGTAGAGCGCTACATTGACACTGTAGAGGTCAGAGGTTCGAGACCTCTCGCGCCCACCATCGGAAACCTCTATGCCGCAAGCAATTGCGCTCCTAATTCTTGAGCCAGCGGTAAGTTAAGAAAATCGGCGAACTCGCCAATTAGTTTGAGTCCCTCGATCAAGCGCGCCTAGCAATGTCGCAGTGGCTTCACGACGACAACACGATTCACTGGGCAGATCAAGCGTCTTCCGAGTTCGCCCACCACGCTTCCAACCGAACATCATGACAGCGCCGATTTTTTACTTACGATCGGTTCAACTCCGGGGTCAAGACCAACCCGATCCGAAATTGCCCTTATGCGTGGCATACTAATGGGGAGCACGCCAGTCCTACGCAACCAGGGAGAAACGTTAACGCTACAGGTCCCACTTTGGAAAGCGAACGAAGCGACGCTGTTTTTCCGGGCAACGCTAGCCGTGCGTCGATTCGATCCCGCCACCTGGGCGCCGCGGCCGAAGCAGGACTATCTCCCGGATGTAGCTCCGAAGCCCCTCAGCGCCTCCGCGACTGGACTATCTTGCCCTTTGGAATGCGACCGATGCGACGGCTTAGAACTAGGGTTTCCCCCGGTGATCCGGTTGCACGACGCTACTATAATGTAGGTGGTTACCGTACGCATGGAGATGGCAGTTCAAAACTCATTACGGGATCTCAAGATTCTTGAGTGTGGAGGGAAGAGATGAATCGATCGGTTATCGGCTTTGTTCTTGCAGTTGTTTCGACAGTCTTGGCCGGGTGCAGTATGTCTGGTCAGCCCAACCCCGCGCAAGGGCTGACTAAGGCAATCGGCATATTATCGTTCCACAGAGCTCTGTGCTAGCGACGGGCAATCGGCCTGTTGGCGTTCCACAGGGCTTTGTGCCGACTCCGGATGGATGGTTTCATCCCTCCTGCATTCTGGAACTGCATGAAGGAGACCGGCTAAACCGCAGTGTCGGCGTTGTTGAGCTCGCGGCAGGAGGCCGCCGGGCGATCGCAGCCTGTGCCTATCCCTCCTATACACCCTCCGGTCGAGTCCGTTCTTCGACCGGATTCCAAACGCTCCGGAACAATATCGCGGCACCCGAGCCTAATGGCTGGCAGGTGTCAGAGACAAGTTATCCAGGGAACATTGGCCAGCTATCGGCTAACTGGCTTGTACCTTCGGTTCCATTCACCTCAACGCCTGAGGTAGACTATTATTTTCCAGGGATTGAGAACGCTGGCCCCACCACGTACATTGCCCAACCAGTTCTTGCATGGGGATACGGATCTGCACAGTGGACGATTGCCAGTTGGTTTTGTTGCATTAATGGCAACAATAGCCACGGCCAGGTCGTTGCTGTAAGCCCGCAACAAACAATCACTGGAACAGTAACTGGTTCGGGTTGCAACTCCTCGACAGGCGTCTGCTCGACCTGGAATGTCAACACTGTATCGGGCAGTGCAAGCTCGGGATTCAACGTCACGGCCTTCAACGAGCCAATGAATTTCGAGGCTGGCGGAGCGTTAGAATCTTACTACGTTACAGGATGTACGCAGTATTCGACTGATGCAGGCGTAGCGTTTACCAACGTGACCGCACACGACGTGAATGGAGCACTTTTAACTCCAATATGGTCCGAGAACGTTGATCCAGGTGCGACCTGTTACGAGTCAGGCAGCGCAAGCGGTGGCAGCAGCGCAAGGATTACGCTGAGCTGGTGGCCTGCAAACCAGCCCCACCAAACCGCCCCCACTCGTGTGGTCTATTAACGAGCGGGGAGGGCCTGGCTTCTTCAGGAGCGATTCCAGGCGCGACTGCGTTGTCGTGCAATGGCTCCTACAAGCTTGTGATGCAGGGTGATGGCAATCTCGTCCAGTACCAAGGCTCAAGCGCGATCTGGTCTACCGGAACGAATCAGAGGTCCGCGTATTTTGCGGAAATGCAAACCGATGGGAACTTCGTTCTATATGATGTGCTCGGCAATTCGAAATGGCAAACCGGCACTTCAGGGCATTCTGGGGCACACTTGGCCATACAGAACGACGGGAACTTGGTCGTTTACAGCTCGGGCAACGCCGTTCTTTGGGTTAAACACTGAAGTCTCGCTTTTCTAAAACTTGTAGTGCGACTCTAGGCGAGGAACTAGTTAAGTGGAATTCTCCGAGTAGGGTTTGTCGGGTGGACGCGCTTCCCCGTTAGTTCGCGCTCGCAGCCGGGTTACATGCTGTGTCTGGGTTTGCTGTTCCAAGGACTGTATCGTGCGAGTTGTAGGAAGTCATCATCACCTGCACATTAGTAACCGGTTTGGATGATTTGTGTTAAAAAGACACCGAGATCAAAAAGTGCATTACCTGCGTGTGCGGTTAGGACAGTCTTATTCCAGTCACGCGCCCAAGTTTCGCAGGAAGTTACCGTGACTGGAGAACCCGGCGCAGAGACAACTGTGGCTGGGGGATTGTTTATCTCCAAGTGCTAGCGCAACTTCAATGATTGATAGAACGCATGCTAAAAGCCAGTTACGCATCTGTAAAAGCGGTACTGAGGGCACCGGTCAAGGCTTGTTTGGAACTTCGAAAAGAACCCGAAAAGGTTGCGAAACTTGCAACCAAGACTAGGCATAGCTTGGGGCGGGACGGTAAAGCAACGTCATCCATCGCCGCTAGTTCTAGCGAGCTTTGTCATGCTGGCATACGCTGCTTTGATTCTCCATCACTTATGGCGTGCGCATTGGGACCCAAGTGTTTTCGTAGTTGCCGGTGACAAAATGGTTGATAGGGCGGCGCTTCTCGCCCCCATCGCTGTCTTGCCGAACTCGGACGGATACGATGGGGAGTACTATTACCGATTGGCTCTTAATCCATTTACGACAAAGCGCACGGACTACGGGATAACCATCGACTACCCACCCTTCCGAATGCAGCGAATCGGTTACCCGCTGCTTGCCTGGATCGTTTCAGCAGGTGGTCGCCCTGCGCTCCTGAGTTGGGTTCTGATCGGGCTAAATCTTATCGGTGTAGGCGTTATCACGGCTGTTTCAACGAATCTTGCGCTGCGTGCGGCAAGAGAACCATGGCTAGGTCTGCTTCCGAGCCTCTACCCTGGTTTTCTTTTGACCATTCTCCGTGATACGACGGAAATCGTCGCCGCCGCCTTCGCGATTGTTGCGGTATACTTTGCTCTGAACAGATCATTGTGGAGAGCAGCGCCATTTTGGGCAGCTGCAGTGTTAACCCGCGAAACCACGCTCCTCTATCTTTTTGGGTTTCTTGTAGTTGCCGTTTTCCAGATGATCAAAGCACGTCACCGGCCTTGGGATATAGTCCCGATCATTATTCCTGTCGTGATCTTCTGTGCTTGGCAATGCGTCCTATTTTTCCGTTGGGGTGCATTCCCTGTGCATTCAGGTGCTGCGCATGATATTGGTGTGCCCTTCGTCGGCATCTACCAGTTCCTGATGATTAATCTCTCAGGTCATAGTTTAGGCCCCTATGCTTACATTTTCCTAGCAGCCATCTTTGGCGGCCTCAGCGTGTTGACTCTAGGGCACGTTGTGTTCAAATGGAAATGTCCTGCCTCATTAATAGTCGCATGGAGCGTCTATGCTGTTCTCATTCAAACGCTTCTGCGGTCTTTAAATTTTGATTCCGCGCTTCATGGTTATTTTATCACTGCATTTCTGTTCTGCGCTTTTATCGTTGGGATCGTGGGATATACAGCATTGAATGATAGGGAGATTCCAGTACCCCTGATAGTCACATGGGCCGCTTATACCCTTCTTCTCGTGTGCCTGTCAGCGTCGGTTTGGTCACAACCATATGATTTCTTGCGCGCGTTTTCCGACTGCTATGTAACGGGAATGATTCTCATTATCCTAACTTGGCGGCCGAGCACGCGTATCGCCTCTCTGGCAGTCGGTGTCATGTTACCTCCCACAATATTCTACGGCTCAGTAGCCTAACGTTCAAGAAAATAGGGAGAGACATCGTCGATGAGGCCGTTGCAATCTGCGGGGAGACTCTCACAGCGCCTAAGCTTATAGCGTAGTATCTCAAGTTGCGGGCTGGTGCGCAAGCGATTTCATAGTCCCTTGCTGGGGTGCTAATTTCGATAGCCTTGTAGACGTCTCCAACTTTCAGAGAGCTTGCCGATCAGGCGAAGAGGAGGGCAGTGGCGAACCGACCGGTGCGCAACCGCTTCATGGCGTCAAAATCGACGAGGCTCACACCAACCGGCTTATGACGGTCGACCACCCCATATTGTATCGCGTGTCAAGCGAATGCTCTACCGCATCGCACTCAAAGTCGCTAGTGTTGTCCCCATTGTTGTCCCCATAGCTTCACAAAATGATGGATTAGCGCGGACGACGGTGGATTGCAAGAAGAACGCCCAATCCGCGATGGAATGATCGCTTGCGTTACTTCATGGGGCCTTGCCCGAATTTGAAAAACAGGTACTGATCGATCCCCCAGACAGGCGTGACATTCGGATTCCGCGTCGCCGAAGCGGATCGGACGCGGTGCACACTAAGGTGCACACTACGCGGCAGATATCAATGGACGACGGTCGATAGCAGTGGACTTACGAAACTCAGAAAATCGCTCGTCAAATGGGCACGAGTCGGCACCCATGGACCATAGTAGACAGACGTCCGAACCAAATTGACACTGTAGAGGTCAGAGGTTCGAGACCTCTCGCGCCCACCATAAACGCTCTACCTCACCAGTTGCTAGTGAGGAATTATACCCGCTCCACCCAGTCAATGACGAGGTCGGGATAGCCGGCAACGACGTGCCACCAGAAAAAAGAGTCCCTTGGTCCCGGCTGAATGTCGAGCGTATGCGGCGCTTTGGGTAGGATGATCGCCGAAATATTATCGTTGCTCGATGTATGTACGAGTGATTCGATCGTCGCAATGTTTGCGTCGACCGGCATAAGCCGATCCCGCTCGCCGTAGACAAGCAGGACTGGTACATTGACTCGTGTCCAATACGGTCGTGGGTCGTAATCGGCCACGCGAGGATACCAAGACCATACCCAGCTGTCTCGCGGCGGAATTCCTAGCCACGAGAACCACGGCTCGCGCTCTGCTTCCTTCATTGCGCGTTGAAGCTCCGCATACCCTCGCCCGGTGCGTGCGACCGTGACGAACTCCGTATACAACGCCAACGCTGCTTCGCCATTTTTCCCTGTCCAGCCGCTATCCCGAAGCGCGTTGCTGACTCGATAGATATCCCCTTCGTAGGTGACCGTCGCCGGCGCATCTGCCGCAACGACAAACGCCACGTTGGAGGAACGTGAGGCGATCAAAGGTGCAATGCTGCCGCCTTCGCTGTGTCCCCAGATGCCGATTTTCGAAGCGTCGATGTTCCGATGGGCTCTTAGAACGCCGATCGCAGCGATCGCATCGTTTGCCAAGTCCTCGTAGCTTGCGGTACGCCAATCGCCCCCGGACTCGCCCGAGCCGCGTTTGTCGTAAATGAGGGCTGCAACCCCGCTACGCGCTAGACGGTCCGCGATGAATCGAGGTGTTCCCCACCGTGTCTGCGGACCCGATCCGTGGAGGAGCACAACCGCCCGATACTTGCCGGGTGCTCGGGGAACATAGAGCGAGCCGGCCAGCCTGACGAAGCCGCTGTGAAACACGAGGTTTTGGACCACGTATGGAAAGTCCGGGGCCGCTGAACGCTCCAGTGAGAATGCTCCCGTGTCTTTACCAGCCGAAAATGTGCCGATGATCGCGTTCGACTCCACCAGACCTGTGAACGAAAGCGATCCACCGCCTAGCACGAATGAAATCTTCGAACCCTTCACGCTGACGGAATCAAGGGGGTACTCCATCACCGCTTGGGAGTCGGCGGTAAACCGACCTGACCATCCACCGGTCGACGCTTGGCTGAACGAAATGACCACACTGAGGGGTTTTCCATGCTCCGTTAACGTCCCACGCCAGTAGCCCGAGACCAGCTGATCCGCCGACGCAGTGCAGGCCCCCACGGTGACGATTAGCGAAGCCCCGACCACAACCGCACAGAGTAAACGAACAATTGTAGACAATGTAATTCCTTTCTTTGCCTGAACCAACAGTCTGATCTCGATATGTCGGCAGAGATTATTGTACCATGACACTTTTGCGTTCTTCTTGAACCATATGGAAGATCGTGATGCAAAGATCGTTCAAGACCAACAGAGCTAAGGTATGCTTGAATCGGCGCATGGTCACGCTCGACTCAGGCGAGTTCCTTGGCAAGGTTCGGCATTCAACCAGCATCGCTGAGGCGATTCTATCCCTAGTATGCCATCCGAAACCTCGCGAGCTCCCACTGCATCAGCACAATCTACCGTACTTCTGCTTCTTGGTCTCCGGCAAGTACAAGGAGACTTATGGCAATACCACGATCGAATATGAGCCGTTTTCGATTGCTCTTCACCCGGAGCGCTACGCGCACACTGACGCCATCGTGCAACCGCAAACAACCTTCTTCACTATAGAGTTGGGAGATCGATGGTCTGGCGGTTTAGGACAGCCGTTTGATTTCTCGAAGTGGCGCCTCGAACTGCAGTACGGTGACGCGGTTTGGCTTGCGGTGCGCTTGTTACGCGCCGTGCTCGATGAGACGGTCGATTCCCTACTGGTCGAAGCGTGCATTTCGGAAATGCTGGCTATCGCGTTGCGCATGCTCGAACATGACCGCGCAGTTCGACCTTGGCTTGCCAATGTTAAGACGGAACTGCACGAGCGCTTTGCCGAAAAGATCACGCTTGATGAGTTGGCGCGAAATGCCGGGTTGCACATAGCGTCATTGGCGCGTGGTTTTCGGCTCGCCGAAGGGGTCACCATTGGCGATTACGTCCAACGTCTTCGGGTGCAGCACGCGTGCCGGTTGCTCAGCCAACGGACAACGACACTTGCCGAGATCGCTCAAGAATGCAATTTTTCAGATCAAAGCCATCTCACTCGCATTTTCAAGGGCATTACTGGCACGACACCCGCCGACTTACGTACTGAGCTCGAGTAGCGGATCTGCACCTCGTCGTAATCCTCAATATCATCAATAAAGTTGCGTTGTAGTCTATCGGTCGCTTCCAATAAGGTAAGATTGCGGTGCTCTTTCATGTGGCTTTGTAAGACGTCCAGCGGCCAATTTTGGGGATTCGCATTATAGGAACGAAGCGACGTCGTTCACATTTTCATACAACGCTGCCAAGGCTTTGTCGACGTCTGCTTTGTTGCCAGACTTTTCCGCTTTCAATACTGCCACCTCTCACCATCGGAAACCTCAATATTACCTTGAGCGAGCCACTGGCGTATATAGGCTTGACAGCATATAGGTTATAGCCTATAATAGATCATGCCTTGGGAAGTCGAGTGCACAGATCAATTTGAGGATTGGTAGAACACGCTCGATGATGGGACCCAGGAAGATGTGGATACAATGGTACACGTCTTGGAAGAGCACGGACCAGCGCTCACTCGACCATACGCTGACACGGTCAAAGCATCGCAGCATTCTAATATGCGCGAGTTGAGGGTGCAAAGCCATGGTCATCCACTGCGCATTTTCTATGCGTTTGATCCACGTCGGTCGGCGATACTGTTGATCGGTGGCGACAAGACCGGAGACTCACGATTCTACGATCGCTTTGTTCCTATCGCGGATCAACTGTTCGACGAGCAGCTCCGTGAAATCGAGCAACAGGGAGACAATCATGGCTAAGAAGTTTGCCCGGTTGCGGGCGCAGATGACTCCGGAGCGTCAGGCGCGAGCCAGACGGCGCGCCGCTGCCATTATCGCAACGCTGCCACTTCAAGAGCTTCGACAAGCGCGCCAGCTTTCACAACAGGCACTTGCGAAGACTATGGATACCACGCAGGGTGAGATTTCAAAGCTAGAGCATCGGGCCGATGCGTATATTAGCACGTTGCGAAACTATGTCGAAGCCCTCGATGGTCGGTTGCGGATCGTGGCGGAGTTCCCTGAGGGAAGCTATGAAATCGCCCAATTCGAGGAGATAGGCGAACCAGATATCGCGTCTTGAGCGATACGACCCAGTTTGCAATGCATTCGCACATAGAGTAAGTAGGGGATCTAAGTGCACACTATGGTGCACACCAACCGGCAGAATTTGGTGGACATTAGTCGACGCGGGTGGACTTCCGACATGCGGCGGAAAGCCTGTCAAATGAACACGAGGTTACGCTGATGGACACCAGTGGATCATGGGTCGAACCAAATTGCCACTGTAGAGGCCAGAGGTTCCAGACCTCTCGCGCCCACCATCGACGTGGCGGATCACCGCTCAGCGATGAGGTTAGAGCTTTCCCGTTGACGGGTCCCGGCGGTTTCATTTGGCGTCGAAGAACCAACTAGACTCACGAAAATCCAAATAAAAGGAAGACCCCCACAGGTGCGCTCCTTTATGAACCTCACGCGACGTGGGGTTCGTTAGACAGGCAAGCCGACATTATGGCAGAACCCCAAGAGCCTCGGACAAGGCAATCTTGGCATCGAGCGACGCGATGGTGGCTCTTCCCGTCGACGGGACCAGCGCCACTATGCAGCAGATACAACTTAACCACGCGGCACCATGAGACACTTAAAACCGACCCCGTTTGCCCCATAAGAGAAAGCGGTCCGACGAGGAAGCCGCATTATCCATCTATCTCTTAGGTTTTTGAGACGGCGCTCTCTCGCGTCCCCGGCCATAGTTAACGCTCGATCTCGCCCTCGAAGTGGGTCAGTACTGTTGACGCCGGATTGGAACCCGGCGGGAATAGCTGGGCGACGACTGTCCATCGACCATGCCCGCGCGCGCCCGCGAACCGTCCGGTGCCGCCGGTAATCGTGAACACGCCCGCTCCGTTCGTGTAGCCCTCCGCATCGGGCGGTGTGGAGGTTCCATGATAGTTGCCGTTGAGCGTCGACCCATCTCGGGCGGTGAACGTGAATACGCCGTCTTTAATCTGATTGGGGTTGCTGAAGACAATTGTCTGATCAAATGACGCGGAAGAATAACCGAAGAGTTCGTCAAGCCCGGCGGCCGTGCCGTGGATTGTGATGTAAGGAGGTGTCGCGTGTGTATTGCCTCCGGCGATGACGGCGAAGCCGCCATGAACGATACTGAAATGAATGTCTCGATCCCACGCCAGTGATGGCTGTGCCACTCCGATCAGGAAAGCGACCGCGGCAATGGATGAGCACAGCGCTGGAAGTAAAATAGATACTCTCATTTTCATAACTTTCAACCTCTCATGGGAGACGGGCTCATCGCAACTCTTCTGAGCCTCGCACAAGGCCGCCGCGGAGTCCGAAGCATTCATGCTTGCGTTAGGGACGACACTTGCCATGGTAACTTCTCATTCGCCCTTCGCGCGCAGTCGAACATGTGAGCGTCACCTCGATCCGAGCGGAAAAGTGGCCTGACGTAGCCTCTAGTCGTCCTAGCCCGCAAGCAGAGATAGAGCGTGCCCAAAATTGCGAGGGGCGCGCGCACGCGACTTAAGAATAGTGTAGAATGACCGCGGCTTTGGGCAATGGTCTAAAAGGGTATTCGTTTTCGAGGCCTTGATGAAGCTCGTTCATCGCATAACCAGGCCCGCCGACTTTTCCCAATGCATCGCACTCGTGCCACAGGGGGCCGGGCTCAGCACGGAGGATTTACTGTCTTTGCCCGCGTTTTGGGATGACGTCCTCGAACGGGGCGCCGGACACTCGAATCTTGTTTTCGATGTGTCTCAGCCAGAACACGTTCTGGCGTTTGGCCTCAGTGCGTTCATCAGCGATGAGCGCGCTGATGCAATCAAGAGCCAGCCAAGGCCCTTCCTTACTTGTTCTGTGCTCGACGAGTGGCGCGCCGGCCGCCGAGGGTTCCTCTCGGAGCTCGAGGTCGCTTCGGCAAATGGATCTGGTGGCGTCAACTTGCTCGTCCTTAACTTCGGAGCAATCGAGGCTCACGACCCTGATGGTTTTTATGAGTTACGCACCGCGGTCGCTCAATCGTTTATCGCCGAACATCGCGGTTTGAACTTTCGTAGTCTCACAAACGAGGTGTTCGGCGAATCGGAAGAGTTTTATCTGCAGGCCGGGTTTAACATTCGACCTTATTGGCAAGCAGGTGAGAACGCCAAGCCTCCCCCGAAAGGTCAGTTCGTCATGGGGATGACGCGTGAGGAGTTCGTCCACGTACGCGGGCGCTTTGTCCTCGAGCTTCTTTTCAATGACAACGAAGCACCTCGTTTAGGGCTCGAACACGTGCAGCGCAAACTCTTACGCACTGCGCTCGAAAATGAAACTGACGATGCGATTGCACAGAGCCTTGCGATCTCGCGATCGGCGGTCAAGAAGCGGTGGCAGGCGCTCTACGAGGCGATTCTCGATCTTGACGACTCGCCTATTCCGCTCACCGAGCATGCCGAAGGTCAGCGCGGCCCCGGGTTACGCCGTCTCGTGGTTCAGTATATTCGAAACCATCCGGAAGAACTGCATCCCTATCTACCTAAACCTACGATTAGCGTATCGACACACAGAGCTTCTGGCAGCTTGCAAAAGTCTATTCCCAATGTTAAACGTCGTGAGTGACCAGCAAGTTTGGACTTAAATGAGCTTCTGTGCGGATTGCCGCTGGGAGCAAAAGTCTCAAGACCACGTTATTCTTGCCGCCGTGTTTATCATTAGTCCGGTTATGGGCCATCGCCCCGGAATTTTGGGACGCCTACGATTGGCAGTTTCGTTAAATCCTCA
>Ga0207416_1004612_pt1 | contig 11777 bp, 15 predicted proteins | sample PaiPotPPM11metaG_FD_184107 | JGI IMG/M metagenome (GOLD analysis project Ga0207416, IMG submission 184107) | Iron sulfur acid spring bacterial and archeal communities from Banff, Canada, to study Microbial Dark Matter (Phase II) - Paint Pots PPM... ...
TGTTCGCTGTATCGCCGTTGCATGCGATCCGGTCCGCGCCGACGATCACTAGATCGATCGCCTTGCGCTGCATCGCGATTGCGGCCGCGCTATCGACCTGCAACGTCGCATCGACGCCCGCTTGTTTTAGCTCGAAATACGTCAGCCGCGATCCTTGTAAGAGCGGGCGCGTTTCGTCCACGAACACGTGCGGGCGCTTCCCTTCGCGGTGCGCGGCGATAATGACGCCCAACGCCGTTCCGCCCCCCGCAGTGGCAATCGGCCCGGTGTTACAGTGCGTCAGAATCTTCGCGTCCTTCGGAATGACATCGATCCCGGCTTGCGCGATCGCCGCATCGATCGCGACCTGTTCGCGATGAATGACGCGCGCGTGCTCGAGCGCATCGGGCGCCGCCAAGACGCGATCGACCGCCCACATAAGGTTCACCGCCGTCGGGCGCGCATCGCGAATGCGCCGCGCGGCGAGCGCGAACGCATCGTCGTCGGCGATCGTCCGTCGCAGCAACGCAACGCCGTAAGCACCGAAGACGCCGATCGCCGGCGCACCTCGCACCGCGAGCGTCTTGATCGCGGCTTCGATCTGCTCGACGGTGCTCGCGCGCTCGTACACGATGTCGTGCGGGAGGCGCCGTTGGTCCAGATAGACGACCGCGTCGCCATCCCAGCGGACGGCGATCAGTTCATCCTGCGAGTTCTGCATCGTTCGCGCTGTTCGCGCGACGGCGCGCTTACACCCCGGCCGGGACCCGCGCGGTGAAGCAGGCGCGGCAATACACGGGGCGGTCGCCGCGCGGACGGAACGGCAGCGTGGTGGTCTCGTTGCAGGCGGCGCAGACCGCTTCAAAGGACGGTCGTGAGCCTTGCGAGCCGTCGCTCCCGGTAGCGCGCCGGGTTTGGCGGCAGTCGCGACACCGTTGCGGCTCGTTCGCGAAGCCTTTCTCGGCAAAAAACTGCTGCTCGCGCACCGAAAAAACGAACGGGCGCGCGCAGTCTTTGCAGGTAAGCGTCTTGTCTTCCAAAGTCTCAACCTCCACGGCTCTCGAGAAATCAGGCCCGACTCTTGCGACTTTCGTCCAATCGATCCCTGCGTTGCTTACCAAGGGGAGCGAGCGGCCCTAGGGGAGCTCGACGAACACGTCCGCCCCTTCGATCAGCACCGTATAGGTGGCGAGCGGCTCGGCCGCGGGCCCGCGCAAGACGGCGCCCGTCCGCGGGTCGAATTTCGCGCCGTGGAGCGGGCAGACGATGGCGTTATCCGCCATGTGCCCATCGCCCAGATCGCCCCCGGCGTGGGTGCAGACTCCCGCGCATGCCCACAGCGCCCCGTACGCGTGGCAGAGCACGATGTCGTTCCCGTCGAGCGTGAGCTGTAACGGATGTTCGGCGGGCACGTCGCCGATGCCGCATGCACGGATCCGCCGCGTCGCGTGCGAGCTGAAGCGCTCCGTAATGTCGGTCGCGGCCGCATCGACCTGCTCGCGCAGCACCGCGACCGCCGAACTGCGATCGCCGGCGATCGCTTTCTGAGCGAGCGACTGATCCAGCCGCACCTTCGAGGCCGCAACCAAGACGTGATGCTCGGCGGCTTGGATCTCGATTTCGTTCATCAGCATGAGCGCGGCGTACACCGGTTGCGGCCATCCCGCAGCGTCCGTGCCGTAAGCCGAAAACAGCCCCTCGACCGCGCGCTCGCGCTCCCACTGCATGCGGTGATGGTCGGCATTTTGCGTGCCCGAAAAACCGCCGTGCGCGCCGGTCGCGATCATCGTCGGCCGCAATACGTCGAGATAGAACGCGATTGGAAATTCGCTCGCGTACCATTGCGCCGCCGCCAGGCCCCGCACGAACGTTCCGGCTTGCGTCAACGCCTGCGCGATGCGACCGGCAGCATCGGCGGGTTTGGCCGCGAGAGCCTGCTGTACGGCAACGTATGCTTCGCGCGCGTGCATGGCGCAGAGCGCGAAGAGATCGTGGCCGGTTCGCCACCGCAACAAGCCCCGGCCTCGCTCGTCCAGGCCGGAGAATGGATGGCTCGGAGCGGCGAGCGCACGCGAGTGGCTTTGCGGCGCAGCGGCCGTTGCTTCGTTTCCGCGCAGCGCCAGCATCGCAGCGCACGCGCGTAACAGCGCGCCGATTTCGTCGCGCCCGATCAACGCTTGCGCGCAATCGGGGAGTGCGCGGGCCCACACGGCCAACATGCCGGCCAGGAACGTTTGCGCACTCATCGCGGCCGTTCGCTGCACGCCGAAGTACCGGTCGTAGATGGCATAGTTGTCGAGATCGTCGGCGCCGGGCGGGTGCGGCGACGCAGCCAGAAACGCCGCGTTTTCAACGGCGCGCGCCGCAGCCGTCTCCATAACGAGCGGCGGTGCAACCATCATGCCGGCAAGCGCGGCGCCCAGCGCCGTCATCGCCTCCCGCACCGCGGGCGCCGTAGAGACGCTGCTTTCGACGAGCTCCGCTAAGCCGCGAACCGCAGCCGACGCCGCGCCGACATCAATCGACGCGTCCCGCTGCGGCAACACCGATCCCACCGGGGCCATCATCGCCCCGGCAGCGACACCATCTGCGCTCTGCATGAAATCGGCTCTACGCCGCACCCGCGCCGCAATCCCGTCCGTCACATTCCAAAAGACGCCGCTATACGAACAAATCCGTCGATACGTTGAACGCAGCCGATAGCTTTTTGATATGGGTCTTGCTGAGCGATCGTTTTCCAGCCAGCACTTCCGAGGCGATGCCACTCGATCCGAACAACTTGGCAAGCGCCGACTGCGACATTTCGTTGGCTGCCATCAGCTCTTTCAGAGCATCCAGCGGATGCGGCGCGGCGATCGGATCGCGCTCCGACTCGTAACGTTCTGCGAGAATCGATAAGAGTTCGAGAAAGCGATTCTCCGCTGCCGAGCGTTTCTCCCGATGCACCAACTCATCGACACGCGCGATGCAGCGGCGATATTCTCCCTCAGTATGGATTGCCCGAGGAAGCTCTTGCGCGAGCAACTCCCGGTAGGATGCGTCGAGTGCCGTCATTTCCAGTGGTCCTTATCGTACTCAGCATGCGTCAACACGCATTTTATGAAGATGATCTGCAGACTGTACTCTATTTTTGCGATGAGCCGATAGGCGTTGCCCTTGATATTGAAAACCGTGTAGCCACCGACAACGTCAGCACTGCCGTAGGTTCGTCGGGTTTCTTGAAAGTTTTGCCACTTCGCCTTAGCGGCAACGGCGAACCACGTTTTAAGAGGGCCCTCGGCATCTGGATGATCGGCCCAGAATTCGCGCAGCGCTCGCCTGCTGACGATCCTCACGATGCTCTCAATATGAGAGTAATACTCTCATATTGAGAGCGGCCAGTCAAGGTACGCAAAAGATGTATCACGACCTCCCGATCCCACGCCAGGAGAAAACCGCTAGTCTACCCCCTTAGCGCGTTGGCGACGGCATGGCTTGCGGGAGCACTACCAGGGTGGCGGCGGCGATCGCGGCTTCGTAGCCTTTATCGCCGCGGGCGGGATCGGCGCGTTCTTCGGCTTGCGCGAGATTCTCGGTGGTGAGTACGCCGAAACCGATCGGGATGCCGGTCGCGAGTTGCACGTCCATGATGCCGCGCGCGCATTCGCCCGCGACGAAATCGAAGTGCGGCGTATCGCCGCGAATCACGACGCCGAGGGCGACGATACCGTCGAAGCGTTCGGTATCGATGAGATTCCGGCACGCGAGCGGCAGTTCGAAACATCCCGGCACGTCGTAGCGATAGATATCGCTATCGGCCACGCCGCAATCGCGCAGCGCGCGCCGTGCGCCGTCGATGAGGTTGTCGGTAAGATCGCGATAGAATCGCGCCGCGACGATCGCGAAGCGGCGGCGCGTGCAGTCCGGCGCGGACCCGCGTTCGCCTTCGGTCTTCACGAAGCGACCGTATCGCCGAACATGTGGCCGAGCTTGGCGCGTTTGGTCGCGATGTAGCGTTTGTTGTACTGCGTCGGCTTGGTCTCCATCGCCACACGCCCGGTAATCTTGAGCCCGTACCCCTCGAGGCCAAAGATTTTACGCGGGTTGTTGGTGATCAGGCGCAGCTCTTTGAGGCCGAGATCCGCGAGTATCTGCGAGCCGATGCCGTAGTCGCGCTTGTCGATCGGGAGGCCGAGGGCGAGATTGGCCTCCACCGTATCGGCGCCTTTGTCTTGCAGCGCGTACGCGCGCAGCTTGTCGGCCAGGCCGATGCCCCGCCCTTCCTGGCGCAGATACAGAAACACGCCGCGCCCTTCGGCGGCGATCAGCGCCATCGCGCCGTCGCGCTGGGCCGCGCAGTCGCAGCGAATCGAGTGCAGGGCGTCGCCGGTCAAACATTCGGAGTGCACGCGCACGAGCACGTCTTTACCGTCGCTGATGTCGCCCATCACGAGCGCGACGTGCGTGTTGCCGTCGATCGTCGTTTCGTAGGCGATGCCGGTCCAATTCCCCATCGTGGTGGGGAGATCGAATTCGGCGATCCGCTTGATGAGTTTTTCGTTCTGCATGCGATATGCAATCAAATCCTTTACGGTAATGAGCCGCAGGTTATGCTTGTCAGCAAATACTCGTAACCCATCCAAGCGCTCCATCGTTCCGTCGTCCGCCATGATCTCACAAATGACGCCGGAGGGATCGAGCCCGGCAAGCCGCGCCAGATCGACCGATGCCTCGGTCTGGCCTGCCCGTACCAGCACTCCGCCATCGCGCGCTCGCAGCGGAAACGTGTGGCCGGGGCGCAGCAGATCAGCCGGTTTGGCACTCGGGTCGAGCAACACTTTGATCGTTGCGGCCCGGTCGTGAGCGGAGATCCCGGTGGTCGTCACGGTGCGGCCCTCGACCGAGACGGTGAAGGCGGTTTCGTGCACGGCGGTGTTGTCGCGCACCATCGGCGGAATCTGTAATTCTTCCAGCCGTCGCCCGAGCATCGGCACGCAAATCAGGCCGCCGGCCTCCTTGCGCATGAAGTTGATCGCCTCGGGTGTGACCATCTGCGCGGCCATGACCAGGTCGCCTTCGTTTTCGCGGTCCTCGTCGTCCAGCACCACCACCATCTTGCCGGCCCGAATATCCGCGATCGCATCCTCGATGCTGTCGAACGGGCTCTTGCGCGCGGCAGGCTGGGGGGCGATGCCCGGGAGCACCGTCGAGAGCCGCGCGAGCGTTTTGTACGACGGCTCCCGACGCCCGGCTCGCAGCAAGGAAATCGCCGATTCCGTCAGTCCGGAGGCCTCGGCCAAGGCCGCAGCCGAGAAGCCCGCCCCATCCATAGCCCGATTCAGTTGCTCCGCAAAGTCGCTCATAGCCCCACGCTACGCCAGCGACTTGACACTTGTCAAGGCTCGAAGCCGCAAGGGAACGCGTGTGCCTCCTGCGCGCGAAGCCGGCATGTGTGCAAATGCGACCGCATAGAAAAAGAGCGCCGACTCGCGACCGCTCTCTCTAGGGATGTCCCTTATGTGACGTTCGTCTAAGGCTTCGAGCAAGGAACGCGCGGGCGCTGATCCATGTTGGTGTACGGCTGCTTGGCCGAACCGACCTTAAAACTGAGCAGTTCGAGCCCATCCATCTTGGTCAGATTTGCGATCGTATGGGGAACGTTGGCGGGAATCACGATAGCCGAACCGGCGCGAACCGTCTTTGCGGCCTGCCCCTTTACGGTTACGGCGGCCGTACCACGCTCGACGACGAGATACTCTCTGGCGCTATGCGAGTGCAACCGCGCGGTATATCCCGGCACCATCGTGAGGTTGGAGATGAACACTTGATCGCCGTCCTTATCGCCCGGAACGGGAGCCGGCAAAAGAACGTCATGGCAAACGAAACTCAACATGCCGGCCGACGCGAGGGTTGGAAACGCAAGAATACCTGCGGCTATAAAGAGCGCTGCAATAGTTTTCATAAAAGAACCGCTTTCCGCCGCACCGCTTCCGTAGCGCGCGGACCCCTATCTTGCACGCGACGGTTCTCTCAATCTTAATAGTTCAGCGCGCCGAGCAACGCTTCGCGCAACGGTTCCGGGAGCGGCCTGCTCTTCTTCGTGGTGCGATCCATACATGCGGCGGTGAGGACGAATTCCGCGCCCGCTTCGCCGGTACGCTCGTTGAAGACGACGCTTCTCCAGCGCACGCTCGAGGCGCCGACGTGCTCCAGGTGGGTGCGAATGCGCAACCAATCGTCCATCAGCGCCGGAGCATGGTACTGAGCTTCGGCTTTCACCCGAGGCAACCAGAAATCCAGTTCATCGAAAACCGTATTGTATGGAAACCCGAGCTCGCGGAACATGTCCATCTCGGCCAACTCCGCGAAGCGCCAGTATGCGGCGAAATACAGGATGCCGGCAATATCGACATCGGCCCATTGGACGCGCAGCCGCGATTCAAACGTGCGCGCACCGGGGGGAAGCATATCGCGAAACACCGGCACTAGCGCGCACCTCCAGGCTGCGCGAAAGCATGCGCCGCCGCGAAGGCGTAGCGGGCGAGCGGATCGACCTCGATATTCACCTTCGATCCAACCGGCCGCGCGCCGAGCGTCGTGCGCGCCAGAGTCTCCGGGATCAGCGCAATCTCGAACCACCCGCCGCCGACCGCCGCCACGGTTAGGCTGATGCCGTCGACGGCAATAAATGCCTTCTGCGCAATCATCGGCGCAAGTTCAGGCGGCCGCTCGATGCGCATGCGCTCGCCCTGCCCTTCCGCGCTGCGCCCGATCACGCGCGCGGGTGCGTCGACATGGCCGTACACGAAGTGGCCGCCCATCCGGTCGCCCATCCGCAGCGAATACTCAAGGTTTACGCTCTCGCCGATACTGCGATCGCCCAGATTCGTCCGGGCGATCGTTTCGGGTACCACGTCGAACCAGACGGTCTCGCCGTCGATGCGGGTTACCGTCAAGCACGTGCCGTTCACCGCAATCGAATCCTTCGGCTCCGGCTTCTCGCTCGCCACGCCCTCGCAGCGCACCGCCAAGCTCATACCGCCGCTGGGCGGCCGATCCATCGCGACGACGGTTCCACGATACGCGATCAGTCCACTAAACATCCGTGCCTCCAGAGTGTGCGGGGCCAAGCGTGCCCGAAATGACGACATCGTCACCAACGCGCTCGACGCTATCGATCGCCAAGCGTTGACGTAAGGATGCAAGATCGGCGCCCGCTAATACGGGCACGGCGGTATCGGTCCGCAGCAACACCGGCGCAATCGCCCAATAGAGCCGGTCGACCAATCCCGCGGCGATCAAGCGTCCCCCGATGGTTGGGCCGCCCTCGCAGAGCACGCTTTGAATACCGCGTCGCGCGAGCGCGCGCATCGCTGCGGGCAGATCGAGTTGCGTCGAGGTCGCGTCGCCGACGAACAGCACGTCCGCATCTCTGCGCAGATTCTCGAAGCGTCCGCGCGCGCCGGCCGGTGCGAGCACGAGCGTCGGCGCGTAATCGGCCACGTGTGCGATCGCGCGCGACGTCTCTGAAACGGTATCGTTTTCGCACGCAACCACGCGCACGTAATCGCGCAAACGATGGTGCGCCGGCCGTACGGTCAATTGCGGGTCGTCCACTCGAACCGTCCCCGCACCGACCATCACCGCATCGTAGGCGATGCGCAACTCGCGCACGTAGTGACGTTCTTCCTCGCACGTCAGCCACTCTTGTACCCCCGGCTGCGAGGTGATGTAACCGTCGAGCGACATCGCCATCTTGAGCGCCAGATAGGGCCGATCGCGATCGACCGCGCGTGCGAACCGTTCGATCAAGGCGCGCGCGGTCGCGTCGTTCGCAACGTCGACTTGGACGCCGCGCGCGCGCAAGGTCGCCACGCCGCCGCCGTTGGTCTTAGGATTCGGATCGAGCGTGCCGACGATGACGCGCGCCACGCCCGCATCGGCCAGCGCCTGCGAGCATGCGGGCGTGCGCCCAATGTGATTGCACGGCTCGAGCGAGACGTACACGGTCGCGCCGCGCGCATCTTCAGCTTGCGCTAGAGCGACCACTTCGGCGTGCGCGAGCCCGGCACGATGGTGATAGCCCTCGCCGATAATCGCGCCGTCGCGCACGATCACCGCCCCCACCTGAGGATTCGGGGACGTGTTGCCGGTGCCGCGTGCGGCCAATTCGTAGGAACGTTCGAGAAAGAGGCGATCGAGCGCGCTCAGGGTCTCCATGCCGCGCCTCTTCTACACCGGGTCGGCAAGGACCGCCGATCCGACGCAGGCGGTACGCGAGTACCCAGCAACAGCAAAAAAGCGACCGGCTGAGGTCGCCTTTTGCAGACGTTGGGAGTTCGATAACTTAATCTTCGCGCGCCATGCGTTCACGCAGGAGCTTGTGCCCGTATTTTTCAGACGCGAGCGCGAGAATCAAATCCTCAAACAATCGTTTGAAATACGCCTTCACGTTCACCATTTTATCATCCTTTCCTGAAGCAACGCAAGTAGCGGCAGTCCACCGAGGACGTCAACTCCGACGAGCATTAACCACAGATCTATCGACCAACGTAAAGCGGCGTTCTTTAATCCTAGCGCTCGCCTGTTGTGGTCAAAATGCTCCCCGAGGGCGTTGACCGCCATCTGAAGCGCGGCCTCGCCTCCGCCCCGTACTAGAAACTCGACCTCGCTGCGGCTCCGAGAAGCCGCGACCGATCTCCGCACACCTCGTAACGCTAGGCAGATTGGCAGCAGCATAGCCGCGGCCACCAACCCATCGCCTTTTATCACGGTAAAGACGCCTCCCGCCGCAACCGCGAGCGCGACGACTCCGTAAAGTAACGCATCGGCATTCCCGAGTAGCACGACGACTTCGCTCGACGCTTGCGCGAGGGAGTCGTGCTGCTTCCAGAGGCGCTCCTCTACGTCCACCTCAACCTACGCCAATGCGACCACGACCGCTGCAACGACGTGTGCGCCGGCTTCGCGTAACTCGTGGGCGCAGTCTTCGAGGGTGCTTCCCGTCGTGCAGACGTCGTCGCAGAGTACCAGGTCCAGCCCGCGCGCATCGGCCAGGCACGTAAATCGTCCGCGAGCCGAGATGCGTTCGTTACGCGAGCGGCCGCGCTGTGCGTCGCCTCCGGCTCGTCGCAGCGCGATGCACATCGCGTCGCCCGCGGCCCGGCGCGCGATGATGCGCACGCCGTCGATGCCGCGTGTCCGCACCCGCGCGCGCGAACTCGGTACCGGAACCCACCATTGACCGGGCGCATACAAGGACGCCATGCGCGCGCCCAACGCGGCCGCGACATCGCGACGCCCGTCCTTCACCGCAAGAATCGCCGCCCGTAGCGCGCCGTCGTACGTACCGAGCGCGCGGACGTGCAGGGAGGCGAGCGAACGATCGATGCTGCCGCCGCTCGGCACGCAACGTTCGCACAAACCCGAACCAACCGCGGCGCACGAAGCACACTGCGGCGGAAAGACGGCATCGAAGATCCTGCGAAACACGCTCGCCTTTCACGACGAGCGCGGGTAATCGCTAGAGTCCGGGCCTTCTGCTCGGCTTCGGTATTGGGAGAGGGCCGGGTGCTACGCCGTTACGGGGTCGTTCGCGACCACGGCGCCGTCCAGGACGACGTTCGGCGCGACCAAATACTCGCGCCCGACGATCGCGTCGGTCAGCGATGCGCCGGCGGCAATCGTCGCGCCGTCCCATACGATGCTGCGCACGACCGAGGCGTTGCGCTCGACCGTGACGCGATCGCCGATTACCGCCGGTCCGATTACGCGAGCGCCGTCTTCTATGCGTGCGCCCGCGCCGATCCACACGTCGCCGTCGACGATTGCGAGCGGCGCGAGAACGGCGGTGGGGTCGGCCCCGTGGGCGCGCGTCTGCGGGATCGAAAAGTGCCCGGTCACCACATCGTAGCTCGCGCGGCGATATTCGCCGGGCGTGCCGATATCGCACCAATACGCTCCGCGCGCATCGAAGCCGTAAAACGACGCGGCCGCCTGCTGCAATGCAGGAAAGACCTGTTTGCCGAAATCGTAAAAAGTATCGGCCGGGATGTGCGCGAAGATATCCGGCGAGAACGCATAGATGCCGGTGTTCACGAGCTTGCTACGCTCGGTTCCGGCTTCGGGCTTCTCTTGAAAGCCGGTGATACGGCCGCGCTCGTCGACCACGACGACGCCGTACTGCGAGACGTCCTCGCGTTCCACCAAGCCGATGGTCGCAATCGCCGCGCGCTCGCGGTGGAACGCAAGCAGATCGTCGAGCGGCAGATCGGTGAGATCGTCGCATCCCACCACGACGAACGTGTCGCCCGCGAAGAAGCGTTCCATCGCCTTGAGCGCGCCCGCGCTCCCCATCAGTTCGCGTTCGTGTAAATACTCCAAATGCACGCCGAACTTCGAGCCCTCGCCCAACGCTTCGAGAATCGCGTCGGCGAGGTAGTGCACGTTGATCGCGATCTCATCGCAGCCATGGGCCTTCAAATAACGAATCAAATGCACGGCATTCGGCACGCCCGCAACCGGCACCAGGGGTTTGGGGACTTGCTTCGTCAGCGGATAGAGCCGCGTCGAGAGCCCGCCGGCCAGAATCATCGCCTTCACGAAACGGTTCTCTCTTTCTTCGGTCGTAAGCCGAGCGCGTCCAGCGCGACCAGCCACACGAAATAGGGCAGTGCTACTTGACGCCGCCAACGGTGCGGTTCTTTCACCAAGCGATAGAGCCATTCCACTCCGAGCCTGCGCCAGAGCACCGGCGCGCGCTCGGCGCGGCCGCCGATCACATCGAACGAACCGCCCACGCCGATGCCGGCGCCGGCGCCGCTCGCAGCCAAATACTCCGCTAACCAACACTCCTGCCGCGGCGAGCCCAGCCCGACCAGCAGCAACGCGGCGCCGCTCGCGCGTATCTCGGCCGCGATCTGCGCCGATTCCTCCGGCGCAAAATAGCCGTTGCGCACGCCCGCAATCAACAGGCCCGGGAAGCGCGCTTCCAGCACTGCGGCCGCGTCGGCCGCCGCGCCTTCCGCGCCACCGAGCAGATACACGGATAGTTCCTCGCCGGCTGCTCTGCGGGCCAGGTGTTCGATAAGCTCTACGCCGGTAACGCGCCCCTCGAGGTGCGCGCCGCGGCGACGCGCGACCAGCAGCAGGCCGACCGTATCGCAGAGCGAGAGCGCGCAGGCGTTCACGATGCGGCGAAACGCATCGTCGCGTTGCGCGTACACGACCATCTCGGTTCCCAGGGTAACGATTTGCGCGCCGGTGCGCTCGCGCATGAAGCCTAGAATTCGCTCCGTCGCCGCATCCGCGTCGATCGAGTCTAACCGGCAGCCGAGGATCTCAAGCGACATAGGGTGCGATAATCGGTTCGAGCCGTTCCGCCAGCCCCGCCGGCATGCCGTCGAGCGGCAAGCGACATTCGCCCACGTTGAACCCCGCGCGCCGCATCGCCCATTTAACCGCAATCGGGTTGGTCACCAAGAACAGGCCGTCCATCAACGCAAGTAGTTCGGCGTGAATCTGCGCGGCGCGGGCGACGTCGCCTGCACGGAAGGCATCGAAGAGTTCGCGGTACTGCAGCGAGCACAGGTGCGATGCGACGCCCACGATGCCGTCGGCACCGAGCGCGAGGCACGGCAGAAAGAGATGGTCGTCGCCCGACCACACGATGAAGCCCGGTGCGCGATCGCGTACGATCGTCGCGATCTGCTTCAAATCGCCGCTGGATTCTTTCACGCCCACGACGTTGCGGTACTTGCGCGCCAGCTCCAGCAGCGTCTCCGGCAGCATGTTGGCCGCCGTACGCCCGGGAATATTGT
>Ga0207416_1004616_pt1 | contig 11775 bp, 13 predicted proteins | sample PaiPotPPM11metaG_FD_184107 | JGI IMG/M metagenome (GOLD analysis project Ga0207416, IMG submission 184107) | Iron sulfur acid spring bacterial and archeal communities from Banff, Canada, to study Microbial Dark Matter (Phase II) - Paint Pots PPM... ...
CGACGTGCCGCGCGGGTGATCATCGGCGCCGACGGATCCTCGGGCGTCACCGCGCGGCACGTCGGCGCGGAGTTCGATCAGGTGGACCTGGGCCTTGAGCTGGAGATCGCCGTCCCTGACCAGGTCGCGGCGCAGTGGGCCGGGCGGGTGCTGCTCGACTGGGGCAAGATCCCCGCCTCGTACGGCTGGGTCTTCCCGAAGGGCGACCGACTCACGGTGGGCGTGATCGCCGCCCGCGGCCAGGGGGACGCCACGAAGGCGTACCTGCGCGAGTTCGTCGGCTGCCTTGGCCTGGCCGGCTACGAGGCCGTGCAGGATTCCGGTCACCTCACCCGCTGCCGCCGCGACGGCTCACCGCTGCGCAAGGGGCAGGTCATCGTGGCGGGCGACGCCGCGGGCCTGCTCGACCCCTGGACGCGCGAGGGCATCAGCTTTGCCCTCCGGTCGGGCGCCCTGGCCGGCGAGTACGCCGCCAAGGGCGACCTCGACGGCTACGTCGCCGCGGTCAACGCCAGGCTCGCACCCGACATGCGCGCGGGCCGGACCCTCCTGTCGGCGTTCACCAGGCACACCGGCACCTTCCACCGGGGCCTCAACACGCCGAAGGGCTGGAGCGCGTTCGCGCAGATGTGCCGCAGCGAGATCTCGCTGTCCGAACTGGTCGCCCGGCCCTCGGCCCGCATTTCCCTGGCCGTGCTCAACCGCTTCTAGCGCGGCCGCGCTTATTCGACGCCGGACGCGATCGCGGCATCCACCTCCCGCTTGCGCGCGGCGAACTCGGCGGCGTGCTCGAGTTCCAAGCGGTCCGCCGTGTCCTCGTCGTCGCGCATGAGCGCGTCGAGATTGCTGTTGGCCGCGTCGATCACGCCGAGGTCGACGTAGGCCCGCTGGACCTTCGGGCCCCACAGGCCGATGTCCTTCACGCAGGGCACGATGCGGCTGAACAGGAACTGACGGAACGCCAGCTGCGTGGGGGAGCGGTCGGCGAACTGGACGCACTCCTCGACGTCGTAGTCGAGGCGCTCGTAGACCTCGCGCGCCACGAACCGGTCGCGCATCAGGTAGCACCCCTCGACCACGAACTCTTCCCGGTCGGCGCGCTCCGCCGAGGTGAGCTGCGCGTAATAGTCGCGCAGCGCCAGCCGGCCGAACGCCACATGCCGCGCCTCGTCTTGCATGACGTACGCGAGCAGCTGCTTGACCAGGGGATTGCCCGTGATGTCGCGGTGTACGCCGAAGGCGGCGAGCGCCAGCCCCTCGATCAGCACCTGCATGCCGAGGTAGGGCAGGTCCCAGCGGGAGTCGGAGAGCGCGTCGGCCAGCAGCTTCGCGAGGTGGTCGTTCACCGGGTAGTACAGGCCGACCTTCTCCTTGAGGAACCGGTTGAACAGCTCGACGTGCCGCGCCTCGTCCATGGTCTGGGTGGCGGCGTAGAACTTCGAGTCCATATCGGGCACCGACTCCACGATGCGGGCCGCCACGGTGAGCGCGCCCTGTTCACCGTGCAGGAACTGGCTGAACAGCCACGACGACAGGTGGTGGCTCAGCAGGTCGCGCTCCGCCTGGTTCAGCTTCTCCCACTGGCGGGACCCGTAGATCGGCACGATCTCTTCACCGGTCTCCATGACCCGCAGCGGGTCGACCGGCTGCTCCCAGTCGATCCGCTTGGTCGCGTCCCACTGCTTGTCCTTGCCGCGCTGGTACAAGTCGAGCAGTTGCTGCCGCCCGGAGTCGTACTCCCAGGAGAACCTGGCCGCTCCGGTCGCGGGCACGTCCCAGGTTTCCGTGGAGACCGGCGACGTGTACATGTCATGGGTACTCACGGATGCCTCCCACCTAGGCGGCAGCGGGCGCCGCCGCTCCCTTATTACTAGCGAGTAATGAACGGCCGCGCAAGAGTCTGCGCTGCTAAGGTGCGTAAGTGGATGCTGAGCTAATGGCAGCGGCGGAGGCGGCGACCGGGTTCATGCCGGCGGCGGAGGGGCTGGCCCTGTGCGAGACGGCGGAGGAGTACGCCGCGGCCGGGCCGGTGCTCGAGGTGGGGAGCTACTGCGGGAAGTCCGCGATCTACCTGGCCGCCGGGGTGCGCGGGGCCCGGAAGTTCGGCATCAGGCAGCAGGTCGTGACCGTGGACCACCACCGGGGCTCAGAAGAGCACCAGCAGGGCTGGGAGTACCACGACCCCTCGATGGTCGACCCCGTGGTCGGCAGGCTCGACACGCTGCCCCGGCTGCGGGCCACGCTGGCGGCGGCGGGAATCGAGGACGACGTGGTCGCGGTCGTGGGCAAGTCCGCGGACGTGGCCAGGCTGTGGCGGACGCCGCTCGGCATGCTGTTCATCGACGGCGGACACACGGACGCGGCGGCCACGTGGGACTACGAGGGCTGGGCGCCGTGGGTCGCGCTCGGCGGCGCGCTGGCCATCCATGACGTGTTCCCGGACCCGGCCGACGGCGGGCAGGCCCCGTTCCGGATCTACCAGCGCGCGATGGCCTCCGGCGCCTTCACCGAGGTCAGGCACGAGGGCTCGCTTCGCATCCTGGAACGCACCGCCACCGGCATCTGAGCTCGTTAACGGTCGGCGGTTTCCGTCAAACGGCAACGATCTCGACGTGCTTGTCGGTGCCAATGAAATCGTCGGGATTGCGGGTATACAAGCGCGCCGAGTGCGCGTGTGCAGTGGCCGCGATGAGCAGGTCCATGGTTCGCGCACGTGGCTGGCGTCCAGCGTGAACGACCGCCGCAGCGATCTCGCCGTAACTGGCGGCGACCGCATCGTCGAGCGGTAGCGCGTCAAATTGACGTTGTAGCACGCTCAGGCGGCGAAGCCGCTCTGCCCGCCTATCAGGATCGCGCGCGATCAGAACTCCGAAATGCAGCTCGGCTAGAGTGATGGAACTGATCGCGAGTTCGCCCTCCAGTTCGCCCACGTTGGTGGCGATGACAATGCTGGTGTCGAGCAGTGCTCTCATGCGTCCGCCCAAGGGTCACGCAGCGCCTGATCAATGCGCTCACGGTCTGTTTCCCAGTCGGGGTCGGGGCGACCGGCGAAGAGGTCGGCAATCTCGTCATACGTGCGCCACGCGCGGGGCCGGATTGGGACGAGTCGTGCACCTGGGCGCCCGGACACGGTGATCTCGATCTCTTCGCCCGCCTCCGCGCGGCGTACGAGCTCGGAGGCGTTCTGCCGGAGTTCGCGCAACCCTACTGTCAACATAGACCCCAGTATAGCACATGTGCTATCGCCGTCTTCGGTGAGTGTCGCGCCCCTATAGGCGGCTGGCTTACTGAACTAAAGTAGCTCATGTGGATATGGTAGCACGTCAGGTAGCTAATGGCTAAGAACGGGCAAACGGCATCGGCAACCTAACTCTGAAGATCGTTGTGCGGCGTGCGCTCCGTCTGGAAAGTCGTTTGACGGCCGGATCGATCGCTGTATTCTTGTCCTATGACTATAGATAAAGGGAGCAGCCCGATCGAGTTCCGGCTTGATCCGTCCTCGGGGGTGCCGACCTACCTGCAGCTTGTGCAGCAGGTAGAGCATGCGCTCCGCCTCGGCTACCTCAAGCCGGGCGACCAGCTCCCGAAGGTGCGTGACGTTGTCGCGAGCCTCACCATCAACCCCAACACGGTGCTTAAGGCCTACAAGGAGCTTGAGACCAAGGGCCTCGCGACGGGCCGACCCGGGCAGGGCACGTTCGTCCAGGCCACGCTCAGCCAAGTCACGCTGCCCGAGCTTGGCGGCCTCCGCCGGTCCATGGTCGGCTGGCTGGCCTCCGCCGACGAGGCCGGGCTCGACGAGGACGGGATCGTCGCCCTCTTCACCAGCGTGCTGCGGGATTTCTTTAAGAGCCGCGAGGGCAGCAGCGGTGGCGCTCACGCCCCCGCGAAGGACTCGGGAACGGAGGGCGTCGCGTGAACGTCATCGAGACCACCGGGCTCGGCAAGCGCTACGGGAAGGCGTGGGCGCTGCACGACTGCGCCGTCGCGGTGCCCTGAGGGGTCGCTGGCCGCGCTCGTGGGGCCGAACGGCGCGGGAAAGTCAACCCTGATAAACATGGCGGTCGGCCTGTCCGTCCCCACCGCGGGAACGGTGACCGTGCTCGGCGGTGAGCCGGCCGGATCGCAGGCCGCGCTGGACGGCATCGCCTTCATGGCGCAGGACGCCCCGCTCTACAAGAACCTCTCCGCGGCCGACATGCTGCACCTCACGCGGAACCTGAACCTGAGCTTCGACCACGCGTACGCGAAGCAGCGCCTCGACGGCCTCGGCATCCCGCTGAAGAAGAAGTCGGGCAAGCTCTCCGGCGGCCAGCAGGCGCAGCTCGCGCTCACCCTGGCCCTCGCCCGGCACCCACGGCTGCTCATCCTCGATGAGCCCCTGGCCGCACTCGACCCGCTGGCGCGTCAGGACTTCATGGCCACGGTCATGACGTCGATGACCGACGACGGCGTCTCGGTCATGCTCTCCTCGCACGCGATCGCCGAGCTTGAGCGGATGGCCGACTACCTGGTCGTGCTCGGCGACGGTGAGCTGCGGCTCGCTGGAGAGACCGATGAGCTGCTCGCCGAGCACCGGGTCCTGACGGGCCCGGCGGCGGAGGCCGACCGGGTCGCGGCCCGAATGTCCCCGATCCAGGACAAGCGGGCCGGCGCGCAGGCCCACCTGCTGGTCAGGAGCGGCGGGGCGGCGGGTGACGGAGCGGTCCCGCCCGGCTGGGAGGCGCACCCGGTCAGCCTGGAGGAAGTCATTCTCGCCTACCTACGCCCCGCGGGTGCCGGAAGCTCGGTCCCCGGCCCGCGGGCCCAACTGACGGAGGTAACCCGATGACCGTGCTCACCGTGCCCGCTAAGCCGGGCCAAGACGCTGGAGCGGGACGGCGGACCGTGCCGTGGCAAAGAATGCTGTGGGTCACCTGGCGGCAGCACCGCGCCACGTTCATCAGCGTGCCCGCCGTACTCGCCGCGGCGGCCATCCCCCTGGTGATCTTCGGCCTGAAGGCGCACCACGACTACACGGCGCTCGTCAATTGCCCGCTGGACCCTGGGAAGCAGTCGGGTACCTGCACCCAGTTGATGACCAATTTCAACTCCACGGTCTGGCCACTGGCGAATATCTTGTCCCTCTTGATGGGACTCGCGCCGGTGCTGCTCGGCGCGTTCGCGGGCGCCCCGCTGCTGGCCAGGGAACTGGAGACCGGCACCTTCCGGTACGCCTGGACGCAGGGCTTCGGCCGGGTGCGCTGGACGATCGCCAAGCTCACCGTCCTCGGGTCGGTGCTCACGCTCGCGGCGTTCGTGATCAGCCAGGAGTTCACCTGGTTCTTCGCCCCGTTCCTGTCGCGACCGACCTTGAACGTCCTCACCCCGGCGGTGTTCGACACGCGCGGCCTGACGTACGCCGCCTGGACGCTGACCGGGTTCTGCCTAGGCGTCTTCCTCGGCACGCTCCTGCGGCGGGTTCTGCCCGCGATGGCCGCCACCCTGGGCGGATATGTCGTTCTGGCCGGGGTGACCCTGTTGTACCTGCATTACCACTATCCGGTCGGCACGTTCTGGCCCATGCAGGTCTTTGAGGCGGGCTGGCTGCTGGTCCTGTCGGCGCTGCTCATCGCGGGCACCCTGCGGCTGGTCCGCCGGCAGGCCGCCTGACACCCAGCGCCCAGATCATGAAATTTCCGGAATGTCGGGCGCGCCAGCGCCCGACATTCCGGAACGGCAGCGATCATCCGGAACGGCAAGATCATCATCCGGAACGGCAAGATCATCATCCGGAACGGCGTCAGGATCATCGTGGACGGCGCCAGGATCAGCCGTGGCCCGTTAGTGCGTCCGCGGCGCCGGCCTCGCAGCCGCAGGCGGCGGGATCGGCGGGCTGGCGGAAGCCCGCCGGGGTACGGGTGGCGCGGAAGATCGCCGCGCCGCCGCTGAAGCCGCCGAGCGCATCGGCGGCGAGCACGGCGGCGGCCGAGGTCCAGCCCGAACGTTCGGCCGGGAAGTGCTTCTCGTTGACGTACTGCCAGCCGGTCCAGTAGGAGCCGTCCTCGTGCCGCAGCCTGCCGATCGTCGCGAACACCTCGTCGGCGCGTTCCCGCTGGCCGCAGGCGTCGAGCGCGAGGACGAGCTCGCAGGTCTCCGCGACCGTGACCCACGGCTGGTCGCTCACGCAGCGGACGCCGAGGCCGGGCACCACGAACGTTTCCCAGCCCCGGGCGAGCCGCTCAAGGGCCGCGCCGCCGCGCAACGCGCCGCCGAGCACCGGGTAGTACCAGTCCATCGAGAACCGGCTCTTGTCCGCGAACGCCTCCGGGTGGCAGGCGATCACGTGGCCGAGCTGCACGGCGGCGAGCTCCCAGTCGGGCCGCGGCTCGCCGGCCAGTTCGGCGAGCGACATCGCGCAGCGCAGCCCCTGCAGGATGCTTGAGCAGCCGGAAAGCAGCGCGAACGCGCCTGGCTGGCCCGCGGCGTCCCGCTCCCACGCCACTTCGCCGCGCGGGACCTGGAGGTCGAGCACCCAGTCGATCGCCGACCGGACCGTCGGCCACATCCGCTCCGCGAATCGCCGGTCGCCGGTGACCAGGTACTCGTGCCAGGCGCCGACCGCCACGTAGGCGGCGTGGTGGCTCTCCGCCGCGTGGTCGCTCGCCGTTTCCTGGTCGGCCGCATCAGCGCCGCTGGTCGTGCGCGGCCACGAGCCGTCGCGGCGCTGGGTGTCGCGCAGCCACTGGTAGGCGAGCCGCGCGGGGACGGCGAGCCCGCAGGCGCTCAGCGCCATCGCGCACTCCACGTGGTCCCACGGGTCCACGTGCCCGTCCGGCCAGGGGAGCGCGCCGTCCGCCCGCTGACCGGCCGCGATGGAGTGCGCGGTGCGCAGGACGGCGGCCGGCGGCATCGGCTTGCCCGGCTCTGCGGGCTTAGCGTGGCGCATGGGGAGTAATCGGGAAGTCGTTCGGGATGAGGGGTCTGGCGGGTTTGACCTTTCTCGCGTAGATGACGAGGCTCTTGCCGATGAGCGGGTTCAGCGCGGCTTCCGCCCGCCGGGTGAGCGCGGGGCCGCGCATGATGTCCCAGACGAGCAGCCGGTGGTAGGCCCGCACGGCCGGGTGCGCGTCGTTGTGGACGCCGACCGCGCATTTGAGCCACCAGTAGGCGGAGTGCAGGCCGTGCGCGTGGTGTGCGCCCGTGGGTTTGAGGCCTGCCGCGGTCAGCTTGGCGGTCAGCTCGGCGCGGGTGAAGATCCGCACGTGGCCGCCGGGGACCTCGTGGTACTCGCTCGACAGGGCCCAGCAGATCCGTTCCGGCAGCCAGGCGGGCACCGTGACCGCGACGGTACCGCCCGGGCGCAGCACCCGGGCGACCTCCGCCATGGCGGCGGCGTCGTCTGGTACGTGTTCGAGGATCTCCGCGGCGATGACCGCGTCGAACGCGTCGTCGGGAAAGGGCAGCCGGGTGGCGTCCGCTGACAGCGCCACGGCCGCCGCCGGCGGCGCGGCCTCGCCCTCGGCCTGCATGGCGGCGAACATGGCGCCGACCGGCGGCAGCTCCTTCTGGTCGAGGTCGGCCGCGACGACGCGCGCGCCGCGGCGGTAGGCCTCGAAGGCGTGCCGCCCGGCGCCGCAGCCGAGGTCGAGGACTCGGTCGCCTGCATTAATGGGAAATTTCGAGAAATCGACGGTCAGCAACCGGGCTCCCCGTTGATCGCCTTCCGGTACAGCGCCTCGGTCGCCGCGGCGACCGCGGGCCAGGCGAACCGCTCGCGTACCCGCGTCAGGCCGCGCGACGCGAGCCGCTCGCGCGCCTTTGGGTCGTCAAGCAGGCCGCCGAGCGCGGCGGACAGTTCCTCCGGGTCGCCGGGCGGGACGAGCAGCGCGGCGTCCCCGGTGACCTCGGGCAGCGCTCCCGCCCTGCTCGCGACCAGCGGCGTGCCCGAGGCCATGTGCTCCACCGCGGGCAGCGAGAACCCTTCGTAAAGCGACGGGATCACCGCCACCTCGGCCGAAGCGAGCAGCCGCGCGTACTCCTCGTCCGGCAGGCCGCTCGCGAACGTCACCCGGTCAGCGAGGGCCAGCTGCGTGACCTGTTGCCTGGTGGCGTCGGACGGGGAGCCGACGACGACGAGGTGCGCGTCGCGTTCGGTGGCTAGCTTGGCGACCGCGCGCAGCAGCGTTGGCAGCCCCTTGAGCGGCGAGTCTGCGCTGGTCACCGCCACGATCCGGCCGGGGACGCGCGGCTGCTGCGCGCGCGGGCGGAAGAGCCGGGTGTCCACCCCGAGGGGGATAATGTGCACCCTTGCATGATTTACCTGGAAATCGCGGCATATGTCGGCTTGGGCGGAAGATGACACCGTGATCAGCGGTCCCGCGCGGCGCGCCACCCGTGCCTGCATCCGCACGAACCCGTACCAGCGGCGCTTGTTGAGCCGGTCGAGCCAGCCCCGCCCGGCCAGGTCGAGCCGCCTGTCCACCGAGATCGGATGGTGGATCGACGTGACGAGCGGCAGGCCGAGCCGCCGCACGCCGAGCATGCCGTAGCCGAGCCCCTGGTTGTCGTGCACGATGTCGAAGTCACCGGGCCTGGAGCGCAGCGCCCGCAGGGCCCGGACGCTGAACGTCAGCGGCTCGGGGAAGGCACCGCCCCACATCATCGCGACCTCGAGCACGTCCGCCCAGTCCCGCAGCTCACCGCGGCCCGGCGTGCGGAACGGGTCATCGTCGCGGTACAGGTCAAGGCTGGGCACCTCGCGCAGCACGGGGCCCGGGTCAAGCGACGGATACGGCTGGCCGGAGAGCACCTCGACGTGGTGCCCGCGTGCCGCTAGTTCCCTGCTCAGGTGGCGCACGTAGACGCCCTGACCGCCAGAGTGCGGCTTGCTGCGGTACGAGAGCAGGGCAATGCGCAGCGGACGGTTCACTGAGGCCACGGGGCACCTTACCAAGCAGTAAGGTCGGCGAGTGGGTCAGCCCGCCGCCATCCCGCCGACGGCGAGGCCGATCAGGTACGTGATGCCCGCCGCGAGCGTGCCGAGCACTAGCTGTCGCAGCGCGCCACGCAGGAACGACCGGCCGGTGAGCCGCGCTACCAGACCGCCGCCCACGATCGCGGCGAGCGCGGACAGGCCGAGCGCGACCCCGAGCGCGTCGAACCCGAGCGCGTAGGGCAGCAGCGGGATGATCGCGCCGATCGCGAACGAGACCAGCGACGCACCGGCGGCCACGAACGGCGAGGGCAGCTCGGACGGGTTAACCCCCAGTTCCTCGAGCGCGTGCACGGCGAGCGCCTTCTCCGGGTGCGCGGAGATCTCCGCGGCCGCCTGCCTGGCCGTGGCCACGCTCATGCCCTGGCGCCGCAGCATGCCGACGAGCTCCATCTGCTCGGCCGCGGCGTTGTTCGTGAGCTCGTGCCGCTCCTTGTCGACTTCGGCTTGTACCAGCTCGTTCTGCGAGGAGACCGAGACGAACTCGCCCGCCGCCATCGAGAACGCGCCGGCCGCGAGCCCGGCGAGCCCGGTGAGCAGGATCGCGTGCTGTGAGCCGCCGCCACCGCCGACGCCGGAGATCAGCGAGACGTTGGTGACGAGCCCGTCCATCGCACCGAACACCGCCGGCCGCAGCCAGCCGCCCGACACGTCCCGATGCTCGGGATAGCGGTGGTGACCGCCGTGGTCCTGCTCAGGGATCGACACCTTGACATTGTAGGGAAGGCGACTCTCAGGTAGTTCTCAGGCTCGTCCGCTGGGCATGATGTGCCTGTGACGACAGACGAGTCGGGCCGCGCGCCGGCGCGCCGCTGGCACGCCGAACTCGCGTGGCTCCCGCGCACCGCGGCCCGGCCGTCGGACGGTACCGCGGCGCCGCTCGCCCGGGACGTGCTGATCGAGGCGCGCGGCGCCCGGTTTACCGCCGTCACCCCGGGGACTCCCGCCGCGAGCGTCCCGCCCGGCACGGTACGGCTACCCGGCCTCACGCTGCCGGGCCTGGCCAACGCGCACTCGCACGCATTCCACCGCGCGCTGCGCGGCGTTGCCTGGAGTGGGGCGGCCGGCGGCGACACGTTCTGGAGCTGGCGGGAGCGCATGTACGCGGTCGCGGAGCGGCTCGACCCCGAGCGTTACTTCGCGCTCGCCCGCGCGGTCTACGCGGAGATGGCGCTGGCTGGCGTCACCTGCGTCGGAGAGTTCCACTACCTGCACCATGCCGCGGGAGGAAAGAGATATAGCGATCCGAACGAATTCGGGCGACTCCTCATCCGCGCCGCCGCTTCCGCGGGCGTGCGGATCACCCTGCTTGACGCCTGCTATCTGGCCGGCGGATTCGTCCCCGGCGGCGACCCGGTGCCCCTCGAGGGTGTGCAGCTCCGCTTCGGCGACGGCTCCGCGCAAGCCTGGGCGGAACGCGTGTCCGAGTTCGACTGCGACTCGCTCGGCATGCTGGGGCCGCACGCCCGCCTCGGCGCGGCCATCCACTCGGTGCGCGCGGTCGCCCCCGACCAGATGCCCGAGATCATGGCCTGGTCGCGGGCGCACGGCGCGCCCGTGCACGCTCACCTGTCGGAGCAGCCCCTGGAGAACGCCGAGTCGCTGGCCGCCTTCGGGCGCACGCCCGCCGAGGTGCTCTACGACGCGGACGCGCTCGGGCCGCGCACGACCCTCGTGCACGCGACGTACCTCACGGAGCGGGACGTGGAGCTGCTCGGCGGCTCGCTCTCGACGGTATGCATGTGCCCGGTGACCGAGGCCGACCTCGCCGACGGCGTGGGTCCCGCGCCCGCGCTCGCCGCGGCCGGGTCGCCGATCGCGCTTGGCAGCGACGGGCACAGCGTCATCGACCTGCTCGAAGAGGCCCGCTGGCTCGAGCTGTCGCAGCGCCTGGTGTCCAGGCGGCGCGGGCATTTCAGCCCGGCGGACCTGATCGCGGCGGCGACCGCGGCCGGCCATGCCTGCCTCGGCTGGCCCGAGGCGGGCGACATCGTGCCGGGCGCGTACGCTGACCTCGTGACGCTGCCACTTGACTCGCCCCGGCTGGCCGGCGGCGGTCGCGACCCGCTCGCCACGGTGTTCGCCGCGGGTACCGCGGCGGACGTCAGGCACGTCGTGGCGTCCGGGGTGGACGTGGTGCGCGACGGCCGCCACCTGCTTGTCGACGACGTGCCCGGTGCGCTCGCCGCCGCCATCGGCGCGGTGCTCGAGTAGCGGCGGCGGGGATGGGCCGCTCCTTGCTGATCACCAGGATCGGCGAGCTCGTCACCAACGCCCCAGACGGCGATGGGGTCGGCGGTGCCGCCGGCTCAGCGGCCTTCGCCGCGATCAGCGACGCGGCCCTGGTCATCGACGGCGACCGCGTCGCGTGGACCGGGCCGGCCGCCAGGGCGCCGGCCGCCGATGACTTCCTCGACGCGGGGGACCGCGCGGTGCTGCCCGGGTTCGTGGATTCGCACGCGCACCTGGTATTCGCCGGTGAGCGGTCCGCCGAGTTCGCGGCCCGGATGGCGGGCCGCCGCTATGAGGCGGGCGGCATCAGGACGACGGTCGCGGCGACGCGCGCCGCGACCGACGCGGAACTGCGGGCGGGCCTGCACCGGCTCGCCGAGGAGATGCTCAGGCAGGGCACGACGACGTTCGAGTGCAAGTCGGGCTACGGTCTCACCACGGAGCACGAGGCTCGCAGCGTGACGCTGGCCGCCGAGTTCACGGACGAGGTCACCTACCTCGGCGCGCACGTGGTGCCCGCCGAGTTCGCCGACGACCCGGCCGGCTACGTCGACCTAGTGTGCGGGCCG
>Ga0207416_1004621_pt1 | contig 11767 bp, 11 predicted proteins | sample PaiPotPPM11metaG_FD_184107 | JGI IMG/M metagenome (GOLD analysis project Ga0207416, IMG submission 184107) | Iron sulfur acid spring bacterial and archeal communities from Banff, Canada, to study Microbial Dark Matter (Phase II) - Paint Pots PPM... ...
AAACCTTGGGCAGGATGTAGGGCAGCGATCCGACGTGGTCCTCGTGGCCATGAGTGAGAAGAAAGGCGAGCACCTTCTCCTTCCGTTCGGCGAGGTAAGTCACGTCCGGAAGGACGAGGTCGACACCCAGCATCTCCTCCTCGGGGAACATCAGCCCGGCGTCGATCACGATGATGTTCTCGTCGTACTCGAGCGCCATCATGTTGCGGCCGATCTCGCCGAGTCCACCGAGCGGGATGGCGCGAAGCCTGGGTTTTTTAGCCAAAGAGGGTCAGCTGCTCCTCCGACTTCGGCACCGGCGTCGCCACGGCTGCGGCCGCCCGGCGCCGTTCCTCGACCCGGTCCAGATGCGCCTTGACCGCCTTGAAGTCCTGCTCCAGCGGCCCCATCAGGAGGCTGTTGTAGAGGGCGGCCGCCGGATGGTAGACCGGGATGTAGGTGACCGCGTCCTTGACGATCACGTGGCCGTGCAGGCGGGAGATCGACTCCTGTCCGGGCAGCACCCGTGCCAGCGCATGGCGGCCGAGGATCAGCACCACCTCAGGCTTGATCAGTTGGAGCTGCCGCTCGAGATAGGGCGAGCAGGCCTGGACCTCGACCGGTTGCGGGTCGCGGTTGTTGGGTGGCCGGCACTTGAGGATGTTGGTGATGAAGACGTCGGTACGGGAGAGGCCGATCCCGCGCAGCAGTTGATCGAGGAGCTTGCCCGCCGCGCCGACGAACGGCTCTCCCTGCTGGTCTTCGTTCTGCCCCGGGGCTTCGCCGACGACCATGATGCGGGCGCTCGACGGGCCGACCCCCGGGACCGCGTGCGTGCGGCTGAAGCCGAGTGGACAGCGGCGGCATTCGTGGACGTCCCGCGCCAGAACGTCCAGGTCAACGAAGTCCAACCCGCGGCCAGTATAGCCGCGACCCGGGGTCGCGGCATACTGGATTTCCGCCGGTTTACTGGTTTCCGCCGCCCCGTCCGCCGCGGTCGAATTCGCGTCGCGGGCCGCGATCGCCACCGCCACGGTTGAAGCCACCGCTCCCACCGCGCGGCGGACCACCGCGATCTCGCTCGGTAACGACCCAATCGCCGCTGGTGATGCCCTTGGCTTCCTGCAGGACGGCCTTACGCGAAAGGTTGACGCGGCCCTGGCGATCGACCTCGGTCACCTTGACCTCGATGTCATCTCCGACATTGACGGCATCCTCGACCCGCTCCACACGGTCCTCAGCCAGCTGGCTGATGTGCACCAGTCCGTCCTGGTTCGGCATGATCTGGACGAAGGCGCCGAAGGGCATGATCCGAACCACCTTGCCGCGGTAGTTCTTGCCTACCTCGACCTCTCCGGTCAGATCCCGAATGATCTGCTCCGCCTTGGAGGCCGATTCCTCGTTTACGGAACCGATCACGACCCGGCCATCGTCCTCGATGTCGATACTGGTGACACCCGAGTCCTCGATGATCTTGCGAATCATCTTGCCCCCTGGGCCGATGATTTCCCGGATCTTGTCCGGGTGGACCTGCACCGTCACCATGCGAGGAGCGAAGCGGGACATCGCTTCACGCGGCTTCTGAAGAGCCTCGTTCATCTTGCCCATGATGAACATCCGGCCTTCCTTGGCCTGCTGGATGGCATTCGCGAGAACATCGATCCCGATGCCCTTGATCTTCATATCCATCTGCATCGCGGTGACCCCGGTGGTGGTTCCAGCAACCTTGAAGTCCATGTCTCCGAGGTTGTCCTCGACTCCCTGGATGTCGCTCAAGACCGCGACCTTGCCGCCCTCGCCGGTGATCAGGCCCATGGCGATGCCCGCCACCTGGCTCTTGATCGGCACACCGGCATCCATCATTGCCAGGCTGGAGCCGCAGACGCTTGCCATCGAGGTGGATCCGTTCGACGACAGGATTTCGGTAACCAGACGGATGGTGTAGGGGAACTCCTCTTCGGTGGGCACGACCGGTAGCAGGGCGCGCTCCGCGAGCGCACCGTGGCCGATCTCACGCCGTCCAGGCGAGCGCAGTGGCCTGGCCTCCCCGACGCTGAAGGGCGGGAAGTTGTAGTGATGCATGAAGCGCTTGAACTCTTCCAGCCCAAGCCCGTCCAGCTTCTGCTTGTCTCCGATCGAGCCGAGGGTGACGATGCTCATCGCCTGCGTCTGCCCACGGGTGAAGAGCGCCGAACCGTGGGTGCGCGGCAGCAAGCCTACCTCGCAGGTAATCTTCCTGATCTCGGTCGTCTTGCGCCCGTCCGGCCTGATCCCCTCATCGAGAATCTTGCCCCGGACACGTTGCTTGACCTTGGCCTCGAAACTCTTGGAAAGCGCCGGCAGCCGGTCAACAAACTGTGGTCCGAGCTCGTTGATCGTCTCCTTCTTGAGGTCATCGAGCGCCGACTCGCGCAGCGACTTGTTTGGATTGAAGAGCGCCTGGTCGAGCCGCTCAGCCAGGAAGCGGTCGACCGCCTGGTCGATCTCGGGGTCGCTCGATGGGGGCGGAAGGGCAAACTTTGGCTTGCCGACCTCGCGTGCGAACGCCTCCTGCATGTCACAGATACGCGCGATCTCGCGCTGTGCCATGCGCATTCCCTCGACTATCGTCTCCTCGGGGACCTCCTTGGCACCGGCCTCCACCATGATGATGGCGTCTCTTGTGCCGGCCACGACCAGGTCGAGTTTGCTCTCCTCCATCCGGGTGACGGGTGGATTCACGACCAGCCGGTCGTCGAGGAAGCCGATCCGGACCGCACCGATGGGTCCCTGGAAAGGGATCTCGGAAATCGTAAGGGCGGTCGATGCGCCGATAATCGCCATCGTCGCCGGATCCGCCTCCTGGTCGACTGACCAGACGGTTGCCACCACCTGGACGTCGTTGCGGAAGTCCTTGGGAAAGAGCGGCCGCACCGGACGGTCGATCAGCCGGCTGTTCAGGATGGCCTGCTCGCTGGGCCTGCCCTCACGGCGGATGAAGCCGCCCGGGATCTTGCCGGCGGCGTAGAGCTTCTCTTCGTAGTCGCAGGTGAGCGGAAAAAAGTCGATCCCTTCTCGAGGTGATTGGGACATCACTGCGGTTACGAGCAACATGGTGTCGCCCATCCGTACGGTGACGGCGCCCGATGCTTGCTGGGCGACCCGGCCTGCTTCGATGATCAGGGTTCGTCCGGCAAGTTCAAGTTGTGTCTGATTCACGTTTCCTCCTGGGGCCGCGGTTACGCGGCAAATAAATCGATCTGGCGGATTAGCCCAGGCGGTTCACTTCGTGGAGTGGTTAGGGGTTGGGGATCGAAGAAAGGCAACCCTTTCTCCGTGCACCAATCTCTAACCCCGTGCGAGTGGGCGCCCGGGCAGGACTTACGGCTGGCCGATCACCTCCGGAGCCCGAGCTTGGCGATGATCCCTCGGTAGCGTTCGATGTCGTTTCGCTGAAGGTAATTGAGGAGTCGGCGCCGTTTGCCGACCAGCTGCAGCAGCCCGCGTCGCGAGCTGTGGTCGTGGCTGTTCACCTTGAGATGCTCGGTGAGGTGATTGATGCGTTCGCTGAAGATCGCGATCTGGACCTCCGGTGACCCGGTGTCCGATTCATGCAAGCGATTTCCGTCGATCACGCTTGCCTTTGATGTTGTTGCCAGCCTGGAAACCTCCTTACTATCACTCACCCGCGTGCCGTTGGCTACTCGCACACGCGCGCCGAGTTCTCCGGAAGTATACCCTACGGTCCCCAATCCAACACCCGCAGTGCCCCGGGCAGGATCTCGAAGATCGCGGGCGTGGTACCCACCAGCTCACCGTCAGCCTCGACGCCGATCGGCAGCTCGCTCTCCACCTCGACCCGCCGGGCGGCGGCAAATTCGACCTCTCGGAGGCGGTCGTGGGTGCCGCGGTAGAGGAGCGGCAGGCTCCTGATGCCCCGCAGGCGGCCGATGTCACCGATGATGACCACCTCGAGCAGCCCGTCATCGGCGCGGGCCCGCGGTGCCATCCGCATGCCGCCACCGAGGCAGCTGCCGTTGGCCACCGCAATCGTCCGGCTGCGCAACCGCTTCACCGGCCCATCGTCCAGGCGCAGGCGCACCTCAGCATTGCGGTGCACCATCAGGCTCGCCACAGCTGCCCCCATGAAGTTAACCGTGCCAGGAAGAAAGGCCGGCCCGAGAGCGGCGCGACGCACGACCTCAGCTCCGATACCCACGTCGGCGGCATTGATGAAGTAGCGACGACCCGTCGGAGTCGCCACCCGGGCGGCGTCCAGCCTCCTGAACCGGCCGGCAGAGAGCCATCTGGCCACGTCCTCTGGCCGGCGCGGGCTGGAGACGCTGCGGACCAGGTCGGCTCCAGTTCCCGCCAGCAGGGCTCCAAAGATGGGGGCCTCAGCAGCAGGGCGGCGCAGCAGGCCGTTGACGACCTCGTGTGCCGTGCCGTCCCCACCCACAGCAATCACCGGCCGGTTCCCCGCCTCCGCCGCGCGGTCGGCAGCGTCTCCACGCCGTCGCGTTACGAAGACCTCCAGCTCGAGCCCGGCGGCGAGGCAGCCCGGGGCGGCGCGTCGCCAGAATTGTGATGCGCGGCCGCCCCCGGCGACCGGGTTCACGATGATCAGCGGCTTTATGCCAGGATCCGTTTAGCGTTCTCCACATCACGGCCGATCTGCTGCTGTAGTGCCGGCAACGAGGCGAAGCGCTTCTCGCCGCGGAGCCGTTGTACGAAGGAGACGGTCAGCAGGCGGTCGTAGAGATCGCCGTCGAAGTCGAAGAGAAAGGCCTCAACCGTCAGCGTGTTGCCGCCGAAGGTTGGCCGGAAGCCGACGTTCAGGGCACCGGCGTAGCGGGTCGAATCGATCAGCGCCCGGATCGCATACACCCCGTTGGCCGGCAGCAGCTTGTTGGGGGTGATCTTGAGGTTGGCGGTCGGAAAGCCGAGCAGCCGGCCGCGCTGCGCGCCGTGCTCGACGGTGGAACGCAGGATGTAGTCTCGGCCGAGCAGCTGGGCGGCCGCGCGCACCTGTCCGAGCAGGATCAGGCGGCGTATGCGGGAGCTGCTGATCGGCTGGCCGCCTCGCTCCAGGGCGGGGCGGATCTCGAGATTGAAACCAGTGCGCGCTCCGAGCCGGCGGAGGAAGGTGTGGTCTCCCCGCCGTCCCCGGCCGAAGGCGAAGTCGTAACCCACGAGCAGCCTCTCCAGCTGCAGGCCCCGCATCAAGCGATCCATAAAGGCGGCCGGACTGATGGCCGCCACCTGGGGAGTGAACGGTACGACAACGAGGTGCGTGAGTCCCAGCTGCTCGCAAATCCAGGTCTTCTCATCCAGGGTGGTGAGGTTCGCTGGACAGTGATCCGGATCGAGCACGCAGCGCGGATGCGGCTCGAAGGTCACCATGACGCTGGCCGCGCCCGCTTCGGCGGCGCCGGCGATCAGCGGCTTGAGAATGCTCTGGTGGCCCCGGTGCATGCCATCGTAGGTGCCGACCGTGGCGCGGGCGCGCCCGATCAGTCCCGGGGACGGGAAGCCAAAGGTAACCTGGGTCACGGAGCAAAGACTGCCTTCGGCTGAACACGCCCCGCCTCGGCCACCCCCCAGCCCAGAAGCCTGCCGGCCTCATCGACCAGGCGGTAGCGGCCGCTGCCCCCCTCCGGCGCCATGACGGTGCGGCCGTGCGCCACAGCTTCGGCGTCGTCCCGGTTGAGGCGCAGGCCGGGCCAATCCTTGAGGGGCAGCTCCATCGGGAGCAGCCAGCGGGCCCAGTCGCCCTCCGCTTCCAGCAGCTCCGCGGGCGTGTGCGCGTCATCCCATTGAAGGGGTCCATAGGCGGTGCGCCGCAGGCCGCCGAGATAGGCGCCGGTGCCGAGGCGCTCTCCCAGGTCGTGGACCAGGCTCCTGATATAGGTCCCCTGGCCACAGACGATCTCGAGCCGTGCCGTCCCCGTATCCGGGTCGTAGTCCAGGAGCTGGATGCGGTGTACCTCGACGGCGCGCGGCGCCCGGGGCACATTCTCGCCGCGGCGCGCCTTGCGGTAAAGCGCTTCACCTCCCTGCTTGAGGGCGGAAAACATCGGAGGCACCTGGGCGATCGTCCCGGTGAAGCCGGCAAGCTGTGCTTCGATTCCAGCCGCGGTTACCTGGCCGGGGTTGGCGGATGGCGTGATCGTGCCCTCGCGGTCATACGTGTCAGAGGTGTAGCCGAAGGCGGCGCTCGCCACGTATGTCTTCGGCCAGCCGTGCACGAAGTCGGCCAGTCGCGTGGCGGCGTTGACCAGTACGGGGAGCACCCCGTCTGCGGCGGGATCCAGGGTTCCCCCATGACCGATCTTGACGATCCCCGGCAGGCGGCCGAGGCTGCGCACGACGCCGAACGAGGAGAAACCTGTGGGTTTTGCGACGTTCAGGATGCCCGAGTCCATCTCAGCTCGCCCATCCGCCGCCGCGCCTCCGCGAGCACGCGACTCTGGGCCTCCTTGAGGGGAAGCGCCAGTTCGGCCCCCGCGGCACGGTGATGGCCCCCACCTCCAAAAGTCGCAGCCAGTGCCGCGGAATCGATCTGGTCGCGGCTGCGAATGCTGACCTTGGTCAGGGCGGGCGCTGCCTCTTTGAAGAGGATGGCGAGTTCCTGGTCGCGAAGCGTGTTCAGCTGGTCGATCGCGCTGTCGGCCTGCTCGGCGGCGGCACCGCTCTTCTTCAGGTCGGCGAGGGTGATCACCCCCCAGACGAGCCTATCCTCGAACTCGAAATGGAGGCTCTGGAGGATGTGGCCCTGCATCCGCAGAAAGGAGGCCGGCCGGCTCTTGAAGAGACCGCGGGCCAGTGCCACGGGGTTCGCGCCAAGGCGGACGAGCTCGGCCGCCGCCTGGAGGGCGCGACCGGAAGTGTTGTCGTGACGGAAGCCGCCGGTGTCCGAGAGGATGGTGGCGTACAGGCAACCAGCAGCCTGAGCGGAAATCGGAATCTTCCAGGTCTTGAGCAGTTCGTAGACCAACTCGCCGGTGGACGCGGCATCGGTGCAAACCAGGTTGATCGTGCCGAAGCGTGTGTTGGTTACGTGGTGGTCGATGTTCACCACCGTCTCCGCCTGCGCGATCAGCGGTAGGAACTGACCGGCTCGCTCGGCCTCACCCGAATCGAAGAGGAAAACCGGCACCCCCGGCGTAACCGGGTCACGGTTGACCCGCTCGATGCCGGGGAGAAATGCCCAAGCCTTGGGGACGGGCGGCGCCGAGAGTACCGGGACCGATTTCCCGAGCGGCTCGAGTGCCAGCGCCAGGGCCAGGGCCGAGCCAAGCGTGTCTCCGTCCGCGTCCTTGTGGGTCACGGCGGCAATCACCGGTGCGTTTTCGATCACGCGCCAGATCCCCGAGGCCAGCTCGAGCACCTCCGGACGGAGAGACTCGACCTCAGGCGTCAGCGTCGGAGCTTCCTTTCTCGACCTCGCGAAGAAGCTGGCTGACCCGCACGCTGTAGGCGATGCCCTCGTCCAGCTGGAAGTGAAGCTCGGGCGCGAAGCGCAGGTTGGAGAGCCTCGTACCAAGCTCGTGCCGGATGAAGCCGCGAGCATGCGTAAGGGCCGCGATCGCCGCCTGCCGCCCCTCGCTCTCCCCTACCACGCTCACCTTCACGTTCGCCGTCCGCAGGTCCGGGGTCAGGTTGACCTCGGTGATGCTGGCCATTCCGATGCGGGGGTCCTTGAGGTCGCGGAGGATGATGGCGCTGATCTCTTCGCGCAGCTGCGCCGCGACCCGCGCGACGCGATGCGTGCTCATTGGCTCAGCGGTCGCTCCTCAGGCCTGCTTGACCTGGTAGGAATCGATCACGTCGCCTTCCTGGAAGTCCTGGTAGCCATCGATGCGGATGCCGCACTCGAGGCCGGCAGTAACCTCGCGGGCGTCGTCCTTGAAGCGCTTCAGCCCCGCGATCAGGCCCTCGTGGATCTGCTCGTTGTTGCGGGTCAGCTTGGCGATCGAGCCGCTGGTGATCTTTCCCTCCAGCACGCGCGAGCCGGCGATGGCGCCCAGCTTCGGGATCCTGATCGGAGTCAGCACCTGCGCTCGCCCTTCCCAGACCTGGATAAAGGTGGGCTCGTAGAGGCCCTTGATCGCCTTGTCGATGTCATTGGTGACGTTGTAGACGACGTCGTAGTGACGGATGTCGACCTTCTCTCGCTCGGCGGCACGCTGCGCCAGCGCATCGGCCTTGACGTTGAAGGCGATGACCAGCGCGTTGGAAACGGCGGCCAGCAGGATGTCCGACTCGGAAACCGGGCCGACACCTTCGAAGACAATCTTCACCTGGACCTTCGGATCCTGGATCTTGAGCACCGAGCCCTTGAGTGCCTCCACCGAGCCGTTGCTGTCGGCCTTGATCACGAGGTTGAGGTCCTTGATTGCGCCCTGCTCCACCGCTGCCGAAAGGTCGGCAAGCGTGATCCGGCGGGTCTGCGCCAGGCTGGCCACGCGGAACTGCTCGGCGCGCTGGCCGGCAATCGTCCGGGCTACCTTTTCGCTGGAGACCACCTGAAAGATGTCGCCGGCGGTCGGCACGTCGGGCAGCCCGGTCACCACCGCCGGAGTCGCGGGTCCGGCTTCCTTCATCTTCTTGCCCAGGTCGTCGAGCAGCGCCCGAACCTTGCCGAAGATGTGCCCGACCACCATGTTGTCGCCGATGCGCAGCGTGCCACTCTGCACCAGGACCGTCGCCACCGGACCGCGTCCCTTCTCGAGATGGGCGTCGATGATCGTCCCGGCGGCCGGCTTCTGCGGGTTGGCTTTCAGGTCCTGGAGGTCGGCAACCAGCAGGATCATCTCGAGCAGGTCGGAGATCCCAGTCTTCTGCTTGGCCGAGACCTGCACCATGACCGTCTGGCCGCCCCAGTCCTCGGGCACGAGTCCCTGGTCCGAGAGTCCTTGTTTGACTCGGTCCGGGTTCGCTCCCTCCTTGTCCACCTTGTTGATGGCGACCACGATCGGCACCTGCGCGGCACGCGCATGCGAGATTGCCTCTACCGTCTGGGGCATGACCCCGTCGTCGGCTGCCACCACCAGCACCGCCACGTCGGTCACCTGGGCGCCGCGGGCGCGCATCGCGGTGAAGGCCTCGTGGCCTGGGGTATCGAGGAAGACGATGCGACGTCCGCGCTCTTCGACGACGTAGGCGCCGATGCTCTGGGTGATGCCGCCGGCTTCGCCGGCTGCCACCTTGGTCTGCCGGATGGCGTCGAGGAGTGACGTCTTGCCGTGGTCGACATGTCCCATCACGGTGACCACCGGAGGCCTGGTCTTCAGGTTGCCCGGATCTTCACCCTCGAGGCTGAAGAGCTCGGACCGGGTGGTCAGCTTGACCTGGCTCCCCTCACCCTCCCCCATCACCTGCTCGATCGCCGAATCCATCGCCATCGGAGTCGCCTGCACGCCGAAGGTGTCCGCGACGAGCGCGGCGGTGTCGAAATCGATCTGCTGGTTGATGTTGGCCATGATGCTGTTGCGCATCAGTTCCTTGATGATGTCGACGGTCTTGACGTTCAAGTACTCGGCAAGCTCCTTGACGGAAAGGGTCGGCGGAAGCTCAACCTTCCCCTCGGAGATCCTGGACTTGGCCTCCGCGGCAGGTCCTCCCGGGGCGAATTGGGTGCGCACCGATGCCTCCTGCTCGGGGGTCAGAACCCCCATCGCATGGCGGGGAGCGTGGCGCGTCGGCTTCAGGAAGTCCAGGATCTCGCGGGCCTCGATGTTGAGGTCGCGGGCGAGCTGCTGGACTTTGATTCCGCGGGTCTGGGTGGTGGCGATATCAGTTCCTTCCTTTCAATTCAACAGGGAATCATAACCGGAGCACGGACGAGCCGCACTCAGACCAGTATTCCCTCTCGAAGTCGCTGCCAATCCTCGGACGTGATCGAGACGGAAAGCGCCCGCTCCACCGCATGACGGCGCTCCGCCGTGGTCCAGCAGGAAGTGTCGCGGCAGAGGTAGGCGCCGCGGCCGGCCGCCTTCCCTTTAACGTCCACCGACACCCGCGATCCAGACGCCACCAGGCGGACCAGCTCCGGCTTGCCGCGGGAACGGCGGCAGGCGACGCAGGTCCGCTGCGGGGTGGCCGGTCGGAGCGGCTCAGGAGCCGTCTTGATCTGCCTCCGCGGCCGGCGCGTTGGCCGTTGGCTTGATGTCGATCCGCCAGCCGGTCAACTTGGCCGCCAGCCGCGCGTTCTGGCCGTCCTTGCCGATTGCCAGCGAGAGCTGGTTCTCGGGAACGTGGGCAGTGGCTGTTCTCGAATCGCGGTCGATCTCGACCGTCTGGACCTGCGCCGGGCTGAGCGCGTTGGCGACCAGCTGCAGCGGATCGTCGGCCCAGGGGATGATGTCAACTCGCTCGGCGCCCAGCTCACCGACCACACTACGGATCCGAACGCCGCGTGGACCGACGCAGGCGCCGACCGGGTCTATCCCATCCTGGTGAGCCGACACGGCGACCTTGGTCCGCACCCCGGGCTCACGCGCCAGCGCGCGGATCACGACCGCCCCGGAAGCCAGTTCCGGGATCTCGAACTCCAGCAGGCGTCGGACCAGCGCCTTGTGCGCCCGCGAGACCGTCACCTGGGCCCCGCGGCTTCGCTTTCTTTCCTCCAGGAGCAGCACCTTGAGGTGCTGGCCGACCCGGATATTCTCGTCCGGAATCTGCTCCTCTGGGGGAAGCACTCCCTCGGCTTTTCCCAGCTCCAGGTAGATAGTGTTCCCCTCCGAGCGTTCGACGACACGGTCGACGATGCCGCTCACCATCTCACCCTTGTGCTCGAGCACATCCTTGAGCACCTGGTCCTTCTCGGCGTCCTTGAGCCGCTGGAAGACCACCTGCTTGCTGATCTGGGCCGCGAGCCGCGCGAAGTCTTCGGTCGGGAGCGCCACGTCGACCATGTCGCCCGGCGAAACCGGGCCCTGCTTCATGGCATCCGCCAGTGAGACCTCGGTCGCCGGGTCGGTGACGGTCTCGACCACGCGCCGGCGGCTGAAGATCGCGATCTGCGCCGTCTCCTCATCGACGTGGACCCTGATGTTGTCCGGCGGGTTGAAGGCCCGGCGGTAGGCGGTTGCCAGGGCGCTCTCCATCAGGGTCAGCAACGACTGTTTGGATATCCCCTTTTCTTCCTGGACCTGGTCCAGCGCCTTGAGGAAGTCGGAGCGCAGCACGCCTAGATCTCGATGGCGAGACGCGCCGCCAGGATGTCACCGAGTGGGATTGCCACGCTGGTCGCCGCCTTACGATCGCGGAGCTGGAGTTCGATGGCCTTGTCTGAGACGGCGGCGAGCATACCTTCCGCCACCCGCTCGCTTTCTCCCGTGCGGTACCGAACGTTGGCGCGTTTGCCAACGAAGCGGCGAAACTCATCCAGGTTTCGCAGTGGTCGCTCGGCGCCCGGTGAGGAGACCTCCAGGTCGTAACGAGCCGGCAGGGGATCAGCCTGGTCGAGCAGCGCTCCCAGCGACTTGCTGACTCGCTCGCAGTCGTCGAGCGTTACCCCCTCCGGCTTGTCGATCCGGATTCGAAGCGTGGAACGGCCGCCGCCGCCGGTGAGCGCCAGGTCGTAGAGCTCGTAGCCCAAAAAATCCAGCGTCGGGCGGATCAAATCCCGAACGCGGGTGAGCTGAGCGGTGCCGTCAGCTGCTGCCATCAAAAGAAAAAGGGCCGCCGGCCCATGGCAACGAAACGATATTCACTTCGAGGTCAGTATATCGCCCTATCGCGGGTCGAGTCGACGCCAGACGACGAGCAACGGACTTGCGTTGAAGATCGATGAGTAGGTGCC
>Ga0207416_1004623_pt1 | contig 11765 bp, 8 predicted proteins | sample PaiPotPPM11metaG_FD_184107 | JGI IMG/M metagenome (GOLD analysis project Ga0207416, IMG submission 184107) | Iron sulfur acid spring bacterial and archeal communities from Banff, Canada, to study Microbial Dark Matter (Phase II) - Paint Pots PPM... ...
AGCGAACTGGCGACGGAAGAGCTCGACCGCCGGAGTTGGTACCTGGCGGGCTTCGCCGGGGATGACTGGACGGTGAATTCCCAGCTGACGCTCAATCTCGGGCTGCGCTGGGAAACGGATTCCCCCATGGTCGACGTCCACAACCGGATTAACGGGTTCGACGCATCCGAGATCAACCCGGTCTCCGGCACATCCGGAGTGGTGAAGTTCGCAGGTGTGAACGGCTTTCCCACATCGGTTTACTCGGGCGATTGGAACAACTTCGGGCCACGGTTCGGCTTTGCCTGGTTGCCGCCCCACGCAGGCAACACGGTTGTGCGTGGCGGCTATGGAGTCTTCTATTCGCACCCTTTCGATCAGGGTAATCCCATCGCGGCCGCCCTGGGCTTCAGCCTTTCCGCTAATCTGGCCAGCCCCGATAACGGCGTTACCGCCCCCTTCTACCTGCGCGACGGCGTCCCGGTCAGCGCGGCGGCGCCCGCACTCAATGATGCCTTCGGGGCAGTGCTGGTCGGAGAGAATCCCAATACTGCAGTCACTTTTTTCGACCGCCATCGGAAAACCGGAACGTCGCAGCAATTCAATCTGGGTATCGAACAGCGGTTGAGCAGAGGGTTTGTGGTGCAGATCTCCGGTTTGGGTAACATCTCCCGCAACTTGCCGGGAGACAATCTGTCTCTCAATCAGATTCCCCCTTCAATTCTGGGAGCGCAGCACCAGTCACAAGACGACCGCCCCTTTCCGCAATTTAGCAACGTGAGCGTCATTAGTCCTTCGCTTGCCTTCTCGAATTACTACGGTGGTTTGGTGCGACTGGAGAAACGCTTTTCGAACGGGTACAGCGTCGGGGCGAGCTATACGTACTCCAAATTTCTTGACAATTGCGATCATAACGGGGCCCCCACGCTCGGGGACGACGGCGGGTGCTATTCAAACTCTTACGACCGCGGCGCCGATTACGGTCCTGCCGCCAACGACATTCGCCATTACCTGGTTTTCAACTGGGTCTATGAGCTACCCTTTGGTTCGGTCAGGCGTTGGCTGGGGAATAGCGCCGCGCGGTACTTGACTGGGGGATGGACGCTGGCCGATATCACCACGATCCGGTCCGGCCCGCCCTTCACGGTGACGACTCTGACCAATACGACGGATGCGTTCTCAGCAGGGGCGCTACGGCCGAACGTGGTCCAAGATCCTAACCTGCCGTCGAGCCAGCGGTCGGTAAGCCGATGGTTTAATATTGAAGCCTTCCGGCAGCCCGCGCTGTTTCAGTTCGGCAATGAGGGCGTGGGGACGCTCCGAGCCCCCGGGCTGGTCAAGTTCGATTTTTCAGTCCTGCGAAACTTCCGCCTGAATGGACGGACTCGTTTGGAGTTCCGCGGAGAATTCTTCAATGCTTTTAACCACACCAACCTTGGGCTTCCAGGGGATACCTTCGGGTCGCCGAACTTCGGCGTGATCAGCTCAGCTGCGCCGGCACGAGAAGTTCAGTTGGGCGCTCGGATCGTCTTCTGACAGCCGCACACTCACTAGCTGCGCGCCTGTAGCATAGGTTGCCACGCGAACGTATTGGCAATGCCTAAGAGCCGCGAAGTCCCAAGGGCCGTGGCGGTGATTACCCGTTCCCCTAGACTTTGCTTTTGGTCAGGTTTGCATCCGTCGCGCCCGATCAAGGTCGGGGATCGAGGCGTCGGGCGAGTTCCTGTATGCGAGGGTCGGAGCGGAGGTCGGCAAGTTGAGGATCGATCTTATAGTCCTCAAACCCAGGGCTGTGGTTTTCGTAAGCTGTATCGAGCCACCCAATTGCTTTGTTTTTTTCTCCCAGGATAGCGTAGTCTCGCGCAATCCAAAATGCATTCTTCGTGACAGGCCCGTTCTTCGCTTGCTTTTCCGCCCAGTTGACCTCGCCCCGTAGGAGCGTGTTTTTAGCTTCACCATACCCCGATGAGAGGTAACTTCGTTCCACCCTTGCGGCAAGATCCGCCTTACCTCCGAATCTCAGCGAGGCCACGAATTCCGCGATGGCCTCTTTTTGCATCCTCTTGTGCTCGTAAATCTCAGCCATGCGGCGATGACGCTGTTCTGAGTCCAGGTCAGGATCGGGAACTTGATGAAACCATTCAAGCGCCTCGTCATATCGCCCGACAAAGTAAAGTGCAGTACCCAGATTGTTTTTCTTCTTGGGAGTTAGCGGGTCGAGCTCCTCTGCGCGCTCCAACTCCGCGAGGGATTGATCAAGCCGACCGTAATGGCGGAAATAAATGCCGTAGGCTTGATGAGCCCGGACGTTGCTTGGGTCGAGCGCGATGGCCCGCTGCAATTCTTTCTCCGCGACGGATGGCATCCACCCAGCAGCAGCGATGGTTGCGACCGAGACGTGGGCTTCGGACAGTGTCTCGTCGAGTTCGAGTGCTTTCTGAGCGGCAGCCCTCGCTTTTGGCAAGGTCTCCGCCGACGGCGCAATACCAACCTGCCCCCATTCGAAGTATGCATCCGACAACCCGGCCCAGGCTTCCGCAAACGCGGGGTCCTCCTGAACGGCCTGTTGAAAGTATCTGAAGCCCTCCTTGAAGCCCTCGCGGGTCCACTTGTCCATCTCGTACCGACCCTTCAGATAGGCTATCTCCGCCTCAGGGTCGACTTGGCGGACGGACGCTAGACGGGCCTGCTCCTGCGGTTGCAGGTCCACTTTGATCTCGCTGGCGATAGAACGGGCGACCTGGCTCTGCAAAGCCAGAACGTCCTGCAAGTCCCGCTCGTAACTGTCCGCCCAAAGATTCCTGTCACTCCGCACGTCAATCAACTGTGCGGTGATTCGCACGCGGCTCCCCGAGCGCTCCACCGTGCCTTCCACCAACGCGTCCACATTCAGTTCTTTCGCAATTTGCTGCAAAGGCTTCTTGGTCCCTTTGAACTGCATGGACGACGTCCGTGAAATGACCTTCAGCGTGCTGATCTTTGCCAGGTCTGTCGTCAATGCATCCGTCATGCCCTCGGCAAAGTATTCCTGGTCCGGGTCGCTGGAAAGATTCTCAAGCGGCAGCACGGCGAGGGATTGAATCGATTGTTGCCCAGTCCCTGGACGCAGCCGAGCTTCGGCCCCGAGCCTCTCGCGCCATCCCGTGCCGAATGCCCCGATGAAGATGCAGAGGAGGGCGAGGACCCCGGCGCCGACCATTACCGGCAACCGGTACCGGCTCAATCGCCGGCCAGCCAGAGCCTGCACGGGTGGCTCGTAGCTTGTGGTTGGGCCGGGAGCTGCGGCCTCTGCCTCCTCCACCGGCGCGATGAACCTGTACCCACGCCGCGGCAAAGTTTCGATAAATCGTGGGCTCTCCCTCGAGTCCCCGAGGGCTTCGCGCAGTTTCTTCATGGCGGAGTTGAGGCCAGAATCGAAATCGACAAACGTGTCTCCCGGCCACAGTTCTCTTCCCAGCGCCTCCCGTGTGACCAACTCGCCCGGTTGCGCGAGCAGGATTGCCAGGATCTTTACCGGCTGTCCCTGGAGCTTTACCTTGTCTCCATCCTTGCGCAGTTCTTCGGATCGAAGGTCGAGTTCAAACGCACCGAAGCGCACGCATTGGCGAGAAGTTGCCGGAGCTTCCATTGGAAATGCCCACTTTCCGTTGAGGCTGCGAGGCTACCCGTTGAGGTTACGAGGCTACCTTTCGGGGTAAGGAGAAGTCAACCGTTCGGCTTGCTACCGGATAAGTCGCTCCGTGGGAGCGATTTGCAAAATCAGACTCAACTCAGACTCAAATCAGACCGCGTCCATTGACCCCGCTCCGTCCGCCGGCGAAGGTTGCATCACCCTCCGGAGCAGGTGCCAACCAAGACAGATCCGCACCTGAGGAGATGAGACAAGGAGCTCACCATGAATCGAAACTTCAACAACGCAAAAGCAGCATCCTCTATCACCTCGGGCGGCAAGTTGCGGCCGTGGTTCTACCGCCGCGGCCTGGCTCTGCTGGCCGCCCTTTGCCTTTTCATTGTCCCAACCGGAGCCAAAGCGGCATGCGGAAGCTTCGGTGCGCCAGGCCTGAAATTCTCAGTCAAATTGCCAGCGGTTGCGCACGCTGATATTGACTTCCCCTCACCCTTTGAGGACAACCCAACCATCGTCGGCCTGTGGCACGTGATCTATACCAACGGCGGCGATCAATCGCTCTTCAATGACACCTTCGACACCTGGCACAGCGACGGAACAGAGTTCGAAAGCGCCTTCCTGCCACCCGCGGGCGGCGACGTTTGCGTAGGAGTGTGGAAGCAAAAGAGCTTGCGGAACGTCACCAACCATCATGTGGGCTGGCTCTTCAATCCCAGCACTCCCACGGCCACGGCAACCAACACGTTCACCTTGGACGAGGAGGTCACAGTAGCCAAGGACGGCAAATCCTACAGCGGCCAATTCACGTTCAAAATATGGAACCTGGACGGAACCCCCACACCCGTTGTGGTGACCGGCACAATGGCCGCAACACGAATTACACCGAACTAACCATGGATCGATCCCTTCCCCACGATGCGGTCACCGGCAGCGGCAAGTCTTCCCGGCTGCCGGCTCCGCGAAGCTGGAGGAATGCGACTGTTTCTCAACCCACAGTTTACGGAGCAAGTCAGGGTCGTCGCCTGGCTCAATCACAATTCATCCCTCTGGCAAGTTCGCGTATGGGACGAACCACGTTTCGAACAACGTCTCGATGTGCAGCATCGATAGCTTCACCGGGTCCTTGACACTCATCGGGACGATAGGGACATGAGCATTTCAGTTTTCAACCGCTGGCCTCAACTCATCCATATGGGTGAGTCGAAGACCCATGCATTGAGGTCCGGGCGAGTGACCGGACATACCACGCAGAGTTGATCTTTTCCTGGAGTGAAGACATGAACATTTCACGCAGATGGATTCCAGCTATTGTCCTGCTCACAGCAGTGAGCATAGCGTCGGCAACGAGCGCATTGGCTCAAGCGACTGTAGTCAACGGAACGGGCAATCCGAACGTGGATATTCCGGCAGTTCAGGCGGCGGTGAACCTCGGCGAGAATGTCGTGTTGAGAGGACATTTCTCCTTCAACACCCCGCCAACCATTTCGACTGCACTGCAAACGGATGGGTTTCCGCTAGCCACAATCCTGATCTCCAAAGCAGTCTCGATCTCCGGTGCACGAGCCGATCGTGATGATGTGACAACCATTGAGGCCGGCACAATTCCTTTTTACGTCGATGCTCCGGGAGCAAGCGTCGCCATCCAGAAACTGCGATTTGTTCGCCCTGCAAATGCCGCCATTCTGGTCTATTCCGCGACCGGTCTGGTGATCGATTCGTGCCGAATCGAGGGATTCACGCCGCGCCTAAACCCCCCATTTGTCCAGTTTTCGGGAATCACTCTTTACGGAAGTGATACGGCGGTGATACCGACGCCAACTCAACCAGGCCACCCGCAGAATATCTATGGAAGGATCGTGATCGCCAACAACGACCTCGATCTTACTGGAGGAACGGCAACCGATAACGTCCTCGGTATTACCACATTCAGCATTGGACTATCGCCCAACAACCTCGTGGACATGTACATCTCCGGCAACACGGTAAAGAACGTTACCGAGCCCGCGATCAACATGCGCCGTATTGGCGGGAGCGCGCACGTAGAAGGGAACGTGATTTCGACCGGCCCAATATCCTCGCAGGTTGCGCCACGGCCCGAAGCGATTCGAGTCGCAAATATCGGCACCTACGTCATCGCAGATAACGTGATCCATTCCGAGTGGCCGGATCCGGATGCGATCGGCATCGGTGTATTCAGCCAGTTTGCGGCCTGGCCGATCACCGCCGAAGTCACTAATAACGAAGTGACGATGTCACCCCCGGACGGTGTGGTATTCGGTAGTTACAGCGCAGGCATAGATGTCAGAGGATTTGCTGAGAGCAACTACGTCGGGGACAACATTCTTCGTGGCCGCGCCAGAGCCGCTGTTGCCGTGGATGTCTTCAACGGAGGCACGCCAGATGATACCGCGTTCGTTCTCAACCGCTTCGATCACTTCGAGCCGTCAGTTGCGGATTTAGTTGTCGGGGAAGGCGTAACCGGAACACTGGTCCTCGGACAGAAAAGCACGGTCAACGACCAGGGCATAAACACACTGATCTTGCCTTTCCAAGGTGCGCCTCTCCGGACAGATCCAGAATGAACTCTCGTGTCTCCACCATGGATTCTGCTCGCTTAAGTCGCCGACGACACGGCCAGGACATGCGGGGGTTTCAGATTTTTAGGCGGTTCGCGATGACAGTATTCATGCGAGCGTTAGCAACAAGCTTATTAAACCGGGAGACTACTCAGGAGGTGCCTCATGCCGCAAATGTACGCCAGCATTCGCAGTCGGATAACGGCATTCCTTATCGCGGCCCTGATCCCGCTATCGCTGTCGCTGTATGGGTGTGGAAACGGTTCAGGTGGAAACGGTTCAGGTGGAAACGGTTCAGGAGGAACTAATTTCGGGTTGACAGCTTCGGTTGCGATTGTAGTTACTCCTGCCAGCATCGCCGTCAACCCAGGAGAAGCAAGGCCATTTTATGGTGTAGTCACCGGCACCTCAAATTCTGGTGTCACATGGGCGGTGACCGAAGGCTCATCGGGAGGTACAGTCAGCGGTACAGGTGTGTACACCGCGCCGGCAACAGCTGGAACGTACCATCTCATGGCCACGAGCGTTGTCGATTCAACCAAGAGTGCGACCGCGACCATTTCGGTAATGGACCTGCACGGCATATTCTTCGGTGATGTGGACATGCGCGCGGTTAGTGGTATTCACACCGCGACCTTGCTTGCCAGCGGCAAAGTCCTTGTTGCAGGCGGCTCCGACGGATATACCGAGGACTACACGGAGGCTGGCGACCAGCTTGCGGAGCTCTATGACCCGGTCGGTGGCACATTCAGCGATTCCATCAAAATGACATCACCGCGAACATTCCATAACGCGACTCTCTTGCAGGATGGAATGGTGCTGTTGACCGGCGGATTTGGTTCAGGTTTCGACCAACCTCCCATTTTGTCGTCTGCGGAACTCTATGATCCTGGAACGAACACCTTCTCCGCGATTTCCAACATGACGACAGCGCGCGCCGCTCACACCGCAACCCTGCTGCCGAATGGAAAGGTGCTGATTGCCGGCGGCGGTACGAGCGGCGGCTGGGGATTTCCCGCATTCGGTGCCGGGGATTCTTCCGCCGAGCTTTACGACCCGGTGACCAATTCTTTTACCCCCACCGGGGCGATGAATACTCCTCGTTTCGCCCACACCGCAACGCTGCTGCCGAACGGGAAGGTTTTAATCGCGGGGGGATTTTCAGAAGGGACCATCTTCACTACTATGAAAGCGCTTGCGAGCAGCGAATTCTACGATCCCTCGACCGGTGTATTCACCCCAGGACCAGATATGACCCAGGCACGCGGTGGTCATACTGCGACGCTGCTCGCAAATGGAATTGTCCTGATTGCAGGAGGTCTAGCTCAAATTGGCGATATTAGCAACTATCTGGTTGGCCCTGGCGACCCGGATAGCGTCGCACTCGCAAGTGCGGACTTGTTGGACCTGTCGTCGGGCCAGTTCATCTCAACCGGGAACATGACCATCGATCGCGAGGAGCATACGGCGACACTGCTTCCCGATGGTCGCGTTCTGATCGCAGGAGGCGCGACAGGTTCCCATGGGACCTTGGATTCGGCAGAGCTTTATGACCCGGCAACCGGCGCCTTCTCAATCACAGACAGCATGGCAAGTCAGCGCAGCGCACACTCCGCCACGCTGCTCAACAACGATACTGTGCTGATTACCGGTGGGAACAGCGGCGGTGGACGATACGACACCGGCGCCACGGGGGGCGTTCACACTGCGGAGCTCTTTAGGGTGCTCCCATGAGCTGGCGTGCAGGAGCCGATCCGGCGCGACCAGAAGATGCGGAGGTTTCAGATTCTTAGGGCGGTTCGCGATGAGAGTAAGCATGCGAACGTAAGCAACTCAGCTTATTAGGAGACCTTGCCATGAAATCACTTTTGCGAAAGCATCTTTGGTTTTCAAGGATGATGTTCGCCCTTTCACTGGACCTCCTGCTTCTGACAACTGGGTGCGGGAACCCTTCGACGTCGGCTACACCCTCTGCCTCGTCTTCAGTGTCTGTCGCCATTGTTCCCTCGACGGCGACGGTACCGGAGGGCGGGTCCCTATCCTTTCACGCCATGGTAAATGGGGTGGCCGATACCTCGGTCACATGGTCAGTTCAAGTGGGCGCGACAGGTGGCTCGATCACCAGCTCAGGGGTATACACCGCTCCGAACACGTTGGGAACTTATAGCGTGCTCGCCACAAGCGTCGCCGACCCGACAGCGAGCGCATCCGCAGTCGTCACGATAGGGCTTCCGGCTTCCACGGCCGCTGGCAATTTCACGGCTGTTGGCGTCATGACCACCGCGCGCGCAGCCCACACAGCAACGCTGCTTCGTAACGGCAAGGTCTTGATCACCGGGGGAGAAGGCACCGGTTTCCAAGCCCTTGCCAGCGCCGAGCTCTACGACCCTTCTACCCGCACGTTCGCCCCCACCGGCAGCATGATCACGCCTCGCTATGGACACTCGGCAACGCTGCTGGCTGACGGCCGCGTCTTGATCGCTGGCGGTAGTCAAAACATAAACGCCGGCGCTTTCGTCTCTACCGCGGAGACCTACGATCCTTCTACGGGTGCTTTCACAGCTACGGGTGATTTGACCTCGATTGGCGGAGAAGTATATGCCCTCCCTGGGGACGTGGCGACTTTGCTTCCGGACGGGAGGGTCTTTGTGGCGGCGGCTAACAATGCGGAAATCTATGATCCCAATAGCGGCACTTTCATCCCCACCGGCCCGTATGCGTCTCCGGGTCTCGAATATGGAACCACGGTCACTTTGCTCACAAATGGCAAGGTCCTGGTCACAGGGTGCGTCGGCCAATGTAACGGGGTGACCGAGCTCTTCGATCCGCAGAGCGGGACGTTCGGCGTGACCGGACCGATGATGGATAAGTACTATCCCGACTATGGGTACACCGCGACGTTGCTCACGGACGGCAGAGTATTGTTTCTAGGCAGTGACGATTTCTCCGCCGATACTGAGGTGTACGACCCGGCGGCTGGGACATTCACTTCCATTGTGAGCGGGGTCAGTCAAGAACTCTCCCCTGCTTCCCGCCTAACCGATGGAACGGTCTTGACTGCTGGTGGCCAGTTGCCCGGGGGAAATGGGAGCACCTACGCCGAGCTTTATGTACCTGCCAACGGCACCTTCGGACGTGTGGGTGACATGATTACAGGCCGCCATTCACAGACGGCCACTCCGCTCCCCGATGACACAGTTCTGATCACTGGCGGCTTTAGCGTTTGGCCGGGTCCGACATCCAGCGCCGAAGTTTATAAACCTCAATGACCTTCGGGCTGGGCAAACCCTTACCCCATGGAGCTATCGACATTCCGAATGGAGCCAAGTGATTGTCGGAACGGATCCAGATCCTGCCAACAAGGATTGTATTACCGCCTGGGCCACGAACTACCGGGATGCTCTGCATTCGTATGGAGCTGGCAGCGTAGGTGAACTTCATGATGGAGGGTGAAGGCGACGATCGCATTCGCGCGACCTACAGGGCAACTTTGAAAGGCTGGTTCAAGTGAAGACGAAATACGCCCCGGATCCCGATCCAGGTGCGCGATGGCTTGGTCTACATTCAAGCTCGGGTTAATGGGAGTCGCGCGAAGTTGCTTATAGATTCGGGCTCGGTTCTGACAACATTTACGTTGAAGCTGGTACCAACATCAGGCGCGGATTCATGAATCACGATCAAACCTGGCAAAGGGGAGCGCATCGGCCTTCCGTGTTCCCGTTGAGCTCAATCTTGGAGACCCTGGACTACGAGAACGCCACTGTTCGTTTCGTCAGAGCGCGCTTGTTGGGGACTTCAAGTTCATGGATGCGGACGGTCTCGTCGTTCTGAGCCAATTCAAATCCGTGACCTTTGATTTCAAGAACTCCGTTCTTATTCTGGAAGACCGCTAAACTGCCCAAGCAAGCGGAAGCTCGGTGAATGGTCAAACATTTTCTTCTCTCAAGCGTCGTGTTTGCGCCTCGTTTCCGATACCTCAAGTGGGCGCTATCCAATGCGCTGTGATCGACCAACACCACAGATTTCAAGGTAGCCGCTCCGAACCTCCGTTTCGTGCCGCGCGACGGAGGCTACAGCGTCTGCCTGAGCCTACGCGGCAATACACAGTTCAACCTGGATGCAAACGTCTCCGGAGCCGCCGAGGCGGTCGACACTCACCTCGTCAACGGATGGGGTCTCGCTCGAAGCTCCGGCGGTACGTGGTGGGTTTCCGACGAAGCTACCGGTTTTTCCACACTCTACAACGGAGCCGGGGACAAGCAGTCTCTTGTAGTCACAATTCCAAAATCCAACCCAGACGACCCGACCTTCCCCAACGGCGCTCCCACCGGGGCTATCTCGAACGGGAGCACCCCTGACTTCCTTCTCGCCCCGAACAAGCCGGCGGCCTCGCGGAACCGCATCCTCGGTCTTGTAGCCTTCGAGCACGATAGAGAGAACTCGAGCCTTCTCCTTCGCTGTTCCGAGGTACACAAGCCCGCGATCTCTTACAACTCCGCGACTCATACAAGTTCGCAGAGTCTGGAAGGCACGCTGACGTTCTCGCCGCTCTTGGCTGACTGGCAGGCGCCCTCGATCACTTCCATCGCACCCTGGCCAAGTATCGCCAGCGCAAGATTCCGCGCCGAATCCCGAATGGAGTCAATCAGGTTCCATGCCGGCGCTCTCTCCGGATAAATCTCGGCGGAGGGAAGGTCGAGATAGCGACTTGGTTCACCTGACATTGGGATAAACTCCATGTGCCCCCTCCATAGATCGAGAAACGACATTCCATCTGTCCCGTACACACGGATTTCATAGTCCCTGCGATTGAGACTTGTCGCGCCAGTGCTGGCGATGGACACAATGGAGCTGTCGGACTTCCTTCCAATTGACCCGGCCTTATGGGACCAAGGTCCCATAGACACGCCGCCGTACCGGGGCTAGTTTCAATCATGTAAGGCACGTGAAGCAAATGAGCCAGCTACTTCCCGGCGCTCACCAAGCCCTGCGAAGCCAGCACCGGAACAAGGCTCCAATTGAAAGTGATTCGCGGGCCGGAGGTAGAGTCATGACTGATACCGAGACTGGACTGATTGCAATCGTCGATGATGATCGATTGATACGCAGGTCTCTTGAAAGGCTTCTCAAATCCGCTGGACTCAGGGCGAAGAGCTTTGACTCGGCTGAGGACTACCTTGACGAGGGTGACCATGATGGCATCTGCTGCATCATTCTCGATATTGGTCTGCCAGGCATGAGCGGATTCGAATTGCATCGCCGGCTAACGGCAGAACCCAGCCGGATGCCGGTGGTATTCATTTCGGCACGCGACGAACCAGAGGTCGAAGACAAAGCCGCGCAAGCAGGAGCCATCGCTTTTCTTCGCAAGCCCTTCGAGGATGATGCCCTTCTCAACGCCGTTCAAGCCGGTATGGCGTTATTGAAAAACAGAAGGCAGTAACATCTTCGTTCTTGCATGCGCACAGGCGCGCATGCAGTGAATCCGAACTTCCACTCTGTTCACCTTGCGGCGACGCCCCCTGGCGCGGCCGACGAGGGTACCATTGCCACTTGCGAGGAGGGTATAATCCGCCGATGCC
>Ga0207416_1004624_pt1 | contig 11751 bp, 9 predicted proteins | sample PaiPotPPM11metaG_FD_184107 | JGI IMG/M metagenome (GOLD analysis project Ga0207416, IMG submission 184107) | Iron sulfur acid spring bacterial and archeal communities from Banff, Canada, to study Microbial Dark Matter (Phase II) - Paint Pots PPM... ...
CAGCATGGCTTCGTGTTGTTTGGCGCTGACCTTCTGGTATTCCTGGGCAACTGTGGTGGTCGGCAGGGTTGCGTCTATCTTGAGCAGTTCGGGGTAGACGCTCAAGATACGGCCGGCATAGTCGCGCCCTTCCTGCTGGCGGTCGGCGTCGAGCTTTTGTTTTTCAAGACCGAGCGTTGCCATCAAGCCATCGAGGGCGCGCAGCGGGTAAAAGAAATAGCCGTTGCTGTCGCCGTGATGGTGGTAACTGCTGTAGTTGGGGGGTAGGTCGCGCAGCAATGGGCGCAGGCTGCCGAGGGCTTTTTCCAGGCTGGCGGCGGAGTTGATCTCATCCCAGTGTGTCACCGCGAGGAAGACCATGCGCGCGGCCACTTCTGGCGCGCGGCCCTGCACCACTTTGCGCCGCACCATGTCAAAGATGCGCTGCGTGCGGTCGTCGTCGCCGAAGCGATTGTTGCCGACGACCAGGATCACGGCGTCCACCGTGTTCAGTTCCTCGCGCAGGATGGCGTCATGATGCAACTGACCGGCGGCGCCTCCCGGTAGATCAACCAGCACGCTGCCAGGTGGCAACAGCGCGTGGGCGCCGCCGCGCACGTTGTATTCAACGTAGTCGATCAGGCGAACCAGGCGCGGTTCTTCGCTATCGCGCGATGGTTCTTCGATATAGCGGCTGCTTTCCTCTTTCCAGCGCGCGCGTGGAATATGCTCGATAAAGGCTCCTCCATCGCGCAGGTACTGATCGCCGAAGGCTTCCCCGGCTTTGAGCAAAATGGCGAGTTCGCGTGCGAACGCCTCGCGTGTCTGCTGGTCGGGAGCCTCTTTAATGGTTTGCTGCGTCTTTTTCAAGAGCGTATCGAAGGCTGCGCGTGTAAGAAAATGAACGCGCATCTCTTCCGGCTCCTGTTCGCTGCATAGACGGACGCGGGTGCAGACGCCCGTGACGGCTCCTCCGGCCAGGCGCGGAAAAATGTCCTGCCCGATGAAGGCTGCCAGCAGTGTGCTTTTGCCTGCTCCAGCATGGCCGATCAGCTTGACGCTATATTCGCGCGTAAAATCGAGGGCGCGGGCCGCCTCGGTGATGTGATGGCGCAGCTTGAGCGGCTGTTGCGAGTTGGTTTGCTGAAGCTGCGGGCGTTCACACAACTCGATGCAGGCCAGGGCGCGCGAAATTTGTTTTTTCCACGCGGCCAGCTTGCGCGCTTTATCCGGCAGGTCGGCGGGGAAGTAGCGTTCCATCTGGTCGGTCTGCGCTTGCAAACGGCGCAGTTGGCTCAGTATTTCGCCGGTCGAAAGCGGTAGTGAAGGAGCCTGGGCTGTGTGACGAGTAGCTAACGCGGTCGCACCAGACTCCTGTTCGTCGTCCTCGTCAAGATAGTCTTCGTCCTCGTATTCATCTTCGTCATCAGCCTCTGCCTGTTGTGCGGGAGAGAGATAGGGTGATGGAGATGCCGGGCGGAGCCGTTTGCCGCAAATGTTGCAAAATTCCGCGTCGATGCGCACAACATTATCGCACTGCGGGCAGGTAGTGAGCTGTTGGATGGGCGTGGTGAATTGCATAGCTGCTTCATTTCCCCTTTGAGAAGTTTCGCATTTGTCCCGGTGATAATAGCATAAATGCCGTTTATGAAGCAAGAATCTTTTATTTTTGTTTGTGCACAACTATGTTAGGAGAAGCTAGATTTCGTCAAAGCCTTCTTCGAGCAGGGTGCGTTTGAGGTGGTTGAGGCCCAGCCGCATACGAGCCTTGACGGTTCCCAGGGGTGTTTGTGTACCTTCGGCGATTTCCGTGTGTGTCCAACCCTGGAAATAGGCGAGTTCGATAACCATACGCTGTTCTGTGGGTATTTGCATGAGGGCGGCCCGCACCTGCGAACTCTGGATATTGCGCCACGCTTCGTCCCATACATCAGCAACGGCGGCTGTTTCGTCGAACTCTAGCTCTTCTAAGGGCGCTTCCTGTATAGTGGAACGCCTGCGCACGCGGCGCAAATGATCGATGGCGCGGTGGTGTACGATAGAAATAAGCCAGCTACGCGCTGCCCCTGCCTGCGGGGAATAGGAGGTGGAACGCCTCCAGACGGAGAGGAAGGCATCTTGCAGCAGATCCTCGGCGATCTGGTGATCGGCTACCATGCGGTACGCCAACGAGTAGAGGATGCGACTGTAGCGCTGGTACAGCGAATCCATCGCCCAGACCGCGCCGCCTGCAATGGCGTTCAGCAGGGCCTCATCACTGAGTTCGTTGGGGGAATCTCCATCCTCAAATGTTTGCACAATAACCTTCTTTATCATATGGTTCATATTAGTCTACGACATGGAAATGCAGTTAGATCAGTTCTTTTTTACATATGTGAAAACAATGGAATAAATCTGCTATCATCATAGAGACATCAATCGAAAGGAAGGTATGTAGACTTATGGACCAGGATTTTCCCAGCTGGTATCCGGTGCAGATTCGTTTTCGCGATCTTGACCCGCTGGCACACGTCAATAACACGGTGTATTTCATTTATTTCGAGGAGGCTCGCAGCCATTATTTGAGCCAGCTTGACCCCTGGCTGAAACAGTGGCCGTCGGAGGAAGAGGATCAGTACAAAGAGGACAATCCGCGCATCCAGACGGGGCCGCGCGGCCACCGCTTTGGCATGTTGGTAAAGGAGATTACCTGTACCTATATGCTGCCCCTGGTGCGTGGGGATGCGGTAGAAGTTGGCGTGCGCGTCGCCCGGATTGGCCGAACAAGCTATGTAATGGAACACTTGATACGCGATACACAGGAACATGAACGTATTTTTGCTACCGGGAGGTCAGTGATGGTGTGGACGAATTACCACACCGGGCGACCGCACCCAATTCCCCCATCTTTGCGTTTTGCTTTTGAACAGATGGAGAACAAAACGTTTCCCGCACCTGAACAGAGCGGATAACGAATTTTTGATGGTGTGAGAAATTCCTGTCTATAAAGTAATCCGTTTTGCTTATGCTGGCGTAGTAACAAATGTGTCGGGCTACATCGGGGGGAATGGCGGTCGATCCAGCAAAAGCGGTGATCGCTCCATACCGTGGGTTTACCGTCCAATGTAGCTTATGGAGCGAGATTCATTATTTCTTCTTCTCCTTCTCTGGTTCTGGAAAGCCCTGTTCTATACTGTGGAGGTATGGAACAGGGTTTTCCTTCTGGCTCCGGGTGTGTGCATGGTCGCTTGACCAGCGATCAAAACAACTTTCCCTGTTCTACGTCTCCGGCCCGGTCTGGCATTTCCCATGCCAGCGGTGGTAAATTGACCAGGTTTTGCACGCGATGGTAGAGATTGCGGCAAAGCGCGGGTGAATGCACCTCGAATGGACAATGGCAGAAAACGTAGAGCGTTAAACCTTGCTGAAGCCACAACGCGCATTGCTTTGCCCAGCTCTCCAGAAAGCTGTCGTTCATGTCCATACGCGGATGCCCGATATAGCGCACAAACGCGAAATTTGTGGTGGTTGCTATCTGAACGGGCAGGTCGGGCTTGCGCTCGCGCGCCTGGAGGATATGCTGCTCTCCGGCTGGCCCGGTGCGAATCGGGCGTGTATCCATGACGACGCGGGCCGCTTTGTAGTCTGCGAGCAGTTCGTTTAATTGCGCGGTATGTGGCTGCTGGTAAAACAGTGGGTGGCGCACTTCGACCGCTAAAGGTAAATCTGAAGGCCAGTCTGCCAGGAACGCTTGCAGCTGCTCGCTCTGTTCGGGCGCGAACGAGGGCGGGAGTTGGAGAAAAAAAGGTCCCAGGCGTTCCTGAAGAGGGCGCATACGCTCGATAAATGCCGTTAAGCCGCTGCTTTTGCTCTCCAGGCGCGCGGCATGGCTGATGGCGCGCGGGATTTTGAAGCAGAAGCGGAAGGCGCCGGGCGTCTCGGCGCGCCAGTGGGCGACCGTTGCGGCGGAGGGTGTGGCATAGAAGGTGGTATTTCCCTCGACGGTGGTCAGGCGACGACTATAGAGCCGCAAAAACTCGCCCTGTGGTGTGTGTGGCGGGAAGAACGGACCAACCCATTCCTTGTACCCCCACATTGGGCAACCAGTGTAGAACATGCGCGTTCCTCCTGTCTAACTAAAATCTTTTTGCGCCGACTTGCCTGAAAACACGAAGAATCACCCTTCTATTTATGCACAAGTTGACCCCAAAATGTTATAATTGCGTGGCATTGATACACAAGGCTCTCTTCATGCGATTGTTACTGTTACGTTCTCCTTATAGGCGGTCATACTGGTAACACAAAGGACTTGTGGTAACTATGGCAGTCATCACGGCGCCAGAAATTGAGCGCATCGAGGAGATCGACGCTCCTTCAACTGAGACGCAGACGCTGAGAGAGCGAGGCGGCTGGTCGTTGCGGCCACAACCGCGCATTGGGCTTGATCTGGGCAGCGATGAGGATTTGCTGATGTTCGAGAACCTGACCGATATGCGCTGGATGCTTTATCACAACTACCACTGCCTGGGTATTATCGATGTCGATGAACTGCTGGTTTTTCATATCCATAAGCATGGATCGCTCAGCACCCGCCCCTACCATCCTACGACGGGCGATGCTGTCGAATATCTAACGCTTCCACTCAACTACGACGTGACCTACGTGCATATTTATCGCCGCTCTATGAGCAAAGACGTGGAAATCTATGATATGCGCGTCGCCTGAAGCAATAAATAGTACTTTCCTCACACCTACTCCGCCCTATGCCAGAATGTTTCTCCCTGGTTCGTTTCATTAAAGTGAACAGTTGGGTTAGAAGAGCATGTAGAGGCGCCGGTTAAGATTGTGAACGCAGCGATAGCACAATCTGGCTGTATCTGGCTATTTATGCGTGTTCCACGCTCGAACTGAGCTATACTTGTTTGTGGATAACCATCTATTTTAGTCACTGTAGTGAGGAGTTGTATGCTTTCGACCATAATCACAGTTCTTCTCATTGGTGTGATGCTGTCGATCATCGTCGGTTTTATGGTGAGTGCGGTACGCCTGCATAGACGCCATACGCGTAGCTTACACGCTCAAGCTCAAACATCCGCACTTGTAATCACCCCTACTTTAGCAGCTTTGAACGGTTCATTTCCGAATGCTCAGCAAGCGGTCCCCGCTTCGTCCTTGCCTGCTGACTGGTTCAGACGCCGCCGCACGCTGATCTCTGTGGCGCTGCTTGTGATGGCTGTACTGACGCTGTTTGTGCAGAGCGGCCTGGCCGATGGCGCGTTGCAAAAGCTGGCAGATGGTTTCGGGATTAATCCATCCCAGCACCTGGCGAGTTTTGATATTAACACCTCACTGCCTCCCATCCCATTTTCTGCTATCGCAGACGTGGTGCGAGTCGATTCTGCTCAGCGCAATCAATATTATAGTGATTACCAGTGGCAAGTCTGGTCCTATTCATCGTGTTCGGGCATTTCGATGGAGATGGTCATCAATGCTTACGGGCATCATTACATTGCAGCCGACTTTTTGCAAAAAGAAGCCGCACTTGGCGTGTGGAATACATATGCTGGCCTGACCGGAGGCGAGCCGGCCATCGCTCAAACAGCCGCTTACTTTGGCTTCAAGGCTTTGCCCAATCCTCCCAGAACGCTGCAAGATCTGATGTATACGGTGAACAAGGGCTATCCTGTGATCGTTGGCAATCCAGGTCATATTATGGTGGTGCGCGGCGCGGACAGTAATTATATCTATGTAGCCGACTCCTCACCTGCCAACCGCACCGCCATGACGCACGCGCAATTCCTGGCGTGGTGGGACGGCTTCACTGTCGTGCTGGTTCCAGCTTAGGTAGTTCACATTCAGGATTTCAGCCGGGACAAAATCTCCGCGTGCAGGGTTTTGGTGCTGGACGCGACCAGGGAATAGCCCTCGGTGAGATTTTGCACGGGGCGCAGGGGCCTGCCTGCGGAATCGCTGACGATACCACCCGCTTCGAGGACGATAGTCGTAGAAGCTAAGAATGATTCGGCGGTAATCACGTCTCCTACGTCAGCATAGGCATCATAAGCGCCATTTGCCACGTAGACGATATCCAGGGCGGAACTGCCTGAGCGCCGGATGTAGCCCGGAGGCGGCTCGTCAATGAGCAAGCGGCGCAATGCATTTCGATCGCGACCATCCAGGTTTAATCCCATCAGGCACTCGCTCAGGCGTTTCGTTTCGCTTACCTGGCAGCGTTTGCCGTTGCAGAAGGCCCCACCACCGCGACTGGCTTCGTAGACGGTGCCGCTAAAAAGCTCTCCCACTAAGGCCCACTGCACGTTTTGGGGGGTGATGGGCGCGTCTATAGAGAGGACTGCCAGGGCGACCGAGGCGGTCATAATGCCGCGCTGCACATTGGTCGAGCCGTCCACCGGATCAATTACAATGCGATAGGGTGGATTCTGACCGGTGTTGAACGGCGGCCTCTCCTCGCTAATCACCTCAAAACCATGCCTGCTTTCGATCAACCCGCTAATAATGATATCTTCCGCTTCGCGGTCAAATTGCATGGTAAGATGTTCGGGTGAGGTAGAAAATACTTCCTGGCGGCTGAATGAGTCGGAGTGCATGTAACCACGCACCTGCTGGAATACCTGTTGTAACAGTTCTAACATGTTTGCACTATCTTCACTTTACCTTCTATTGAAGTTGCGCGAGCGAGCTTAAAGATTTTGTGTCCCTCCGCTTCGTATCATGTTTTCTACTAAAGAGTACGCAGCAAGTCAAGGATTTGTTTCTCTACCAGTACTCCCGATTATACCATGTGACGTTGGAGCAGCCGCTTCAGAAGCCTGATCTGCGAGTTCCTGGACGACGAATGGATCAACACGCGCAGCCGACAGAAGGCGCGTCCGGGTCGTAGTAATTGCCAGCTCACTCTGGTCGCAGGCGATCCAGCGCCGCCCAAGTTGTTGAGCAATGATGGGCGTTACACCGCTGCCACAAAAACAATCGAGGATGAGATCATGCTCTTCAGACGAGGCTAACAGGATGCGTTCGATCAACGCGGCGGGTTTTTGTGTCGCGTAGCCGTTGCGCTCCGGGTCTTTCTGGTGCAGGTGGCTGATATCGTTCCACACATCTGATGGCGTCATGAGCGAATCTTCGCCGTAGCTATACGTGCGTCCATTTGACGAAATCGTCCAGTTGACGCGCCCATCGCCGTCAACTTCTTTACGCATATGGTTGCGTTTAGCGCTTCCGCGCCGTTCGCTGATACGTTCAGCGTGAAAGCAATAGCGGGAGGACTTCGTGTAAAATAAGATGGTGTCGTGCTTGCGAGCATAGCGTTTGTGGGCGCGTCCGCCCGACTGGTAATGCCAGATAATCTCATTTTTGAAACCCGCACCTGCGGCATTGACATTGAAGCCGAAGACTTCATCGAGCAGCACTTTCGCGTAATGGGTCACACGCCAGTCAAGATGAAGATAAAGGCTGCCGGTAGGAGCCAGCAATTGATGGAGCGGTATAAGGGCTTCATATAGCCATTGAAGATAGGTATCAAGGTTGTTGTCCCACTTATCGCTGTAGGCCACCCGCTCGCCGCTTTTGAAGTCGCGCCCGGTCATAAAGGGCGGGTCGATGTAAATGAGGTTGATCTTCTCCGCAAACTCCGTCAGTAAAACTGGCAAGACATGCTGCTTATCTCCAAGTATGAGGCGGTTGTGCCAGGGGGTAGTAGGAGAAGCTGCAACAGCCGATTGCTGGTGAGCGGGTTGGGGGCTAATGGACTCGGTGGTCACGAGTACCTTCCGGGGTTGGCTTATATCCCTCGAACTAATATCTGCTTCAAGAGATTCGCCAGATTTATGCCTTGCTTTACCCAGCCATACTAACTCGGTCATGTCGTATTGCTCATTGTTTGCCGAATATTCAAACCGTATCTCATCCAGTTGCATCATATGCGAGAAGTATAGCCCTGTCAATGTTTTTATGCGCTAGCCCAAATGAGCCATCCGAAAAACTCTTGGGAGACACGTTGGTATATGCTGATACAGGTACCAGGCTGGCTGCTTTTGTGTGTATTCAGCGCGCTTATTTCATAGGAGAGCTAAAGAGAAATGGCGAGAAGTCGCTTTCCCAAACTACTGATTTCACTGACCATACTGCTTGCTACTCTTGAGCTGGCGTCGTGCGGGTCGTCCGGGGTTGGCACTATACCCGGTGGCACTCCCAGCCTGGGCAATGGCACGCTGGCGGTTATTCCTTCGCCCAGCCCGACGAACCAGGTGATACCGCCGGCTTCGCCTGCGGCACTGAGCGGGACCTATGCCTTTGTGCGGAATAACCAGCTCTGGCTGGCTTTGCGTGGAGCGAAAGCGGCGCAGGTGACCTCGTTTGATTTTAGCAATCTGCCGGATGTATCGTGGCATCAACCCGCGTGGTCGCCGGGGGATGGCTTTCTGGCTTTTATTATGAATGCGCGGCCGGCAGGTCAGGGCGGTGGTGGCTGTCCTGCACCGGATTACAGCGCGAATGGAGCATTATACCTGCTGAATGCCAGCACGATGCGCCTGACACAGGTGATGGTGCCAGCCGACAAAGGGGATGCGCTTGCGAGCAGCCCGCACAATGGGTACTGGCAATATGTTTTCTGGCAGGATGCGACACATGTCCTGGCATGGTATAATGGCGTCGTCGGTAAAACGAGCAATACGGCGGGGCTGTACCGTTACAATCTGAGCAGTGCCGCGCTCTCGCAGGTTATTTCGCTGCAGCAACTGGGTGTATCTACCCTGTTCAATGCCCGGCAGAACGCGCCATTATTGTTGTCGATGCGCTATAGCAGTGGGCAGCTTTATTACCAGGTAGTTACACATCCATTTGAGCAGCAGAGTCAATTGACCATCTATCGTCACGCGGTCGATCATCCGGCGCTGGCGAGCGAGAAGGTGTTGGATATGGGCAGCGAGGCGTGGTGCGGTTCGCAGCAGGGGAGCGGTTTTGTTCGTCCCGGTTGGGATGTCTCGCTTGATGGTCAACAACTGGCGGCGCAGGTGGTGCAAAGCGGGAATGCTAGCTCACCCGGCAGCAGCATTGAGACGCTTAATATACTTGATAACTCGCCAACAGGATTACTGGCGCAGTTGCCACCTGCCATGCTAGCGCACGACCTGGTGTTGACGTGGGGGCCTGATAGTCAATCTCTGGTGGCGAGCGAGGCTCATTTGTACAGCCAGGACGGACCGTACAGCGCAACGCTGGCGAATCCTGCCAGTATGCGGGCTTATGCGCCAGGAGCAGCAGGTCCCGTTGCCTGGAAGACGGATAGTTCCGCGTTTGCATTGCAGAGTACAGATATGGCCGATGTGAGCGGTGCGGGGCAAATTTACCTGTTTACTACAAATACTAGCCAGGGACAACTTTTATTGATGAATACGCGAGACTTCGTATGGGGATAATAACCAATGTCAGGATTTCTCTTAACCGTACTCTGCCTGGTTTCCTATGGCGGGGGGCTGGTGGCACTGCATAGAATAACGCCCATGTTGCTCAGACGCAGGTTTGATGATGTTTTTTTTATGGGCCTGGCGGCTGCCGTCATTATCGGCAGCCTGCTGGTCTTCGCTCCTATTGGCATCACATTTGCCTTCTTCAATAGCACGCTCGCGGTACGCATCTTCGATGTTATCCTGTTGCTGGGCATCGTGATTGTGGTGGTGCGCATAGCCTACCGGTGTTTCCGGCCAGGGTACACAATGCAGGTTGAGCGCCTCTCAGGTGTCCTGGCCGGTAGCTATTATCTTCTCGTGCTGGGGCTGACCGCCTACGCGATGGTGTTGATGTTCGTGCAGCCCTGATGGATGCTAGATGAAACGCCCAAACCAATCGATGGTGCGGCGCAAACGATCGACGCGCTGGCGGGGGGTGCCAAATTCGGGCAAGTCGATCAGGTGACTGGCACCCGGATAGCGTACAAGCTCGACGGTGCGTTTGCGTTTGCGCAGCGCAACGAAGAGTTGCAGCGACTCGCTGAATGGGCAGCGAAGATCATTCGCGGAGTGCAGCAGCAGCAAGGGCGTGGTGATATTGTCAGCGAAGGTCAGGGCGGAGCAACTGCGCCGCAGCGTATCGGCGTCCCTGTCGTCGCTTCCGATGCCCAGGTCGAACCAGATGGTCTGGTCGCTGAGCGCCGACGCGCTCGGCAGGAAGCTAATGCCGTTGCGACTCACCGCCGCTTTGAAGCGATCTGTCTGCGTGATGGCCCAGTTGGTCATATAGCCGCCGTAGCTCAAGCCGCCGATGCCCAGGCGGTTGGCGTCCACCGGTTCGGTAGCGATCACGTGGTCGATACCTGCCACCAGGTCGCGGAAGTCATCACCGCCCCAATCGTTCAAGACTTTACGGGTGAATTCCTCGCCATAACCGCTACTGCCGCGTGGGTTGGCGGCCAGCACCGCGTAGCCCTTGCCTGCCAGTACCTGAAACTCGTGGACGTAACTATCACCCCAGGCCAGCGTGGGGCCGCCATGCACCTCCAGGATCAACGGGGCTTTGACACCTTCGGGCAGGTTGGGCAGGTAGAGCCATCCCTCGATCTCCAATTCGTCAAAGCTCTTCCAGGTGATGCGTTTGGGGCGCACGAGCTGGTGCGCGCGTAAGAACGGGTCGTTGACGCCGGTGAGCTTGCGCCGGTTCGCCCCATCGCCATCCATGGCCCAGATGTCGCCCGGCGTAAACCAGTCGGCGCGAATGGCGGTGATGGTCTGTCCATCATTGCTCAGATGCGGGCTGAGATAGCAGCCGTTGCCGCTGGTAAGCTGCGTCACCTTATCAGCCTGTGTATCGATGCGGTAGAGGTGAACCTGCCCGCGCTGCTGAATGGTGACAAGCAGGGATGCATTGTCAGGATACCATTGAGGGCGGCTAATTACGGTGTAGTGCAGTTCGTCAACGAGCCATTCCAGGGAGGTGAATTCCTGGGAGGTTGATGCTGCCGGGCGCGGCCCGCTCGCATCGTGCGCATTGACGATCCAGGGGGAGATGTTGCTCGCCTCGGTCTGGTCTGCGCAATAATAGTAGGCGATGGTTTGCCCGTCGGGAGACCAGGCAGGCATCTGGGCCGAGCCGGTTTCTGGACTCAGGCGGCGCATCTGGCCGCTTGCCACATTTAATACCCACAGGGCAATACTCGCGCTGAGATCGGGGTCAGGCCGCCGGTTGGCGCAGAAGGCGATTTCGCTTCCATCGGGCGACCAGCACGAACAGACGACATCGACCGGTTCAGCGGTGAGGCGCACCGCCTCGCCATCGAGCGGGATCAGCCACAGTTGTTGATGGCGTCCGTACTTGAAGCCCACGTCATCCCATTGCTCATCCAGGCGGGTGTAGACAACCGCAGTGGCGCTGGCGTCGGGCTGCGGCTGGTCGTCTTCTGGCTTCCAGGGGCTGTGTGCCAGGAGAGCGGTTCCGTCCGGTCGCCAGTTGTACTCGAACACTCCCTGGCTCAAGTGGCTGACCTGGCGCGCTTCTCCGCCAGCCATAGATAACAGGTGAATCTGGGGTGAGCCGCTGCGGTCGCTCAGGAAGGCCAGTGTTTTGCCATCGGGCGACCAGCATGGCTGCATGTCATGCGACGTATTTTCGAGATTGGTGAGCTGGCGCGGCGCCTCGCCTTTGCCGCCTCTCGCGTTGACCAGCCAGATGGCGCTGCTGGTGGCGTTCTTCGCGGCATCGCTTTGCCCGGCGGCGAAGGCAATCTGCGAGCCGTCTGGCGAGAGCCGGGGCGCGCTCAGGATACGCAGCGCCAGGAGA
>Ga0207416_1004625_pt1 | contig 11748 bp, 11 predicted proteins | sample PaiPotPPM11metaG_FD_184107 | JGI IMG/M metagenome (GOLD analysis project Ga0207416, IMG submission 184107) | Iron sulfur acid spring bacterial and archeal communities from Banff, Canada, to study Microbial Dark Matter (Phase II) - Paint Pots PPM... ...
CTCCCGCCGGAGCGGCGGCAAGGCGGGGTGGTCACGGTCCGCGACGACGCCCCCGCGCCCCCGCTCCGGCGGGAGATCCTCGAGTCGGTCGCCGAGCTGGTCTGGGCCCCGCTGCTGGCCGAACTCGCCCGCCGCGGAGAACTGCCGCCGCACTGGCGGTCAACCGTGCGCGCGGCGCTGCTGTGCTGCCCGCTGCTCGTCACCAACCTGGTCGCGGCCGGCCGCAGCGAGCCGGTCCGCTACCTCGGCCTGGCGCGGGCGGTCATGGCCGGCAGCGAGCCGCAAGCCGGCTCCGACGTGGTCTCCGGGTTCCTGGACGCGATCACGCCGGCCTGACGGCCGGCCCGCCGGGCAGGTAAACGGGGAGGTTGACAACGGAATGAAGCGCGGAGTCTACTGACAAAACGAGAAATGATTCACCGAGGCCGCTCATATTATCAGGCCGAAAGGTGGACCAATGGGGGGAAACTCTACCGAATACGGTTCTGGGGGAACGGCTGGCGCAGATGATCGTGAGGTTACTCGGGTCCTCTTAAGCGAGGACCCGGGAGCCGGATCCGAGCGCACCGAGCCGGCCAGCCCGCAGCCGCATCCGGCCACGCAGGTCGCGGTGCCTGCGCCGCCGAGAGCAGTCCTGCCGTCCCCGCCCGCCACCGAGGTGGCCCAGCCACCCCCGGCCGCCGGCGCTGCGCAACCGCATCCGCCGACCGAAAGGCCCCCTGCGGAGCCGGCGGCCGGCGTCACGGTGACGGGCATGGTCAGGTACGGGCCCGGGGTTCCCGTCGTCTGGCCCGAGAGCCGCGGTGGCCGGACGGCGGAGCACGTGTGGCACGGCCAGCCGGCGCCGCACCGCCGCCCGCGCCGGCTCGGCAGACTCGCCGGGTCGGCCCTGACCGTGGTCTTGCTTATCGCCGCGGGAGTCGTGTTCTACCTGCGGTTTTATCACGCGCCGCTGCACGTGACCGGCGTTGTCATCGCGGAGCGGAACGCGACCGGGTGCGGCGTCAGGGTGACCGGGCGGATCACGACCAACGGCGGCGCCGGGACGGTGTCTTACGAATGGCTGTTCCGCCCCGGCGGGCAGCAGCCCACGCGGTTGAGTCAGGCGGTCGGCGCCGGTCAGGACGAAGTGACCGTGGTCGCCGCCATCGAAGGCAGCGGCCACGGCAGCGCGGCACAGACCGTCACGTTGCGGATTCTTGATCCGGGCCGGGAAACCGCGTCCACCGGGGTGGTCATCAGCTGCTGAGGCCCCGTTCCGCTCGTCCGGTAATGAGGGGGGATCTCGATGCCGGAATGGCAGTTGCCGGGATATACCGAGCTGAAAGACATTGGGTCAGGCGGATTCGGCCGGGTGACGCTGGCCAGGCATAACGCCTCCGGCACGCTGGTGGCGATCAAATACCTGCACCCTGACCTATCGGCCGATCCGGAATTCGCCCGCATGTTCCGCGGCGAAGCTCAGGTCCTGTCGGACCTGGACGACCCGAACGTGGTCCGGCTCTACGAGTACGTGGAGTCGTCGGCCGGCGCCGCGATCGTCATGGAACTGGTCAAGGGCGTCAGCCTCCGCGAGATCCTGGCGCATCAGGGCGCCACCACCGCCGAGGCCGCGCTGATCGTGCTGCAGGGCTCGCTGCTCGGACTGGGGGCAGCGCACCGCCGCGGCGTCGTGCACCGCGACTACAAGCCGGAGAACGTGCTGGTCAACGGCGAGGGTGCCAGCAAGCTGACCGACTTCGGCCTGGCCGCCCGGGTCGGTGAGCGTCCGCTGGCCGCCGGGACCCTGCGATACGTGGCGCCGGAGCAGATCGACGGCGCCCCCGCCAGCCCGGCCGGTGATGTCTACGCGGCCACGGCCACGTTCTACGAGTGCCTCACCGGCCATCCGCCGTTCACCGGTGAACCCGACGAACTGCTCCGCAAGCACCACGACGAGCCCGTCCCGCTGGACCCGGTGCCCATTTCGCTGCGGTCACTGGTCGCCGCGGGCATGGCCAAAGACCCCCGGTCCCGTCCGGGCGACGCGACCTCCTTCGCCGCCCGGCTGCGGTCGGCCGCCGCCAGCGCGTACGGCGCCGACTGGGACCGCCGCGGCCGCTCGCACCTGGGCGAGGCGGCGTTGCTGCTGGCCGCGCTCTGGCCGGCCGGCGCGCCGCCCGCCACGCAGGGCACCACGGTGCACCAGGTCTGGCTCCGCCGGCACCTCAGGCTCCGGCACGTGAGCCCGGTCAAGGCAGCGGTCGCGGTCGGCGTCGCGGCGGCCGTCGCCGCGGCAGGCACAGCGCTGGCCGCCGCCGTCTCGCACGCCCCCGGCGGCGGTGCGGGCCCAAGCCATCCGCCCTTGGCCGTGCAGCGGTTCACGATCGGGCCGGCGGCTTCGCCCTCGCCGTCGCCGGCGCCGTCACCCAGCCCTGAGCCGACACCGACGCCGACGCCGTCACCCACGGCGACGGTTTCGCCCACGCCGACGTCGTCACCCACGTCGACGCCGACGACGCCTCCGCCGCCACCACCGCCGGTCTCGTCGACGCCAAGGATCACGAGCGTCTCGACGTACACCAGCGGGGTCGAGGTCTATTTCCTGATCGGCTACGCCGATCCCCGTAACGACGCCGAGGGCTTCGGCTTCGTCGGCATCAACGATTCGGGCTGGGCCGAGGAGCAGCACCCGTTCACCAGTCCCAGCTACGGGATCGTCGGGCAGGACAGCATCGCTTACCCGTTCAACCTGGGCTGCGGGACCGCGAACCAGGTGCCGCGGAGCTACGTGAAAGCCTGGATCTACGACACCGCGGGCGCCGACAGCCCGCCAGTGGACATAGAACTGGTGTGCTCCGGCGGGTCGGCCGGATGATCCCCGCCGCACGCACGCCCGAAGGCGGCGCACCCGAGACCGGGCCGGTCAGCGCTTGGCGTAATCGGTGAACCCCTGCCAGTCGATTACGACGCACGGCTCCTGGCCGACGACCCACGCATCATGACCGGGCGGGATCACGGAGAAGTCACCGGGGCCGAACTCCGTCTCCTGGCCGTCGTCCATGACGACCTTCATCCGGCCGGAGATGAAGTAACCCATATGCGCCGCCTGACAGGTTTCCGTCTGCGCGATCGGCTTGACGTGCTCCGACCAGCGCCAGCCCGGCTCGAACGTCGCCCGGCCGACCGAACCTGCCTCAACGTTGACGAGTTCGACCTGGCCCATCCCGTCCTCGAACGGACGCGTCTCCTGCGGCGAGTCGAGACTCATGCGGATCAGTTCCGCCATCGTTGCCACCCCCCGGGCAAGCTGTGCGTCATGGCTACCTCTACCCACCGTAACGCCACCCCGCCACGGCTGGCCGCCGGCCAGAACTCCTAGAGGGCCCTTCCGCCTGCGGCGCTTTTAGGGTGGGAGCGTGGCACACGCGCTGGCGCCGGGTGCCGGGAAGGCCGGTCATGAGTGAGCCCCGGCAGGTTGGCACGTCGGTCGTGGTCGTAGGCGGCGGACCGGTCGGGCTGGCCCTGGCTGCGGTGCTCGGCCATGCGGGCATACCGGCCGTGCTGGTGGAACGCGGTCGTGAGCCGTCGGCGATCCCGAAAGGGCAGAACCTGACGGCGCGGAGCCTGGAGCACTTTTACTTCTGGGGTTGCGCCGATCAGCTCCGCGCCGCGCGGCTGCTGCCGCCGGGGTTCCCGATCGGCGGCATCACCGCGTACGAGAGCCTGGCCAGCAGGTACTGGTACGCGCCGCCGGGCCGCGAGACGGTCGGTGACTTCTACTTTCAGCGGGCCGAGCGGCTGCCGCAGTACCTGACGGAGTCCGTGCTGCGCCACCGGGTCGCCGCGCTGGACTCGGTGGCCGGCCTGTTTGGCTGGTCGGCCGCTGACGTCTGCCTGGAAGACGGCGGGGTCCGGGTGACCGCGGTGGCGGACTCCGGCGAGGCGCGCGAGATCCGGGCCGCTTACGTGGTCGGGTGCGAGGGAGCACACTCGCTGGTCCGGGAGAAAGCCGCCATCACCCGCAGCGGCGCTGACCTGGGCCAGCGGATGGTGCTGGCGGTGTTCCGGGCGGCCGACCTGGGCCGCGGCCTGGAGCGCTTCCCCGCCCGGACCACCTACCGCGTGCTGCACCCGGAACTGCGGGGATACTGGCGGTTCTTCGGGCGGGTGGACCCGGCGCGCACGTGGTTCTTCCACGCCCCGGTGCCCGCAGACGCCACGACGGCCACCCTGGACATGCCCGCCCTCGTCGGGCAGGCGGCCGGGTTCCCGGTCGGCTGCGAGTTCGGGTACGTGGGCCTGTGGAACATGCGCGTGGACATCGCTGACACCTTCCAGCGTGGCCGCGCGTTCGTCGCCGGCGACGCGGCGCACAGCATTCCGCCCTACGGTGCCCACGGCCTGAACAGCGGGCTTGAGGATGCGGTCAACCTGGGCTGGAAGCTCACCGCGGTGCTGCGGGGATGGGCGCCGCCGCGGCTGCTCGACAGCTATACCGCCGAGCGGCGCCCGGTCATGGTCGAGACCGCGCAGGCGATCACCGGCGCGATCGAGCGCGACCGCGCGTTCCTCGAACGCTACAGCCCGCAGCGCGACCGCAGCGAGTTCGAGCGGGCCTGGGGCGGTCTCACCACCGGAGAGATAGCGCCGACGTCATACGAGCCGCACTACGAAGGCTCGCCGATCGTGCGGGGACCGGCCGGCTCGGCTTGCGGCGCCCGTGGCCAGCACACCTTCGAGGCGCGGGCCGGGCATCACCTGTCCCCGGCGCCGCTGTCCTCCGGGCGCAATGTATTCGAGGAACTCGGCCGCGGCTACACACTGATCGCGCTGACCCAGGACCTCGCGCCGGTAGCGGCCTTCCGGGCCGCGGCTCAGGCCATGCGGATGCCCCTGCACGCGATCGTGGATACCTTCGACGGCGCCCGGACCGCTTACGGGTGCCGCTACATTCTCGTCCGGCCGGACCAGCATGTCGCGTGGGCCGGCCACCAGCCGCCAGCCGACCCGGTGGAACTGCTGCGGCTGACCACCGCGGCCGCTAGCGGCCGCTAGCAGAACAGGGCGCCGTAGGCGCTGAGCGCTGGCTGGCCGCCCAGGTGGGCGTAGAGCACGGTGGACTGCGGGCCGATCTCGCCGTCGCGGACCAGGTCGATCAGGCCAGCCATCGACTTTCCTTCGTAGACCGGGTCGAGAATGACGCCTTCCAGGCGGCCCAGCAGCCGGATCGCAGCCAAGGTTGACTGGTCCGGGACGCCGTAATAGTCACCCGCCCAGCCGCCCAGGACGGTGATCTCTTCCTCGCGCAGTTCACGGCCGAGCCCGATGAGCTCCGCAGTGTTGCGGGCAATCTTCGCGACCTGGGCGCGGGTCTCGCCCAGCTTGGCCGAGGCGTCGATCCCGATTACCCGCCGCGGCCGGTTCTGCCCGGCGAACCCGGCGATCATGCCCGCGTGGGTCGAGCCGGTGACCGCGCAGACGACGATCGTGTCGAAGAAGACCCCGAGCTGAATTTCCTGCTCGCGCACCTCTTCCGCCCAGTTCGCAAAGCCCAGGCCGCCCAGCCGGTGATCCGAGGCGCCCGCCGGGATCGCGTACGGGACACTGCCTTGCGCGCGCACCTCGTCCAGGGCCCGCTCCCAGCTGGCCTTGACCCCGATGCCGAACCCGGCGTCCACGAGGCGGACGTCCGCGCCCATGATGCGCGAGAGCTGGATGTTGCCGACCCGGTCATACACCACGTCGGGCCAGTCAACCCACCGCTCCTGCACCAGGTATGCCTTCAGCCCGAGCCGCGCGGCCACCGCGGCGACCTGGCGGGTGTGGTTGGACTGCACCCCGCCGATGGAGACCAGCGTGTCCGCGCCCTGCGCCAGCGCGTCCGGAACGAGGTACTCCAGCTTGCGGACCTTGTTGCCGCCGAAGGCCAGACCGCAGTTACAGTCCTCCCGCTTGGCCCAGATGCTCGCGCCGCCCAGGTGAGCGGACAGCCGCTCCAGCGGATGGACCGGGCTCGGGCCGAACATCAGCGGGTGTCGCGGAAAATCACTTAGCGGCATGGCCACCCCCATCACCGAGATCGGCCCGAAGCTGCTGCCTTACCAGCATGTTACGGTCGCCCGGGCAGAGGCCACCGGCAGCGCGGCGCGAAGGAGCAGGCCATGCAGATCATCAGGCATGCGGTCAAGGCGGGCGTGGAAGTCGCGCAGCAAACCGAGACGGGCCTCGTCCCGCTCCCCGTCCCGTCGGTCGCCGACCTGCTGGCCCTGCCGCTGGACCAGGTGCGCGAGATCACCGGCCAGGCCGGGCCCGCCATCCGGGCGGACGCCGCGGTCCGGCTGCTCCCGCCCGTTGACGGGCTGACCGAGGTGTGGGCGTGCGGCGTCACGTACGAGCGTTCCAGCGCCGCGCGCCAGGAAGAGAGCGACGTCGCGGACGTGTACGCCCGCGTGTACGCGGCGGCGCGGCCGGAACTGTTCTTCAAGAGCCCGGCCTGGCGCGTGTGCGGTCCCGGCGAGCCGGTCGGGATCAGGCCGGACTCCTCGATCTCCGTGCCCGAGCCGGAACTCGCCCTGGTCTGCAACTCCATGGCCGAGATCGTCGGGGTGACGATCTGCAACGACATGTCGTCCCGCTCGATCGAGGGCGAGAACCCGCTGTACCTGCCGCAAGCGAAGATCTACGCGGGGGCGTGCGCGCTCGGGCCGGGTATCGTGCCGGCCTGGGAGCTGCCGGGCCTGGATGCGCTGGCCATCTCGGCCTCCGTGCGCCGCGGCGCGGATGTCGTCTGGCAGGGCGAGACGTCCACGGCGCGGCTGCGGCGCGGCCCGGATGAGCTCGTCGAGTACCTGTTCCGGAACGCCTCCTTCCCCTGCGGCGTGGTCTTGTCGACCGGCACCGGCCTGGTTCCCGGGCTGGAGTTCACGCTCCGGCCCGGCGACGAGGTGCGGATCGACATCACCGGGGTCGGCAGCCTGACCAACATCGTCCGGCCGGCCACCGCCGACTGGTTCGGCTGGCTCACGCCCGAGCCGGACCGCGACCCTACCGGCCGTGGGCGATGATCAGGCGGACGTACGCGCCGTACGCGGCGAGCAAGAACAGCACGGTGACCATGACCGGCGTGACGACCGCGATCCACCGGCCGTGCGACTCGACCGGGATGTTGTCGTCGGTCAGGTAGCAGAACCGCTCGCGGACGACCGGGGGCATCAGCGGCAGCCGGACCCACACGGGCTGGCGGCCCGTGCGGCGGGCCCGGCTGACGGCCCGCTCGACCATGACGAGCTGCACGGTGTTGCCGACCGGGCGGTAGACGCGGTGGACCACCAGGCCGGCCGCGATCCCGATCAGCAGGGGCTGCCAGTTCCACAGGCTGAGGTAAGCGCTCAGCCAGCCGGGCAGGGCCACGTGGGCGTGGAGTACCCGGTGACCGGCGATGTGGTGCCAGAGCGCGGGGCCGCTGATGTCGATCAGCCAGATGCCGACGAGGACGACCGGCAGCGCCGCGAGGAAGATCACCAGCGGTGACAGCGCCATCCGGACCGGTCCCACGCGCGCGCCGTGGTACCTGCGCCACTTCGCGACCAGCGACCGCACGAACAGGGTCGCGAACACCCCCTCGTAGACGTCGCGGATGTCGTGCCGGGCCGGCTGCCACCAGCGGTAGGAGAGCAGGTGATCCCATCTCGGCTTGAGGTAGAGGATCGTGTGGCCGCCCGCGTGCCAGCGCGTCTCGAACAGCAGGTAGTAGACGGCGGAGACCATGTACGCGCCGATCGTCGCCGCGGCCGCGGACCAGGCGATCTGCTGGACGAAGCGGAACCGGATCCGGTGGCCGTTGACCAGGACGTGCCGCGGCGCGGCGGTGGCGGCCGTCACCGGTGACTCGCCTGGCGGGCCGGGCCGCGGCCGTCTCGAACCGGGCCCGCCCGGACTTGTCTGCGCATCTGCTCTGCCCCCGCGGATGGCTCGTAGTTGCCCGCCCGGGCCCGCCGTGGATCTCGACCGCATCCGGCGCTAGATGTGCCCTACCGACCCGGTATCTCTAAGTATGCGGCCTTGACGCGGTTCCGGTCTCCGGCGGCGGCTTGTGGTCCAGGCAGCAGCGGACGAAGTCCTGGACCACGAGGTCGGCGTCGGCACCGGGCGGCCAGGCCACCCCGACCTGGCTGGGGCTGACCCCGGTCACCGGGCGGTAGACGATGCCGGGACGCGCGTAGTAGCGGGCGCCGGATTCGGGAGCCAGGGCGACGCCGCGGCCGTTGGCGATCGCGGTCAGCCAGTCGTCGGGCTGGCCCGTCTCGGTGACGGCGCCGATCCAACGATCGGCTGGGGCCCTGGCCACCCATGTCCGGGCCCGCGTCTTCCGCAACATCGCGGTCGCCGGAGCCTACTTCGCGCTGGCCGCCGCGTCCGCGGCCCTCTCGATCGCCGCGCACTGACGGCCAGGCGACCCGACAAACGGGTTATACCGTCGCAAGCCCGTACGCAAGTCCGCCGTGTTACTCGCCCGCTTCATAGCGCCTCGTAGCATCCCGTCCCGGTAGCGGCGATGACACGCGGTATGCAGTTGATTGGACCGGCCTTGGGCGAGGACATTGGGCTGGTGACGGTTTGCGCCGTCACGCTTCGGCGGCCTTCCGGCGGCCGGAGCCAGCCCCCTCCTCCTAAGGAGCAAGCAGGACATGCGCAGCGTCCCAATGAAGCGATTCGCTCCGCTAATAGCGGCCGCGGCCCTGGCGGCGGCCCTCCTGCCGATTGCGGCGGCCCAGGCCGGGCCTTCCCCGTCAGCCGGCTACCAAGTCCGGGCGCGCGTCACCGGCGCCCTGGTCCCGGGCACGAACCTCACGCTGACCCGCAGCGCGCCCGCCCAGACCCCGCTGCCGTCGAAGCAGCAGCAGATCAAGGTGCTGGCGGCGGTGCTGAAGAACATGCACCAGAACTACGCGAAGTACGCGAACATCACCCCGGGCCCGCAGGACATCTTTGACTACGGCATCGGACCGCTGTGGCTCAAGGGCATAGACGGGGCCGGGACCACGATCGCGGTCATGGAGGGCTGGAACGACCCGAACGTCGGCAAGGTGATCGCCAGCTACGACAAGATCTTCGGCTTGCCGAACCCGCAGATCACGACGATCTATCCGGCCGGCGCGCTGCCGAAGCAGTGCCCGCCGGGCATGGTCGCGCTGGGCAGTTACGGATCGTGCTCGGCCTGGGCCGGCGAGCTGGAACTGGACGTGATGTCCGCGCACCTGATGGCCCCCTACGCGAAGATCATCATCTCCGCGACGCCGGCCGACACCCAGGAGACCGACGACGCGGCCAGCCAGGTCGCGATGCCGGAGATCATGAAGGGCGTCGAGGTCATCGCGGCCGAGCACCTGGCCAACGTGATCTCGATCAGTGACGGGAACGGCGAGTCCACCTACAGCGCGGGCGCGGAAGAGATCACCGCTCAGGACGCGGGCGAGCTGTCGGCCGCGGCGGCCGGCATCCCCGTGCTGGTCGGCACCGGTGACTGCGGCGTCGTGCAGAACCTGCCCGTGGCCAACTCGCAGTGCGGCAACGCCTCTCAGCAGCCGGACACGGCGGCCTGGGACGACTCGCCCTGGATCACCGCGGTCGGCGGCTCGATCCCGAACATCAACCCCAAGACCGGAGCGAAGGAAGGCTCGGACCCGGTCTGGCACGTCGCCGGGATCTTCGGCGAGGGCGCCGGCTACTCCTCGGTCTTCGCCCGCCCCGCGTACCAGAACGGCGTGGCGAACATCACCCGCAGCCCGATGCGTTCGGTGCCCGACATCACGCTGGACGCCCAGGACGGGACCTCCGAGGCCGGCCCGATGCTGAACGGCGTGCTGGCCCTGGCCACCCAGCTCAACCACGGCAAGAACGTCGGCCCGATCAACCCGGCGCTGTACGAGACGCTCGGCCCGCTCGGCGCGCACGCGGGCATCGCCGACGTCATCCACGGCAACAACTCGGTGGTCGTGAACGGCAAGACCGTGGTCCAGGGCTTCACCGCGGCCAAGGGTTTCGACGTGGCCACCGGCTGGGGCACGATCAACGGCAACTTCGTGCCGAGCCTGGTCGCGGCGACCAGCGCGGACGGCCAGGAGGCGGCGGCGCGGCACGAGGCGGCCTCTCAGCTGACCGGGCTGGAGCACGGCATCCGGTTCACGCCGGACAGCATCGGCGCGGGCGGCATGACGTACCTGCTGGCCGGGGGCTTCCTGCCCGGTCACCCGGTGCAGATGTCGGTCGACGGCCAGCCGGTCGCCACGCTCACCGTCGGTGACCTGGGCACGGTCACCTTCATGATCTCCCCGAGCATGCTGAACCTGACGCCTGGCCAGCACACCGTCGAGCTCAGCAGCCTGCTGCTCAACATGACGGGGACGTTCCAGATCAAGTAAGGCCGGCGCCGTTCGGCCGTGGCCGCCTCAGGCCACGGCCGGGCGCGGCGGCCCGGGTCAGCCAGTCCGGCGGCAGTCCCGCGTCACTCGGGGTCCTCTCCGACCAGGCCATCGACCGACTCCCGGATGAGGTCGGCGTGCCCCACGTGCCGGGCGTACTCCTCGATCATGTCCATGATGAGCCGGCGCAGGCTGGGGGCCCGGCCGTCGGGCCAGGTGAACGCGGCAGGCCGGTCCAGGCCGCCGTCGGCGAGCGCCTCGGCGACCAGGGCCCGGGACCGGCCGACCGCTTCCTCCCAGAGCGAGATGAGCTGCTCGGGCCGGTCCCCGGCGGCCGAACGCCACTCCCAGTCCGGGTCGGCGTCCCAGTCCACGGCGTCCCAGGGCGGTTGCGGATCCCGGCCGTGCAGCCGGACGGAGAACCAGTGGTCCTCGACCAAGGCCAGGTGCTTGAGCAGGCCGCCCAGGGTCATGGCCGACGGGCCGAGGGTCGCGCGCAGGCCGGCCGCGTCCAGGTTCCCGCACTTCCAGGCGAGATACCGGCGCTGACGTTCCAGGGCGCCCAGGAGGGTGTCGCGTTCACCGCCCGCTACCGGCGGCTCCCGCAGAATCTCGTCACGGCTGGTGTCCATGCCGGGCACGATAGCTCCGGTCCCGGACGATCCGGTTCCGGAATGGACGCCAGCGGGCCATCACGGCGCGGCGATGGTCGGGGCGCTGAGCAGGTACGTGCCGTCGCCCAGTTCGCCGAGCACGAACCGGGCCACGTCCGCGCGGCTGATCGAGTCCCGGATGGTGACCGGCAGGCGCGGCCGGGCGCGTGGCCGCCCGCGGGCCGGGCCGTTGGTCAGCCGGGCGGGCCGGACGATGGTCCAGTCCAGATCGCTGGCGCTGACCAGGGCTTCCTGCCGTTCCTTGTCGGCGAACTCGGCCCGCAGCCGCCAGGGCACGATGATCCGCTCGAACACGAACCCGGAACGCCCCCGGCTGTCGCCGACACCGTGGCTCGTGATCAAGATCAGCCGGCTCACCCCGGCGGCCCGCATGGCCTCGATGAGGTGCGAAACCCCGGGGTGCAGGTCGGCGCCGCGCGGCGACGGCCTGCTGTGGCCGAGCGCGCTGATCACGGCGTCGTGACCGGGAACGGCCGCCGCCACCGCGACCGGGTCGAGCACGTCGCCCGGCGCCTCCCGCAGCCCCGGCCGCGCGGTCAGCCGGCCCGGGTTCCGCACGAACCCGGTGACCTGATGCCCGGCGGCCAGCGCCGCCTCGACGATCTGCCGCCCGAGCGGCCCGCTCGCCCCGAAGACCAGGATGTTCACGGCGCCTCCTCAGCCGATCGCGA
>Ga0207416_1004626_pt1 | contig 11741 bp, 11 predicted proteins | sample PaiPotPPM11metaG_FD_184107 | JGI IMG/M metagenome (GOLD analysis project Ga0207416, IMG submission 184107) | Iron sulfur acid spring bacterial and archeal communities from Banff, Canada, to study Microbial Dark Matter (Phase II) - Paint Pots PPM... ...
CCCCAATAAGGCGGCGCGCTCTTCATCGGTCAGGTCATCGAGCAGGGCAGGCAGGGAGGTAGACTGCATGGGAAGGCTCCTGGTGGGGCTAGACGCGGGATCACATACCGCAGCCTACGCCACTTGGGGCCTTTTCGTCGCTCCCTTCAGGCACCAGGGACCCAGTAGACCGTTCATCCACCCCTCCCCCGACAATTCACAAGCCGTACCTTTCCAGATAGGGATCGTGAGTTATCCTGCCTGTTCCCTGGACAATGCCAGTCGTAGTCGCACCCTTTATGGGTGCGTGTCTCGCTGCTGCCGATTCGCACCGAGTTCGCCCAACTGTGACACGCACCCGTAAAGGGTGTCGCACCCACCAGGGGTGCGACTACAGATGAACATTGTCAAGAAGACAGGCACAATGCCTCACAACCCTTCACATTCGAGTGCGCTGACGAAGGCTTCGTCGATCTTGCGGTCACAGACTTCTTGACAAGGAAACGTGAAGAGGCCACCCCTGTCCAGCACGTTGCTATAGTGGAGCGTTCGGGAGGTAGACGCACGGCTTCCATGACACCTGTTCGCTGGGGTATCCTCGGTACCGCCAACATCGCGACGGTTCACTTCCTCCCGGGCTTACATGCGGCCGGTGAAGGAATCGCCTATGCCGTGGCCGGTCGTGATCGAGCGCGAACCCAACAATTTGTAGCCGACAATGGCATCGAGCAGGCGCTTGAAGGATACGCCGAGCTGGTAGCCGATGAGCAGGTGGACGTGGTCTACGTTCCACTGCCCAACTCGCTCCATGCCGAGTGGACGATTGCTGCCCTCAGAGCTGGAAAGGCCGTCTTCTGCGAGAAGCCACTCTGCGTGAGCGCCGAGGAGACCCAGGCGGTTCTGGCCGTCGCCCGGGAGAGCACGCAGCCGCTGTGGGAAGCCTTTGTTTTTCTCTTTCGCGATCAGACAGCGCGGCTTCTCGACCTCGTCTCTGCAGGCGCCATTGGCGATGTGCTGGAGGTGCAATCCACCTTTCACTATCCCCTGTCGGGTCGTGATGACATTCGGCTCGATCCGGCGCTGGGAGGTGGAGTGCTGCACGACGGTGGGTGCTATCCCGTTCGTCTCGCGCGACTCCTGTTTGAGTCCGAGGCCGTGTCCGGCACCTCCCTGACCCGCTGGGCCGCCGAGGGAGTGGACGAGGAGACGCAGGCGATCCTGGCTTTTCCGCACGAGCGCCGTCTGCTCCTGTCCTGCGCCATGTTTCGACGGTACGATATGGTGGCACGGGTTCTCGGCTCCCGGGGCGCAATTCGCCTCAGCCGCCCTTTTCATCCTCATGCCAACGACACAATCGAGATCCATGGCGAAGGCCGCGCGGAGACCGAGCGGCCAAATGGCGACGAGCCCTCGTTCGAGCCGGCGCTGCGACATATCCATGCGGCGCTACGCGGTGAGGAGGCGCCGCGACACCTTGCGGTCGACGAGGCGCTTGGCAATGCCCAGGCAATCGATCTGCTGTACCGGAGCGCACGTTCCGGTCAGGTGGAGCGGGCTTGACCTCGGATCGCCTGTAACCGTACTGCGTACTACCCGGTGATATTACTAATCCTCGTACCATGGATGGTAGGAGCGCTTGTGCTTGATGTCGCTCACTCACACGCCGCGTCGACGAGCCGGAGGTCATCGCTGCGTACTCCGCCAGATCTCGAGCAGGTCTTCTCGCGATACCTGGATCCCGTCTTTCGCTTTCTGTACAGCCGAGTCGGCAACCGGGAGGATGCAGAAGACCTTACCTCGGAAGTGTTCCTCAAAGCGACTCGCCAGCTGGATAGTAAGCGGCCTGAGGCCAGTGTGGCCCAGTGGCTGTTTACGGTGGCGCGAACGGTGCTAGCCGATCACTGGAGGCGTTACTATCGTAGTGGCGCCGCCGTCCCGCTGGACGACACGCGGGCAAATGACCTGCCGGAGGAAGTCGCGCCGACGCCGACCGAGGGGAGCGCCAGGTTGGTTGCCGAAATCCTCGAAGCGCTCCCGGAGCGCTACCGCAGAGTCCTCGAGCTCCGGTTTCTGCGTGGATACTCGGTCCACGAGACAGCTCGGGAGTTGGGCGTTACGCCGGAGAATGTCAAAGTGATTCAGCATCGAGCGCTGGCAAAGGCAGTACAAGTGGGGGAAGGTAGGCTGTGAATCATTCTGACCGCTTTGACCAGGCGATCGATAAGCTGCTGGCAGATCAGTCGCCTCGATCGGAGCTGTCCAGACTCGACCCAGACGAGCTGGAAATGGTGCGCATGGCGCAGCTGCTGCGCGGGAGCGCCGGCCAGGACCCGCGGCCCGAGTTTGTGGAGCGGCTACACGAGCGCATTTTTCCGCGCCCGCGCCGAATCTCTCGCCGCGCGGCATTTTTCTCGGGATTGAGCGCTCTGGCGGCCGGGCTTGCCGCCGGGGTGGGGCTCGATCGGGCCACACGCGGTACAGCGACACCACAAGCGGCACCACACTGGCCGGTTGTACCCCGGAACCGCGGCAAATGGATGCCGGTAGCCCAGGTGGCCGACGTGCCTCCTGGTGCGGTTCGTCCGTTTACCGCAGGGGCTGTCCAGGGCTTTGTTTTGAACCGGAATGGCCAGTACCGTGCGCTCTCACGCATCTGCACGCACATGGGCTGCACCCTGAGGTTCAGCCAGAGCGAGCAATCGTTCCAATGCCCGTGTCACGGAGCCGAGTTCAATCTCAAGGGAGTCGTGCGATATGGGCCGAAGGGTTATCCGCTGCGTCTTCCCCCCTTGCCCGAGATTGACGTGCGTGTCAACGGAGAGGCCATCGAAGTCCGCGCAGTCTAGGATCCGGCTGCTCTAAATTTCGCGCGGAACCGCACGCCGACGACCTGTCCCTGCTCGTCGAAGGCGAGAACCGACCAGCTGCACGTGGCTGCCGGCAGCGCTATGCTCCAGCCGTCGCCTCCTGTGCCTTGCGCACCCTCGATCGCCGTGTCTCCGTATGCAACTGAGGTGCTCGTTCCCGACCAGGTCCACAGAACGGGAGAGCCCGCATTGGGTGCGACGACGACCAGGTAGTGCGAGGCACCGGCAACCGACTGCCAGGAGAGCGTGGGCGGTGATCCGATCGGCTGTCCGACCTGAACCGATGCCACGCCGGAAGCCAGGATCTGCTGCAGGGTTCGGGGTTGCGGCGTGGGAGTCGGCGTTGGGGTAGATGTAGGAGTCGGCGCCGGCGTCGAACGGACTTTTGAGCATACCTTCACCCGTTTCTTCTTCCCATGGACCTTTCTGGTAACAAACTTACACTTCTTGTTACCGACCGCAACCCATGGTGGCTTCCCGTCAGCTTCACGCAGTCGAGGCCGGGCGGGGAGATGCATCACCGCGGCGGACGCATCCTCGTCATCTCCAAAGGCAAACGCAACACGTGCCGTCGCGAGCAGGTCGGAAGTGCCGCTCGTGGCCATTAGCGACCGAAGGTCGCCATCGACCTGGTCCTGGAGTGAGGTTCGGCCGCCATCGCCCTGCAGGAGGAGCGTCTCACGGAGCAGCAGACCGGTGCCTGTCCAGTCCCGGGCGGAGATGGCTCGGTCGAGCGCGCCTTTTTCCGCGTCCAGGACTGCCGTCCCGGCGCCGTTCTCAGAAAACGAGCAATCCATATTGAGCAGACGAGCCGATCGGAGCAGATCGGATGCTTGCCGCAGATCCGTCAGAGTGTTCGAGGATGAGACGGCTTGGGCTCGCTGAAAGAGCGCCGGCACGGCAGTTGCTTCCCACGAGCCCAGACGCTCCAGGAGGCACCGTGCCACGTTTGGATCTGCGCGGATCGCATCCTCGAGCGTCCTGAGGGGTTGCGCGATCTGCTGTGTAAAAAGTGACACTGTCAGCGGAGACGAGGAGCTGGTGAGGAGGGAATTGGCCTGATTGATGAAGGCATCGACCCGATGAGACAGGTCTGCAAACTGCCCAGCGTCGTCGCTTGTCAGCTGCCAGGTGCCGCTCGCAGCTCCGACCCCGGGCGCCTGGGTCAACTGGCCGGTACTGTCGTTGGTGATGTTCATAACAGGGAAACCCTGCTCGCCAATCGTGCCCTGGCTTGATATGCAATCGAAAGCGCCGGCAGCGAAGTGGTAGTCCGGCATATGGGGGAAGGTTTCGACGGCGCTACCGCCAAACGTGCCCCAATGCATGTCGATGACAGTTTGAGATAGAACGATGGTCGCTCCGGCACCGGAAAGGACACCTACCAGCTGACCGCTTATGGTGCCGGTGCCACTCGAGATATCCTGCATCCCGTCGTGAAAGATCGGCGCATTGACGTTCCCGGTCGCCGTGCCGGATAGCTGCCCGCTCGAATTGACCGTCACGTCGAGTTTTCCATCGATGATGATCTTCATCTCGATGTCCCGAGTGGAGGCAGGATATCCATTGAAGGCGGGAAACTGGGCATTAAAGTGGTAATCGCCGTCGGAATGCCATGGACCCATGTAATGGCCCTGCATTGGCGAGGCAACGGGTGTACCGCTGCACGAGACCACGGGTGAGGTTTGCGCGAGTGTTTTGGTCGACTTCCACGGGGTTACAGTCGTGGCAAGAATGAGCACAGCAACCGAGAGGAGAGCGTACGTCTTCCCCATCCATCCACCACCAGGACACTACCGCAAGATATGGACATCCCTGCGACTTTCTACACTATACGCGCCTTGTGCGCCCGTGGCAAAACGGTCAAGGAGCGAAAGACTAACGGCTAAAGAATGATTTGTGAAAAAAGCTATTGCACATTGGCCGATTTTGCGTTATGTTCATTGCGCAGATGCACGAATGTTGCCAACTGAATAGGGGAAAAGAGGCTCAGCACGCATCTAATCCCCGTAAGAGTGAAGCGGCCAGGGCGCTGAATGCCCTGGCCGCTTTACCGCCTCTCAATCACTGCGTGCACGGGCCGGTTGTCGGCATCGAGCTCGGTGCGGGCCCGGCGATCCCTCCGAACAGGGGCGTGGCCGAACCCCAGGAGACTGAGTATCGGAGCGGCGCACTGCCGGTGGTATTGACGGTGAATTTGAAGTGGGCGATGTGCTTCGGTGGGATCGTCCGGCGGCTGGCTGCGCCTACCGACCAGTAAATCAGGACGCCCGGATGCCGTTGCCGGCACACTCCACTGCCGTAAAAGGCCCAACCGGGCCTTCCCTGTATATGGAACAGATCAGCCTGAGGTCCATTGAGCTCGAATCCTGCGACCGGGAGCCGGCCGGTATTCTGAATCCTGTAATTGAAACTCCAGATGTGACCTGCCACGTGTCTGATTCTCACGCTCACCAGAGCCTGAATCTGACCGGTGGGTGCAGACGGTAGCGTGGTAGGCGCAGTCGTCGGAGTGGGGGGTGGTGCGGAGCTACTCGAGGTCTGCCCTCCGCCACCGGTGGCCAGATATAGCCCAATCAAGATGGCACCCGCCAGGAGTGGGATGACAATCCACCGGGCACTACCCCAGCGTTTTCGGTACACGTCGATCACATGCTACATGCCCGCCGACGGTATCGGTCAATGTTCGGGCTATTGCACGTTCAGCACCCGAAAGGTGCGGGTGCGGCCGGGCGTCTGGACATGGACCACATCGCCGGACCGTCTGCCCATGAGAGCGGAACCGATCGGGGACCTGTCCGAGATGTAGCCGAGCCCGGCATTGACTTCATGGGAGCTGACGATGCGATAGGTCCGCTCCTGGCCGGTTTCGTCCTGCACAATGACGGTTTTCGCGATGCCGACTGTATCGCCGGTATCTCGAGCCACCTCGGCATTGCGCAGGATATGCTCCAGCTCGGCAATCTGGCCTTCGAGCCGGGCCTGATCTTCCTTTGCCTGGTGGTACGCGCCGTTTTCAGAAAGGTCTCCGTCGTCGGCGGCACGGCCGATCTTGACCGCAATCTCCGGCCGCTTACTGGTCTTGAGATGTTTGAGCTTTTCCTCGAGATCTCGCTTGCCTTCCGCGGTAAGCGTCACAGGCCTATTAGTCGCCATACGATGTCCTAGTCCCCCATAAAATATGCCCCGCCAAGCGGGGCCGTCTTCGTAAGTATATCCCGTCAGGATTGCAATGTGCAGACCGGCAGCAGCATCTCGGAGACAAACACAGACCCGACCACAATCATGACGCTATGCCAGCAAACCGTGGAGCATCATGTCGCCGAAGGCCTGCGCGATATCTTCCGGGTTATATGTTCCCTCGGGTTTGTACCAGTTGTAGATCCAGTTGCACGCTGCCAGGACCATGAATCTGGCAAGCCGGGGATCGACATCGTTGAACTGTTTGGACGTGATCCCGTCATGCAGTATATCCCGGAAGATGTGCTCGTAGCGGTTACTCTTTGCCTGGATCAGCTCTCGCCGCTTGGGACTGAGCGACTTCATCTCATGGAGAAACACGCTGAGCTCGTCCAGATGGTAGGCGATCGCCGTCACATGAGCTGTGATTGCCTGCCGCAAGCGCTCGGGAGCGGTCGCCTCCGGATCGATATGGGTTTCGACATAGGAGGTGAGCGCCTCAACCGCAGTATCCATGATGCTGAAGAGGAGCTCCTCTTTGCCCGGGTAGTAATAGTACAGCGCGGCCGGTTGCATGCCGAGTGCAGAAGCGATGGCTCGCATCGAGGTGGCATGATAGCCGCGCTCACGAAAAATGTGGCAGGCGACAGCGGAGATGGTTTCTTCTCCCTGCTTGCCCGTTCCTCGAGCGACTCTCGGACGGTCACGCACGTTGGCGCGCGCCGCGGTCATGTCGATGCCTCCTGCCATCGTGCCAGAGCTGCGAGCGTCGAGCGGTCGCCACTCTTGATGGCAGCGGCACCTTGCGTAGTAATCTGCAGGGCGCGCCGCATTTGACGCAGGGCCAGAGGCAACCGTTCTGCATTGCGCCCAGCCTGATTTGCCAGCAGCCGAGCCGCATGCAGGTGGGCCAGCATCTCGGTCAAGTGCTCGGCGTGCAGCAGGATGTACTGCGTATCCTCATCCTTGATCGAAGGCCTACCGCGGAGCATCCCGACCGCGCCGTCCGTACCCCCGCGCCGGATCAGGTCATAGAGTAGCCACCGCACGGACGAATTGAAATCGCTTCGAGCGCGCCGGTACAGCTGTCCCAACTCACCAGGATAGGAGGACGTCGCAAGCGCCGGACTGATCGTACCTCCGATCAATGCAGTCGGTCGTCGCATCGCCGTCTTGAGCAAATCCTTGGTCGCCATCAACGCCTGAATTTGCGAGGTACCCTCGTAGATAGGCAGGATCAAGCTATCCCGCATGATCCGTTCGACATCATAGTCTTTGATGACGCCGTAGCCGCCGTAGATCTGCATGGCTTTGCGGCACACGTCAATGACTTCTTCGGCTCCGAACCACTTGACCAGCGGCGTCAACTCGCGGAGATACCGGCCTTTCCGTCTCAGGGCTCGCTCGAGCTCGGTGCGGCGTGGCTCGCCTGGCGGCAGCTTGTCTGCTTCGCGCTGCAGACCATCTATCAGGTCGTACACGACTGCCGCCTCATAGGCCAGCGCCCGCAAGGCGGCGACGGTCGATTCCATGTCAAGCAGCATGGCCGCCACCAACGGATGCTCGCGGATCGGCTTGCCCAGCTGTACACGCTCCGCCGCGTACTGTTTGGCCTCCTCAAGTGCTGCCTGAGCGGTGCCGATGCCCTGGATACCAACCGCCACGCGAGACTCATTCATAAAGGTGAGAATTTCATTCCAGCCTTCCTCCCGCTTTCCCAGGAGCACGGCTCGCGCGTCATCAAACGCCAGGCCGCAGGTCGGGGAGGCCGTGATACACACCTTGTGCTCGGCTCGCTCGACCACATAGTTGTCGACCGAGTGGCCATCCTCTCGCCGCTCACGCTCGACCAGGAATAGGCTCAGTCCTTCGAGGCCCCTGGATCCTGGCTCACTGCGCGCCAGCACGATGCAGATATCGCCGCATCCGTTGGTAATGAATTGCTTGCGTCCATTGATGCGCCACTCACCATCGATTTCTCGAGCGCTCGTGGCCACTCGACCTACATCCGAGCCGGCCTGCGGTTCCGTCATGGCGACCGAGCCACTGATCTCTCCGCTCGCCAACTTGGGCACATACTGTTGCTTCAGGGCTTCCGGCGCAAATCTGAGCAGCATCAATGCGGGGCTGAAAAAGAAGGCGTATTGGACCATGGTGCTGGGGCAGGCGCGCGCAATCATCTCCAGGACCATCCCGCTCACGGTGAAGGGGAAGCTTTCGCCGCCATAGCGCCGCGGAACCGTCAGTCCGGTAACGCCGAGCTGCTTGAGTCCTTCGAGGTTCCGCTTCAGCGGTTCGGGGACGGCAATTGGGCCATCGCGATGCCAACTTCCCGCCTCATCCACCTCCCTCGCTCGTCCTGCGATGTCGTGCCCGGCGTACTCTCCGACCAGGGTCAGCGCCTCTCGGTACATATCTGCCGCTTCCGCCGTGCTCCGGGGTCCGGAAGCATGGGAAAATCCTTCTTCGAGGGCGGGGACGATCTCATCCCAGGGAATTACGTGATCGAAGGTGAAGCCGAGATCGTGGTTTGCAGTAAAGTAGTTTTCCTGTTTCATCGTTCCTCCCGAGCCATGAGCCATGATCCGTGAGCCATGAGCCATGAGCCGTGAGCCATGAGCCTTGAGCTCCGATGGCGGCTTATGGTCATGAGACATCGCCGATGACCTTCTGTCTATATGTCGCCAGCATCTTCTCGACTTCCGTGAGCTCGGATGCGAGGCGTTCATAGTCCGCAGTCTCAAGGAAGTTGAGGTCGCGCGCAAGCAGCAGCTGATACTCGAGCTCGCTCGCCGACCCGCGAGCTATCTGCAGATAGCGGGCGAGCTCCACATGTCCGCCTCGTCCACAACCTTCAGCAATATTCGAGGGGATAGACACGCAGCAGCGTCGCACCTGACTCGACAATCCGTACTGTTCGTGCGCGGGAAACACGGCGGTTGCCTGGTACACCGACAGAGCGAGCTGATGAGCCTTCCGCCATACTTGAAGATCCTGAACGTTTCGCACCTCACCCTCCTTCCGATGCTCCGCAGCACCAACTCCTCACAGCTCATAGCTCACGGCTCATAGCTCACGGCTCATAGCTCACGACTCATAACTCATAAAACCGGCCTCCGTTTGCCGCCATGCGCTCCAGGCTGGGCGCGGGTGCGAAGCTAGGCCCGTAGGCGAACTGCATCTGGCGGAGCTGCTCGACGATTGACTCGGCTCCCAGCTGGTCGGCGTACCGGAACGGGCCGCCCAGGAAGGGTGGGAAGCCAATCCCCAAGATGGCTCCGACGTCGCCATCCCGTGGACACGCAAGGATTCCCTCCTCCAGGCAGCGCGCGGCTTCGTTCACGAATGAGAAAACAAGCCGGCGTTGAATGAGGTCTGCCGGTAGGCGCTGAGGCGCCGCCTCGCGGAGCGCATATACCGCGGGGTCCGGCTTCTTCTTCCTCCCGCTGTAGTCATAGAAGCCCGCTTTACTCTTGCGTCCCAATCTGCCGTTCTGAACCATGCGGCCGATCGACGAAGAAGCGGCAAATCGCTCTCCGAAGGCCTGTCCCAGCACGTCCGAGACGTGCGCGGCAACGTCGAGCCCGACCTCATCGGTAAGTGCGAGAGGTCCGACCGGGAAACCAAAGGCCGTCATCGCACGATCGATACTCTCGATCGACGCCCCCTGCTCGAACACGCGCCCTGCCTCTTGCACCATAAATGCAAGCACGCGCGTCGTGTAAAAGCCGGGGCCGTCCGCCACCACGATAACCGTCTTCCCCATCGCGCGGCCGGTCTCTACCGCCGTGGCGACCGCGTGCTCTGCAGTCGCCTGAGCCCGAACAACCTCCAGCAAGGGCATCTTGTGAACGGGCGAGAAGAAGTGCATTCCCACGATGCGCTCGGGGTGCTGCGCCTCCGCCCCCAGGCTTCCAATTGGCAGGCTGGAGGTGTTCGAGGCGATCACCGCATCCGGGGCCAGTACCCGTTCCAGCTCTGCGATGATTTGGCGCTTAGTTGCGAGGTCTTCGAACACGGCTTCAATCACCAGCTGCGCACGCGCGAAGCCACTGTAGTCCGTGGTGCCGGACAGGCGGGAGATGATGTCTCGTGACTCGGTGCGCGAGAATCTTGCCCGACGGGCCGCCCTCGAAGTGAGATCGCGGGCAGTCTTGATACCACGCGCCACCTGTTCCGGTTTGAGATCGCGCAGTCGAACGGTGTACCCGCCGGCAGCCGCTGCCTGCGCGATGCCGGCTCCCATGAAGCCGGCGCCCACTACACCCATCCGGCTTACGGCGGGTGATCGGTCCGCAAAGGCGCGCTGATCTTTCTTCAGGCCTTCTGTTGCAAAAAAGAGTTGAATGAGGTTGCGCGCCACGGGGCCCGTCGAGAGCTCACCGAAGGCAACGGCCTCTGCCGCCAACCCGGCTCCAAATCCCTGCTCTTGACCGGCGCGTATGGCGTCGAGCGCCTTGAGTGGAGCGGGATAATGTCCTCCCGTCTTCTGCCTCACACGCTTTTCAGCCTGCCGGTAGATGAACGAGCGTACCACCGGCCAGCGCTCCGCTGCCTGGTCCACACGGGACCAGCGTGGATGTGTCTGCCGCTTTCCACGGGAAAGCCAGCCACGTGCGGCGTCCATCAGAATCGCCGGATGCGCCACCTCGTCGATCACGCCAAACTTCTTGGCCCGGCGTGGATTGTAACGCTTTCCCTCCAGAATCAGGCCCAGGGCCTGGCTCAGGCCGATCAACCGCGGGAGTCGCTGTGTGCCTCCGCCTGCCGGCAGCAATCCCAGCTGTACCTCTGGTAGACCGAGAATGTTCCTCTGGCTCTCGACGCATACTCGGTAGTCGCAGGCCAGGGCGAGCTCCAGACCACCCCCCAGAGCGGGTCCGTTGATGGCGGCTACCGACGGGTATGGTAGAGCCGCGAGCCGGTTCAACACTCGATGCAGCCTGCGGACTACGGCTGCCGGCTCCTCGGGACGTGTTGCCTGCAGCAGCTGTTCCAAATCGGCTCCGGCCACAAACTGATCCGCCTTCGCACTCGCCAGAATCACGCCCCTCAAATCCGGCGCCAGCTCGTTCATGGCGTGCTCGAGTTCCTCGATAAACACGCTATGCATGACGTTCACCTTCTGCCCCGGCTGATCGATGAGCAGAACGGCAACGCCATCGGCGCCGACGCTCACGGTCACACCGGGTGAGCCTTGAGCTTTGAGCTCTGAGCCATGAGCTGTGAGCTCTGAGCTGTGAGCTCTGAGCTTCGAGCCTTGTGCCGGGTACCCCGCCGCAGGCTTGGGTGACCCCGCCGCAGGCTTGGGTGACCCCGCCGCAGGCTTGGGTGACCCCGCCGCAGGCTTGGGTGACTTCGAACTTTGAGCTTGTGTTTCTGTCTGTTTAGTTGACATCATGTTCCTTCGCACCGCGAACTCGCTTGGCCCATGGCTCATAGCTCAAGGCTCAATGCTCACGGCTCACCGCTCGAGTACGATGGCACAGCCGAGACCGCCGGCGGCGCAGACGCTGACGAGCCCGAACTGGGCATCCCGCCGCTCCATCTCGTTGGCGAGGGAGGTCAGCACGCGAGCGCCCGTTGCACCGAATGGGTGCCCAAGCGCAATTGAGCCGCCGTTGACGTTGAGCCGTTCCACATCGATCTCGCCGACCGGTGTGGATCGGCCGAGTTTCTCTTTCGCGAACTGCTCAGAAGCCAGGGCCTGAGTCG
>Ga0207416_1004627_pt1 | contig 11734 bp, 10 predicted proteins | sample PaiPotPPM11metaG_FD_184107 | JGI IMG/M metagenome (GOLD analysis project Ga0207416, IMG submission 184107) | Iron sulfur acid spring bacterial and archeal communities from Banff, Canada, to study Microbial Dark Matter (Phase II) - Paint Pots PPM... ...
CAACGAGAAAGCATCCTGATCCGCTCGCGATATGTGAAACTCCTCCGCGACGTTTTCCGCTGTTTCCGCCATGGAATCCACGCCGTACTGACTCTTCATCAGCGGATTAACGAAACGCCAGCCGAGCGTCGTATCAAAAGTTTCGACTGATCTGCTGAAGGCACTATCGGTTTTGCCGGTTACGAATGGAGCGCGCGTCATGCTCTCCACCCCACCGGCAATTATCAGTTCCGCTTCTCCCGATTTTATCGCGCGCGAGGCGACTCCGATAGCGTCCATGCTGGAGCCGCAAAGCCGGTTTACTGTGGAACCGGGAATCTCTTTGGGAAGTCCGGCGAGAAGCAACGCCATGCGCGCCACATTTCGATTATCCTCGCCCGCCTGATTGGCGCAGCCGAAGATGACGTCATCCAGCGCCATCCAATCCACACGCGGATTACGTTCCATTAAGGCTCGCAGCGGAATGGCGGCCAGATCGTCGGCGCGAATCGAAGCGAGCGCGCCGCCGTAGCGGCCAAAGGGCGTGCGAATGGCATCGCAGATGAAAACTTCGTTCACTGAATCTCCCCGAATTAGACTTCCAGTATAACTGACGGGGTTTGAGTTTCCACTGACCTCCGCAGACTTGGCCAAAGCCCGTTTCCAAGAAGTGCGGTGCGGTGTAAAATACCAGCATGAGCGAAAAAATTAAAAAGAACGACGCGGAATGGCGATCAAAGTTGACCGACGAGCAATTTGAGGTTACGCGCAAGAAGGGCACCGAGCTCCCGTTCACCGGCGAGTACGCTGACACGGAGACGAAAGGAACTTATGTTTGCGTTTGCTGCGGCCAACCGCTTTTCAGCTCGGATGCCAAATATCACTCCGGCTCCGGATGGCCGAGCTACTATCAACCAATCGCCGCCGAAAATGTGGAAATGCAGCGCGACATGAGCCACGGCATGGTCCGCACGGAAGCAATCTGCAGCCGCTGCGACGCTCACCTGGGACATGTTTTCGAGGATGGCCCCAAGCCCACCGGTCTGCGTTTCTGCATCAACTCAGCCGCGTTGAAACTGGAAGAAGAAAAGAAGAAGTAACGAGAGTCCGGTTGATTTTAGTTCGGAGCCGTCATTTTCGCCGCGCTCTTCGGAATTTCGAATTCCTTTTCATCCGTAACGCAGGAAAACAAGCTCTGAAAGTCCAAAGACGACGCAATCCTCTCGAACATTCCTGCGCCGATACTAAGCGGCCGATCTCTCCAAAAGATAAGAGAAGAATTTGAACTGCTAGGTGAATGACGTTCTTAGTGGTTAAGGAAAATCACCTGGGGTTGGGGATCGCCCAAGCCTGGATCCGTAGGAATCATTCGCACGCTACTCGGCGAAACAACATACAACACTAGATTCGCCGGGAACCCAGTGGGCCGGTTGGTAGTCAACATGCCGCTGCCATCCGGCGCGACCGTGTAGGAGCCAGAGAGAGACAAATCCATGGATGGACTGCTCGGAGGAATGAATTCATCCAGTGTGCCGGAAAAAGCTCCGGCGCCGGTGGAATCCACCTGGCCAGTCATGTTTGTGACGTCGGTGTCCGCCACCTTGGGAGCGAAGAGCGCATAGCTGCCTTGAATAGACGACGCGGAGTAAGGAGCGCCAGTTTGCTGCTCCAGCCGGCCGTACGTCACTGCCGCATCTGAACCTATGATGAATCCCTGGTTTGGACCGGTTAGGTATGCTGCGGCCAGCCGCGAACCCAAATTCGTAAATCCTACGCGGCCGTTTTGGAGCACCTGATAAGTTCCGGACAAAGAATTGGCGGTCACCGTTCCGGCGTCATTTTGTGTGTAAGAGAGAGTTGCGTTTCCGTCGCCGAGAGTGGAAGCCAATATGCCCGCAAATACTGTAGAGTTCGTACTGTCCAAACCAGTTCCGGTTACAACTCCTGACCCTAACAAAACGGATTGATTGAATTGCGTGGAGCTATCCTGCAGGAGCATTTCGCCGCTGAGCCGCGGGAAAGGACTGGTCGAAGTGCCGGTATCGACTTCCATAAACAAAATATCTTGCGGCGAAACGAAGTTAAAATCGAAGGTCAAGGTCATTGAGGCGCCAGTGGGTGGCTGGAAAACCACTGAGGCTCGACCTTCCACGGACGAAACTGTAAAAAAAGTGCCGGTGAGCGAAAGCTGCGAACTGTATACGCTGGCATCGTTAAAGTCAGCCGTGCCCGGGCTGAACGTCCCGGTACCATCGGCATGGACGACTCCAGCCAGCACAGCCGGCGCCGCTAGAAAGTCGCGGCCGCTGAACTCAAAAGCATAATTGCCGCTGAGGTTCGCCGCGGAAAACCCGCTAGCGGTCGGCTTCATAATTCCGGAACCGTGCGTGATTCCTACGCCGACAGCGCTAGTAGTATCATTCTCGATCACGTGCAGATTGCCGCTCGAATCGATGGCCAGCAAATAATTCGCAATGAATTGCGCTTGCTTCGAGTTCGTCGCTGTTAATTGCATGGTGCCACGTCCATCCGTACCCAAAGAATAGAATCCGGTCAAACTGGATCCGATCACCACACCGGAGACCCGATTGATGTCTTCTTCTCCGCTTGTAATATTTCCATTTCCGTCTGCGGCAAAATTCCCACCAATCATTACTGTTCCATTGTCGTCAAATCCATTGAATAAGAAACTGTAACCTCCTTTGATTAAGGCGTTACTGCTGGTGCCCGTTCCCACAGTTATCTGAAGTTGCTGGGTAGCCTTGGCTGGCCCGCCTGCGCCAGCGGAGGAATCTTGCACTTGAACGGTAAAATTCGAAGTTCCGGTCAGGATCGGAGTCCCCGTAATTGTGCCGGCTTGAGGGTTCAAGATCAGCCCCGCGGGAAGCTGGCCGCTTATGACACTCCAGGTGTAGGGCTGAACTCCGCCGATGGCCGTTAAACTTGCGCTATAGGGTGTTGCGGTCATCCCAGGCGGCAGCGGCGCCGTGATTGCTTGTAATGGCTGAGGCGACTCAATAGAGATAACCAACGTTCCGGACGTTGCGGTTTGCGGTGGGGCAGAGGAATCCTGCACGGTTGCCACGAACGGAAAAGATCCAACGGTCGTCGGAGTGCCCGAGATTACTCCAGTGGATTTATTCAATCCCAGTCCCGGAGGCAAGCTGCCGGAAGTGATACTCCATGTGTATGGGGTAACGCCGCCTTTTGCTGCCAGACTTGCAGAATAGGTTTGGTTTACGTTCCCAGGATGCACGGAAGTCGTCGTTACCGACAGGGGCGCAGACGGGTTGATTATCACAGTGAAAAGTGATGAGGTTGCTGAGAGCGGTGGCGGCTGGTTGGGTTGTTGAATGCCGCCGCGATCCGTCACTTTCACAAAGAAGGTGTAGGTGCCTGGGGTCGTCGGTGTACCAATCAAAACCCCACTCTGATTTAAGGTTAATCCCGGGGGAAGGCAGTTCGTCTGGCCCTGCGTCGGGCAAACCACGGTGAAGATTAACGTTGGGACTCCACCCGTCGCGACTACCTGCGAGCTGTAATTCACGCCGTTCGATCCGTTCGGAAGCACTTGAGCGGGGGTCGCAAACGCGGGAGGTAAAACGACCGTAATGGTGGTTGTATTTGTAACTCCCGAATTCTCGTTCGCTACCGCTTTTAAGCTAACGCTAAGGGAAATTGAGCTGTTCGTGGGAGCAGTATAGGTGACGGAAGTTGGCGTAACATTTGTCAGGGTGCCGCAGCCAACGCCGGAGCATCCGCTCCCCGTCGGTGTCATCCAGGTCACGCCTTTATTATTCGGATCGGGGCTGACAATGGCATTGAAAAATATATTCTGGCCTTGATCCACCATTTGCGCGGTGTTCGGGATCACCTCCAGCGTTATGCCGGAACTGCCGCCTCCGCAACTGGCTAGAAGGGAAACGCCAACAAAAGCTAGCAGCGCGATTCCGAGAAGTCTCAGCCGCGACGGCGTCATTTCAAAGCTTAAGTTCTTAAATAGATTTCTGCGCCGGCGTGCGGCGACTTTTGCAATCTGGGCATACGCCTTCGAAATTGTCATATCACCTTGGTTGTCTTTTGTCAGATCCGCCCAGACCGGTGGGTCAGAACCCGTTCTCGAACTATTCGCGAAGAATGCGAAACAAATTGAATAACAAAACGGCTACGAAGTGTCAACGCACATCTCCAAATCGGCGGGCTTTCATCAGCCATCTGGATGCGCCGAATCAGCAGGCCGTTGCCTGCTATCTGCTTGGATTGCCTGCGGCGCGGTGACTAGCACTCCGGAAAATAAAGCCTCCGGAGACTGACGGCATATTTGAATTTCTACGAAGCTATGCACAAGTGAACGCGCTGCCAGACGGATCTGCGCATTTTCAATTTTTGACCATCTTTAGTATAAATGTTGGTTCGGAACAGCCCGCTGTCCGTCTAAGTATTCGGCCAGGAGGAACGCGTTGATTGAAGTGCAGGATTTGACGAAATCCTACGGCGATGTGAAGGCCGTCGATGACATTTCGTTTACCGTGAATAAAGGCGAGATCCTCGGTTTCCTGGGGCCCAACGGTGCCGGGAAGACAACCACCATGCGCATTTTGACGGGCTACATGCCTGCCACATCCGGAACCGCGCGCGTGGCGGGATTCGATGTCTTTCGAGACTCGATGGAAGTCCGCCGCCATATCGGCTATTTGCCTGAAACCCCGCCCGTTTATCCCGATATGACCGTTGAAGCCTATCTGGACTTCGTCGCTCGAATCAAAAACGTGCCGGCCGAGCGGCGTTCCGCGCGCATCGATGATGCGCTGGCAAAAACGAACCTCGGAGATCGGCGGTCAGAATTGATCAAAAGGCTGTCGCGCGGTTATAAGCAGCGTGTAGGCATCGCGCAGGCGCTGGTGCACGATCCGGACGTAATTATTCTGGATGAGCCGACGGTGGGGCTCGACCCAAAGCAGATAATTGAGGTCCGTAACTTGATCAAGGGGCTTGCGGGAAACCACACCATAATTCTGTCCACGCATATCCTTCCGGAAGTGAGCATGACTTGCGACCGGGTGGTGATCATCAACAAGGGAAAAGTGGCCGCGGTGGACACTCCGCAAAACCTGACCTCGCAGCTAAAGGGTGGGCAAAAAATTAAAATCGAGGTGGAGGCGCCGGAAAGACGCCTTCGTGAAGTGCTGGCGCAAGTACCGGGAGCGAGCCGCGTGGAGATCGATCCCGAACGCGCGGGGGAGCGCCTCGCGGTTACGGTGGAAACGGCGCAAGGGAACGACATCCGCAGTGAGATTGCGGCGAAAATTGTGGAAAACGGCTGGCGGCTTTTCGAATTACGCGGAGTTAGTCTGAGCCTGGAAGATATTTTCCTCGAACTTACCACCGACGACGCTACGCACGCGCAACCATCCAGCTAATGCAAATACGCTGAAGGAGTGGAGAAAACGATGCAGGGTTTGTATGCAATCTATCGCAAGGAGATGGGCCATTACTTTGTTTCGCCGATTGCCTATATTTTTATCGGCCTCTTTTTGATTTTGAGCGCATTTTTTTTCAACGTGATTCTCTCCGAAGTGATCAAAGAGTCTTTTCAGATGGAAATGCAGAGCATGCAGTTCGGTCAGGCTCCCGGTTTTGATGTTCCCGCAGCGGTAATGCGCAGTTTTTTTGGCTTGCTTTCCACGCTGGTTCTGTTTTTCACCCCGATCCTGACCATGGGAGTTTATGCGGAGGAGCGCAAGCGCGGGACCATGGAACTGCTTATGACTTCTCCCGTAAGCGAACTGGAGATCGTGCTGGGGAAATTCCTGGCTTCGCTCTCGCTATTTGCAATCATGCTTCTGCCTACGGCCAGCTACATGATTTTCATGGTTCTCCACAGCGAGCCGATGATGCCGTGGCGGATCTTGCTCGCTGGATACGCCGGGATACTCCTTCTCGGCGGATCGCTGCTGGCGCTCGGGTCATTTGTTTCATCTCTGACCGAGAATCAACTGATTGCAGCGGTAATCACGTTCGCCGCTTCTCTGTTCATATGGGTGCTCGATATTGGCCGCAGTTCGGATAGCGGCACAAGCGCTGTGCTGCAGTATCTTTCGGTGATTCGTCATTACGAGGACTTCACCCGAGGCGTAATTGACACGTCCAGCCTGATTTATTACTTCAGCTTTATCGTTCTCTTTGTTTTCTTGACCGTTCGCTCAGTGGATTCCATGCGCTGGCGCCGGGCCTGAAATTGTTAGCTGGCATTCGCCGTACGATGGAGGAATTTGCTGGATGAAATGGGATCGCGAAGAATTGGCAAGATTTATCGGCACCATGGGCGTGGCGATGCTGATCGCCGGATATTTGCGCTATACGATTCAGGGAGAGCTTCTCACCTTCAGCAAAGTCGTTCTGGCGCTGGGCGCGTTGTTTGTGATCGCTTCATTGGTTATCGGATTTAGATATTTTATCCGTTTCTTTTCCAAGCGCTCTTCGCAACTCGGCACCAATACGACGATTCTTACGCTGGCGGTGATAGCCATCCTGGTGGTCGTGAATTTTGCAGGGTTTCGCCACCATAAGCGCTTCGACCTGACCACCGAAAAGCTGTACACGCTCTCGGATCAGACCAAACAGATTGTTGGCGGGCTGCAGAAAGATGTGACCATCGTTCGCTTCGACAAGTCACGCAACGCTGCTATTGACGATCAGATGGCGGAATACACCAGCCTGAACCACCATTTGAAATTCGAGAACGTTGATCCTCAACAGAAACCCGAGGTCGCGCAGCAATACGGGGCCACGCGCATGGGCGATGTGATCGTCTCTTCCGGATCGCGAAAAGAACACCTTGAATCAGGCGCAATATCGGAAGAAGACATCACCCGCGCAATCATAAAAGTGATGCAGGACAAGTCCAAGACTGTTTGTTTCGTAACCGGACATGGCGAAAAGTCGCTAAGCGACAGCGGCGAAAATGGTTTCAGCCGCGTCGATGCTGGACTGAAGGGTCAGAATTACAACGCCAAAACAATCAACCTGGTCTCTGAAAATGGCGTGGCCTCTGAGTGCAGTGTGGTAGTAGTAGCAGGCCCGACGCAGGCATTTTTCCCTCAAGAAGCCGGGATGCTCGAAAAGTATCTGGAAGGAACAGGGAAGAGTTTGATCCTGGTTGATCCTCAAACCGACCCCAAACTCGAGGCGGTGTTTACTGCCTGGAATACGAACGTCGGCAACAACGTAGTGATCGACGCAAGCGGAGTGGGCAGTTTGTTTGGGGCGGGCCCGGCGATACCGCTGGTTACGACCTTCGGCCCGAGTCCGATCACCAAGAATTTCGCGGGGAGCATGACCTTCTTTCCGTTGGCGCGCACGGTATCGGTCGCCGATAAATCCAAAGCCGAGCCTCAGATCGTCGAACTTCTGAAGACATCTGAACGTAGTTTTACGATCCCTAGCTTGAAGCAGGGCCAACAGAAAGTTGCATTTGATCCCAAGACAGGCACACAGGGCCCGCTCTCGCTGGGCGTAGCTGCGTCACGGAAATCGGCGGCCGGCGAAGCCCGGCTGGTAGCGATCGGCAACTCGGAATTCGCCGCGAACCCGTATCTGGATCAGCAGAAAAACGGAGATCTCTTTTACAACGCCATTAATTGGCTGGCCGAAGACGAGAATTTGATTTCGATCCGTCCAAAGTCGCTGACAAATCGCCGCGTTACATTGACGCAAGGGCAAAGCAGCGCGCTTACCTGGCTCGATCTGATCCTTCTTCCGGGTCTCGTAATTCTTTCAGGCGTTTATATCTGGTGGAAGCGCCGCTAATTCGCGGAATGTAAAGCGCACATCTATATGATTCGGAAATCCACATTGGTTGTTCTCTTTGCGGCTATCGCGTTGGGCGCCGCGGTTTATTACTTCGACTGGCGGCGAAGCCAGAAGGAAAATGAAAAACCGTCAGCCGACGCCGACAAGCTGGCCTATTCGGTCCAACCGCAGGACGTAAACTCCCTTACGATCGCCCATCCGGGGAATTCCACTGAGCCTGTGCTGCATTTCGAAAAGCGCAGCGGAATTTGGCAAGTCACTCAGCCGATCGCAACACGGGCGGACCAGTTTTCCCTGGAGGGAATCGTAAATAGCCTTTCCAGTGCGCGCATCGCGCAGACCGAACCGGGAACGCCGGACCGTTTGAAAGTGTTTGGCCTGGACCCGCCGGCTGTATCCATCGAGTTTCGACTGCAGAACGGAGCAAAACATACGCTGGCACTCGGCAACAAGGATTTCACCGGGATTTCGGTGTACGCGATTGTCGATGCGGCAAAAGATGTTGTTCTTCTTCCGGAGTCACTGCTGGTTAGCACTACCAAAAGTCTGCAGGATTTGCGCGATAAAAATGTACTCCATATTGTGAGCGGCGATGTAGTCTCCTTCGACTTGAAGAATCCTTCCGGCCAGCTTTCCGCCACGAAAGAGAAGGACGAATGGAATTTCAAGAAGCCCGCAGAATTTAGGGGCGATCAAGGCACCGTCGACACTCTTCTTAGTGCGCTCAGTTCGGCGAAAATGACCACCATCGCGAGCGAAACGCCGGATAATTTGGCCAAGTATGGTTTGGCGAATCCGGCAGTAACTTTCACTGCCGTGGACAGCAAAGGGAAATCATCTACGCTGATAGTGGGGAAGAAGGAAGACGGCCAATATTTCGCGCGCGATACTTCTCGGCCAACGATATTTCGCATTGACGAGGACCTCTACAAAAAACTCACGCAAAATGCGAACGATCTGCGAGATAAGAAGCTCGCGCACTTCGATCCCGCGGTGATAAATCACGTGGAAGTGCATAATTCCAGCGGGACGTTTATCTGTACGCGGAAATCCGAACGCGACTGGACAATCGACGAGCCTGCCGATCAGAAGGGAAAATCGCCGGAGATCTCAAAGGTCTTTTTGCCTTTGGAGCAGGCTGTAGCCGAACAAGTTTTCGACCAGCCCTCGGCTGATCTCCGCGCCAAGTTGGCGAAGCCGGCATTTGAGGCCACCTTAACGGACAAATCCGGTAAGAAATGGACGGTAGAGATATCGGGAGAGTCAGGCGGATTTGTCTATGCTAGGACGAGCGATAGCCCGGCAATCTACAAATTCAACAAGCAAATTCTCACTGATCTGAGTTTCAGTAATATGTACCCGACTTCCTAAGACCTCGCTTCGCAATTATTCACGGACGCTATGCCGGCATCTTCACCCGCTTGCGACGAATTTCCTCATGTATCCAAGCGGCGATAAGCAGAACCTTCCCAGTGCTGGGCGAGATATATATGTAATATAGCTGTCCGGGATATTGGACCTCATAAAAATGCGGCCGCTTAGCATCTGGCGTAACGTTCGCACCACCGGCCAACACATCTCTAAGCTGCGCGATCAGTTCTTGGGAGTGATTCCTCAGGTCTTCGATTTCCAACTCGCGCTCTAAGCACATCAGCATGGGTCCCTCCAGCCCTACAATCGTCTCCCAACGTAAATTACGTTAGGGCCATTGCAGAAGTTTCCGCGTGTGGGCTCTGAAAGAGCGGCGTTTCAAAACGACACATGGCACATGACAAAAAAGAGCACTTTAAAAGTATAGGAACGTTAACCGTCAACTAGTCACTTGCGCGCGCTCCGTAAAGTTGCGATAGTTTGGAAACCGAGGCCCATTCAACGTGAAGAAAAAAAGAGCGAAGAAGTCGAGCCGTATGCAGCGAGATAAGAGAAGGAAGCACCAGCACTGGCAGGTCACCGTGTTCTATCATGACGGCGAAAGATTCGCGCGTGTCTACATTGACCGAGACCGCGCTCAGCGGTTTGCGGCACGCCAGAAGAAATCCCCGATTGTGAAAGCCACGCGGATCATTGAAGTGGATTGAAAGCTGTCCCGCTTCCGGGGCGATTAGCAGTTCACTGGTTTGACGTTTCACAGGGTCCGCCGAGGGCTTGTTCGCGTATAGGCCTCATGCTATAAATATTGAAGGTTGACGGCTGGCTTACGCGGGATTCGTATAGTGGTAGTACGCGACCTTGCCAAGGTCGAGGCGAGAGTTCGATTCTCTTATCCCGCTCCAGTATGCTATTGCCGTCGTTTAACCACTTGAGCTGAAACCTTTTTACCCGCCCCAAAGGCTTTTCCCGTGCGTCTAATGACTCGCGGAGGGCCATGCCTGCAAACCTAAAATCTATTGTGGGCTACAGATTTATTGGAGTATGCTCCGTGCCGCATTCCCCCGGGTTCCCCCGGGGCTTGGAACCGGCCCAGTCAGTTTCACAAAACCAACCCAAACAGACATCCGAATACGTCCGGATGGCGTAAGTAACAGTAGGAGTGGTTGCAGTCCAAACTCTACAGGAGGTAATTCGGGAAATGACAAAGTCCAAGAAGGCTCTAGTAGCTGGTGCAGCGCTCGCAGGTTTGCTTGCGGGTACCAGCGCAACGATTCAAGCATCGAATCTTCTACCTGGCTTGCGAGCTGCCGCGCAGTCCGATCAGGCGCCAGCCGACAAAAAGGTGAAAGAAAAGCACGCTTGCAAGGGTCAGAATTCCTGCAAGGGCAAGGGTGGATGTAAATCGAGCGACAACGGCTGCAAAGGCAAGAACTCTTGCAAAGGCAAGGGCGGCTGCGCAACCGACGGCTCCAAGATGCCTGAGTAAGAAAGCGAAAGCTTTCTTCTGTCCGGGGCCGGCGTGGATCATACCGGCCCTCGACATCCCCTTTCAGTGACCGGAGTAGCCAATGCCAGCAAATCGATTTAACAATTTTACGGACTACGGTATCGGGATTGGTCTGCGCGCAACGCACTACAACCACATTCTTACACGCAAGCCGGTAGTGGATTGGTTTGAAATAATCTCCGAGAACTTCATGATCGATGGCGGGCGGCCGCTGAGCATCCTGGATCAAATTCTGGAGCAGTACAAAGTGGTGCAGCACGGCGTTTCCATGTATTTTGGCTCGGCGGAACGTCCGAATCGCGAGCATCTCCGGCGCTTGAAAACGTTGGTGAAACGAACGAATACACCGTGGCTTTCCGACCATCTTTGCTGGGGAAGCGTGGACGGGCGCTACACGCACGATCTGCTACCCATGCCGTACACCTTTGAGGCTGCGCGTTTGACGGCGCAAAAGGTCCGCGAAGTCCGAGACACCCTGGAAATTCCGGTGGTGGTGGAAAACGTGAGCAGCTATGCCGAATTTCACGTTTCCGAAATGACCGAGTGGGAATTCCTGAACGAGGTTGTGGAACGCGCCGACTGCGGGATTCTTCTGGACGTAAATAATATTTACGTTTCCTCGAAGAATCATAATTTCGATCCCTACACTTACGTCAACAGCGTTCCGGCCGAGCGTGTGGCGCAGATCCACATTGCCGGCCATTCAAAATACCGCAAGTACATTCTGGATACGCACGATCACCCGGTGATCGATCCGGTGTGGAAATTGTACGGGCGGGCGATTGAACGCATTGGCCATACCGCAACTCTGCTGGAGTGGGACGACAGCATCCCGTCATTTGATGAAGTGCATGACGAAGCCTTGAAAGCCAATCGATTCCTTGCCAGCGCCTCGCTGGCGACGGCCGTATGAAGCTGCTTAGCCTGCAGCGCCGCATGGCCCGCGCGGTGATGACTCCGCTTACGCCGTCCGAGCATATGCGTTCTGCGACGCTCGACGGACGTTCGATGCGCGCGGTCGCTTCTGAAATTATCAAGCCGAACGATCGCCTTACTTCCTTCGAG
>Ga0207416_1004628_pt1 | contig 11734 bp, 13 predicted proteins | sample PaiPotPPM11metaG_FD_184107 | JGI IMG/M metagenome (GOLD analysis project Ga0207416, IMG submission 184107) | Iron sulfur acid spring bacterial and archeal communities from Banff, Canada, to study Microbial Dark Matter (Phase II) - Paint Pots PPM... ...
CTCAGTCTCATTTGGCGCGGCAAGATAGTCGTTGGAGGCTTTGCGCTGCCGGAACCATGTGAAAAGAGCAATCACGCCGCCTGCTATGATCAACATTACGGCGAGGACCATCAACAAGAACAAGAGGGTGCGCGTTCCACCGGTATTGCCGCTCGCGGCGCTCAACGCCACAGAAAAAATCATCATGCCATTACCCTTCCAGACTGACACATAGCCTGTTATCTATCACTATCGGCTATTTCCTGAATTGCTGAATATCTCTTCGTGCTATCTTCGTGCTATCAAAAGAATCATACGGTAGAGGACTAGGGAAAGTAACGGATGGCTCTACCTCTCGTATTATTTCACGCCGACGACGGCCAATTCCCTGAACGGTTTCGGCTCAGGGCCATATTCGATGTGAGCCTGAACAAAACCTGCATCTTTCATCAGACAAACAATTTCTTCTCCGCTATATACACCGCTAATCGTTGCCGCCTGATCTCCTCCAGGCCAGCGGTCTTTGGGAAGAAACGTCAGCGCAAAAGTTCCTCCTGGTTTGAGAACTCTCCACGCTTCGCGCAATGCCTCAACTGGATCACGCCAGAAGTAGAGCGTATGAATGCTCAATGCCTTGTCAAAGGACTCAGTTGCAAAGGGGAGAGCCGTTGCCTCGCCATAGCACAACGCCACACGCCCAGATTGTATTGCTTCGCGATTGCGCTTGCTGGCAAGCGAAACCATTTTACGTGAGTAATCGATGCCCGCGATATGTCCGTCAGGCGTCAAAGAGGCAAGCAAGGCAACGGCAAGCCCCGGCCCAAAGCCAATTTCCAGAATATGATCCGTTGGTCGCACAGCAAGTAGAGAAACCGTCCATTCGTTCTCCGGCTTGTGCTGGCGCACCATACGATTCGCGATACGTTGCCCCCAGATTCCCGACGGGCGACGATATTGCTCATTTACAAACATCCCATATTTCCGACGCGCGAAATCGATCATAATTTTACCCTCGATCTGATGGAATCAGCGAAAAGACCAGTGTTGTGCGCAGCGAGCCATCGGTGGCGCGCGAATCGTTGCGCAGGCGCGCCTCTTGTGTGAAGCCGAGGCGGCGCGGCACGGCGGCGCTGCGCAGGTTGCGCTCGTCGCAGCGAATTGCGACGCGGTTGGCGTGCAGCTCTGTGAAACAAAAGTCAGTGAGCCGCCGGACAGCTTCCGTCACATAGCCATGCCCCTCGGCGGAGGCGCGCAGCCAGTAGCCGATCTCAAAGGAGCCAATCTCCCAGTCGTGCGGGTGGATGCCAATACCGCCGAGATAACGATCGGGATCAGCAGCATCCCACATGCTGAGCGATACCACTTCACGCAACAGCCATTGCGCCATCGTGTGAATGATCCAGTCGCGGCTCGCCTCGACGGACTGATGCTCGTTGTAAAACGGCATCCACGGACGCAGGTGTTCGCGCGACTCGGCAACAGCCTGCTGTAATGCCGGGGCATCGCTCTCACGGTATGGTCGCACGAGAACGCGCTCGCCACGCAGTTCGTCGAATAACGGGATCAGCGTGCGATATGCCGGTGTTGTCATCAAGGTTCTCCTCTTAGCTATAGTGCATGATGTCAGGCTACAATGAAGTTCTCCATCCTTACCGGATAATCCCGTAGGGGCGTGGGCTTGCCCCGCCCAAAACCGCCCATCGATGATAGTATTCGGCAAGGACATAGGGCGGGGCAAGCCTACGCCCCTACGGGATTCGACCAATTTCTTCCCGAAGGATGGAGAAGCTATAACGATTGAACGCTTAGTTCGCGCCCTGGGCGCAGCTCTTTTTCGTAGAGATCGGCTTGCCTGGCAATGTGCATTCCGGCGCGTTTATAGAGGCGTGTCGCTCCGGTCAGGTTCTGGGCATCGACGCCCAGGCCAACCCTGCGCGTGCCACAGCGATAGAATTCGGCGAACGAATGTCGCAAGAGCGCCATGCCCAATCCCAGGTGGCGATAGGGGCGGCGCACCGCCAACGCACCGACCCAGCCGTCCTCGTTTTCATAGCGACACAGGGAGATGCCAGCCAGCGCATCACCGTCGAAAGCCAGAAACCACAGAGCCGGATCGAAGCCGGGACGTTCGACCGACCAGTGCGCCCATGACTCGAACGACGTGGGCATATGCCCCCAATGATCGCTGAACGCTTCCTCGTCCAGTTCGTACACTATATGCTCATCCTGGCCGGCGACGAAGGGACGCAAAGAGATACCCTCCGGCCATTGCGGATCGGCAGGCGGCTCCGTCATATCGATCTCCATGTGCCAGTGGCTGCGAATGTGCGTGTAGCCAGCCTGCTCGATCAGTCGCTTTGCCGATTGGTTGACGCTGCTGATCCAGTTGATCATGGCAACGCGCACACCCGGCTCCGCCAGCGCAACTTGCCGCCGCGCCTGTACATCGAGCCAGGCCACCAGATAGGAGCCTAGCCCACGCCCACAAAAATCGGGGTGAACGCTAACAGAGCAATAGATGCGAGCATGTTCATGATGCTCCATATCTCCACAAGCAACGACGCGCCCATCATCTGTGGCTATAAGAAGCGCGTCCTGCTCACGGTTGAAGCCGGGCGATTCCCAGGACGTCTGGATTATCTCTGCGGTTAGCGTTCCCCGGCCATACTCCGCTATTTCAGCGGCATTGATCAGGTCGGTTACAGCCTGCACATCATCCATCGTGGGTTGGCGGGCAATGAAGCCCGCCGGTAAGGGATGGTTTGTTGTCATTTGCATAGGTTTATTCCTTTGTATCAAAGATAAAAGTGTGGCGGCGCAATGCATTGCGGCAGTCAGCGATTGATCCTGGCGCAATGCATTGCGCCGTCACATCTTAGACAGTCATCGCAAGATCATCATCTTCATGCAGAAGATATTCTCCGGCACGTAGTTCTTTCTCGTAGACGTCATAGCGGCGCGCGCCGTACAGGCCGGTACGCTGGCGAGGCGGGGCAAAGCCAGGCAACGCGGGCCGGTTGGCATACACGTCGAAGGTATACTCGTCGGGGCGATGGTAACGCTCCGAGATCATCGACAGTCGCCAGTAATGGTTTTCCAGCGTGAATCCCTCGTGTTCGAGCAGTTGCCGCGCTCCCGCGTCCGCGCTGCTAATCGCGCTGTGCAAAGTAATGCGTACAGACGTATCGGCTTTTCTGGCATAGTAGCGCGCCCGCTCCTCCGCCAGGCGCAGCAAGAGCGTGCCGATGCCGCGCTGCCGGTACTCAGGATGTACGCGAATACGCATATCGATCTGGATATGCTGGCACATCCAGATATCGGCGTAGCCGACCAGTTGCCCTTTCGCCGTGAAAATCACCCAGGCATCCTTACCTGGGTCGAAGCCCGGCCTATGCCAGTCGGCATTGAGCTTCGCCTCAGAGTAGTCTGAGACTCCGTCTTCGACCAGCTCGTACAGAGCCAGCAGACCGGTTACACCACTCAAGTCCTTCGATTGTGGAGCGCGTGCTAACAGGTTATGTAACAACACTGACATGATTGCGTTCTCCATCTTCTAGCCTCGGCCAGAGAGCTTATACAGCAGTTTCCCAGGACGATGCTTCGTATCGGCCAGGGCAACCGCTCCTACCCTATAGAAGGCCAGGGCAACTGCTCCTACCCTATAGAAGGCCAGGGCAACCACAAGGGATTGCCCCTACCATTCCTTACTGCTCCTGAAAGAAGGACGGGATCAGCCTCGTTTAGACGCTGATCGCTTGCGTACTCAGTTCTTCACCGGCACGCAACTCCTTCTGATAGGAGTCGGTTTGTACCACAAGATTTTTGGCTTATCAGTATCTATCATCGTCATGATCCTATTCTTTCCTTTCATCACCATTCCGGTAAAGGGCGCAATGGATTGCGCCCCCACCACAGGCCGATTCACGCGATCGGGGCGCGGCGAATTTGCGCCCTTACAAGCGGATTATTAGCCGTTTCTTTTGAGCTTGCCGGTGCGCTTGGCGTAGCGTTCTGCCAGGTGGAAGATGAAAACGCCGAGCGGCACGCTCACTACGCCGGTGATGATCAACGGCCAGGTATAGCTCCAGATTTCCGGCGACCAGATCACCTGGTTGCGCAAGATCGCGGCGCGCAGTCCTTCCAGCACATAGGTCGCCGGTGAAATACGGGCCAGCGGTTGCATCCACGCCGGTAAGACGCTGATGGGATAGTAGACGCCTGACACGAGCAACAAGACCGAGCGCACGATGAACGACATCTGCATGCCCTTCTCAGTATAGAGCAAAGGCAGCACCGACGCCGCGATCCCGAAGCCGATGAACGAGACGCTGCCAAGCGCCAGCATGAAAAAGGCGGTCAGGTAGTTCGTCTGGCCCAGGCTCAGGTGGAAGAACGCCGCCACCACGATCAACTGCAAGAAGGTGAACAGCATCCCATGCACAATGGCATAGCCACAACTGCCGATCATATGCGTGAAACGCGAGATCGGAGCCATAAACGTATGCTCGATGGTACCCTCCCAATGCTCCAGGTTGACGATATCGGTCACGCCATCGAAAGAGACGCTCAGGTAGGTCCAGACCGATGTACCGATCAGCAGGTACAGAATCAGCAGGCTGGTATTGACTTTTGTCCCGGTAATCAGCGAGGCGCTGGCTCCGATGAACGTCACCGACATGGCGTTGACGATGTTGTACACCAGCCAGACAACCTCCCATCCGAGGTAACGCCTGGTCATATTCCAGTTGCGCTCAAAGAAGGCATAGGTTGCTCTTCCCTGGTGCATAAACGAAGACATGTGTGGTACTTCCTCTCGTGATTTGAGTCAGGCGCAATCAATTGCGCCGCTACATCTCGTGAAAGGCGCAATCAATTGCGCCGCTACTCTTCCTCTTCGCGCTGCGCCTCGATGGCCTCAAACGCTTTTTCCCAACTGCCATAGCGTTTGATATCCTCTTCGGTGACAAGGCGAGACGCGGTATAGTACATGAATACCTCTTGCATGGTGGCCGGCTCCGCGCGCCCCATCAGCGCCGTGATGTGCTGCTTGAGTTCGTCTACGCTGCCCAGCGCGACGATGCGCCCCTGATCAATAATGGCAACGCGATCACACAATGCCTCGGCCTCGTCCATGTCATGCGTGGTGATCAGGATAGTCGCATCATGGACATCACGCAGTTCGTTGATAAACGCCTGCACGTCGATCTTGGAGCGCGGATCGAGGCCGGTGGTTGGCTCATCCAGCAGCAGCAGGATCGGCGCGGTGAGAAAGGCGCGGGCAATGGCGACTTTCTGCTGCATCCCACGCGACATGTTCTCCATCGGCGTCTTGATGCGGTCCGGCTTGATACCCAGGCGCGTCAGGATGCTTGTGATCTTCTGCCGCGCCTCGGCGCCGGGCATGTTATAGAGACGCGCGGCATAGATGAGGTTCTCCATCGGCGACAGTTTCTTGAAGAACGAGGCTTCGACGCTGACGCGGTTGATCAACTCCTGCACCTTGCGCTCATTTTTTTCTACATCGTAGCCAAAGATGGTGACATGCCCGGTATCGGGCAGTAACAGCGTAGAGAGAATACGGATCAGCGTCGATTTGCCCGACCCGTTCGCGCCCAGGATACCAACGATTTCCCGGCGCTTGACCGTCAGGCTGACATCATCAACGGCCCGTATCTCGCGCTTTTTGGCTCCTTCTTTATTGCGGCGCCACAAAAGACGCGACTTTTTGAATATCTTCGAGACGCCATCAATGACGACGGCATCGGTTGTGATGTCGAGATTGAGATTTGCGATGCTTGTGGTATCGGCATGAGTAGTGACCATTGCTTCCTCCATTGGATGATTTGACCAGGACAATTCGCGGGCGCTTTGTAGCATAATGCATGGCTTTGACAGGGACATCGATCAGAAGAGCAGGCCGATCCCTGTACAAACGAACAAGAATTCTGACGCGCATTCGCTTTTCCTTCATCGAATTACATGCACTCACCTCGAACGGCTTGCGACACGTTACAAGGACGATAAGAACAAATTACCTATACAGTATAGGTCAAGCTTCCTGACAACATGTGTCAAATTTGGCGTGAGTCTACGGAACCGGAGACTCGTGAGTCATTCGCTCTATCCTTTCTTGCTGTGCAGGCAGCTTTATGGACGACGCAGAGGCAACAAAAAACCGTGGGACTGATTTTTGAGCAGTACCCACGGTTGAGGTTATCGATTGAACGAGCCTATTCATTCAGAACAGGCGGACCTCCCCCGGAAATGGGTACAGTGAATCCCGGCGACACGAAAAAGATAAGACCAGTGGTTTTCCCGGTGCAGCAGAGATTCTCCCTGTCGAAGGGCGCAGCATGGCCGTAATCGGCGATATGATCGCGCAGGCGTGTGGTGCAAACCCAGTGCATTCCGCTTGCCATACTGGCGCTCTCCTTTCCATGAGATGTTGTGTGTGATAGAATCAATTGCTGGCGTTGATCGCGCCAGCATCCATTCGCAAATCATGCTCTAACGCAGACACGCGAACGCGCATCTGCTGATCAAAGTATACTAACAGGTTAGTGATTTGTCAAGAGAAAATTGGCCCATTTTTGCCATGTTGGAAAAGTCTCCTTGTGCTTTTGTTGCAAGTATGGTAATATTCATATTATAAGCATCATGTGTCGCGCAGGTCGGACTTTTCGGGTATGGAAAGCCGGTTGTGATTGTAGTGTAACAACACAAAACGGAAAGGATTGCACTCAAAATGAGAGCTGCTGCTGTGGCGTTTGTTTTGATTATTGGAGCCGCAGTCGTCCTCTGGTATGGCAATACCTTGAACTCCTGGGTTCTCGGTGGAATGATTGGTGGGTTGGCCGCTTTATTACTCAGCATCCCGATAACGCTTACCTTGTTCTCCTATTTGTCGCGTCGTCATGATGAGCGGTTAAAGGCTGAGGCTCAGGAAGAGGCTTCTTTCAACCGGCTCCAGGCGTATCAAGAGGAGCCGGTTGAGGTATTCGAGTCAGAAGAGTACGAATACTCAGGCGACGACCATTGGGAATGGGAAGAGGGCAACAGTCATTACCAGGTCTCGACGGCGCGCAACCTTCCCGCGCCTTTTCCAGCCCGTTTGCCTGCCGCGCGACAACCGCAAATTCAGCCCGCGGCAGCACACCAGCGCGTCACCGATTATACGCTTGCTCGCCAGCGCGCTTCTGAGTCAGAGCTATCAGCCGAGCGCGAGAAACCGTCCGCGCAGCGTCCGGCAGCTCGGCGCACCCCCTCCAATCCCGCGCCTTCTGGACGCCCGACAAAATCGCTGCGTGGTCTGCAACAGACAGCAGCCCTGAAAGCTGCCCGCCAGGAAGCTCTCCGGCAAACCCCAGACGATCCGTTCTTTGCAGCTACACCGCGCTCTCTGCCTGCCGCGCGTAACGCTGATTCGGGTTCTCTACCCTCGCTGCCGTCAGGCCAACGCTCGTCAGCCCGCCAGCAAGCGCCAACACCTCGACAGCAGCGTCCAGAACATCCCGTCGATGGATCGGGAGGGTATTCACGTTCAGGACGCCTCGTGCCGCCCGACGATAGACAAGCTCAGTACCCCAGCACCGATCGCTTGCCACGCACTGGCCCACGGCAAGCACAGCCAGGCAGTGATCCGGAGACAGATAAGCTCAGCGGACGCTATCCATCGACTGGCCCCATGCGCTCGCAGCCGCAAAACGGGCAGATGCCGCGTCAGCCACGCATCGACGCCGAACCGCGCAATCCTGAGTATATTACCGGCAGCCTCAAACGACCGATGGTACGCCGCGCGCCCTATCTCTACGAAGATGACGCGCTGCGCGAAGAACTGGCCCAACAACTCGATCCGCCCTCGGTGCGCCGCTCCTCGTTGTATGATCAGTACGAAGACGAGGAGTAATCTGCTGTCTACTAGAGGCGATTGCGCGTCTGGCCCAAGATATGCTATAATCTCGCCGAGGAGGAAAGGACAATGGCACAACAATTAGAGCCAGTTACATTTGATGAGTTTCTCTCGAATGCAGCCTCGATCTTCGAGCAGATTGAACTAGAGGGAAAGGGCGTTCTTGTAGAACATGACGGATCGCTCTTTTCCGTAAAGATGAAGCGGCCAAAAACAAACAAAAGGGGCCGGAGTATTACTCCCCAGGACAGCATTCTTCACATCATCGGCATTGGAGCTTCCCAGGGGCCAACAGATACCTCAACAAATAAACACCGATATCTTGCTGATGCATCCGGTGATCACCACAACGCATGAGACAACTGTTCGTTGATACCTCCGCATACTTCGCGCTCACCGATAGCAGGGATGAGAATCATGAGGCCACCGTCCATTTCATCCATCAGCTTATCAGGGAACGCGCAGAGCTACTCACCACCAACTATATCGTTGCGGAAACGCACACGCTACTTCTCAACCGTATAGGATATGCAACAGCGCGTCAGGTTATTGAGGAACTCTACAAAAGCCAGACGCGGATCTACCGTGTCAGAGAAGCCGAAGAGAGAAAAGCGTTCGAGATCATCAAAACATACACCGATAAGGAATTTTCCCTGGTGGACGCAATCAGCTTCGCAACGATGGAACGATTCCATCTAACTCAGGCTTTTGCTTTCGATCATCATTTTGCTCAGTATGGATTTTCACTCCCGCCTGCGACGAGGAACAAAGGGTAGCTCCCCACATCCCGTTTCTCAATGGAAATCAGGAAAGTACCAAAACACTAGCCTCTTCGTGTAAAGTATGTTACCATATGCCAAATTATGTAGTATTGCCAAGCGAAGGAGGCTTTTTCTTTGTTAACTCACTTAACTGACACGCTAACCACGCTCATTACACATTTATATGCTACAACTGGCCTTGCCGGTATCTTGCTGGCAATGGCAATTGAAAGTTTCTGTATTCCCTTACCAAGCGAAATTGTGATGCCGCTGGCCGGCATAATGCTGGTGCAAGGCAATTTGCTCCCTGGCATGAATCACTTTGTTGCCCTGATCTTGATCGCGCTGGCAGGCACAGTAGGCAATCTGCTTGGCTCTGCTGCGGCCTACTGGGTCGGCTACTCTGGCGGTCGTCCGTTGATGCTGAAATTTGGTCGCTACTTACTGATCTCTCAACACGACTCAGACAAAGCCGATCAGTTTTTCCAGAAATATGGCAGCGCCACGGCCTTCTTCTCGCGCCTGTTGCCGGTAGTACGCACCTACATCTCGTTGCCCGCGGGTGTCTCAAAGATGCCGTTTGGGAAATTCTGTTTGTTTACTTTCCTCGGCGCGTTCCCCTGGTCATTGTTACTCGCGTATATTGGCACGGTGATCGGCAATAACCTCGGCACGCTCAGCCCAATCTTCCACGGTCTAGACGTCGTTGTGCTGGCCGCGCTGGTACTCCTGGTCGCGCTCTACATTTGGCGGCATGTACACAACGACCGCAAAGCGCGCGCCGCTCATGCTACCGAAACGGCAATGCCCCCGGCACAGCCACAACAGCCGTGGAGTCAGCAGCAAGCTCCATTCCAGCCAGCGCAGCCGGGCGCGGGCCAACAGCAACAACCAATGCAGCAGGGCTGGGGACAGCAACCGGCGCAATTCCCGCCGTCACAGCCACCGTCCGGTTGGGGTCAGCCGCCTTCACAATTCCAACCAGTACCTCCCCAGCAGGGGTCAGGCCTGGCACAGCCTCAACCCGGTTGGGGACAGTCGCCACCACAACAGCCTCCGCCGCCGTGGTCGCCGCCGCCCGGAGGAGAGAATCATACAATGCGCCGCAATTAATGATCATGTTGAAACAACGTGGTGCGCTTCTGCCGCGACAGAAGCGCACCACGTTGTTTCAACATACACTTTACCTTCTACACTCCATCCGCCTTTACAAAATGAGCCAGCGCGCGCCTGAGTTCACACGTTGACGCTCCAGTTGAAATACTGGTTCAGGATGGGCAACATGTCGAAGAAGATCAGGACGCCAGCGGCGATCATGACAAGGCCCGTCACGATTTCGATCTTGCCCAGGTGCGGCTTGAGCCACACGAGCAGACGACTCATGCGATCAAGTCCCAGGCCCAATACTAAAAATGGCACGCCCAGGCCCAGGGAGTAGAAGAGCAGCAGCAGAACGCCCTGCCGCAGTGTGGCCGCGTTGGCTGCCAGGGCCAGGATGGGACCCAGGATCAGGCCGACGCAGGGCGTCCAGCCAATAGCAAAGATCACGCCGATCAGCAGCGAAGCCGGATAGCTGGGGCGATTGGGGCGAAAGTTGAGGCGTTTCTGCCAGTACAGAAATGGTATCTTGAAAATGCCGGTCAGGTGCAGGCCGAAGAGTACGAGGATGACGCCGCCGACCTCGCGCAGGAGAAACTGATACGAACGTAGAAAACTTCCTAGCGCGCTGGCCGTCGCGCCGAGGCAGAGAAAAGCCAGCGTGAACCCAAGCACAAAAAGCGCCGCGTGAGAAAACGTCGTCAGGCGCGCCCGGCGATCATGATCTTCCTGGGCGGCCTGATAGACGCTGTGTCCGGCTAGTTGGATCAGATAAATAGGGACGAGCGGCAGAATACATGGCGAGAGAAATGACGCCAGACCCGCCAGGAAGGCGATGCCGAGATTGACTTGTGACGAATCCATGCGAACGTTTTTGCTCCTGTTTTGTCGTTAGCTCTTCACAGGTACTATAACGCAAGGATTCACCTAACGCAAGAGGGAAACACCGTTACGAAACCATGTCTTCGGTGAACCAGATCCAGCCATTGGGCGCGACATAGAGGCCAACGCCTATCTGGTGGAGCGTGGTGCTGGTCAGGTGGATGCGATGCCAGCCCGTCGGCGGCTCGTTCCACATGCTCTCCTGCACATTGTAGACGCCGCCCCAGGGAGTGGGATAGGGACCGGCCAGCCCGATATTCTCGCCGCAATCGGTAAACGTGAAGCCTTCATCCGCGATACGCGTGCATTGATCGACGCCGTTGGGGCAGGTATGACTGAAGCCGCAATGGTACATGTTCCAGCTATGCAGTCGCGCGCCTCCGGCCAGTGTCGCGTTCCAGCTAAACGGATAGAGACCTATCGAGGCGCGGTTCTGGTTAATTAAAGCAAAGAGCTGCTGCGTGAGCTGAATCTCTTCGGAGGTCATAGCGGGCGGAGGGCCGTATGGGGCGAAGCCGCTGCCAATGCCGGGAGTGTTGCCGGGAGCCCCAGGTTGTGGGATGGACGGACGCGGCGTAGGAGTTGGAGTGGTGATCTGCATGGGAAGAGTCAAGGTGGGCGTCGGTGAAGGCCGTTGTTGAACCTGTAATCCATCGCTGCTGAGCGGCTGCGTCACAGTAATTGGACTTTGTTGAGCGCCACACCCGCCCAGAAACAGGATAAACAACAAGCCAATCACAAAACGGAACGTTCGACTCATATTTCAATCCCCAAGCGAGAGCAACGGCCTTTCAGCCCTCAAGGCTTCCACACGACACGAAAAGTTTCCCTCGAAGTATAGCACACAAGATGGCCGGATACGCTCTATCAAGAGCAGGACAGTACTTTATGGTAGCTTTCTGGTTAAGATTTGAACCCGTAGGGGCGTGGGCTTGCCCCGCCCCAAAAAATCATACATTGTTGATCACAAAATTCGCCAGGGCGGGGCAAGCCCACGCCCCTACGGAGGTAATCGTTGTCGGCACACGGGCGGGGCAAGCCCATGCCCCTACTAATAGCGGCAGGTCAGCACGATGGCGCTCATGTCGTCGGGCTTCGCGCGTAT
>Ga0207416_1004629_pt1 | contig 11730 bp, 16 predicted proteins | sample PaiPotPPM11metaG_FD_184107 | JGI IMG/M metagenome (GOLD analysis project Ga0207416, IMG submission 184107) | Iron sulfur acid spring bacterial and archeal communities from Banff, Canada, to study Microbial Dark Matter (Phase II) - Paint Pots PPM... ...
CCGTACGGAGGCGCGGAAAACCGAGGAAGTTCGCCTGCAACTGTTTTGACGACCTCATCGACATCGTGCTGCAGCCGCGGTCGCGTTACTTGCACGGTCGCACCCGATTCGGCCCCGCGAATTCTAGTTTAGTGTCTCCATGATGCCTTTACAATCAGGACGGATGGGGCTATACTATTGGCGTGTGGAGCGCTGCGAGGCAGATCGTGATTTCTCCCGCTGATCGGACCAAGCTGGAGAGTTGGGTGCACTCGAAGACGACGCCGCAAAGTATCGTCGAGCGTGCCCGCATCGTGCTGATGGCCGGTGATGGGCTGGCCAACAATCGTATCGCTTCGGCAGTGGGGGTTTCACGGGTAACGGTCATCGATTGGCGGCGACGCTTTCTCGAACACGGTCCTGATGCGCTGACGGAGATTCGCCGTGGGGGAACACCCGGGCGCATTCCTGCGTTGTCGAAGGCCAAGATCGACGCGATCATCGAGCGCACGTTACACGGCAAACCCAAGGGGGCGACGCATTGGAGCTGTCGCACGATGGCCAAGGCTGCCGGGGTCAGCCCAGCGGCCGTGCAGCGCATCTGGAGCGCGCATGGGCTCAAGCCGCACCGGGTCCAGACCTTCAAACTTTCCAGTGACCCGCACTTCATTCGCAAGCTCACCGACGTGGTTGGTGTGTACTTGAATCCACCCGACAAGGCCGTGGTGCTGTGCGTTGACGAGAAGAGCCAGATCCAGGCGTTGGACCGGACGCAACCTGGTTTGCCCCTCAAGCGCGGTCGTGCCGGCACCATGACGCATGATTACAAGCGCCATGGAGTGGCCTCGCTGTTCGCGGCGTTGGACGTTGCCGAAGGGACAGTCATCGGGCAGTGCTACGGGCGTCACCGCCACCAAGAATTCCTACGCTTTCTCAAACGCCTGGATGACGAATACCCCTCGGACCTGGCACTGCACATGATCCTGGACAACTACGGGACTCACGGGCATCCTCGCGTGAAGCAGTGGCTCGCCGCTCATCCTCGATTCGTCACGCACTTCACGCCCACCAGCTCGTCGTGGCTCAACCTGATCGAACGATGGTTCCGCGAGCTGACCGACAAGCAACTGCGACGTGGCGTTTTCCACAGCGTACCGGAGCTGACACGGAGCATTCGTGAATTTATCGCTGCCTACAACCGCGACCCGAAACCATTTGCGTGGACCGCGACCGCGCAAGCCATCATCACAAAAGTCCGTCGTTGTAAAGCAACGATGGAGACACTACACTAGAACGGTATTTGCACGAATCACTGCACAGTCCGGACCGATTCGTAGATCGCCGCATACGATTCGACCCACCGCGAAATGATCTCCGCAAAGCAATCGTCCATATCTCGTCTCTGTCGCATAACGCTGTTCGCTAGCTGAATCGGCGTCAATTCACGTGTCGCCAGATTGTCAACTATTCGAGAGACGGTCGGTGAAAACTTTGGCAGCCGGAGACTCGGCGGCCGGGGAAGTAGCCGAAGCCGTACGCGGCAACGCCTACGGCGGACCCGCCGGTCTGCGCAAACCTAGGCCACCGTAGGGCAAACCCGGCAACGGCCGTACGTCATCTGATCACAACACCGCAACTGCTGCGTTCTGGGGCCTGCCCAGGTCTACCGGCCTCCCAGAGGGCCTGGACACCCAAAACTCGCCCCAGATCGCCTCTGGGCGCGACTGGAGGGCATTGCCGAGGCCGCCTGGCAGGTGCGATCCTGCACTGTTGCCAACGCCATCGGGGATGGCCACGTCAAAACCCTGGAAGGCCGCCCGCCGCTGGAATGAGGCCCTGGACAAGCTCTCCCTGAGCATCCCAGCAGCTCTTGGGCAGAAAATGCGGGTCAAGGCAGTCACCAACCGCGTATCGGAATCCGCCTTCGTGGAGGTCGCGCTGGTCCGGATGCTGTCGCTCAGCGACGCCGGCGTGTCAAAGGCGCTGCGTCATGCCGGCGCGGGTCGCCGCCGCAAGATGTAACGCCGCGGCAAGGGCATAACCAGGGCCGCAGATTGGCGGATCGGTCCAGCAGGCGGCGAGGCTGAATCGACCCCGCGCGCGCGACCTCAACGCGGAGATGGCGCTTGTGCACCCCTCGCCGCCTCGCGTGCGCGATCTCGGCGCGGAGACAGCAACGGCGTGCCTTGCGCGCGCGATGCTCCGGCAAGGACAAGGTTTGGATGGACACCACTACCTCAACATGACCGCACGGCCGTTCAGTCGTCGCCCCGCTTTGTCCAAACGGACCAGATTTCATCAGCGATGCTGGCCAACATCTGATCGTCTTTGATCGGCATGTCGAAGCATCGCACGAACTGCTCCTGAACGATGCTCTCTACGTCGCGCGCCGAGGATGCTTTCCTCATTCGAGCGAGGATACATTGAGCCTCGGGGCCGTACTCCTCTAGAGGTTGGGGCTGGCCGATTCCCGCCGGATCATACTTGGAGAGAGCGGTGCAAACTTCGGCCAGCAATCTCTTGTATTGTGTCTTGAGAGCCCGCTTATGCCGCAGGCTCATCGCTCGCTATCCTCGCCAGATAGCAACTCGTCACTGCTGCTTCGCTTTCCCAAACCGACAGCGGCCGCAGCCGCAGGATTTCGGTGCGCATCGAATACCCGATCAGGCCGGGAGCCGTCGCGAGCTGCTTTTGGATGCGCAACACGAAGCCAAAGAAACTCGGCAGCCAGCGCGCGCTCTTGAGCGGCAGGAACGACAACAGCGCCAGGTAGGTCGCGCTCGCGCCTCCATCGCTCCCACCGCGAGGCAGCTGGACTGTGAGCGGGAAGGTCACTTCGAATCAGTTTTGGATCCGAAGAGCGAGAGCATCAAATTTGTAACTCGACTGATCCCATCGGCGTTATCTTGTTTTTGGTAAAGCACGGCGGCCGCAACGAGATCAGTCTTAGCGTCCGCCATGTCTCCGAGCCGCGCTTCGCATCTGCCGCGTTGGTAAAGTCCATCGGGGTCATCAGCCTGAAGTTTCAATTGGTTATCGAAATCTTGAATCGCTGACTTGCAATCATCGAGGTCCGCATAGGACAAGCCTCGATTGTATAGCGAATCTGGATCATTCGGGAAACGCTGGAGATAGGTTGTATAGTCGCCAATAGCTTTGCGATAATCGCCCTTCTTTAGATATACACCGGCTCTAGCGAAATATGTCTCATAGTAGCTAGGATCAAGTTCCAATGCTGACGCGCAATCGGACAAAGCTGCATCGTACTGTTCGAGCTCCTTATAGACCATACAGCGCGCCATGAGCGCGAACTCATATCGCGGTGATAACGTGATCGCCCGATCAAGGTCGATGAGCGCGTCGGGATATCGCCGCAAAAAGTATCGCGCCCGACCGCGCAGTGCATATGCTGAAGCCGAGTCGGGTCGCAGCTGAATTGCCGCAGTGCAGTCGGCGGAGACACCCTTGAAATCAAGACTTTTTAGTTTATCCAGCGTTCTAGCTAGACAGGGCGAGCCTGTATCGGGGGTTGCTGCGCTGCGAACTGAAGCTACCGTAGTCAGTACCAGAACGAGAAATACGCCAGTAACTCTTGCGAGTTGCATGCGCGGGTATTCGTCCGCGAGCCGGACGTTCCTCGGCGTCGACGGTGAGGGCTCCGCTGCGCCCGCCTAATGATCAAGAGAATCTAGCGACGGCGCTCGCAGCCATCGGCGCGGTTAATCGCCATAAAACAGCCCGCGATGAACAGCACTGCCATGACTAACCCGATGGCGCCCGTGATGTAGTCAAGCAAGTCGCAAAGATGGCATGGGTTCGGGTAAACCGCCATGCGATGGTTTGAGGACCACTTTGCCACGGCCATGACGGTGCCGGCAAGCACGCCGAATGCGATGGTGGCTATGCAGCCGATAAATGCGGCGCGGTTTCGGCCGTTGACGCTGCCCATCTCTTCGCTCAATCGGAATCCTAAAGCCCGAGAAGATCGGCTGCGTTTTCTTCCCACAGCGTGCCGAGTCGGATGTAGCGGCGCACCATCGCAACGGATTTGTGGCCGGTCTGCGTCATGATGGATCGCTCTGACGCTCCGGACAGAGCCGCAGACGTAGCAAAGCCGGCGCGTAGTGAGTGGCCGGCGTAGAGATCGGCATCGAGGCCGACACCTGCGCAGTACCGTTTGACTATTCGCGCCACCGTGCGAGCAGATACGCGTTCGTCGTGCAGCTGAGCGTGCCAGTCGATCCGTCGGAAGATAGGTCCAGCCGTGACAGCGGCGGCATCCAGCCAGGCCCGAAGCGCGCGTACTGGGCAAGTGATTGGCCCGCGACCAAAGGGGACCGCAAGGAGTCGACCCTGGCCTTCTTGGTCCGTTTTGGATCGGCGCAGGTTAATGATGACTCCCTCTGGCTCGAAGCGCACGTCCTCGACATCGAGACCCGCCAGCTCGGACCGCCGAAGCGCTCCCGCGAAGCCGACCAACAGCATCGCCCGATCCCTCAGCCCGCGTAGGTCGCGTGGCATCTGCACAGCGATGGCTCGGATCTGCGATGTTAGCAGCGGTGACTTCTCGATAACTGCAACCCGCTTGGATCGCCGAATACCTGCCCACACGGCCGTCACCGTCGGGTCGTCTGTTGGCACCGATAAGCCAGCAAGTCGATGTGCTTCGCGGATCGCGCATAACCGCCGGTTCAACGTCGACACCTTTAATGTTTCGGCGCGGTCGGTGAGATAGAGCGCGAGCACCTTCGGCTTGGCGGGCAGGCACGTGAAGCCGCGTGCTTCGCACCAAGCCCGAAAGTCGGCCAGGTCGCGGCGGTAGGCGCGCACGGTGGCCTCCGCCTTGCTGCGGACGACGAACTCGCCCGCCTTGGCCTCCAGTTCGCCCAATGCCAGAATTTCGCAGTCCGCACGGCGGACCAGGCTAGATTGCTGCAACATCCCTCCAGTGGCCGATAACCATCCATTACCGGTCACTGTATACTAGCGTTCTGTCGCAGCAATGCAAGGCCACTTATCCGCCCGACGGATATGTTGGCGTCATCCGGCAGCTTGCGGAAAATCGCTACATTTAGCGCGTGTTGAGACTCAGGGCGCACATCGGCCTACATCCCGCCTCGGCCGGTTCCTGCCGCTACGTGGCCGCGTGTGCGCAAACGTAGGCCAACGTAGCCCCCCAAACCTGGGCGAAAGCCGTACGCGCGCTGATCACAACACCGCAACTGCTGCGTTCTGGGGCTGGTCCAGGTCTGCCGGCCTCAAAGAAGGGCCAGGGCACCCAAACTCGCCCCAGATCGCCTCCGGACGCAACTGGCGGGCATTATAGGACGCCACTGGGCAGGCGCGATCCTGCGCTGTTGCCAACGCCATCGACGATGGCCAAGCCAAAACCCCCGAAGGCAGCCCGCCGCCCGAACAAGGCGCTGGACAAGCTCTCCTTGAGCATCCCGGCGGCCCTCGGGCAGCGGATGCGGGTCAAGGCGGTCACCAACCGCGTATCGGAGAGCGCCTTCGTGGAGGTCGCACTCGTGCGGTTGCTGTCGCTCAGCGACGCTGGCGTGGCCAAGGCCTTGCGCGACGCAGGCGCGGGTCGCCGCCGCAAGCTCTAGACGCCGCGGCACGTGCACAACCGAGGCCGAAGATTGGCGGATCGGCCTCGAGCGCGATCTTGGCGCGGAGATGGCCTGCTCCAAGGACGGCATCAGCGACACGGCGAGGATGCGCCGTTCGCATGAGGCGATTTCACGCCCTCGTCGGCGGTAGCTTGCGCGCGCGATCTCCGCGCGGAGATGGTCGGGTGAAGGCACTGATTTGACGACGCGAGAAAATCCTGCGCGGCACCACACTTGCCTAAGGAGTTGACATGAAACTACAATCTTGGAATGTTTGTGGATTTCTAGCACTGTTCTGCGCGTTTTCCGCGACTGCTGCGTTCGCTCAGGAGACCTCGAGTTGTTCCCTGGCAACGCTCAACGGTTCGTACGGATTTACTGTCCGTGGTGAATCTCTAGTCCCGGCATCAACCCCGGGATCAAATGCCCGTGTCGTTCTCGTGTCTGGCGTGGCAATTACCGAATACGACGGCAAAGGCCACATTGTATCAGATAGGGACACGATTAACGACGGTAACGTAATGTCCCACTGGGGACTGTCAACCGGTAGTTACCTCGTGAATCCGGATTGCACCGGCTCCTTCGAGTTGCGTTTCACCGATCCCAGACGGCGACCCGTGCATGCCGACTTCATAATTGTGGACGGGGGCAAGAGAATTCGCATCGCAGTCACCGATCCGCATGCTTTCATCACAGCCATCGGCGATAAGCTGTAGATATCCGCGCGACGGATACTTAGGCGACATCCGGCCAGCTCGCGGAAACGCCGCTACACTTGGCGTGTTGGGCCGTGACGCGCACATTGGCCTACATCCCGCCCCGGCAGGCTTCTGCCGCTACGCGGGCACGTGTGCGCGAGCGTAGGCCATCGTAGCCCCAACGGGACGATGGCCGTCCGTGCGCTGATCACAACACCGCAACTGCTGCGTTCTGGGGCTGGTCCAGGTCTGCCGGCCTCAAAGAAGGGCCAGGGCACCAAACTCGCCCCAGATCGCCTCTGGGCGCGACTGGAGGGCATTGCCGAGGCCGCTGGGCAGGTGCTATCCTGCACTGTTGCCAACGCCCTCGGGGATGGCCAAGTCAAAGCCCCGGAAGGCCGCCCGCCGCCCGAATGAGGCGCTGGACAAGCTCTCCCTGAGCATCCCAGCCGCCCTTGGGCAGCGGATGCGGGTCAAGGCAGTCACCAACCGCGTATCGGAGAGCGCCTTCGTGGAGGTCGCACTCGTGCGGTTGCTGTCGCTCAGCGACGCCGCCGTGGCGAGGGCGTTGCGCGACGCTGGCGCGGGCCGCCGCCGCAAGATGTAAATGCCGCGGCACGTGCCCAACGAGAACCGGACATTAGCTGATCGGTCCAGTAGGCGGCGACCCCGCATCGACCTCATCGGCCGCGCGCGCGATGTCAACGCGGAGATGGCCCCGATGCAGTACCGACAGCCACCAAGACGGCCTGGATGTCCCGCGGGTTTTTCGCAGTTGCCCACCAGCAGCACCCGGGGGAACACACGTGGCCACCCACGCGCAGCCACATACTAGCCAACCGCACCGGCTGATCGGTGCGGATCCGGTGGGAGATCTAGGGCTTTTCAGCCGATCTTGGTTGCGCAGCGGACCTGTTCTTGCGGATTTTGGTGCATCTCGGATGATCGAGCTGCCCATTTTGTGTCGGCAGGTCGGCGGAATCTGCCCATGTTCACGCGGTTGTGTCGGTTCGGCGTTGGGGCTGGGTGATTTTCGCGTCAGCCGATCACTTCAGCCGATGCTGGCTGATTCGCGTCTATGCTTCGCGCTCCGAGTCGAGCGCGTCGAAGTAGCGCCGCAAGAACTCGATCCTTTTAGGCCACGAAGATCTCGCGATGTCGTCCATCGGCACAAGGTGGTTTTCGGTATCTCGGGTAGCGATGATTCGCGCCCACCGTTCTAGCAATCCCAGCGTCAAGTACGACGTGTCCATCGGATTCAATACGCGCCGTCCCAACATCGAGTCAAACAATGAGGAGAGCGCGGTCGCTGAAGGCTCCTTGGCGCGACGTGCTCGCGCACTCGTTGTACTGTCCCAGACGCGCTGATAGCGGTCCAGGCCAATCTTCTCGCCCTGCCGCCGGTATTCTGACGACATACTTGCGCCTTGCCGCGCGTAGCTGCCGAGCCAGTGCCGAGCACCTTCCATCGATTGCCTGACGACGGCGTCTATAGAGTTCAGATCCAGATCGGCGAGTGCGGGCGGTCCGCACGTTATCAGCACCGTCGCATGGTCTACAGCGGTGCGCTCGTTCCGCGTACCAAGCGAGCAGACGAAGTTCACGAACTCGGCCAGGTGCCCGGCCGCCAAGAGCGCCACGGGGCCACTTACGTAATCGAAGTCCGGCTGCACGAGCGCAGACGCGGGGCGTCTGAGCGATGGCAGTTCTTGGCCGACTCGAAAGGCCAGGAGCGCAGATGGGTGAGCCTCGGCCTTCATCCACTTTCGAACCTGGTTAAGATACGCTCCACCCGGTTCGTCACGTGCGAGCCTCTTCGCCAACGCGTTCGGTACTATGGCGCGAAGGGTGAGTTGGGAGTCTAGCCACCTAGACCACCGTGGGGTCAGGACTCGTCGTACAGCTACCCGCATTCGCATTGCGGTAAAGATTCGCGAAAACGTTTACACATGCCTCACGAGCGCTAGCGCATAAGATGGCAAGTGGGAGGTGAGTCCAGTGAATCGCTTGAGAGCGTGGCGACTGCACAACCGGATCACGCAAGACGCGGCCGCGCGTCAAATCGGCATTTCAACATCCATGCTGCGCTGGCTTGAAAGCGGCGCGATACGGGCGAGTCCTCGGGTGGCCACCTTGCTTGAGCGATGCTTCGGCGAGAGCGCCGACGCGCTCCTTAGCGAGCAGCTCATCCACGATTTGCCCGTTCAATCCAAATAAAAAAACCGGCTCGTGCTGCGGGCCGGTCACGGAGTACCTAAATGAAGATTTCCTCACCTATCCTCCCGCCCCCTCGCCGGACTGTTGCTCCCGCTTCGAGGTCGAGGACGACGGATCGCGACGACTGGTCCCATCTGAGCGATGATGATCTGCGTGATCACATTCGCCGCCGCGAAAAGATACTGGACCTAGCGCGGTTCAGCCTGCAGGTAAAAAGGCACGCTCCGGAATGCCTGAGGGGCCTCGGCATCGCGCACGCCTACGTCAGATGGACACGCGCGGTCAACCTAATCCATGAATTTCGGCGACTGGACCGTCTGAAAGTGCGCGCCAGCGTGCTTGAAATCTTCACGTTGTTGCAGACCAACAATATTGCAAAGCAAGACGGAAGGGACATGCCCAACAGCCTGGATTTGGAGGAATCGATGCGCCGTACCCAGGCAATGCTGGAAGACAGCGGGAGTCGGCCATGACGAACAATCTGACCGATATGTGCCGCGACCTCGCGCTGTTGCAAGCATCAAATGAAGAGACGTCCCTCGAGGATGTGGCCCTAGAAACCGATTACGGTCCCCAGCCCTACACCTTTCGCTCCCACTCGGACATCGTCGCCGCTGAGATTCCGCCTATCCAATGGGATGTCGAAGGCCTCATCGAGCACGGCGACGGCCCAGTCCTAATATTTGGCGATGCCGATTCCTACAAGTCGTGGATTGCGCTCCAGATTGCCGCGTGCATCGCAAGCGGACAGTCGCTGTTCGGCCACTTCAAGGTGCCGAAGCCGAGGCCCGCGATATACCTGAACTTCGACGCCGGAAAAAGTGCGTTTGACCGTAGGGCGAAACGCCTCGACGGCCCGATACCGAACCTGTTCATCGAAAGCTACGACGCGTTCGACATGGATCGGCTCGCCGCCACGCTCGAATGCAATCGAGGCTCGTTCCTCGTCATGGACTGCTTCGCTGACATGTACGAACCCACGCCGGGAGTCGAGCAGGGCGTGGACATGCGCAGATACTGCAAAGTCATCCGCCGGCTATTTGAAAAGCACGACTGCAACGGCATCATCGTCGACCACGGTCGGCGCCCGCGAGCGGGCGAGCGTTCCAGCACCGTCGCCTACTACGGCTCCGTCCAGAAGAAGGCGACCTTTCGCCAGATGTGGCGTATTGAGCCAACGAGGTTTTCCTCTGACGTTTCACCCACTGCCCGGGTGGCCGTCCACTGCGTGAGAATCGCGGAAGCCGAGAAGTTCTCGCCGTTCTACGTGGACTTCGAATGGGGAGCGACGACTTTCTCGGCCAACTTCGGCGGCTCGGTCCTCACCCGCAACACCAACGTCGAGGTCGCGGCCAAGAACCAGGCGCGCGTGAGGGACCTGCTGCTAGAGCACCCCGACGGCATCAAGACCCCTGAAATCGCAGCGACAATTGGGTTGTCTGAGGACGAGGTCCGAAAGCACTTGAAGACGCTGCGCGCGGAGCGGCGAGGCAATGGCAAGGCCACACGCTGGGCGTTGCTTGCAACGGAAGGCAGCGGCGAAGATGTGTTCGTCGAGGACTAGCGGCAACGAATGCTCGACGAATCGCGGCAACGCCCCGTCCTGTAAGGCGTTATTCGTCGGAGGTAGCTTCAACGAAACAATCAGCGCACCGCTAGGAGCCGCCCGTCACACCCGCGCCAGCAGGCGGGGTGAGGGCAGGCGGTCTGCCTGGAGCCGAATCGTCGATTCGTCGGATCCTATATAAGGGCCGACGAATCCGTCGACGAATCATCGGCCATGCACGCTGCGACCAGCGACGGTGAAGCACTGCTGCTGCGCTACCACGAGCGACACCCGGGCGCGACCACGCTTGCCTTGGCCGACGCGCGTGATGAACGCGGGCGTTCGTCGTATCAGTGGCTTGTCGACGACGTGGCAGCGGTGGCTGCCCAGCACATTCTCGACCTCGGCTGCGGAGACGGCTATTTGCTCGAGCAACTGCAGACGCCGGAACGCGCACTCACAGGCGTCGACATGAGCGTGTCGGAACTCGGCGCGGCGCGGCGGCGTCTAGGAAACGGGGCAACGCTCGTTGAGGCACGCGCTGTCGCGCTTCCCTTTGCTGACGCGTCGTTTGATGCCGTCGTCTCACACCTCGCGCTTATGCTGATGGAGCGGCTTGACGTTGTCTTGGCCGAAGTCGCGCGGATTCTGCAACCCGGCGGTTGGTGCTTCGCTATCGTCAGCCTCACCGATGACGGGTCGGCACCGCCGGTGTTGCGCGTCTTCCGGGAAACGTGGCGGGAAACCATGGGACATATGCCCCACGCCTTTCCCGTAATAGGCGACCCGCGTGCTAGGAGTGCGACCGACCTCGCGGCGCTCTTCGCCGCTGGCAGCTTCACCGAGTTTGCAGTCGAGCGTCTTATAGTGCGCCGCCCAGCCACAGCACGCGAAGTCTCTGAACACTATGGACTCTACTATCCCCTCGCCTCGCTTCCAGACGCCGAGCGCGCCGCGTTCGCGGACAAATTGACCAAGGCGTTGGTCGAGCTTGAGCGCGAGGGCGAGGAACTTGCGGTCGTCGCGACGCTGCTGCACTTGCGCGCGCGCCGAAGCTCCTCGTAACGCTGGGCGCGGGCGCTGCGAGAACGAATTTGCCGAGTCACCGGGGCGAAAGCCCGGCTACGGGTGGGCAGTCTGCCTGGAGCCGAATCGTCGAATCGTATATAAGGGGCAACGAATCCGCCGACGAACGAATGGCCCAAACGTGCCGGACGCTGATCTCGCGGTAGAGTACCTGGTAAGAAAGAGTGACCTGAAAGTCGTTGGCTACCGCGGCGGTTGCAGCCTCATCATGTAGTTCACCTGTGGCCCTCGGCAGCGTGCCAAGACCTGCAAATGTAAGCGTCCTTTTCGCGATTCCGGATCGCGAAGGTCGGCAGCAATTCCCAACTAGGCTCGCCCGATTCAGAGCCTGCCGGATTGCGCGAAACCGCGCCGTGTGCTAGCTTATGTGGCGTGTGCCGAGGGTCGTGTCGGCGCACGGGCGAAGACCGATGGCCGTGGGGATGTAGCTCAGCTGGTAGAGCGCTTGCTTCGCATGTAAGAGGCCAGGGGTTCGAGTCCCCTCATCTCCACCAGGTTCAACCCCGCACCGAATGAGGCTTGCAGGGTTCTTAACTAACCGTGGAAATTTGCGGTTTTTCCGCTTGACCACTTTCGCGACCACTTTCGCCGG